>ENA-OWOZ01000657-OWOZ01000657.1-bioreactor-metagenome-genome-assembly--contig:-NODE-657-length-40229-cov-6.198421_pt1 | contig 40229 bp, 41 predicted proteins | sample MGYA00238140_ERZ651804 | MGnify/ENA primary metagenome ERZ651804 (study PRJEB26910, sample SAMN07631232) | bioreactor metagenome | isolation source: Switchgrass digestor | place: USA: Dartmouth...
ATAGGAGTTGGTGTTTACAAGGTAGGAACCACTTACTATGCAACCCAAGAATTCTATAGATAAAACAGTGTGGAGTTACTAATGTGGAGTTAGGAGTTTGGAGTTGGCGATTACTGAATAAGCTCTTATAGAGCTTAATTAAAAGAAGCTGTATCAAAATGATTATTAAAATCATTTTGAGCCAGCTTCCTTTTTATTTTACTAACTTATAAAAAATAATACTTATTTATACAGTTTTATAGTTTTCTAGGACATTGTAAGGAATTTTAAATTGAGGCATCCCTGCTGCATAAGGTGCAATTTCATAATAAGCAAACTGGATTACTATATATCCATCTTCTATGTAAAAAGCTTGATTATCCTTTATTCCTGTAAAGCCTTCTTTACCAGGAAAAAAAACTTCTTTATTTAAACTTATCTGACTTTCTATTTCTTTATTTATATATTCTTTGTAATCAAATCCTTCTTTAAATAAATCTTTAAGTTCTAAATTCTTACCTGTGTCCCTATCAATATTATATGTTTTCCTGATTGTTATCCCGTGAGCCCCACCACTATACTGATAATAATCAATATAAAAACTCAAAATTTTCTCTTCATTAGTTACCTTATAACTTATAAAACTTTCATATGGAACTCCAGGCCTATTTGCTTCACTAGCACTTCTATTTTCCTCTACAAAATTATTTGTAAAATCAAGTATCTCCTTATTAATTTCTTCTTCCCTTTCTTTATTATTAAGACCTATAATTTGTGGAATTTTTACACTAACTTTTAAATACTCTGAACTCTCTTCAAAGGATTTATCCACAACTAAATTTTCTTCTACTATTTTCCTGTTAATATTAATTAACAAATCTTGTGGATAAATAATATTAAAATAATTAATTACTCCTATTATTCCAAATAACATTATCCTTTTTATCATATAGTAATTCTCCCATCTCTAAAATTAGTCACAATTTTTGAAATATTAATAAAATATATATTTAATATTATCTACAATTTGTTTATATTTATTAATACTTATGTCAACATAATCTTAACAATTTATCAACAGGTTTATGTGGATAATGTGCAAAAAAGCATATTTTCGCATCTCACTAATAAAAATAATAGACCATTATAAAATAATCTTTAAAATTGTTGATAATTTCTATTAGTAAACTTTTAATTTTGATCGAATAATATGTAATTACATAAAAATAAGAATAAACTTCAAAGTGATATAAAATGAAAAAATAAAACCTAAAAATAAATGTACTTATGACCAGGTAATAAATATTTATTAGTATTTTCAGCGACAAGCTCAAGATTGATAGGATCAATAACTGGTTATGCTAGTGCAGGAATAACTATAATCTAATTGAAGCTTAAATATATTTTAAATAACAAAAAAGGACATTATCAAATTCAAATAAGAATTCAATAATGTCCTTTTAATATAATATTATAAATCTGCATCTTCAGTTTTTATTGAATTATTTATTAGAGAATTTAACTTAACTAATTCCTCCTTAGTTAAGTTTCTCCACTGACCTATTTTTAAATTTCCTAGTTTTATATTCATTATCCTTATTCTTTTTAACTTAATTACATTATAACCTAAGGCTTCACACATTCTTCTAATCTGCCTATTCATACCTTGTGTTAATATAATATTAAAGGTATTCTCATTTATTTTTCTAACCTTGCATTTCTTAGTTATCGTTCCTAAAATCCTTACTCCATTAGACATATCCTTTATAAACTTATCAGTTATAGGCTTATCTACTGTAACTATATATTCCTTTTCGTGATTATTTCCTGCCCTTAATATTTTATTTACTATGTCACCATCATTGGTAAGAAGAATTAATCCTTGAGAATCCTTATCTAATCTTCCTATTGGAAAAATTCTTTTTTCATGGCTAACAAAATCAACTATATTCCCTTTTACTTTTCTTTCCGTAGTACATGTTATTCCTACTGGTTTATTTAAGGCTATATAAACTAATTCTTCAACTCTTTTTATAGGCTTTCCATCTATTTTAACATTGGCATTTTCAGATACCTTAGTTCCCATAACTGCCCTTACTCCATCTACAGTTACCATTCCTGCCTCTATTAACTTATCTGCCTCTCTTCTTGAACAAAAGCCTGTCTCACTTATAAATTTATTTAGCCTTATTTTATCTCCCCTGTCTTTATGAACTATAATATTTCCCATTTTATCACCTTTGTACTTTTATTCAGAAACCTTATTTTCGTCTCCTGAATTATTAAATTTAACTTCAAGTTTATTTTCTGCTATATATTCTTCTGTATCTTTTATATCTTTATCTTCTAAAGGCTTTCCAGTTACCTTTAAAACTATACCATTCCCTGGAATCATTTCATTATTAACAGCATATTCTAATATAGTTGTTAAAGCTAAGTCTACATGATTATTTTTTATATCCAATTCTTTTAATATTTCCTTAACTTCTTCTGAATTACTAGAATAATTTATAATCTTATTAGATGAGTTTAATTCTAGGGTTATAGTAGAAGTTGTTTCAATCACTAAGGTTTTATCTGTATTATTATAATTATAATAAGCAATTAAAAATATACAGCCTATTAAACTAAAAAATATTACTATCTGTGTTTTATATTTCTTGAAAGAAATACTCTCTTTTGCTAAAACTTCTTCACCTATTTTTTCTTCCTTATTTGCTTTAACTTTTATAAATTCTCCCTTTGAACTTAAAATAATTGAAGAAAATTTTCCCTTGTGAAGAAGAATGCCTCTATGTTCCTCTGTATTCATATTTTCAAATATTTCTTCAGATCCAAGTACTTGTATCGCTTCAACAATCTGAAGATAGTCTTGCAAATAATGATAAGTTGGATCTGATAAAATGATAAAATATGTTATTATAAATTCCTTCCACTGCTCAAGAAAATTTCTTTCTAATGAAGTATTTTCTAACAGTAATTTCATTGGAAATTTTTTATTTTTTACTAGATAATCATAAATTTCTATATTTTCTATTATAAAATAGGTTATATTTAATATTTTATTTCGAATATCATAAGAAGGTTTATCATAGACTAAGTCTTTAATAAGTATTTTATATTCCAATAAATCTTCTTTTAATCTATTAATTTCTTCCTCCCTTTTTTCTATTACATCTTCCAATACTAAATTTATAGGGGGTTTAGTTGAAAATTTATATTTATACTGATGAAAGATCATTGTTCTCCTCCGCCATTTAATTCCTTAGTTTCAATTAACTTTCCTTTAACTATAACTCTTTCTTTAGCACCAACTGTGCATGTAATTAATGTTATTGTTGCATCTTTGGTGTCATCTAATACTTCAACTCTATCTGGTTGAACAACAAAGTTATCCGTTACTTCATAAATGAATTTTTTACCCTTTGCCTTTACTATTATTTTATCTCCAACTTTTGTTTTATACAAATTAACAAAAGCCTCTGAATAATCTGAAATTCTATGTCCTGCAACTGCAAAATTTCCCCTTTCTCCAGGCATTGCAGAATTCTCAAAATGACCTAAATAATATAAAAGTATATCATCTGTTACCCCTTCAACTATTCCTTGAGAAAGATTTATACTAGGTATTTCTAATAATCCTATAGGCTTATACCCCTCACCTACAGTAAAACTGTCCTCATTATTCTCAGGCTCATCTATGTCTTCATTTATTACTTCTTCTAAAATATTTCTAAGTTCCTCTTGCTTTTTTTCTGTTTCAATTTTCTTATAAATAATAGATATAATTATAGTAATACCTATAATTATTAAAATAAGCCCTATTAATCTTCTAATTCCCTCTCTCAACCCTATACCTCCAATAAACATTTAGGCTATTTTAACATATATTATAACATAAAGGATTTTGTATTTTAATAAGTTTGGATATTTTAGGCATTAATATTTAGGAGTTCTTTATGAATAAAAAAATAATTTATGTTGATTTTGTTTTTAAACGCAGGAGAATTAAATCTAAGCCTATGTATTATATATATAAAATACAATATTTAATAAAAATTATAAAAGAGAAAATATTTAAGAAAAAAGAAAAATATTACGAAAACAGTGAGTCCATTTTCAAAGAAATAATATAACACTACTAGAAGTTAATATTAATATTAATTTATGGTAAAATAGTCCTAAATAATATTTTAGAGGTGGTAATATGAGAATAGGATTAGGATATGATGTCCATAAATTAGTAGATAATAGAGAGCTTATAATTGGTGGTGTTAATATTCCTTATGAAAAAGGACTGCTTGGTCATTCCGATGCAGATGTATTATTACACGCAATATGCGATTCTTTGCTAGGTGCTGCAGCTCTTAGAGACATAGGCAAACATTTTCCTGATACTGATGAAAGATATAAAGGTATATCTAGCCTTACACTTTTAAAGGAAGTTGGAATATTAATTAAAAACAAAGGCTATAAAATTGGTAACATAGACGCAACTATAATTGCTCAAAAACCAAAAATGCTTCCTTATATTGAAACTAGGAGGGAAAACATAGCAAAAACTCTAGAAATAGATATAGATCAGATAAATGTTAAAGCTACTACTGAAGAAGGTCTTGGATTTACAGGAAGTGGAGAAGGAATTGCTGCAAATAGCATTGCATTGCTATTTGCAATTGATAATTAATAATTGAAAATCTACATTAAAATTAAAGGACTGTCGCAGAGTAATATCTTAATGATATTGACCTCGGACAGTTCCTTTTTTAATTCTTTAAACTACTTTCAGCAAGCTTTCCTATATTTTAAATTTTAACTTATTAATATGTACTAATTTTATTTATTTTTCCAATAAAAATAAATAAATATTATTGCACTAACCAGCATTAAATATGGATAAAATAAAAACTGCATTATTGCAAAAGGTGATATCGCTGCAAGACTTGCTGCTGATAATAATTGAGCTCCATAGGGTATCACTCCCTGAAATCCACAAGAGAAAATATCCATAATACCTGCAACTCTTTTTGCTTCTAATTCAAATTCATTTGAAATATCTTTAGCTATAGGCCCTACTGTTACTATTGCAATTGTATTATTTGCAGTACAAATATCTACTAAACTTGTTAAAACTGCAATACCATATTCTGCTCCTCTTTTACTTTTAAAATTTCTTAATCCCTTATTAAGAATGAAATCTATTCCGCCATTAAACTTTATTATTTCTATAGTTCCTGAAATAAGTAATGAAATTATTATAAGTTCACTCATTGAAGCTATTCCATTTGATATTGAATTAAAAAGCCCTATTAAATCAAAGCTTCCGTATATAACACCAATTAGTCCTGAAAGTCCTAATCCAAGTAATAAAACTATTATTACATTTAATCCTATTAATGATGTTATTATTACTAAAACATAGGGTAATATTTTAAATATATTAAACTCTAAAGAATCTAAATTTATTACAGCTGTATTTCTTGTTAAAAATATAAATATAATTGTTGTAATTATTGCAGCTGGAAGAACTATCATAAAATTCATTTTAAATTTATCCTTCATCTCACAACCTTGAGTTTTAGTTGCTGCAATAGTTGTATCTGATATTACTGAAAGGTTATCACCAAACATTGCTCCGCTGACTACCGCTCCTACTGCTAAAGATGTTGATATAGCAGTTTTATCAGCTATTCCAATAGCTATTGGTACTAAAGCAACTATTGTACCCATTGAAGTTCCTATTGATAAGGAAATAAAACATCCAATAATAAATATCCCTGGTATTAGTAAACTGCTTGGAAGCAAATAAAGCCCTAAATTAACAGTAGAATCCACTGCTCCCATATCTCTAGCTACCTGAGCAAAAGCACCTGCTAATATAAATATTAATATCATTAATAAAATATTTATATCTCCTGCCCCTTTACAAAATAGCTCTATTTTTTTATCAAGCTTTTCCTTCCTATTCATTAATAAAGCTGTTAATGCTGCTGCTAAAAATGGAATAATTACTGATACAGCATAAAAGCTTTTTGCTGCTATAGATATTCCCAAATAAATTACTATAAACACACCTAATGGCAATAATGCAAAGCCCTTATTCTTATTTTCCAAGCCTTCTTCTCTCCTTCAAAATAATATATTGCTCCAATTGCTTAAAGTTATGTAAAAACAAAAAAACTTCTGCAAGAATACAGAAGTTCATTTCCTTATAAAAAGTTATAATAAACTCCTTATCTTTCAGGATCCCCTGCAGGATTTAGCACCTTAAGAATCAATTAAAATTCTCGGTTGCTGGGCTTCTCAGGGCCAGTCCCTCCACCACTCTTGATAAGTTCTTAGATTTTGTATTAATATAGTATCAACTTAGACTTAGTATGTCAATAAAAAATTGACTTCCTCTTTCAATTAACATAATAATGTATAATGTAAATAAAAAAGAGAGATTAAGAAATAATCTCTCTTTTTACACTTAGTTTGGTGCGCCATCAGGGGTTCGAACCCTGGACACCCTGATTAAGAGTCAGGTGCTCTACCAACTGAGCTAATGGCACAAAATGGAGCGGGTGATGAGAATCGAACTCACGTAACTTGCTTGGAAGGCAAGGGCTCTACCATTGAGCTACACCCGCAAATCTTATTGACAAATATTATTATAATACCTATAAAATAATTCTGTCAATAAGAAATTCTATATTTTTTTATACAATTTCTGTAAGAGATTTTACAAGAATATTTCTAAACTTCTCTCCACAGACTTTATCAGTTTCTGCTTTTTTACATATTTCCTTCCATTCTTCTATAGTAACTCCCACAACTTCTTCAAATTCATTTCCTCTAATTATATAATTAGAATTTAGCACAAAATCTCCTAGTTCAATTGGATTATTAAAAATCTTTAAATATAAAAATTCTCTATTATCTCCAACCCAGGTTTTATTAAAATCCCTGCTAAATTTTTTTAATCTTGTAAAAATTTTATTCTTAGGAAGAGACCAGCAGGACTTTATCATATTTAACTCTCTTCTCATATTATCTGCTTCTTCTTTTGTCAGCTTTTTATTCTTTTCCCCGTCAGAAATTATTTTTTCTACCTTTATATTAGGTACATTAACAATTAGTTTTTCTTTACCGTATATCCATTTATAAAATGCTTCTTGTAAAAAAGAATATTGTATATATCCTAATAAAGTCTTTATATCAGGAAAGTAACTCCATGTATTATCTATTCCATTATTTCTTCCAAAAACTAGGGTATGAATATAAATTGTATCCTTACCTGGTAACGAATCCATAAACATATGACCTCTCAAAGTTTTGTTTTTATCTATTAGTTCTTCCCAATAATCGAAGGAATCGTAATTATGTTTCATTCTATCACCCTTTCTTCATTACCATAATATAATATATTATCTATATTTATATTATATAGTTTTTTAGACCTTATCACAATCGTTTTCAGCAGCAGATTTAAATAAAAATTTTTAACTTTCTTAATATTATTATTCTATCCAAAATCCTCTATTTGAATAAAATAAAGGTTTATTTTATAATAATATTAAGGATATATATAAGGGAGGCGTAAATTTGCACCACTGCGAAATTTGTGGATCAAAGGCTGATATTCATCATATAGTTCATAAACATGAAGGTGGTTATGATATTAAATTAAATTATAAATATCTTTGCAACTACCACCATAGAGGAAAACTGGGTCCCCACAACTCTTTAGAAACAGATTTAAAATATAAGTTGGAACTACAAGAAAAACTTTTCAGCCTCTTACCAAAAGATTATTATACCTTTAAGGAACTTGCCATTATTTTAGAAATACCAAAATCTACTTTAAAAAAAATTGTAAAAGACCTTAAAATGTATAAAGAAGGCTATTCAAAAGTTGATATAATAACAAAATTAATGGGCGGTAAGCTTTATTCTTATAACATGATTCAAGAATTAGAATTAGAACGCCTTTTTCGCAACATTAACATTGGATAATCAAGAGTAAATAATTGAAATATTAATATAGATCTATATAAAAAATGGGCTGTATTAAAAGGATTTTTAAAAATCACTTTGATACAGTCCCTTTTATTTAATAATTTAACTTTACTTTTACTAACATTAGTATAATTTTATGTAATTTTATTCTATATTTGGTGTATAATAAAAAATAAAACTTCTAAAATCTTATTAGATTCTAGAAGCTTTTTATTTTGGAGCGAAAGACGGGACTCGAACCCGCAACGTTCACCTTGGCAAGGTGACGCTCTACCATTGAGCCACTTCCGCATACTTTATTTAAAAGCTGGTGCAGATGAAGGGAGTCGAACCCCCACGCCAAAGGCGCTAGATCCTAAGTCTAGTGCGTCTGCCAATTCCGCCACATCTGCATCTCTTACATTTAATATTATATATAAGCTTTTAAAATTTTTCAATATTTTTATTATGACATTTTTCGTATTTTTAGTAAATTATTTTATTTTGTTTTGTTTTATTGACATTAAAGTTTTTTATATTTATAATTAAGAATAACATATTAGTAGAATACATTAAAACTATGACGAGGACAGTAGACTATTAATCATTTTTCAGAGAGAGATACATTTGCTGGAAGTATCTTATTTGATTTTAGTTGAAAACCACCTCTGAGTGACTCTAATAAAGTCCGTTTATATCACGTTACGATATCTCAAGCGGCCTATTTTTAGGCAATTAAGGGTGGAACCGCGGGAAGTTTGAATTTACTACTCTCGTCCCTTTCTATTTATAGAAAGAGACGGGAGTTTTTTATTTTATAAAATAAATACTCCTATTTAAATAGCGAACTTATAAATATCATCTAAAGATTAAAATTATAAAGATTTATAGAAAGGAAGATAAATATGATTAAGATCACTTTAAAAGATGGATCAGTAAAAGAATTTGAATCAAGTATTTCTGTATTTGATATTGCTAAATCTATAAGTGAAGGTTTAGCAAGAAATGCTTGTTGTGGAATAGTTAATGGAGAAGTAGTTGACTTACGTTTTGTTGTTGAAAAAGATAGCGAAGTTGCTATATGTACTTTTGATTCTCAAGAAGGAAAAGATGCATTAAGACATAGTGTATCTCATGTTTTAGCTTATGCTGTAAAAAGATTATACCCTGAAGCAAAACTAGCAATAGGACCAGCAATAAATGATGGCTTCTACTATGATTTTGACATAGAACCAGCTTTCAACTCTACTCATCTTGAAAAAATAGAAGATGAAATGAGAAAAATAATAAAAGAAAATCCTTCAATTGAAAGATTTGAATTACCAAGAGCTGAAGCTATAAAACTTATGGAGGATGCTAATGAACCTTACAAAGTTGAATTAATAAATGATTTAGCAGAAGATGCTGTTATATCCTTCTATAAAATGGGTGACTTTACTGACCTATGTGCTGGGCCTCATTTAATGTCATTAAAACCAGTAAAAGCTATTAAACTTCTTAGAGCTGCTGGTGCTTACTGGAGAGGCGATGAAAAGAACAAAATGCTTTCAAGAATCTATGGTACTGCTTTCTTAAAGAAATCAGACTTAGATGCTCACTTACAAGCTTTAGAGGAAGCAAAACTAAGAGATCATAATAAACTTGGTAGAGAACTTAAATTATTTACTACTGATGAAAAAATCGGTCAAGGACTTCCTTTATTAATGCCAAAGGGAGCTAAAATAATTCAGCTTTTACAAAGATGGGTTGAAGACGAAGAAGAAAAGAGAGGATATTTATTAACTAAAACTCCACTTATGGCTAAGAACGATTTATATAAAGTATCTGGCCACTGGGATCACTATAAAGATGGAATGTTCGTATTAGGCGATGAAGAAAAAGATGACGAAGTAGTTGCTCTTAGACCTATGACATGTCCATTCCAATATACTATTTATAACTCAGAACAACACAGTTATAGAGAATTACCTTTAAGATATGCTGAAACTTCTACTCTTTTCAGGAATGAAGCTTCAGGAGAAATGCATGGTTTAATAAGAGTTAGACAATTTACTTTAGCAGATGGTCATATTGTTTGTACACCTGAACAAGTAGAAGAGGAATTCAAGGGTTGTGTTGAATTAATTGATCATATTATGACAACTTTAGGAATTGCAAATGATATAACTTATAGATTCTCTAAGTGGGATCCAAACAATACTGAAAAGTATATTAACAATCCAGAAGCTTGGGAAAAAACTCAAAATACAATGAGAGAAATATTAAACCACTTAGGAATTAATTATGTTGAAGCTGAAGGTGAAGCTGCTTTCTATGGGCCAAAACTTGATATTCAATTTAAAAATGTTCATGGAAAAGAAGATACTATCATAACTATCCAAATTGACTTTGCCTTAGCCGAAAGATTTGATATGACTTATGTTGACAAAGATGGTAACAAGAAGCGTCCATTTATAATCCATAGATCATCAATTGGATGTTATGAAAGAACTTTAGCTATGTTAATTGAAAAGTATAATGGTTCATTCCCAACATGGCTTTCTCCTACTCAAGCTATAGTTCTACCTATTTCTGATAAATATAATGACTATGCAGAAGCTATAGTTAAAGAATTTAGAAATGCTGGTATAAGAATTACTGGGGACTATAGAGCTGAAAAAATAGGATATAAAATAAGAGAAGCTAGATTAGAAAGAATTCCTTATATCCTAGTTGTTGGTGAAAAAGAAGCTGCTAGCAATTCAGTTGCTGTAAGAAGCAGAAAGAATGGTGAAGAAGGAGCAGTTGATGTAACTAAACTTAAAAATAGAATTATTTTAGAAATTGCTAATAAAGAAATGTAGAAATTAAAGGATTTGCTTAAGCAAATCCTTTTCTATTTATTATACTTCTATTCATTCTTCTTATACATTTCTCATTAATTAAACTTCCTTAAGAAGTTTGGCAAGCTTGTTTTGAAGAAGCCATACCTTTTTTTGCTTTCTATTATTAGCAACCATTTTATTTTTATTATTAACACTAGCTTCTAAATCCCTAGTAACCTTTTCTTCATATATTTTTAAGGCTTCATTTAATATTTCTAATTCTTCCTTATTAAACAAGTTAACCCTCCCTTATAAAAAGTGCTAAGCACTTATAATTCAATTTTGCTGCAAATTATTATAACAAAGAGGGTTAAAGTTATCAATATAGATTTATATTCCTATAATCTTAAACTGCTTCTAAAGCTTGCTCTACATCCTTAATTATATCTTCAATGTCTTCAATTCCTATTGATATTCTTAATAAGTCTGTTGTTACACCAGCTCCTTCTAATTCCTTTTCTGAAAGCTGACTATGAGTTGTTGTTGCAGGATGTAATATACAACTTCTTGTATCTCCTAAGGTAACTGCTAGGGAAATTAATTTTAATGCCCTTTGAAATCTCTTAGTTCCCTCTATATCAGTATCTAATCCAAAGGTAAGAAGACCGCTTCCCCCGCCATTTAAATATTTTTTAGCTTTTTCATATTCCTTACTTGTTTCTAAATATGGATAGTTAACCCACTTAACTTTTGGATGTTTTTCTAGCCACTTTGCCAAGGATAAAGCATTTTGTGAATGTCTTTCTATTCTTAAATGAAGAGTTTCTAATCCTAAATTTGTTATATACGCATTAAATGGACTTAAACATGCTCCAAAATCTCTTGCTATAGTCACTCTAAGCTTAGTAATATAGGCAGCTTCTTTAAATGCCTCTGTATAAACTAATCCATGATAACTTGGATCTGGTGTTGTAAAATCTTCAAACTTTCCATTACTCCAGTCAAAATTTCCTCCATCTACAACTATTCCCCCAATACTTTGAGCATGTCCATCAGCATATTTTGTTGTTGAATGTATAACAATATTAGCCCCATGTTCAAAGGGATTACAAAGATATGGAGAAGCTACTGTATTATCAACTATAAATGGTACCTTAAGAATTTTTGCAGTTTCTGCAAATTTTTCAAAGTCTAAAATATTTAATTCTGGATTACCGATGGTTTCTCCATATATAGCTTTAGTATTTTCCTTGGCTGTTGATAATATCTCTTCTTTAGAAGCCTCTGGACTTACAAAGGACACTTCAATTCCTAAGTTCTTTAAATGAACTTTAAATAAATTCACTGTTCCACCATATAAACTTGAAGATGCTATAATATGATCTCCTGATTTACATATATTAATTATTGAATAAAGAATAGCTGCCTGCCCTGATGATGTGGCAACTGCCCCAATGCCACCTTGTAATTGGGCAAACCTTTCTTCAAATCCTGCAACTGTTGGGTTAGAAATTCTACTATATAAATGTCCCACAGCTTGCAAACTAAATAAATCCTCTAAATTACTAGGATCATCAAACTTATATGTTACACTTTGATAAATTGGTAACACCCTTGGTTCCCCTGCCTTTGGGCTATACCCTCCTTGAACACATATTGTTCCCTTTTTAAAATTGTTACTCATTTTAATGCCTCCTTTTTATATACTCATTGCTAAATTTATAAATAAAAAAGGTTGCTTCTTAATAAGAAACAACCTATAAATAACAAAATCACTGTATAAAACTAATATACTTTATCTTTCAGATCTAATAATCTGCTGGATTTAGCACCACACTAAAGCTGTTAGTAGGTTGCCAGGTTTCACAGGGCCAGTCCCTCCACCATTCTTAATAAAGCCTTCTTTCTATTTAATTATTTATTTTATATAATATACTAAAACTTCTAAATGTGCAATAATATTTTTATACTTTTTTATATTCTACTTATAACTTCCTTATCTGTTATTATAAGATCCATCTTTATATCATGTTCTTCACTTTCTATTTTATCTATAATTTGAAAATCATAGGCTAATACAACTTTATTATTTTTATATGCAATATCCTCTAAGTATCTATCATAATATCCTCCACCATAGCCTATTCTATTGAAGTCTTTATCGAATACTACTCCTGGAACAATGATTAAATCGATGTCTTCTTTTTTTATAACAATACTATCATCAATTGGTTCGAGGATACCCATATAATTTTCCTTTAATTCTCTAAGACTATGAATAAATATTGCATGCATTGTTTTTGTTTCTCTATAAGTTTTGGGAACTGCTATATTTTTTTTATCTTTAAAAGCTCTTTCAATAAGCTTTATTGTATTTATTTCATCTCCAAAGCTTATGTAGGTAAATATATTTCTTGCATTCTTATATAAATCAGTTTGAAATAATTTTTCTAAAATAATATTGTCTTTAAGTTCTTTTTCTTCTGCTTTCATTTTTGATCTTTTCATTAGCACTTCTTTTCTAATATTTCTTTTGTATTCCTTTGTGTTCATATTTTTATCCCTTCCTCTTTGTTCGTAAATATAACTGAAAAATACTATCTAAAACAAATCCTAATAAGGGTCCTATTATAATATACGAACTGTTATCTGTAATAAAATAAATAATCATACCTATAGTAGGGCCGATAAACATTAATTCACTAATGGCACCCTTATCTCCATCAACATCTTCTTCATCTTCTTCCTCAGCTTCTACAAAATTATTATCTTCTTTACTATCTAGCCTAAACATATTTATAATTTTTTTATAGAATTTTTCTTTTTCATGACCTTCTTCATAAGTATTATTTATAGTATCTTCTTTTCTTTGATATTCTTTATCTTCTTGACTATCATTCTTTTTTTCTTCTGTTTTTTTATCTTCTATATTTCTCTTAAGTTCTATATTATCTTTAACAAGTTCATCTACTGTAAAGCTAAATATATCTGATAAAATAATAATCTTGTCTAACTCAGGAAAGCTTTGTCCTGATTCCCACTTTGAAACAGCTTGTCTTGATACATTTAACTTCTCAGCAAGGCCTTCTTGAGAAAGCCTTTTTTCTTTTCTTAATATCTGCAGCTTTTCTGAAAAATTCATATTTATCACCTCAAGTATATTCTAAAAGATATATAAAAAATTAAAACCAACCAGCACTTGCAATTTGTCAACTGGCAGTTGCATCCTTGTAAACACTAGGATGATGCACTTGAAGCTGCTGCTATATATTTAATAACTTATTTATTTTTAAATCAATGTCACCTTCTGTTAAAGTTAGCACATGGCTTACTGATTGTACTGAATTACTTGATATAAAATGCTTTTTTAATTTTTTATAGGCATATTCCATGGAGCTTATCGTTTCATCAATGTTTTCCTTAGTCATTGCTATGAGTGTTGCAAGCATAACATCCTCACTACTTGTTAAGAATGGATGATTGTTTTTCATTAATTTATAAACTTCTGCTGATTTCTTAATTAAGTTTTCTACATCTAGTGTATGTCTATTTTCTGAAATAAAACAAGCAACAGAAGGTAAGTATTCGCTGCTGCGAAACTCCTTTTTTAATAATTTATAGGTTTTTAATACTTCTAAAAATTCTCCTTCCATATCATTCTTCAATGAAAGTTTAGTTGACTCTGCAAGTTTTGCCACTCCCTTAAAATAAGAAAAAATACCTGTATTTTTATTAATTATCCTTTTAGCTTCCTTTATTTTATCTGGATCTAAAATTTTATTATTTTCAGTATAAATATAAGAGCATAAATAATGGATCATGCTATATTCAAGTTTAAAATTTTTCTTCATAATTTCTCTATTTCTAATAAATAGCTGAATTCTGTTGCTTAGTAACTCTCTCATAAAATTTCCCCTTTTATTAATAAAATAGTATTGATAAATTTATTATCTAATAATACCCATATTTACAATATCTCTTAATACTGAAGCAGCTGCATTTCTTGTTCCAGAAGCTCCTCCAGCTATTAGTATTTCTCCTAAGGTATCTGTATAATAACATATTCCTTTATCTTTACCATCTATAAAATATAATTTATGATTTTTATCTATAAATTCTAATTTAACCTTAGCTTCTATCTTATTATTTTTCTTAATTATTGTCCCTATTAATTTAGGCCTATTTCCTTTTAATTTTTCTTCTAGTATCCTTTCTCTAGTAATCTTAGTTATTCCTTCTATTTCTATATCTTCTAAAGTTAAATTTGTATCTAATAGAGCATTTGAGATTATTAACATTTTTGAAGCTGTATCATAGCCTTCAACATCATAACTATAATTTTTCTCTGCTATTTTTTCTTCTATTGCTTTCTCTAAAGCTATTTTATAATTTAAATTATTTTCATACATTTCTGTAAGAATATAATTGCTTGTTCCATTTAAAATTCCTTCAATTTTTAATACTTCTGCTCCTGCAATGTCATATGTCCCAGCATTTAAAGTTGGCAAAGCTCCGCCTGTTGTACATCCAATTAAAAGTTTTACATTATTTTTATAAGCTATTTCCTTCAATTCCTTATATTTTAAAACAATAGTGCCTTTATTTCCTGTAACTATATTTATTTTATTTTCTAAAGCTTTTTTTATATGACTTAGACCAGGCTCTCCATTTTCTAAATTTGTATTAGTTAGCTCAACCAAGGTATCTACATCTTTATTTTTAATTATAGTTTCAATATTGATATCTTCTCTAAATTTACTATGATAATTAAGCTTGTCACCAAAGCTTATAATTTCTTTTAAATTTATTCCTTCCTCTACATATATTCCGCCACTGCTTCTTATTATATATTTTACTTTTATTTTAAAACCAAGCTTTTCTAAATAATTTTCTTTATCTAATAATAATCTTATAAATTCCTTAGCAACTCCGCCATATCCTATTAACCCAATATCCATTAAAATTACCTCAATCTAATTTAATTTTATAATATTATTTTTATTATATCATAATAAAAAAAGACGGATTCAAAACTTGAATCCGCCTTTTATTAATATACTAGTCAATTCCTAATATTCCTTTAATTTCGTTCTTGTAAGCATCTGCTTTTGCACCAAAGATTGCTTGAACTCCGTTACCAACTTCAACAACTCCTGATGCTCCTAAAGCTTTAAGTTTAGCCTTATCAACAATTCCTTTGTCTTTAACTTCAACTCTTAATCTTGTTATACAAGCATCAACACTTACTATATTGTCTGCTCCACCTAAAGCAGCTAATACTTCTGGAGCATTTTCCTTAATTTCATCTGATTTACCTGCTTCTTTTTTAGCATTGTAATCAGCTTTAGTATATAACTTAGTTTCAGCTTCATCTTCTTCTCTACCTGGAGTCTTTAAGTTGAACTTCTTGATTAAGAATGAGAATAAGAAGTAGTAAACTACTGCATATACTAGACCAACTAATATTAGTCTTAACCAGTTAGTTGGAACTCCTGCTCCTGCTGGTAGTAAACCGAATAATGCGAAGTCAATAACCCCACCAGAGAATGTCATACCAATGAATACATTTAGTAAATCCATTAACATGAATGATAAACCTGCTAGTAAGCAGTGAACTCCATATAATGCTGGTGCAACGAATAAGAATGTAAATTCAATTGGTTCAGTAATACCAGTTAAAGTTGCTGTAAATGCTGCTGATGCTAGTAATGATCCAACAACCTTTTTCTTACTTGGTTTAGCTTGCTTGTACATTGCATATGCTGCAGCTGGTAAACCAAACATCATGAATGGGAATTTACCTGTCATAAATCTAGTTGTTCCTGAAACTATTCTTGACATTGTTTCTGCATCTGCTCCAACTAAGCTAGTCATGTTAGATAATTGAGTGAAGTATGCTGTGTTAGCTCCTGCAATTGTTTCCCATGCGCCATTTACTAATACGTCTGCATTAACGAATGAACCATACCAGAATGGTGTATAGAATACGTGATGTAATCCAAATGGAATTAATGCTCTTTCTATTACTCCGAATAAGAATGTTCCTGCTGGACCAGCATTTTTAACAACTTCAGAAAGTGCTGAAATACCGTTTTGTACTACTGGCCATACGAATGCTAATATAGCTCCAACTACTGCCATTGCTAATGAAGTAACTATTGGTACAAATCTTGAACCTGCAAAGAAACCTAAAGCTGGTGGTAATTGAATTGTATGATATTTATTGTGTAATATACCTGTTATAATACCTGTTATAATACCACCGAATACTGACATATTTAATGTGAATATACCAACATTTGTAGTAACATAAGTAGCATAATCTCCAACGTTATCTGGAGTTACAACGCCTAATTGAGTTAATCCTAAAACAAGCATTGTAGAAATAACTTTGTTCATTACTATGAAACCAAATACTGATGCAAGTGCTGCTGTTCCCTTATCTTTATTAGCTAAACCTACTGCAACACCTACTGCGAATAATATTGGTAAGTTACCAAATATTATATCCCCAACGTCTTTCATTATAGTTAAAAGTGCTGTAACAAATGGAATATTAACAAAAGCCATTAATGGTTGATAAACTGCTGGTGCATTTTCTAAGCCTGCAATACCAAGTAAGGCACCACCTACTCCTAGTAAAATACCTGCGATAGGTAAAGCTGCTATTGGAAGCATGATGGCTTTACCAATTTTTTGTAACATTTGTAGCATTAATAATACCTCCCTAAAATATTTATATTAATTTTGTAGTCCGTTACTAGTTTGCTCATTTTATGATTTAGTATGAATAATATCGTAAAAAATAAAAAAAGAACTAAAACCTATAGATAGTATAGCTCGAGTCCTTAGTACTCTAGTACTCTAGTACTATCTATAATTCTTTTAGTCCTTGCCTGCATTACCAGTAACACACTACTTATTTATTTGTTGATTTAATATTATCATAGCTTGTTCCCTTTGTAAAGGTTTTTTTGAATATTTTTTTGATATTTTCTATTTTTCTATTTCTCCTTATTTAATTATATTACTGAAACCCTTTTGTATTCCATATTTAAAGCCTTTATATAAAGCTACTAATGATTCAGAAATTGTTATTATTACTATTGATGCTATAACAATAAATAAAATTCTATCAAAAGATATTCGAATATACTTCTCTATATTTAGAACTATATCGCTATTCCAAAAAAAATATAGCTGTAAAAATAGTTGTAAATATTATACAGTTACCCAAGCTGCTCCTTGTAATAGAGCTGAAATTAAAGCATCAATATAACTTCCTATAAAATCTATAATACCTCCTGCTGAAAATACTCCCCCTATACCTAATGCTATAGATATCCCTATAAATATGGATAGTGAAACTATCTTCATAACAGATATATATTTATCAATGTAGTTTGGACCAATCAGATATCTTTCTTTACCTCTATACTGACTTGCTAACTTTTCTGGATCTCCTAATATTTTTAAAACTTTTTCTATCTTTTCTTCCTCAGAAACTGTATCTTCAATATCTTCGATCATATCTAATATTAATTCTCTAATTTCATTAGCAATTTCTTCTCGTGATTTTTCAGGTAATTTCCTTGTAACAGCATAGATATATCTATCTATCATTTTTATTCCTCCTAATTCTCAATCAAATTATTAACAACATTATTTATATCTTTCCAAGTTTCACATAGCTTTAAATATACAGTTTCCCCTAGGACACTTAACTTGTAATATTTTCTTGGTTTAGTTCCGTCTGTATCCCAAAGGCTTTCTAATATTCCCTGTTTCTCAAGTCTTCTTAATAGTGGATATAAGGTATTTGCTTCTAGATCTAATCCCTTTTCTTTCATTAAAACTATTAGTGAATAACCATACTGTGGAGATTTTAATTGACTTAAAACAGCTAGTACTATGGTTCCTCTTCTAAGTTCTTGAATTAAACCTTCCAATAACTGTTCTTCCTTATTTTTTTCCATCTTTCCACCTCCTAAAATAAATATACTGTATACTACACAGTATTGTAAATAATAAAACATTATACATTCTATAATATTTAGATATTAATATTTTGTGCTGCCTTAGGAATAATATTTTATAGACATATTTTTATATCTGATAAATTATGTAATAATAAATATAAAATAACTTATATAGATGCAGTTTAGTTACTATAGCTTGGAGGGGCTTATAATGGATTATAAAAAATTATATGAAATAATAGATGATAGTAATAATATTGTATTCTTTGGAGGGGCTGGAGTTAGTACTGAATCTGGTATTCCTGACTTCAGAAGTGCAAAAGGTATTTTTAATGAAAAATTAAATAAAAATTTTTCTCCAGAAGAAATAGTTTCCCATAGCTTCTTTTATAGAAATCCTGAAGAGTTTTTTAAATTTTACAAGGAAAAATTAATTTATAGAGAGGCAGAACCAAATAATGCACATTATGCTTTAGCAAAACTAGAAGAAATGGGAAAGCTTAAAGGAGTTATTACCCAGAATATTGATGGTCTTCATCAGATGGCTGGAAGCAAAAAAGTATTAGAACTTCATGGATCAATTCATAGAAATTACTGTACATCATGCAGGGAATTCTATGACTTAGAGGGATTTTTAGACCTAGAAGGCCCTATTCCAAAATGTAAGAAATGTGGGGCTATAGTTAAACCAGATGTTGTTTTATACGAAGAAGGCCTTGATGATAATATAATTAATGAAAGCATTAAATTAATCTCAAGCTGCGATACTTTAATTATTGGAGGAACCTCCCTTGTTGTATATCCAGCAGCTGGATTTGTTAGATACTTTAGAGGTAAGAATTTAATTTTAATCAACAAATCTAAAACTAAATTTGACAGCGAAGCTGATATAGTAATACATGATTCTATTGGTAAAGTTCTTTCAGAAACAATTAAGCAATTAACAGGCAACGATTAACAATTAACGAGTAGAAATTAACAATTAAAGGGAAAATGAAGATTTCAGGTTTCAGGGTTAATTCAGTGTGGAGGAAGATTCAGTGTGGAGTTTGGAGTGTGGAGTTTGGAGCGTGGAGGACTGAGTTTAGTTTTCAGGGTTCAAGTTTCAGTTTATATGGTTAGCAGTTAGAAGACAATAGTACAGTGTAGTTTATTAATTTTAATAAAAAAGCTAATAGACTGTTGATTTTTTATCAACAGTCTATTTTTATTTCATAAATTATATTCTTCTCAAGTATTTTTTTGTATTTCAAGTAATCTTATTATAAATTCTTAACATTTAATGCTCTAAAAGAATTTAGTATTGCTATTATTGTTACTCCTACATCTGCAAAAATTGCTGCCCACATTGTAGTTAGTCCAAAGGCACTTAATATAAGAACTAATACCTTTATTCCAATTGCAAAAGCTATATTTTGATATGCTATATTTTTAGTCTTCTTAGAAATCCTTATAGCAGTAGCAATTTTAGATGGTTCATCTGTCATTATTACTATATCTGCTGCTTCTATTGCTGCATCTGAACCTAAAGCCCCCATTGCTATTCCAATATCTGCCCTGGCTAATACTGGAGCATCATTAATTCCATCCCCAACAAAAGCTAATTTACCCTTTTCAGATTTTTTTGAGAATAACTCTTCTAACTTATCAACCTTATCTCCTGGTAATAATTCTGAATATACCTTATCTAATCCAAGATCCTTAGCAACCTTTACTGCGACACTTTTACTGTCTCCAGTTAACATTATTGTTTCTTTAATATTAGATGCCTTTAATTCTTTAATTGCTTTAACTGAATCTTCCTTAATTTCATCCGAAATAACAATGTATCCAGCATATTTATCATCAACTGCAACATGTACAACAGTTCCAATTACTTCTCCTTCATAATAAGGAATATTCATTTTTTTCATAAGCTTAATATTTCCAGCTGCAACCCTTTTTCCATTAACTAAAGCAGTAACACCATGACCTGGTATTTCTTCAATATCAGAAATAATACTATTATCTATTTCTTTAGCATAAGCTCTTTTTAATGATTGTGATATAGGATGGTTAGAATAACTTTCTGCATGAACAGTCAATTCTAATAGCTCATCTTTCGATATTCCTTCTGAATGTATTTCCTGAACATTAAATACTCCTTTAGTTAAGGTTCCTGTTTTATCAAAGACTACTATTTCTGTTTCTGCTAATGCCTCTAAATAGTTACTTCCCTTAACTAAAACACCTCTTTTTGAAGCCCCTCCTATTCCACCAAAGAAGGTTAATGGAATAGATATTACTAAAGCACAAGGACAGGATACTACTAAAAAGGATAAAGCCCTATATAACCAATCTGAAAAACTTGCACCCTTAATAAGAAGAGTTGGTACAAAAGCTAAAAGAACTGCAACAATTACAACTATTGGTGTATAATATTTTGCGAATTTAGTTATAAATTTTTCTGAATTAGACTTTTTGCTGCTTGCATTTTCAACTAAATCAAGAATCTTACTAACTGTAGATTCATCATATTCCTTTGTAACTTCTACTGTAATAACTCCATTTATATTAATGCATCCGCTTAATATTTCACTTCCTACTCCTATTTCACGAGGAACAGATTCTCCAGTAAGGGCTGATGTATCAACCATTGAATTTCCATCAATGACCTTTCCATCAAGAGGAACTCTTTCTCCTGCCTTAATTACAATAATATCTCCAACTTCTACTTCATCTGGATCTACTTTTATAAGTTCTTCTCCTCTTTTTACATTTGCATAGTCAGGTCTTATATCCATAAGGTCTGCAATTGACTTTCTTGATTTATTAACAGCATAGCTTTGAAAATATTCACCAATTTGGTAGAAAAGCATAACTGCAACACCTTCAGGATATTCTCCAATTAGAAAGGCCCCTATAGTAGCAAGCCCCATTAAGAAACTTTCATCAAAAACCTTTCCTTTTCCAATATTTTTAAAAGCTTTTTTAAGAACATCTCCACCTACAATAATATAGGTTATTAAATACAAAGCAAAATTTAACCATTCATTATTTAAATTTATAACTGCTGCAAATATATATAAGATAGCAGCTATTATTATTTTCCTAAGTCGCTTTTTCAAAATAATCCCTCCTTATATAATGCACTAACGGCATTTAATACAAAGTAACCATAATTATCTTAATTTATATAAGTCATAATTTTTCTTAATTATTCTATAAACTTTATATTTATACTAATATGAACAATTGAATATTCATTCATGTATTTTGCTAAAAAATATATATGATTTATTTTTTTTATTTTATTTTTTTATAAATGCTAATTAAGCTTTTTTCATAACAGTATCTGGTTCAAGATCTCTGATTATTTTCTCTGCAGCTTTTATTATTTCAGGCATTTTTTCATCTTCAGCTTCAATTACAAGCTTAGTTGTCATAAAATTAACTGTGGCTTCCTTTACTCCATCAAGCTTATTAATAGCAGCTTCCATTTTTGCTGCACAATTTGCACATTCTAAACCTTCCAATCTAAATTTCTTTTTCATAATCTCAGCCTCCAAATTATCTCTTTAAAATTATAATTTATTTTATGTTTCTAAATTAAATCCTCTAACTTATTTATTACTTTTCATTTATATGATTTAATCCTTGGTCAAATATACTCTTTACATGGTCGTCATCTAAAGAATAATATACTACCTTACCATCTCTTCTATTCTTTACTAATTTAGCTTGCTTTAAAACTCTTAGCTGATGCGAAATTGCTGACTGTGTCATATCCAATAGGGCTGCAATATCACAAACACACATCTCAGCTTCAAATAAGGCACATAATATTTTAATTCTAGTTGAATCTCCAAATACTTTAAATAATTCAGCTAAATCATAAAGAGTTTCTTCCTCTGGCATTTTTCCTCTTACATCTTTAACAACATCCTCATGGATTATATCACAATTACACTTTTCAATAGGTGTCAAATTTTTACTCACTTTATCACCTCTTTTGCATACTTACATGAACATTTGAGTATTCATTCATATGTTATACTTTCATTATATGCTAGTCTCCTAAAATGTCAATAGTTATATAAGCAATCATTCATTTATCTGGATAGCTTCTGTAAAAAAATGTAACGGGGTCAGACCCCATTACATTAGAATTTCATCTAAAATTTCATTTATTACCCTTGGATTTGCCTTTTTTTCTGTAGCCTTTATTATCATTCCTACTAAAAAGCCTTTAACCTGTTTCTTTCCATTTTTATATTCTTCAACTACCTTTTCATTTTCCTTTAAGACTTTTTCCACAATAGGTTTAATTTTTTCAACAGAATTTTCTTGAATTAATCCCCTTTTCTTAATTATTTCTTCTGGATTTTCATCCGATAACTTATTTACCATTTCTTCTAATACTTCTTTTGCAGCACTATTATTTATTTTTCCGCTTTCAACAAATTTAAGAAGCTTAGACATTCTATCTGGCCTTACTGGAAATTTATCTATAGTAAGCTTATTTTCATTTATTAATCTTGAGATATCTGAAAGCAGCCAATTTGATGCTATTTTGGCATTAACTCCTTTATTAACTAACTCTTCATAATACTTAGCAAGACTCCTATCACCAACTATAATTTCTATTTCCTTTTGATTTAGTTTATAAAGATTTTTAAATCTTTCCCTCTTTTCATTAGGTAATTCAGGAATACTTTCTTTGGCTTTTTCTATAATTTCATTCCTTATAAGGATAGGCAGAAGGTCTGGTTCCTTAAAGTATCTATAATCATTTATGTCTTCCTTAGTTCTCATAGATACAGTTTCTCCCTTAGAGCTATCAAATCTTCTAGTTTCTTGAATTATCTTATGGCCTTCTCCTAAAGCATATAATTTTCTTTGTCTTTCCTCTTCCTGCTCTATTGCTCTTTGAAGCTCCTTAAAGGAATTTAAGTTTTTTATTTCTACCTTAGTATTTAATTTACTACTACCTTTTTCCCTTAAAGAAATATTCACATCACACCTTAAAGATCCTTCCTCCATTTTACAATCTGATATATCACAATACTCTAAAATTTCCTTTAAGGCTTTTAAAAAGGCCACAGCTTCTTCAGCAGATCTTAAGTCCGGCTCAGTAACTATTTCAATTAAAGGAATTCCTGCCCTATTATAATCTATTAAACTATAAGCTTCATTTTCTGAATGAATTAACTTACCAGCATCTTCTTCTATATGAATTCTATTTAATCTTACTTTCTTTATTTTCTCCTTACTGTTTATTTCTATATAACCATCTTTGCATATAGGCAGATTAAACTGAGAAATTTGATAAGCCTTAGGTAAATCTGGATAAAAATAATTTTTCCTATCCATTTTACTTATTTGATTTATTTTACATTTTAAAGCTATTCCTGCTTTTACTGCTAAATTAATTACTTCTTCATTTACTACAGGTAAAGTTCCTGGAAGGCCTAAACACACTGGACAAGTATTTTCGTTTGGTCTTGAACCAAATTTTGTTGAGCAGCTACAAAAAATTTTTGTTTTTGTTTTAAGCTCCGCATGAATTTCAAGACCAACTATAGTTTCATATTTCATACTTTAGCACCTCCCAAAAATGCTTCTGCTGCTCTTAATATTTTTCTTTCACTAAAATGATCTCCTATTATTTGAATTCCAATAGGCAAGCCATTAGTACTCTTACCACAAGGTATTGAAATTGCTGGCAAACCTGCTAAATTAACATTACTCGTATAGACATCTCCAAAATTCATCTCTAATAAATTTGATTTTTTCTCTCCTATTTTAGAAGGAAAATCTAAAGTAACTGGACTTAATATTAAATCATATCCTTCAAAAACCTTTTTAAATTCCCTGCTTAAATTTTCCCTAAACTTTAAGGCCTTTTTATAATAATCTTCATAGTAACTTGAAGAAAGAACAAGAGTACCAAACATTATTCTTCTTTTTACTTCCTCTCCAAAGGCTTCACTTCTACTCTTCACCATAAGTTCATAGACATCTTTAAATTCTTTAGTTCTATAACCATATCTTATTCCATCATATCTTCCTAAATTAGAGCTTGCTTCTGCTGAAGAAATAATATAATAGGATGAAAGTCCCCTATTAAAAACTGATAATGGTATGTATTCTACCTCTGCCCCTAATTCCTTAAACTTTTTAGCACTTTCTTCTATGGCATTTTTTATTTCAACATTTATATCTTGACTTAATAATTCTTCTGGAAGGACTATTTTCATTCCTCTTACTCCTGCATCTATTCCTTCTAAATAACTAATTGTTTCCTGACTTTTAGAGCTAGTATTATCTTTAGGATCATAACCTGCAACAACATCTAAACATAAAGCACAGTCTTTTACGCTTTTTGTAATTGGTCCTATTTGATCTAAGGAAGAAGCAAAAGATACAAGGCCAAACCTTGAAACTAATCCATAAGTCGGTTTTAAGCCTATAACCCCACAAAAGGCTGCTGGCTGTCTTATAGAACCTCCAGTATCTGACCCTAAGCTTAATACTGCAATTCCTGATGCAACTGCTGCAGCTGATCCCCCTGAAGAACCTCCTGGAACTCTCTCTAAATCATGAGGATTCTTTGTTATCTTAAAGGCGGAATTTTCTGTAGACCCCCCCATTGAAAATTCATCCATATTTGTTTTTCCTATTATTATTGCATCTTCTTCTTTTAATTTTTTTATAACACTTGCATTATAAGGAGGAATAAAATCTTCCAACATTTTTGAAGCACAAGTTGTTTTAATTTCATCTGTACATATATTATCTTTTATAGCTATAGGTACTCCTGCCAGCTTTCCTAAAATTTTTTTATTTTTAACTTTTTCATCTACTTTTCTAGCATCTTCAAGGGCCCTTTCTTCACATAAAGTCAAATAGGCATTGATATCCTTATCTACTACCTTTATTCTCTTATATAATTTTTTAACTAGTTCTTCACAACTAAAGTCTCCCCTTATTATTCCTTCCCTTATCTCAAGCGCAGTTAATTTTTCTATTTCCACTATATCTCCCTCCTTACTCTATAAGCTTTGGAACTTCAATATTTTTTTCTCTCATAGATTTTGTATTTCTAAAGAGCTTCTTCTTATCCTTAAAGACTTCTATTTCATCTTTTCTAAATTCACTATTAACTCTATCAAAATTATCTAAATTTATATCTTCTAAATTTAAACTATCATTTGTATCAAAATTATTTAATATCTTTTCAAAATCCCTAGTCATTTTTTCAAGTTCATCTTCCTTAAAGATTAATTTTGCATAACTTGATATTTTTTTAATTTCATCTATTGTGATCTTCATTTCTCACACCCCTAAAATCTTTTAGAATATAATTCTTTTCATGTTAATTTTTAACTTATCCTATTGCTTATGATATTTATTTATAGTAGAATTTAATTACTATTTTTTCCAAACCATCAACTAATTTCTACAATATTCTGCACTAAATTTATTATTTATTTGAAAGGATGAAACTGATGGAAGAATATAAAAAACTTAGTCCCAAAGCAAAAACTTCTTGGTTTATCGCCAGAATAATTTTCACTTTAAGCCTTTTTATTATTACAATAACTTCTTATTTTTTCTTTAAAAACAAAATATCCTCCTCTTTTTTAAAAATAAGTTTAATTATATCTGCTATATTATTAATTTTATTACTTCTTAATGCTCTTATCTACCCTTGGTATGAATACAAGCAATGGAAGTATATGATTAGTGAAGATGATATTAAATTTTCTGAAGGTATATTTTTTACTAAAAATTTTATAATTCCTATTATAAGATTGCAGGAAATTAGGCTAAATCAAGGCCCTATAAATAAGAAGTTAAATCTATATGATGTTATTATAAGTACCTCTAATATATCTCATAAAATTCCTAACTTAGAAGAAAGTGAAGCTTTAAAAATATCAGAGTTTTTATCAAAGAAAATAAAAGAAAAGGTTAATAAGGAAATTTTAGAAGAGATAAACTCCAAAGAAAATATCATTAACTTAAATGAAACAGGTGAATAATCATGAATAGAATTAGAAATTCTAAAGTCTTTATAATAAAAGATGCCTTAAAAACTTTAAAAAATACTTTCTTTATTTTCCTAGCAGCACTGATTGATATGGAATTTTATGATCTATTAATTATTTTAGCTATTTTAAGTATCATACTAATTAAGAGCTTTATTGTATGGAAAAACTATTATATTTCTATTTTAGAAGATAGATTTATAATTGACCAGGGAGCTTTTTATAAGAAAAAAACAGAAATTTTTTATGATAAAATTCATACTATGGATGTCAAAAAAGATCTTTTTTGCAGGCTTTTTGATGTTGTCGAACTCAAAATAGATAATGGAAGTACAGAACTAGGTAAGGCTGAAATATCTATTATACTGGGCGAAGATAAGATAAATAATTTTGTAGAAGTAGTTGAAAGCAGAAAAAATAATACTAATATAATTGATAATATCAATGAACCATTGAAAGATGATAAAAAGCCTAAGGACACTAATTATCAAATAAGAAAAATAACAACTAAGGAGCTTATATTAAGTGCTCTTCTAAGACCTAATCTAGGAACCTTAATAATCGTAAGCACTTTCTTCTTTAATATAGGCGAAATATTAGAAACCTTTAATTCTAATATCTTTATTCAGCTTGAAAGCATATTTAATAAATACATGGCTCAATTAGAATTATGGACTGCTATTTTATTGGGTACTATTGCTATACTGATTTTTAATTTTATTCTAGATATTATAATTTCCTTAATAAGATATAGCAGTTTTACTCTTAGTGCCAACAAAGAAAATATAAAAATATCCTATGGCTTTATCACCTTAAAAGAATACACAATACCAATAAATAAGATTAAAGCTGTTATTTTAAAACAAAGTTTTTTTCAAAAGCTTTTTGGTTATTATAGGGTTGAAATTAGAAACATGGGCTATGGGGATGAAAAAAATGAAATAGCTATTTTATTTCCTATATGCGATAAAGCTTTTATAGAGGAAACATTATTTAGACTTCTTCCTAGCTTTAAGTTTGAGGAAAAAGAATTAAATTTAAAAGAAGGAAAGGAATTTAATAAAATTTCAATAATCTATAGTTTTATTATAATGTTAGCAATTGCCTTAATATCTTTATTAGTCTTCTCTATATTTAAACTTATTGAATTTAAAATTTCCTTAATGATATTCTTAGCTTTAATATTATTATCTTTAATAGTTTGTTTTATTACTTATATGCAATATAAGAGATATAAACTTATTATTAATAAAAATACTATTGTTTATTGTAAGGATTTAATAAATAAAAATATATTTATCATTCCAACTAAATCTATTGAATATATAAATCTAAAACAAGGACCTATAAAGAAAAAATACAAACATTATTCCCTTTACCTTGATTTAGGTATAGGCTTAGCAAGAGGAAGCCTAATTGCTATTGAAAATATTAAAAAAGATTTTGCAGATAAAATTGATGCAGTAATTTATAAAGGCTAAAAGTGCAAAATTGATTATATAATAAAAATACTTCCTTAAAATAAATTTATCTTTTATTTAAGGAAGTATTTTTATTTAATTCTATTCTTCAACAAACTCCATTAAAACTTTATTGAAATTATCCTTTTCATCATAGAAAGTTCCATGTCCACTATATTTAAATTGTACAAGTCTTGAATTTTTTATTGCTTTATTCTGTGCTTCACTTAAACAGTATGGAACTATCTTGTCATGAATACCCTGAATAATTAATGTAGGAACTTCTATTTTTTCTAAATCAGAGAATAAAACTTCTTTTAACCATGTATTAGCAACTGCTGCTGTAGCCCAGCTTGCTGCCTTTAAGCCTATTTGAAAAAACCAATCAGAAAAGGCTTCACTTGTATGCTGGAAGAAAAACCTATTACCAAAATCTCTTAACATTCGAGGCCTATCACTATAGGTACCTCTAATTATATTTAGTACTACTTCCTCATCTACTCCATGCTCAAAGTCCGGACGTTTAACAAGGCTAGGGGCTGCTGCTGCAATAAGTACAAGTTTTGATACTCCATAGCCATTATGACGACTCATATACCTTATAGCCATTGCTCCGCCAGTAGAATGACCTGCTAGAGTAAAATCTCTTAACTTTAGTACATCAACAACAGCCTTAACATCATCTGCTAATCTGTTATAATCATAGCCATGCCAAGGCTTATCAGACATACCAAAACCCCTTGTATCTATTCCTATGCACCTATAGCCCCTTTTAGGAAGTTCATTAAATTGATACTCAAATAAAGTATGGTCACCAGGCCAGCCATGTAAAAATAGAATGGTTTTATCTCCATCAGGATTAATATCCTCTACATAGATCTTTACATTTGGTTCTGCCATTACATAATATCCCACTTATTATCCTCCAATAATATATTAAATCCTGAAATATATTATTCAATTCCTTATATCTTTGTGAAATAAGATTAGAATATTATATTTTCTGACAACAGCTTATATCTGTTATATCTTTCTTTGGCTTCTTTTTCCAACTCATTAAACATTTCTTCCGCTGCTTCTGGATTAGTCTTCATTAAAACAGAATATCTAAGCTCTCCCATTAGGAAATCTCTTAATTTTATAGTTGGTGACTTTGAATCTAAGGTAAATGGATTCTTTCCTTCCTTCTTAAGATCTGGATTATATCTATAAAGTGTCCAATATCCAGAATCCACAGCTCTCTTCTCTTCATATGGAGTATTTCCCATACCAAGCTTTATTCCATGATCTATACAGGTTGCATATGCAATTATTAAAGATGGTCCATCATAATTTTCTGCCTCTACTATAGCCTTAATAGTCTGATTCATATTTGCTCCCATAGCAATTTGAGCAACATATACATTTCCATAGGTCATTGCCATTAAAGCTAAATCCTTCTTCTTTGTATTCTTTCCTTTAGAAGCAAACTTAGCTACTGCTGCCTGTGGAGTTGATTTTGATGATTGACCTCCAGTATTTGAATATATTTCAGTATCAAAAATTAAGATATTAACATTTTCCCCTGAAGCTAAAATATGATCTAAACCACCAAATCCAATATCATAAGCCCAGCCGTCTCCACCAAATATCCATTGGGATCTCTTTATAAAGAATTCCTTATCCTTTAATATTTCTTTTGCAACATCTAAATCAATTTTCTCTAATACTTCTATGAGCTTATTAGCTCTTTCTCTTGAACCTTCTCCTACTTCTCTATTATCTAACCAGTCCTTTAAAACTTTCTTATATTCTTCAGGAATCTCCTCTTCCAATGCTAAGCTTATATTATTAGCAATTCTTTCCCTTATAGCTTTTACTCCAAGATACATCCCATAACCATATTCTGCATTATCTTCAAATAAGGAATTTGCCCAGGCGGGACCATGACCATCCTTATTTTTCTTATAAGCAGTTGAACCTCCTGAAGCTGCCCATATTGTAGAACATCCTGTTGCATTAGCAATCATCAGTCTATCACCAAATAACTGAGTAACAAGTTTTGCATATGGAGTTTCTCCACAACCTGCACAAGCTCCTGAAAACTCTAGCAATGGTTCTTCAAACTGACTTCCCTTAACTGTCGTTTTAGCAGAAATATTTTTCTTAGGCTTTAACCTTCTTACAGCATAATCCCAAGCTTTAATTTGATCCTTCTGACTTTCAAAGGACTTCATAATTAAAGCTTTTCCTGGAGCTGGACAAATTTCTACACAACTTCCGCAGCCAGTACAGTCTAATGGAGTAATTCCAATTGTATAATGATATTGAGGCCCATTTTTATCTACACCATTGGCCTTGACACTCTTGTATCCCTTAGGTGCACTCTTCACTTCCTTTGAAGTAGCTAAAAATGGTCTTATAACTGCATGAGGGCAAACAAAAGCACACTGATTACATTGAACACATTTATCTGGCTGCCATTCTGGAACATTAATTGCAATTCCTCTTTTTTCATATTGAGTTGTTCCAGACATAAAGCTTCCATCCTCTATTCCTTCTTTAATAATAGTTGAAACTTTTATACTATTTCCTTCTAATTTATTAATAGGATCACTAATTTCCTTTATAAAGGAAGGTAAATAAGATCTATCTTCTTCCTCTATATCTTCACACTTTTTCCAAGCTTCCTTTACTTCTACTTTTTTAATTGAACTTATTCCCCTATCTATAGCCTCAAAATTCATATTGACTACTTTTTCGCCTTTTCTTCCATAGGCTTCAATTACTTCTTTCTTTAAATATTCAACAGCATCTTCAAGCTTTATAATATTGCTTAATTTGAAGAAAGCAGCCTGCATTATCATATTAATTTTTCCACCTAAGCCAATTTCCTTTGCGATATTTATGGCATCAATAATATAAAATTGAATATTATTTTCTGCTATATATCTTTTCACCTTTGGATTTAATTTTTCTTCTAATTCTTCTTCACTCCAAAGGGTATTTAAAATAAAGATTCCATTTGGCTTTAAATCCTTTAATATATCATATTTATTTACATAGGATTGATTATGGCAGGCTATAAAATCTGCCTTTTTTATTTCATAATGAGACTTTATAGGCTTATCTCCAAATCTTAAGTGGGATACTGTAATTCCTCCTGATTTTTTTGAATCATAAGCAAAATATCCCTGTACATATTTATCTGTATAATTACCTATTATTTTTATAGCACTTTTATTAGCTCCCACTGTTCCATCAGAGCCTAATCCGTAAAATTTACATGCAATAGTTCCTTCTTGCTCTATATCTATATCTTCATCTATTTTTAAAGAAAGATTTGTTACGTCATCTTCTATTCCAATAGTAAAATTATTTTGAGGATTTTCTTTCTTTAAATTTTCAAATACAGCTATAACATCTCTTGGATAGATATCCTTTGAGCTTAATCCATATCTTCCTCCATAGACCTTTGGACTATCATCAAGTTCAGAAACTGCTCTTAACACATCTAGATATAAAGGCTCTCCAATAGATCCATGCTCTTTTGTCCTATCTAAAACAGCAATTTTTCGCACTGTCTTTGGCATTACCTTTAACATTCTTTCTATAGAAAAAGGTCTATAAAGTCTAACCTTAATTAATCCAACCTTTTCTCCCTTAGCCCTTAAATAATCTATAGCTTCTTCAATAACCTCTACTGAGGATCCCATTGAAACTATAATTCTATCTGCCTCTTTATCTCCATAATAATCAAAGCAGTGATATTCCCTTCCTGTTAGTTCTTTTATTTTATCCATATATTCTTCAACAATTGCAGGAATATCTTCATAGTATTTATTTAAAGCTTCTGCCATTTGGAAGTAGATATCAGGATTTTGTGATGTTCCTCTAACTACAGGATGATCTGGATTTAAAGCATTTTCCCTAAAGTTTTTTAAAGCTTCTTCATCTATAAGATTTTTTAACTCCTCATATTCTAAAAGTTCAACCTTTTGAATTTCATGAGATACTCTAAATCCATCAAAAAAATTAATAAAGGGCATTCTAGCCTTAATTGCTGTTAAATGAGCAACTGGAGCTAAATCCATAACTTCCTGTGGTGAAGCTTCGCAAAGCATTGCAAAACCTGTTTGTCTTGCAGCCATAACATCCTGATGATCTCCAAAAATGCTTAAGGATGAGCTTGCTACTGATCTTGATGCTACATGAATAACTGCTGGAAGCCTTTCACCTGCCATTTTATACATATTAGGTATCATTAATAATAAGCCTTGAGATGATGTATAAGTGGATGTTAATGCTCCTGCTTGAAGAGAACCATGCATGGCAGCTGCTGCCCCTGCTTCTGACTGCATTTCTACAACTTTAACTCTTTCGTTAAATATATTTTTCCTCCCCTTTGATACCCACTCATCTATTTTCTCTGACATTGGTGATGAAGGAGTAATTGGGTAAATTGTACTTACTTCTGTAAAAGCATAAGAAATATATGCTGCTGCAGTATTTCCATCTATAGTTTTAATTCTTCTCATAAGTAACTTAACTCCTTTAGTGATATTTTTTATTTTATCCATAAGTTTATAAATTTAATAACTTTTTATTATGCAAATATTATATACATTAAAATATACATCAAATGATAATTAATTTCAAAATTCTTTTATATTAAATTTTCTATCGCTTTACTAATTTTATTATAAAAAAACAGTTTCCTAATAAATATGAAACTGCTCTTTTTCTCTTATAATTCTATTTTTAATTAATAGAAAGCTTTATCTGTGGAATTAACAAAAATATTGTGCAAAATAAAAGTAAAATTGATGATGCAATAATAGCGTATCTTCTTTTCTTTCTTATATTACTTATAAAATTCATAATATTAATAATAATAACACTAAATATTACATACCAATTAGATAGATTTTTAGGACCATATTGATGTTTAGTAAAGCGTAAATAAATGCCCAATATAAATATCAAAATAGAAAGAACTAAATAAATAAGTTCTTCTTTTATATTAAAATTACTTTCCAATATGCTCTCTCCATAATCATTGTTTTAATATTATTTTATGTATCAAATAAGCTATTGCCATATATCACTCTTTTTCTATTTAAAATATTGAGTTAAATGGATGTATCTCTTAACTCCTGGATAGGTCAATATTGGTCTATTAAAAACATCATAACTTCGTGCTGCCACTGTAAGAGTATATAAATCACCTGAACCTTTTATGTAAGGCTGTACTACTACTGGCGAATGAGTAAATATACCATCATCATTAAAATCTATCTGTATTACATCTCCAATTGTAACATTAAAAAAATCACTATCTACCCCATGAGGTCCTAAGCCATCATTATTAATTAAATAATCATATAAAAACATAACTCCAGTCCAAGAAGGGGAACGATTATTTAAACTATAGTAATACCATTGGTACTTACCTTCACTATCCATAGGAGCACCACCAGCATGAATTACTTGTGATGTAAAATTAGTACAATCTCCTCCTAAGTTTGTAAAATCATAGAAGGCCTTATTAGGATTATTATAATGTTTAAAGGCATATTCCCTCATTGCAGTCCTATTAAAATCATAAGCCCTAAGCTCAGCTTTTTTGGAATTATATACTGAAATTATATTATCCGGATTTCCATTTAAACTGCTGCTATCCTGATCTATTGCTTTTTCTTCTCTTTTTATAAATTCATCAATATTTATAGCTTCATTTCTATTATTTTCATTATTAATTGCAAAATCCCAAATATCATTGGAAATACAGTCCTTTATTAACCACTCATTATTTACCTTTTCTAACTCTACTGAATAATCTATAATTTCATTTGTTTCCTCATCTAAAAACTTATATTTATATTCCTTTTCAACTCTTAAATCAACATTGGCTTTATTTCCGTTAATATCAATATTTAAATAAGCATATTTATGCTTATAATCATCTACATATAAATCAAACTTATCATATCGTCTATTAATAATATATATCTTTTTAGATATAAACTGCTTAAAGCTTTCATCTGCTACATAATTTGATAAATCAACTTCTTCTCCTTTTAAAATTGCATCATCACATTTCTTTAAAAAATCCTCTGTTGTATTTTTTATGTTTTTTCTTTCAAATAGTAAACTGTTATTAGATAAGGTGAACATATTTGTAGAAGCACTCACCTTAATCATTATTCTGCCAGATAATAAAATCGTTAATAGCACTAATGCTAAACTAACAATAACTCTTTTCTTCATTTTTGCTACCTCTTTTAAATAAATCTTGTATATCTATTTAAAAGTATGTGCAAAAAATCATATTATATATCTCCATTTTTTCCTTTATAATTTCAAAATTATTGTATAAAAAGAAAATACCTTATAGAAATATTTGTAAAATAAGGTATAATATAACTATAACTTTTTTATAGGAGGTTCATCATAATATGAATAATATTTATGAAATTAAACCCGCATTATGTAGTGTAATAACATACAAAGAAATAAAAGCTTCAAAAATAGCGGCTAATTTTATTACTAAATTATTTTCTGGTGTAACTGGTAATAAAATAAAAAATAACTATAAATTAATCCTTACTGATGAACACCTATATATAAAAGCAATTGACTGCTCAAAATTAAAAGAATTCTCTGAAAAACAGAATATTAAAGCCTTTTCTATTAGGGATATACTTTCCTTTGAAATAGAAAAAAATAATAATAAAACATCAATTAATATTTCAACTAAGAAAGATAAAATTTGCTTTATTTGCAATAATGAAAGCGAAAGTAAATCTGCATTAATAATGAGTAAATTAATAATAGAATTAAAAAATTATTTATAGTTTTTTAATTCTACTATTATCTATTCTAAATATAAATCCATTAGTATTTCATCATAATATTTACCATTTATATTAAAGAAGTTTTTATGAAAACCTACTTTTTTAAAACCATGTTTTTCATATAATCTAATTGCGTTAATATTGCCCTCTCTAACTCCAAGAAATATATTTTTTAATTTTACTTCTTTTAAAAAATCCATTTAATCCCTCCTAAGCTTTAATTTATTTAATTATATTTTATAAGGGAATTTTTGTAAACGGATTGATAATTTAAAAAGAAAAGCCATGATTTAAATAAATCATAGCCCTCTTAATATTTATATTTTATTTCTTAATTAATAATCTGTTTGAAAGATCCATATAATCTTTTTCCCCAGCTGCTGCTTCTATGCTTCCAAATGGCATTTGAGCTGTCATCTTCCAATTAGTTGGAATATCAAATTGCTTTTTAACTTCTTCTTCTATAAGTTCTGTATAATGTTGAAGGGAAGCTCCTATTCCTTCTACTGAAAATCCTGTCCACACTAAATATTGAAGTATTCCTGTTGCCTGTTCTGACCAAATTGGGAAGTTATTTTTATATAATTCAAATTTTCCTTGTAAAGTTTTTATTACATTTTGATCTTCGAAAAATACAACTGTACCATAACCTGCCTTAAAAGAATTTATCTTAGCTTCTGTTGATGAAAAATTCTCTGCAGGAACTACTTTTCTTAAAGCTTCCATTGTAATATCCCATAGCTTATCATGAGACTTACCTAACAAAAGTAATACTCTTCCGCTCTGAGAATTAAAAGCTGTTGGTGCATGTATTATTGCATGTTCCACAATACCTCTTATCTTATCCTCTGCTAAATCTACATTCTTACCTATTGAATATATACTTCTTCTTTCCTCTACCGCTGTAAAAAAATCCTTACTCATAATTATCTCTCCTTTTCATTGTTCTTAAAAAAGTTTCAAACTTATTATTTCAATATTTTTCTCATTTTAATCAAATTAGTAAGCAAACTTCTTTTACTCTCTTCATCCATCTCTGATAAAAGGTCATTTAAAAATTCTTTATGCTTTTTAAAAACCCTTGATATAAGTTCTTCTCCTTCCTTAGTTAAGGAAACATAAAATATTCTCTTGTCTTTTTCGCATTTTTTTCTTATAACTAAATTTTTGCTTTCTAATTTATTTATTACATAAGTTATAGTTCCGCTTGTAACCAAAATCTTATCTGCTATTTTTTGAACTGGCTGAGGACCTTGATTATAAATAAATTCTAAAACACCAAACTCACTTAAATTTAGTCCATTTTCCTGAACATTTTTTTCAATTTTAGAAATAAGACCATTATAAGTCCTAACCATAGCTAATACTATGTTTAAATTTATGTCCTTCATGCAATCACCTTACAGTTATATTATCTCGATTTCAAGATAATTATACAATAAATATATCTTGATTTCAAGATATATTTATAAAATAAAAAAGAAGGAGCTAATCCTTCTTTAAAATAAAATAATTATAATCTTCTTTACCTATAGCATCTTTTATTTCTTTTAACCTTAGGAACATCCTTCTCATAGTAACTATAACTGGTATTGTAAAGATTATACCAATAAAAATTATATAATCATATAATTCCCTTTTCATATTGATAAAAGACAAGATAAGAGAAATTAAGTATCCTGCTAAAGCAAATACGAAATTTCTTATAAATATTTTTTTCGCATACTTTTTATCTAAGTAAAAGCTCATATAGTTTTCATAATTCTTTTTAGCAAACCACACTGCCACTGCTATTGATAATATTACTGGGATTAAATATCTTTCCTCAGTTCCTTCCATATTCTTAGTGTTAGCAATAGATAGGGCTCCTCCTAGAAATATTAAATATAATTCTCCTAAACTATATATTATTTATGATGTTATACATTAAATTTAAAATACATAACACTATTTTTAATATTTCTCTTTTTCTTTTATAATCGAAAAAGCAAATAATAGATTACTATATACAAGTCCACATTATTTTTTTCATCTTTACTCCTCCGTTTTTATATTTTTAATTAATTTCTATACTTCCCTTACAAATTAAAAAATTAAATATTTATTTCAAAGAAATTTATATTCTTAACTACTATGTCTCGCCATTTCTTTTATTGTATAATAATAAGCTTTAAAAGAATCATTATTACTATAATTCCTTTAAAGCTTATTAATTTAATTAGACTTTTTTAAATTCATAATATTTATTCGCTAAATAATTCTTATTATCAATCCTAATGTCAATAAACTGAATCCTATAATTAGAATTCCTAACGAAGTTTTAAATAATTTTATAGCATTTGAATATTCTAATTCCTTTTTATTAATCTCATATCTAGATATTTTATTACAACCTACAAAATATACTATTATAGATATAATGATACAAGAAATATAAAGGCTTGCAATTATCCACATACTTCTCATCCTTCCAAAATGCTTATTATTCAAATATAAACTACCACAACTCTATTGCACCACTATATCTTACCTTATCTATTCTATCTAGAACCATTGCAATTCCTTGCCCCAACGAAAGATTTAAAAACAATTCTAATCCAGATACTATACTACTTGCTAAAAAACCTGCTGCTGATAAGCCAACTTTCCTTAGTAAAGTACTAGTTGCTTGCACAACTAATCCTCTTGCATTTCTTCTTAATATTTCTCTTACTGAACCAACTATTCCAATAACTCCAGTAACTACTCCACCAACCCATATTAGACATCTAGTGCATATCCAATGTTTTGTACTGAATTCCAAGCACCTCCATCAACATACTCCATTTCAGCTCTGTCAATATCTACATAGCTGGTTGGTAATTGTAATTCATACTCTCTGCTTAATACAAAAGCGCTCATAAAGAAGCGTTCTCTTAGGGATTGAAGAAAAACTTAAATGAACAGCTTCAAGCGGGGCAAAAAAGACCAGTCACATTTAAACTTAATGGCTTGATGTGGCTGGTCTCTTTATTATTTTGTATTATTTCCCACTGAAAGTATAAATTCAGCCATAGTCATTGCAGAATTTACAAGAAGTCTAGCATGATGCTCAGATATACTAATTCTTTGACTTCCAACACCATGCGCATCACTATTATTGTTTCTCATCTCAGCAATAGATGAAACGATTTTTTCCAAACCTGAAAGTAGTGTATTGATTCGTCTATCAAGGTTTTTATCTGTGTGCATATTGTATAACCCTTTTACTTGCTTATAAAGCCTACCTATGTCTCCACTGTCTGTTGGCGTTTCATTCTTGTTTTCGATAACATAACAAAATACTTCTTCTAATAATGTTCTAGATTTAGTGATTGCACTGTCATAACTTCCATTTACCACATCAAGCATTGCCCTCTCAGAAATATCTTTAATGTATTCTCGATCAATGTTTTTTACTTGAGGAGTAGTTACTTTAATTGTAGAATTTATTGGAATAATATGAAATCTTTGATTGATGATAGTAAGTTTATTGCCACCAAAATAAAGTATTCCATTAATCTGTTCTATTACTGTCTTAACGATATAATTATAGATCTCTTCAATCTGATCTGGTGTTTTCCCTTTAAGTTTATCTGTAAATTGCTGTTTTGAAAATAGATAGGAAAGAATATCATTAATTCGGTTAGTCTCAATTCCATGCTTAAGAAGGTTATCTAAGTAATTCCATCTACTTAATGCTCCTCCATTCCATCCGTATGTTTCAGACAGTCCAAATAATTGGGAAATTTCTACTATAGTCGGGCCACTTAAATAAGGCATTGAAATCTCTACATCATCTATTTCTCCAAATTGAGAATCACCGTCTAAAATAGCTAGAATAGCCTTATTTCTTAATAGCTCAAATGGAGATTTTTGCTTTTTATCCAATCATTTCACCTCACAATATTTATTCTATAGTAACCTATCAATTTATTTAATCTGCTGTATTGATTATTTGCTACACCAACCCTAAATACTTCTCAAAGAATATCATTAGTTTTTCGATAATTCCTTGTTTTTTCGCAGCTCTGCCTCCGCCAAAGCGGGATACAGGTGGCATGATTTTATCAATGGCTGTACCGGTCGTCTTAAGCATTCCATCTCGGAAAGCATTGTCGATGAAACGGCGGGTTTCTTCGGGCTTTAATTTTTCTTCTTCTATAATTGCTGAAATATCCGCTTCCTTACGCTCATGGAGGAATTTGCGCCAATCCTCATCCACTTTGGTCGATACATTGACTTGCTCTATAAAACGCTCGATAAGCTCTTTCTTACTTCGAAGTTCAATACTTGAATTGATAGCCTTATCAATAGTTGTAAGAATGGTTTTATCCTTACAGTTGGATTGTTGATATTTAGCTACAAGCATAAGGATGTAATCAATGTTTACCTCTATCTGCTTGACCAGTTCAATCTCAAAAACTATGTCATCATTGATAGTTTCTTTGTCACCATCAGCACCTTTTCTGTATTCCTGATACAGGTCAATATAAATGCTCTGATAGTCCTGAAAATCCCTTTCAGATAAAATCTCATTTCCTTCAAAGTCATCGAAAGAAGTAAGAATATTTCTGAGCCTGAGTATTGCTCCATATAACCTGATAAAGTCTTTTTCCGCTTCTTCTCCGAGAATAGGTTGTCCAAGGGGATACTGTGTTGTAAGAGTTGTAATCAATTCAGCATAGCCCGGCTTATACTCACCTTTATCATCATAGCCGTTATAGTATTCTTCGTATGTTTTTAGCAGTACAATACCTCTTGCATCCTTATTGCCGAATAGTGCAATAGCTTTGTCTGTTTCTTCTTTCAAATCTCTAAAACAAACGATATTACCATAGGTCTTAACGCTGTTTAAGATGCGGTTAGTTCTTGAAAAAGCCTGAATAAGTCCATGTTGCCGCAGATTTTTATCTACCCATAGCGTATTTAGGGTTGTTGCATCAAAGCCTGTCAGGAACATATTAACAACAATCAATATATCGATCTCCCGATTCTTTACACGAAGAGAGAGGTCTTTATAATAATTTTGAAACTTATCCGAGGAAGTATCGTAATTCGTACTAAATGTGGAATTGTAATCTCGGATAGCCGCCTCAAGAAAATCTCTGGAGCTCTGGTCAAGGTTTTCCATATTAAA
>ENA-OWOZ01000665-OWOZ01000665.1-bioreactor-metagenome-genome-assembly--contig:-NODE-665-length-39966-cov-6.276818_pt1 | contig 39966 bp, 34 predicted proteins | sample MGYA00238140_ERZ651804 | MGnify/ENA primary metagenome ERZ651804 (study PRJEB26910, sample SAMN07631232) | bioreactor metagenome | isolation source: Switchgrass digestor | place: USA: Dartmouth...
ATGTTCAGGAGGGAAGGTTTTTCATACACGAAGACCGACTATTACGAGGTGACCTTTGAGCTTAGGGACGGGGACATTGTATTCTATGACACGGACAAACGCTCAAGCGATGATTACAGGGTTGGCGGAACGCACTGAGGCAAAGTACGTCCTCAAACAGATATTCTCAGTACCCGAAACAGATGCCGGAGCCTGTACGATTAAACCCGGGCAGACCTAAACCCGTAAAAAGACAGTAAATTATAGCATGCTGCACTTTTGCTCACATTGGTTTGCCTTCGCTCCCCTTTCTTTCCCGTTTTGCAGCGTTTATATTTACAGCATAAAAATAACAAAAACCGCTTGTATCAAGCGGTTTTTAATGATTTTGATCTGGTGCACCATCGGGGACACGAACCCAGGACACCCTGATTAAGAGTCAGGTGCTCTACCAACTGAGCTAATGGTGCATGCGGGTTTATTAAATGTCTGACAAGAAACAATTATACAGTTATATGACTGATATATCAACATTCAGTGGCCGAAAATTATAACAGAAGGAATGAGATTTCGTCAAAGAGAAGTTGAATATGCAATAAAATATGATAATAATGCGAAGGCAGCAAGGAGGGTAATTACAGCATTGTTCAGAGAAAATTTTTCAGAGGTTGTGTCACATATGTTTGACTTCTCTATAATTGTGTCATAAAGTTTATTCAATTCTATTTACATAAGGATTTATTATTGTATAATATAATATTAAGGCTTGTACAAAGCCGAATAAAAATAAAAAACTGAACGGTTTTTCCGCAATGATATTTTATATGTAACATGGTTGTATGGGGTATTGCGATTTTGAAATTTGACTGATGCGTAGCACGGAATAGCACGGATAAAATCACTGCTTATCTCTGTTCTCCCCATATTCAGGTTGAAAAATCAGCAGAAGTAATTCAGCCGGCATGTTACATGTGCCAAGTGCTGTTAATGACGTTTATGTTTATACATGTATCGGCAAGGAGAGAGTTGAATGAAAAAATTAATGCTTGGAAACGAGGCAATTGCAAGGGGGGCTTATGAAGCCGGCGTAAAGGTTGCCACAGCATACCCCGGCACACCAAGCACAGAAATTACTGAATTTATTGCAACATACGATGAAATATTTTCAGAATGGTCCCCGAACGAGAAAGTCGCACTGGAGGTTGCAATCGGGGCTTCCTTTGCCGGCGGGCGCGCTGTATGCTCAATGAAGCATGTGGGCCTTAACGTTGCAGCAGACCCTCTGTTTACAGTTTCGTACACTGGTGTTAACGGCGGGCTGGTAATCTGTGTTGCTGATGACCCGGGTATGCACAGTTCGCAGAATGAACAGGACAGCAGGCATTATGCTAAGGCAGCGAAGGTTCCGATGCTGGAGCCGGCAGACAGCCAGGAATGCAAGGATTTCATAAAAAAGGCGCTGGAACTCAGTGAAGAGTTTGATACACCTTTCATAATCCGGCTTACAACACGTATAGCCCATTCACAAAGCCTTGTTGAAATAGGTGAAAGGGTTGAAATGCCCCTAAAACAGTACAACAAGGATATAGGCAAGTATGTTATGATGCCTGCGATGGCGAGAAAACGCCATGTAATTGTGGAAGAACGGATGAAAAGACTGGCTTCATATGCCGAGGAAACGGAGCTTAACCGTATCGAGTGGGGAGGCAGCACCGACATAGGCGTGATTACGAGCGGAATATGCTACCAGTACTCGAAGGAAGCATTCGGTGATGTATCATACCTTAAGCTCGGAATGGTTTATCCGCTTCCTGAAAAGCTGATTGCTGAGTTTGCATCAAAAGTAAAGACATTGTATGTCATTGAAGAACTGGATCCGTTCATTGAGGAATTTCTGAAGCAAAAGGGAATATCCTGTATTGGAAAGGAAAAACTTCCCGTAACGGGAGAATACAGTGCAGGCCTGATACGGAAGGAAATACTCGGAATTAACGAAGACACAGCCGGTTTGCAGGAAAATGTGCCTGTAAGGCCGCCTGTGCTTTGCCCGGGATGCCCGCATCGGGGCGTGTTCTATACATTGAGAAAGAACAGGCTTACCGTTACAGGCGATATAGGGTGTTATACCCTTGGCTCAATGTCCCCGCTTGAAGCCATGGATACATGCGTATGCATGGGTGCAAGCATCGGTGTTGCACATGGTATGGAAAAAGCACTGGGTGACGGGGACGACCGCAGAAGAGTTGCGGTAATTGGCGATTCAACCTTTATCCATTCAGGAATAACGGGGCTGATTGATATTGTTTATAACAAGGGAACGTCAACGGTTATTATCCTTGACAACTCGATAACGGGCATGACGGGCCACCAGCCCAACCCGGCAACAGGCTACACTATCAAGGGAGAAAAGACACGCCAGGTTGATCTGGTAAAACTTTGCAATGCGATTGGAATTGACCGGGTAAGGGTTTGTGATCCTTTCAATCTTGAGGAGTTTGATAAGGTTGTAAAGGAAGAAGTTGAAGCAAATGAGCCTTCGGTCATTATAGCCCAGCGCCCGTGTGCTCTTCTGAAAACAGTGAAGTACGAAGGATACGTAAGGGTTAATACCGAAAAGTGTAAATACTGCAAGGTTTGCATGCGCCTTGGGTGCCCGGCGATTGTGGATACGGGAGACGGCATTATAATTAACGAAGCATTGTGCGGCGGCTGTGAACTGTGCCTCGGGGTATGCAGGTTCAACGCATTGGAAAAGGCAGGTGGCAGCAATGAGTAATGTATCGGTACTGATCGCAGGTGTCGGAGGACAGGGAACGCTTCTTACAAGTCGTGTGCTTGGAGCTGCTGCCGTGAAGGCAGGATATGACGTCAAGGTGTCAGAGGTTCATGGCATGGCACAGCGCGGCGGGAGCGTCATTACCTATGTAAAAATAGGCGAGAATGTGAATTCGCCCATTATTGAAAAGGGCGAAGCGGACATCCTGCTCTGCTTTGAGAAACTTGAGGCTTTAAGATGGCTTGATTACGCAAAAAAGGACGGCACAATCATAGTCAACGATCAGAGGATTGACCCGATGCCTGTTATCATCGGCAGGGAAAAGTATCCCGACGATATAATTTCAAGGATTAAGGCAGGCAGATCCGGCGTATTTGTTATTGATGCTCTTAAAACCGCGAAGGAACTTGGAAACATAAAGGTACTCAATATAGTGATGGTTGGATTTTTGGCCAGAAAAACCGGTATTAAGAAGGAAATATGGCATGAAGCCATTCGTGAAACCGTTAAGGCCAAATTCCTGGCTCTTAATCTCAAGGCATTTGACGAAGGTTATAAATTGGCTGAATCGTACAGCAATTAGGGGGAAAAAAGAATGGGTATCTGGAATCCTGAATATGAATGCATGGACAGGGAGAAACTCTTTGAGCTGCAAAGCGAAAGGCTTCGTAATACGGTACAGAGAGTGTATTCAAACGTTCCGCACTACAGGCTGAAGATGAAAGAGAAGGGTATCGAGCCCGGAGATATAAAAACAGTAGATGACCTTAAAAAACTTCCGTTTACCTATAAGCAGGATCTGAGGGATACATATCCGTACGGGCTTTTTGCAGTGCCTATGGATGAGGTTATAAGAATTCATGCCTCAACCGGAACAACCGGAAAAAGAACAGTGGTTGGTTACACGGCAAGGGATATAAACAACTGGGCGGAGCTTATGGCGAGATGCCTTACATCGGCAGGAGCCGATAAAACATCCTTTGTTCATGTTGCCTATGGTTACGGGCTATTTACAGGAGGTCTCGGCGTTCATTACGGGGCTGAAAAAATAGGCGCTACAGTAATTCCCGTCTCGGGAGGAAACACGAAACTGCAGATTGAAATAATGAAGGATTTTGGTTCCACAATTCTTACATGTACTCCTTCATACGCCCTGTATCTTGCCGAAACGATGAAGGAGATGGGGATTGACCCGAAGAGGGATCTGAAACTTAAAGCAGGCATATTCGGAGCAGAGCCATGGACCGAAGGTATGCGCAGGGAAATTGAAAACCAGATGGGTATTATGGCACTTGATATATACGGCCTTTCTGAAGTAATAGGCCCCGGTGTATCGGTGGAATGTGAATGCCAGAACGGAATGCATATCCAGGAGGACCACTTTATTGTGGAAGTAATAGACCCGGTAACTGAAGAGGTACTTCCCTTTGGTGCCGATGGAGAACTTGTTTTCACATGCATAACAAAGGAAGCCCTTCCGCTGATTCGGTACCGGACCAGGGATATTGCACGTGTAACCGGTGACAAGTGTTCCTGCGGCAGAACGCAGGTTCGCATGAGCAAGGTAACCGGCCGAAGCGATGACATGATAATCATTCGCGGAGTAAACGTATATCCCTCGCAGATTGAAAGCGTGCTTCTTGAACTTGGCCTAACATCGCCGTATTACCAGCTGGTAATCGACAGGGTTGGAAGACTTGACAGCCTCGAAGTCCAGGTTGAAATGACCCCTGAAATGTTTTCCGACCAGGTTAAGCAGATAGAGGCAGCTGAAAAGAAAATACGCCACAGCATTGAAAGCACCCTTGGCCTCAGCTGCAAGGTAAGGTTGGTGGAACCTAAGACCATTGAAAGGACAGCAGGAAAGGCGAAAAGGGTTATCGACAACAGGACCCTGAAATAGAAATAATTTATTGGAAGTAATTACCGGTTAATTTTGCGGTTGTTTTAAAAATTTTTCTTGACCAAATTGGTTTTGGGCATTATAATATAACTTGCACTACAGAAAGACATTCCTCAATAGCTCAGTCGGTAGAGCATGCGGCTGTTAACCGCAGGGTCGTTGGTTCGAGTCCAACTTGAGGAGCCAAAACCAAAGGGGACGGTTGATTGATTCTAGTGACTGGAAATGCAACCGTTCCCTTGTCTTATACTATCATTTTTCAGAATCAGGATCAGAAAAAAATATCTTCTTTTTTGCTAAAAAAAATCAGAAAATTTGACGATATTCGATAATATGATAAAATATATTATATAGTTTTAGATAACTATTATAATTATATTTTTTATACTATAAATAAGTTTATCTGAAATATACGCAGGAGATATTTATGAATGTAGATTATATTAACCCGTTTATTGAGGCAAGCCAGCAAGTTTTTCAAATGGTTATTGGAGTAAAACCAACCTTGAAAAAAGTATATTTAAAGAAATCGTTATACTCAAGTGACTCAGTTGCAGTTATCGTTGGGTTAACGGGGAAAATACGCGGACAGGTTATTATTTCTTTAAGTATTGAAACAGCAAAGTCAATAGCATCAATTATGATGGGCGGTATGGCAGTTGAAACCTTTGATGATATGGCAAAAAGTGCGATATCTGAACTGGGAAATATGATTATTGGAAATACTGCTACTATATTATCTACCAGAGGAATCGGTGTGGAAATAACTCCTCCTTCTTTGTTAATGGGAAGCAATCTGGTTATTTCACCGTCAAAAATGAATACAATTTGTGTGCCTTTAGACATAGGAGACAGCAGGAATATAGACATTGATGTAGCTATAGAGGCATAGGGTAAATTTGCATTAAGGTGGCGTCAGCCATCTTTTTTAGGTACATAACAATTGAAGTTCCGAGGTGCAATTAATTCATATGAAATTGAATATAGTGCTTGTAGAACCTGAGATTCCACAAAATACAGGAAATATCGCCCGGACATGCGCTGCTGTCGGAGCTGTGCTTCACCTTGTGGAACCGCTGGGTTTTTCGGTTTCGGATAAATATTTAAAAAGAGCAGGTCTTGATTATTGGAGCAGTGTAGAAATTCATTACCATAAAAACTTTGATTCTTTGAGAAAGCAATATGCAGATTTACCCTTTTACTATGTGTCAACTAAAGGAAGTATTGCTTATTCGGATATAACATATCCCGACGAATGTTTTTTTGTGTTTGGCAAGGAAACAAAGGGACTGCCTGAAGAGCTCCTGATTGAAAATTATAATTCATGCATACGTATTCCAATGAGACCTGCAATACGTTCTCTTAATTTATCAAATTCTGTCGCCATAGTAACATATGAATTTTTAAGGCAGAAAAATTTTTATAGTCTTGAGTTACAAGGCCATATTCCGACAAAAAATTGATAAAAAAGAGATTTATCTTTTTCTTTCAGGGGTATATAAATAACAATATGTGATAGGGAGGTTAACCATGGTAAAGCGTATAGGGGTCATGACAAGCGGTGGTGATTGCCCTGGGTTAAACACTGCCATTCGAGCCGTTGTAAAATCCGCTATAAATAATTACGGATACGAAGTAATTGGATTCAGAGATGGTTACAGGGGACTTGTTGAAAACCGCTTCACAAAATTAAAGCTGTCTGATGTATCGGGTATTCTTGATAAAGGAGGAACAATCCTTGGGACTATTAACAGGTATAATCCTTTTTCGATTACCGTTGACAAGGACGGGGAAAAAACCGTACGTGATATGAGCGACAGAATTGTTGATACCCTTAAGTTGCATAATATCGATTGCCTTGTGGTAATCGGGGGTGATGCAACAATCAGCTATGCAAGCAGGCTAATAGAAGAGAAAGGGATTTCTGTTGTAGTAATACCCAAAACAATTGAAAATGACATATACGGAACAGACATGTCATTTGGCTTTATGACTGCAGTTAATACTGCAACTCAGGCAATTGACAGACTGCATTCAACCGCTGAATCCCATCACAGAGTAATGATACTTGAGGTTATGGGCAGATTTTCGGGATGGGTTGCGCTTGAAGCAGGAATAGCCGGTGGCGCCGATGTTATACTTATTCCCGAAATTCCATATGATATAAATAAAGTGGCAAAATCGCTTTTTGAACGCAGGAACGCCGGAAAAAGTTTCAGTATAATTGTTATGTCCGCCGGAGCAAGGCCAAAGGATGTGGTAGTTGAAAATGACAACAGCTGCGGGGACAATTCATTGTCGTTTGAGGGAACCAGCACATATCTTGGCAAGGAGCTGGAAAGATTAACATCTTTGGAAACACGTATTACTGTTTTAGGTTATCTGCAAAGAGGCGGGGAACCTTCACCATACGACAGGATTCTTGCCACAAGGTTTGGTGCTTCGGCAGTAAATATTATAAATAAAGGCGAGTTCAACAGAATGGTTTGCGTTGAGCACGAGCAAATTAAGTCCATACCCATAAAAGAAGTGGTAGGCAGAAGAAGAACAGTACCAACAAATGGCGAGATGGTGCAAATTGCCAGAAATATGGGTGTGTCATTCGGAGATTAATATATATAGAGAGGAAAGCAGGGGGACGGTTCTTCTGCTTTCTTGTTTTAAAGGAAGCATATGTATTGTCCGATGCTTCCATCCAAAACAATGAAGATGAGAGGTGTTAATACCTGATTAATCAGGACAGTATGGAATGGAAAGAAATTGAGATTACCGATATCGAAATTTTTCAGAAGGCTTTTGGAAACATTAAGTCTCAGGCTTCGGAAATGTCGTTTGCGAACATGTTTATGTGGCGTAAAAACTATAATACCAGGTTCAGTATTATCAACAATATGCTCTGTATGGTTGCAAATCCGAGAACTTATAAACCGTTTGCTTTTTGTCCTGTTCCTCTGGATTCTTTTAGACCGGAAGAATTTGAAGACACGGTCTATCAATTAAAGAAATATTTTGATTCCAATGGTTGGCAACTATTTTTCGGTCGTGTTGAGGAGCGGATGGTGGATAAATTTAAAAATCACCTGAAAATAGATTTTAAAGCAAAAAAAATAGATGCAACTTCTGACTATATTTATGAAACCGAAAGCTTAATTTCTCTTGCAGGAAAAAAATTAAGCGCAAAACGGAACCATATCAATAGATTTTTCCGCGATTATGGGGATTTTGAATACGAGGAAATAAGTAAGGACAATTTTTCGGAATGCGAGAGAATTTTTGACGAATGGTGCAACGAAAATGACAGCTGTAATTGCGAGGTTCCCGAGGAATGCGAAAAATGGGCATGCTCCCAATTGCTTCAAAACTGGGACAAAATACCCGGATTAAAGGGGGCCCTGATAAAAGTTAACGGAAGGTTTGAAGCTTTTACTATAGGGGAAATGCTGAATGATGACACTGCAGTAATTCATATCGAAAAAGGAAATGCCAATATCCATGGTATTTATGCATTAATTAACAGGGAGTTTGTTACCAGGGAATTTTCCCATACAAAGTATGTGAACCGGGAAGAGGATATGGGAATTGAAGGTCTAAGGAAGGCCAAATTATCATACCAGCCATCGGGGAGAGTCTGGAAATATAATATTTATCCTGAATTTAAGTGATTATGATGGTAAATTATGTACATCTTTGTTATTGACAAGGCATCTGCTCATTTTGTAGTATATATTAGTAATCCGTAAAAAGTCTTTATATTAGATTTTATATAAATTTCCGGAGGAAAATAATGTTAAGCATGCCTAAGGTCGCAATAATCATGGGAAGCGATTCTGATTATCCCATTCTTGAAAAATGTGTAAATGTTTTAAATGAATTTGGTATTTATACTGACGTAGTCGTTAGTTCTGCTCATCGCTCGCCTGACAGGACGGTGCAATTTGCAAGGGAAGCAGAAGCAAACGGTTTTGAAGTTATTATTGCAGCGGCGGGTAAAGCAGCTCATCTACCAGGAGTTATTGCTGCATACACTGTCCTGCCGGTAATAGGTCTTCCAATTCAGTCCTCAATGCTTGACGGCCTTGATTCGCTTTTTTCAATTGTGCAAATGCCGGCAGGTGTTCCTGTGGCCACGGTGGCGGTTAACGGCAGTGAAAACGCTGCGCTTTTAGCTGTTCAAATCCTGGGTGTAAAATATCCGGAATTAAGAGAAAAAATGAGATTATATAAAGAGAAGATGAAGGAATCGGTGGAAGAGAAAAACCGTAAATTGCAGGAAAAATTAAATGCAAATAAATATGTCTGAAGCTGAATTGCCGGACACAATTCAGAACCGTCAGAATTCAGAATCTGATATGTTTTGTTTGCGTTAATGGAGGATTATAAAATGGCAAATTACAAAGAAGCCGGTGTTGACGTTCATGCCGGGTACAAGGCTGTTGAACTGATGAAAAGGCACGTAGCCAGAACAATGCGTGCCGAGGTATTGACCGATATAGGAGGATTTGGCGGGTTGTTTTCCCTCGAAAACATTAATATAAAAAAGCCTGTTCTTGTTTCAGGTACCGATGGCGTTGGAACCAAGCTGAAACTCGCGTTTGCACTGGACAAACACGATACCGTAGGGATTGACTGTGTTGCAATGTGTGTTAACGATGTTGTTTGCAGTGGTGCTGCGCCTTTGTTTTTTTTGGACTATATAGCGACAGGTAAGCTCAATCCATATAAAGTTGAAAGTATAGTAAAAGGAATATCCGAAGGCTGTTTGATGGCAGGCTGTGCATTAATTGGCGGTGAGACTGCCGAAATGCCGGGCTTTTATCCCGAAAATGAATATGATTTGGCGGGTTTTTGCGTCGGCATTGCAGACAAGGATAAAATTATTGACGGCAAATCAATTAAAAGCGGCGACAAATTAATTGGAATAGCATCATCAGGTGTTCACAGCAATGGTTTTTCTCTTGTAAGAAAACTATTCTCTGATAACAAGCAGGCACTTGATGAATATTATGAAGAATTAAATGCTCCTATAGGGGAGGTTCTTCTGACCCCGACGAAGATTTATGTCAAAGCAATATTGAAACTTATAGAAAATTTCGATATTAAAGGAATAGCCCATATAACGGGCGGAGGTTTCATCGAGAACATTCCGAGAATGATTCCGGAGGGACTTAAAGCCGTTATACACAAGGGAACATGGCCCGTTCTGCCCATATTTAAACTTATTTCAGAAAAAGGCAATGTCAGTGGAATGGATATGTACAATACATTTAACATGGGGATTGGAATGGTGCTGGCAGTAGATGCAGGTGTTTCGGAAAAAGTTATAGGCTGTATTAATGAACTTGGAGAAAAAGCCTATTTAATCGGAGAAATAGCTGAAGGTGAAGGTAGAATAGAAATATGCTGAGAATTGGTGTTATGGTGTCGGGTGGCGGCACTAATTTGCAGGCAATTATTGACAGAATAGAGGACGGTACGCTTAAAAACTGTTGTGTAGCTACCGTTGTATCCAGCAATGATAAGGCTTATGCCATTGAAAGAGCCAAAAAGAAAAATATTCCGGTAAAAGTAATATCCCGCAAAAGTTTCGACAGTGATGAGGATTATAATCGTGCACTTATTGAGCATATGAGAAATTACCAGGTGCAGCTGGTTGTGCTTGCCGGATTTTTAAGCCGCCTGGGTGAAAGTTTTATACGGGAATATAAAAATGCAATTATTAATATTCATCCATCTCTTATTCCTTCGTTTTGCGGAAAAGGTTTTTATGGTATAATTCCGCATCAAAAAGCCCTCGAATATGGTGTAAAAATAACCGGTGCCACTGTGCACTTTGTCGAGCCTGAATATGATTCAGGCCCTATTATTTTGCAGAAAGCAGTTGAGGTGCTTCCTGATGATACACCGGAAACACTGCAGAAAAGAGTTATGGAACAGGCTGAATGGCTGCTGTTACCCGAAGCAATTCGTCTTTTTTCAGAAGGCAGACTGGAAGTGGACGGACGAAAGGTGATTATAAAAAACCCAGGCTAAGAAGATTAAACTATAAACATCTGTTAACGGGAGTGATAGTTAATGATTAAAAGAGCGTTAATAAGCGTGTCGGACAAGAATGGCATTGTGGATTTGGCTAAAGAGCTTGCAAGCCTTCAGGTTGAAATTATATCTACCGGTGGAACAGCTGAGCTCCTAAAGAACAACGGTATTAAAGTTACAGGTATCTCAGATGTTACCGGCTTTCCTGAATGCCTTGACGGAAGAGTAAAAACACTTCATCCGAAAGTCCATGGGGGGCTTCTCGCCGTAAGAAACAACCCGCAGCACATGAAGCAGCTTCAGGAACTTGGAATAGAACCAATTGATATGGTAATAGTAAATCTTTACCCGTTCAAGCAGACCATTCTTAAGGAAAGCGTTACTCTGCAGGAAGCAATTGAAAATATTGATATAGGCGGACCTACAATGCTTCGTTCTGCAGCAAAGAATTTTCAGGACGTTGTAGTTATGGTTGATCCTGATGACTACCGGCCAGTACTTGATGAGATACATACGACAGGCGATGTTTCATTAAAAACAAGACTTCGCCTGTGTTATAAAGTGTTCGAGCATACCAGCCACTATGATACATTAATTCAGCAGTACCTGCGTGATCAGTTGGACGATGCGTCTTTCCCAAAAACACTTACGCTTACATTTGAAAAGGTACAGGACATGAGATATGGCGAGAATCCGCACCAAAAGGCCGTATTTTACAAGGAAGTAGGGAATATGGCCGGGTGGCTGACACAAGCCGAACAGCTTCATGGAAAGGAACTGTCATTTAACAATATAAACGATACAAATGGTGCCTTGGAGCTTTTGAAAGAATTTGACGAGCCTGCAGTTGTGGCGGTAAAACATGCAAACCCGTGCGGTGTGGGAACAGGTTCTGATATTTATGAAGCTTATATGAATGCATATGAAGCTGATACCGTTTCAATTTTCGGCGGAATTGTCGCAGCCAACCGGGAAATAGATGAAAAAACGGCTGCCGAAATGAGTAAGATATTCCTTGAGATTATCGTTGCTCCTTCTTTTTCGCCAGAAGCTCTTGAAATATTGAAACAGAAAAAGAACCTCAGGCTTCTAAAACTTCCTGAAATAGCTGATAAATCACACAGGGGCTATGACCTGAAAAAGGTGGGAGGTGGCCTGCTCCTGCAGGATAAGGATGACATTTTGTATGATGAATCTGATATAAAGGTTGTAACCAAAAAGCAACCAACTGCACAAGAGCTTGAAGCAATGAGGTTTGCAATGAAAGTAGTCAAACATACAAAGTCAAACGCAATAGTATTGGCTCAGCCGAACAGAACCATTGGCATTGGATGCGGACAAATGAACCGTATAACTGCTGCTAAAATCGCCATTGAAGCCGGAGGAGAAAAGTGCAAAGGGGCGGTAATGGCATCAGATGCATTTTTCCCGTTCCCCGATTGTGTAGAGGCAGCTTATAAGGCAGGGGTTACTGCCATTATACAGCCAGGAGGTTCAATAAGAGACCATGAATCAATTGATGCCTGTGACAAATACGGAATAGCCATGGTATTTACCGGTGTGCGCCATTTTAAGCACTGAGGGTAAAAAGAGCAGGAAAATCTCCTGCATCGATAGAACTGTAAGAAGCAATTGCTTCCATTGTCAAAACAAGGTTGTAAGTTTCTATTTATATAAGATGTCTAAAACTGGTTGTCAGCATTTACACCTTGGTGAAATGGTTTAATACAGAATATTAAATTGCTTCCGGTTGTATAATAAATCTTGACATGGAGGAACGTTATGAAAGTACTTGTAGTAGGTGCCGGAGGGCGCGAGCATGCAATTGCATGGAAGCTCTCTCAAAGCCCTAGAATTGATAAATTATTCTGCGCTCCTGGAAACGGCGGAATCAGCGATATTGCCGAATGCCTTGATATAGGCGTACTTGATACCGAGGGTATAATAAAAGCCTGTAAAGAAAATAATGTAGACCTTGTAATAGTGGCTCCCGATGATCCGTTGGCAAAGGGTATGGTTAATGCCTTGACAGAAGCAGGGATCCGTGCCTTTGGCCCCACAAGGGAAGCAGCACTGATAGAATCGAGCAAAAGCTTTTCTAAAAACCTGATGAAGAAGTACGGCATACCAACTGCCAAATTTGAAGCTTTCAGCGATATAAACAAGGCATTGGAGTATATTGAAAATCAAAAGTACCCCGTTGTTGTTAAAGCCGACGGGCTGGCACTGGGTAAAGGAGTTATAATCTGCAATACCGAAGAAGAAGCCCGTGAAGCGGTAATAAGCATAATGGACAGGAAAAAATTCGGGGATGCAGGAAATGTCATTGTAATTGAAGAATTTTTAACCGGACCCGAAGTATCCGTTCTGTCTTTCACTGATGGTAAAACCATTATACCGATGGTCAGCGCGCAGGATCACAAACGGGTATTTGATGGCGACAAAGGGCCGAATACTGGCGGAATGGGTGCATTCTCGCCAAGCAATGTTTATACCGAAGAAATAGCCGAAGTTTGCATGAACAGAATTTTCCGCCCGACAATAGAAGCTATGAATAAAGAAGGAAGGACCTTCAAGGGTGTTTTGTATTTCGGCCTGATTATAACTCAAGACGGGCCGAAGGTGCTGGAATATAATGCCCGATTTGGAGATCCTGAAACACAGGTCGTGCTGCCAAGGTTAAAGAATGATTTGCTTGATATTGTAGAAGCGGTAATAGATGGAAGGCTTGATGAAGTTAAAATAGAATGGGACAATTCAGCCTGCCTTTGTGTAATAATGGCATCAGGAGGTTACCCTCAGGAATATCGTAAAGGGTTGAAGATTTCGGGCCTGGATGCTGTTAAAAAAGGTGAGGATATACTGGTGTTTCATGCAGGCACGAAAAAAGTGGGCAATGAATATTTTACGAACGGTGGTCGCGTTCTTGGCGTCACTGCACTCGGACAAACCCTGAAAGATGCAAGGGATAAAGCTTACAGTCAGGTTGCCGCCATTCATTTTGATGATGCCCATTACCGCAGGGATATAGGGAATTTCTAAGCTATTCCTGCTTTTGTGACAGCTTTACATCCAATTCACGGATATTTGAGTTTACCAGGTTTGTCCTTATCAGTACCAGAACAGAATCCTGGTTATAAACTGCATTGCAAAGATCATTAACAGACAGTTCAAGCATTTGAAAAATGTGAGTCTGATTGTCCTCAACACTGGCCTTAAGCTTTGCAAATTCCTGTTGAAGCTGATTTGCAAGTTCCTGCGCTTGGGGCCAGTTGTTTTGTTTTACTGCAAAGTGGATGCCTGTAACTCCGCTTGTGATGCGTGGCAGCTCCGCAGGAATTTCAGTTTTATAGTAGCTGTAAAAATCCGACAATGACTGCGACATTTGAAAGACTGCCATTTGGGATTCCTTGATGTTTTTTGCATTAACATTTTGTGATAATGATACAAGAGCTTTATTGAAATTTTCTATTTGGGTCTGGGATACTCCCTTTTTTATTAGTTCGGGCTGCAGGTTGTTCCATGTAAAGTGCATGCCGTCGGCTAATACTTTTATCATTTTCCAGTTTTCATCATGCCATTGAGGAATGCCAAAAAGGCTGTCTTCATACTGAAATGTTGTATCCTCTGCTGTTCCGGGTTTTTTTGCATCCACTTTTTCACCCGAATTTTCCTTTTCTATGTCCTGCTCTGTTTTTTCCATATTTTTCTCCTCATCTTCCTGTCCCGACTTTTCTTCTTCAGAGCCGCCGCTGCTTTCTTTTCCCTTTTCTTCACCCTGCTGTTCACTTTGCCCTTCCTGGCCTCCCTGTTCTTCCTTTTTGTTTTCTTTCTGCCCGGCGTTCTGCTCACTTTGCTGGCTTTTGCTTCCTTCCTGCTGTTTCTCTTTTTCAGTTCCTCCGTCAGACTTAAACTGCGCTTTATCCTGTGTTCCAAGCGTGTTTTTTTGGATCAATTCAGATAACATCTGAATCTGTTCATTCTTCATCTGCTCCATATTATCACGTCCATCGAATAAAGGACCGCCCAACAGGGTTATAATCTGCTCCAGTTCATCTGATGCTTTCTGCATTGTATTGGGTATTTTCTCTGTATTTTCCTGTTTACCCGATTGCTCTTTATCAGGACATGCGGTAAGTGTAATCGAAATTATCAGTGCAAATACGATTAAAGCGGTTTTTTTTAGCATTACATTCACCCCGGTGTTTTTCAGCTATGATTATTTGTGCTTCAGTTACTTATTTTAGGCTTAATTCTTAAAACTTATACAAAATAAAAGACAGCCTTTGAATAAATTGTCTTGAATTGATTAACTGAATTCTGGGTAAAACAATTTCTGAAAGGTGTGTGATGCGATGTTACTGACAATTGCCATTATTCTTTTTGCTTTATGGCTGTTGGGAGTTGTAACTTCATTTACCCTTGGAGGATTAATTCATATCCTTCTTGTGGCTGCAATCATCACAGTCCTGGTCAGAATTATAAGGGGAAAAAGAATTTTAGGAGAATAAAGGGCTTGTTAAAAGCCCTTTAGAAACATATGCCTGTTATATGATCTGTTATAAAATAACTTCATTTAAAAAGTAATCTGGCTGATTACTTTTTTTAATGTTTCTCCGGATTTGTGAAGCAGTTTTTTCTCTTCATCTGAAAGCGGCACTTCAAGTATACGGTTTACGCCATTACGATCAATAACAGAAGGAACGCTGAGGCATACATCCGAAAGACCGTACTGCCCATTTAACAGGCTTGATACCGTTAATATTGAATGCTCGTCGCGCATAATGGCCTCAACAATTCTTTGCACTGCCAGCGCAACTGCATAATATGTCGCACCTTTTAACCTGATTATTTCATATGCTGCATTTTTTACGTTTTCAAAAATCTCAGTCCGGCTGCGTCCTTCCTGGCAGGAGCTGCATGCTTTGCAGTATTCGTCCATCGGCATGCCTGCAATCGTGGTAAGGCTCCATGCCGGAAGCTCGGTGTCTCCGTGCTCGCCCAAAATATATCCGTGTACGTTCCGGGTATCCACCCCGACGTGTTCTCCAATCAGGTAGCGGAACCGGGCGGTGTCAAGTACAGTTCCGGAACCGATTACTTTTTCAGACGGCCAGCCGGATAATTTAGTCGTAACGTAAGTAAGTATGTCAACAGGATTTGTTACTACCAGAAGAAGGGTCTTTTCAGGAGTTGTGTATTTAGTAATTTCGGATACAATGCCCTTGAAAATCTCGGTGTTTTTTTGCACCAGATCAAGCCTGGTTTCTCCTTCTTTCTGGTTCGCACCTGCTGAAATAATAATTATGTCAGAATCCTGTATATCTTTATAAGTTCCATGATAAATCTTTACTGGTTTGGCAAAAGGCAAGCCGTGGTTCAGGTCCATAACCTCACCACTGGCCTTGTTTTTATTCAGATCTATAATCACCATTTCTGAGAATATCCCACTCAGCATAAGGGTATAAGCTGTAGTTGAACCAACAAAACCGGCGCCTATTATCGAAACCTTCTGAATATCTTTCTTCATAGTTTTTCCTCCTCTCAACGGGGTGAGTTATCTTCATAACTATATATTCCCACATGCCGGGAGGATTAAACCATACATATCATGTTGTTTCGCGCAAAACCAGTTCGGCTTCTATTATTGTGCTTGATTCAGCTTTTTCTCCTTTTAGAACTTTATGTAACACTTTCACGGCAATTCTGCCCAGTTTCTCCATTTTGCTGTCCACTGTGGACAGGGAAGGTGTGCAGCAAATGGAAAGCACAGAATTATTGAACCCCATGACACTGACTTCCCCGGGCACATTTATATTATGGGCGGTCAAGCATTTCAGTGCGCCAATTGCAGTTAAATCCTCACTGGTTAAAACAGCATCAAAGCAAAATCCAGACTCCAGAAGCTCGTTAACCTTGTTATAAGCCGCATCAAGACCGGTTTTTACAAGGAAGATTTCAGATTTTACATTATGCTTGGATACAGCATTTTTGAATCCCATCAGCTTTTGACTGCCGCTGAATGTTTCAGCATCGTACAGATAAAGGAAATTCCGTCTTCCTTTTGAAACCAGGTGTTCGACACATTTTTCAAGTGCCTTGCTGTCATTGCAGCGGACAGAATAAATATTGGGGTGCTCATAGCATCCATTGACAATAATAATGGGAATATTCCTGGATATCTGTTCAATTGGCTCATCAAGGTTGGGATCTTTGAACGGGGATCCCACAAGTATTATCGAATCAACTTTTTTTTCAACAAGCATTCTCAGGTAATTTATTTTCTGTTCAATATCATAGCCGGTATTACACAGGATTGTATTAAAACCCAGTACCGAAAGGGATTGTTCAATGCTGTGCGCAACGTTGGCATAATACAGGTTTCGTATGTCAATTGTAACTATACCTATGGTTTTCAATGAATTGGTCATCATTCCGCGTGCAATGGCACTGGGAACATAATTATATTTTTTTAATACTGCTTCAACCTTTTGCCTTGTTATATCCCTTACATTTCCGCTATCGTTTAAAACTCTTGAAACGGTAGCGATTGAAACATTTGCTTCCCTTGCAATATCATAAATATTCAAATAGATCTCTCCTATATAATAAAAATGTATTTTATCTTTTATCGGGTTTATTTTTGTGATATATTAAGTATATACGAAGCTGTAAGCGCTTTCAACTATTTTTATGGGAGGATGGAATATGAGAAACTTTATCAACGAAAACTTTATGTTGCAAAATCAGACTGCCAGGACTCTGTATCATGAATATGCCAAAGATTTGCCAATTATTGATTATCACTGTCATATCAGCCCGAAAGAAATAGCTGAAAACAAGAAGTATAAAAATATTACAGAGGTTTGGCTTGGAGGAGATCATTATAAGTGGAGGGCAATCCGGTCTAATGGCGTCGATGAGAAATATATAACCGGTGATGCCGATCCGAAGGAAAAATTTATGAAATGGGCAGAAACCGTTCCTTATCTGCTTGGAAACCCGTTGTATCATTGGACACATCTCGAGCTGAAAAGATATTTTGGTATAGATGATTTATTGTCACCTGAAACCGCAGAGAAAATATGGGACAGATGCAATGAACTGCTTGCTACGGATGAATTATCTGTCAGAGGCATTATCAAAAGCTCCAATGTAGAATTAATCTGTACTACAGATGATCCCACTGACACTCTCGAATATCATAAAGCAATCAGGGAAGATAAGAGTTTCACAGTTAAGGTTCTTCCTACATTCAGACCTGATAAAGCTTTGAATATTAATATCGAAGGTTTTAAAGACTATATCGCTTCACTGGAGAAAGCAGCAAACCGGAATATTTCATCGCTGTCTGATTTAAAACAGGCACTTGAGAACCGTATTTCATATTTCCATGACAATGGATGCAGAATCTCTGATCATGCCCTTGAATATGCTGTTTACGCAGAGGCAGACGAAAGCACAATTGAAAAAATCCTGGCTAAGGCCCTTAAGGGTGAGAACGTAACACTTGTCGAAGCAGATCAGTACAGAACTCATATGTTAGTGTTCCTGGGGCGCGAATATGCAAAGAGAGGCTGGACAATGCAGCTGCATATGAAAGCAATTAGAAATTTAAACACCAGGATGTTCCGCATATTAGGTCCGGATACCGGATTTGATGCCATTGGCGATGCACAGCAGGCAAAAGGCCTTGCAGGTCTTTTAAATGCTCTTGAATTAACAGGAGAACTGCCAAAAACCATTTTATACAGTTTAAATCCTTATGATAATGAGGTACTGGCAACAATTATGGGTGCTTTTCAGGGAAGCGAGGTTCCTGGTAAAATTCAGCTTGGTTCCGGATGGTGGTTCAACGATCAGAAAGAGGGAATGGTGGCGCAAATGAAAGCGCTGGCCAACCTGGGGCTGTTAAGAAGGTTTGTTGGAATGCTGACCGATTCCAGAAGCTTTTTGTCATATACAAGGCATGAATACTTCAGAAGAATTCTCTGCAACCTGATAGGAGAATGGGCTGAAGCCGGTGAAGTTCCTCCCGATATGAATCTTCTGGGCTCCATGGTACAGGAAATAAGCTATTACAATGCCAAAAATTATTTTGGATTTTAATTTTAAAACACCATAACCACAATTATAGGGAAGGCATAGCAGCCTTCCTTTTTAAATATCCCGAAAGCACATATGATATAAGGTGGGCCTTTTACTTTCAATAAATTGATACAATCTCGCATTGGATTTGAGAAAAATATTTAATAATGATATATTATTTTATAAGGGTTAAATTGCTAATTCCTAATATTCATACAGGAGTGATTTACTTGAGCAAGGCTGATTTGATTTTTATAGAGATGTGTAAGGATATAATAAATAACGGTTTCAGTGATGAAGGTCAAAATGTGCGCCCCCGCTGGGAAGATGGAACACCGGCTCATACCGTTAAAAAATTCGGTGTGGTTAACAGATACGATTTATCTGAAGAATTCCCCATATTAACGCTGAGGCCCATTAATTTAAAGGCTGCAATAGATGAGATTCTATGGATTTGGCAAAAGAAGTCAAATAACATCAAGGATTTGAACAGCCATATCTGGGATTCCTGGGCTGATGAAAACGGAAGCATCGGAAAAGCTTACGGATATCAGCTGAAAATAAAACATAAATATCCTGAGGGAGAGTTTGACCAGGTAGACCGTGTTTTATACGATTTAAAGCATAATCCATACAGCAGAAGAATAATAACTAATATGTATAATCACGCAGATTTGCATGAAATGAACCTGTATCCCTGTGCATACAGCATGACCTTTAACGTGACAGGCAACAGGCTGAATGCAATTTTAAACCAGCGCTCACAGGATGTCCTGGTGGCTAATAACTGGAATGTAGTGCAGTATTCCATACTGATTCACATGTTTGCACAGGTTTCAGGCCTCATTGCCGGTGAGCTTGTGCATGTGATTGCAGATGCTCACATATATGACAGGCACATTCCGCTGGTGGAAGAACTTATTCAAAGACAGCCGTACCCTGCACCCAGGCTTGTTATAAATCCTGAGGTGAAGAATTTTTATGATTTTACTGTTGATGATTTCTGCCTTGAAAATTATCAGCACGGGGAACCGGTAAAGAAAATACCCGTAGCTGTTTGATACTTTCCTTTATTTGTGTTCCGGAACAAAACAGGAATTATAAAGGTCAAATATAGTAGCTCTGTATGTTGTTTTGAGCATGAGGTGATTAAAATGCAGGAATGGATTATTATTGCATCAGCCGATAAGAATTGGGGTATTGGTTTTAACAACAGACTTCTGGCCAGAATTCCCGAAGATATGAAACATGTCTCAGGCAAAACTAAAGGAAAGGTTATTGTTATGGGGAGGAAGACCCTGGAGTCATTCCCTGAAGGAAAACCCTTACCGGATCGTACAAATGTAGTGCTTACAACCAATACCAATTATACTGCCGACGGTGCAATAATTGTGCACAGTATTGACCATTTAACCGAAGTATTAAAGGATTACGACGGAGAAATATACGTTTTCGGCGGTGAGAGCATTTACAGGCAATTGTTGCCTTTTTGTACAAGAGCATATATAACACGTTTTAATAAAGAATATCAGGCAGATTCTTTTCTGCCATGCTTGGACGAAATTGACGGATGGAAACTGGTGAACCAAGGCAAATGGCAAACAAGCATAAAAGGCATAGAATACCGGTTTGACGAATATCACAGGAGCAAATGAATAACTTAAGCGTATACTTTTAGAGAATATAATTTTAAGGAGGTAACAGATGCAGGACGGAAATATTACGGTAACAATTGAAGAGAGAGAACATAGTGTTTTGAAAGGAACAACCCTGGAAGAAATAAAAAACGACTTTTACAGCGGAAACAAGGCAATTGTGGTGGCTGCTTATGTTAACAATGAGATAAAGGAATTAACATATGCCATTACTGAGGATTGCAAAGTTTCTTTTGTTGATCTTTCCACTGCAGACGGAGTCAGAATTTATCAAAGAAGCCTTGCATTCCTGCTGGTTAAAGCATTCCATGACATATTCCCTGACGAAACTATAGAGATATGCCATTCTGTCAGTAAAGGGCTGTTTTTTGAATGTTCTGTCAAAGGCTTGAATGAAGAAGATGTGCTTAAGATTGAAGAGCGGATGAGAACACTTGTGAATATGAACCTGCCTTTTGAGAAAAAAACAATGCCGACAGAAGAAGCGAAACAGCTCTTTTTGAAAAAAAACAGAATAGACAAATATGGAGCAATAAAGTATCGGGAAAAACCGTATGTAACCTTTTACAGATTTGATGATATGGAAGATTACTTTTATGGCTTTATGGTTCCGTCAAGCGGATACCTGACCCTGTTCAGGCTGGAGTTTGATAATGGTGGCATTGTGCTGATATCGCCCCGCGTGACAAATCCTAATACCATCGAAGAGCATGACATCCCAAAGAAACTTTTCCAGGTATTCAGTGAGTACAGGCAATGGGTTAATATCCTTGGTGTGGATAATGTAGGAAAATTGAACGATATTATCGAAGCGGGCAAAGCAGACGAGTTTATAAGGATTTCAGAAGCAATCCATGAAAAGAAGATCGCCCGGATAGCAGATATGATTGCTGAAAAAAGAGACAAAGTAAAAGTTATCCTTATAGCAGGGCCATCTTCATCCGGAAAGACAACGTTTGCCCAGAGACTGTCCATACAGTTAAGGGTTAACGGGCTGGTTCCGGTCAATATATCATTGGATGACTATTTTGTAGACAAGGACAATACCCCGTTGGATGAGCACGGAAAGCCGGATTATGAAGCGCTTGAAGCAATAGATTTGAAGCTGTTTAATCAGCAGCTGAACAGCCTCATAAACGGGGAGGAAGTAAGCATTCCCACATTTAATTTCCTGACCGGAAGAAGGGAGTACAACAACAGGAAGCTTCAACTTAAGGAAGGCCATGTTCTTGTTATAGAAGGAATACACGGGCTTAACCCGAAACTTACCGAAGAAGTCAGTGAAAACAGTAAATTTAAAATATATATCAGCGCGATAACATCCATGCGAATAGACAAACACAACAGAATACCTACCACCGATCTGAGATTTATCCGCAGAATCGTAAGAGACAACAGATTCAGAGGCTGTCCTGCCGAAAAAACAATAATGCTTTGGCCTTCGGTCAGACGCGGGGAAGAGAGGAACATATTCCCGTTTCAGGAACAAGCCGATGTCATGTTCAATTCCTCGTTAATATACGAACTTGGTGTTCTGAAGACGCTGGCAATACCATTACTGTCGGAAATAAAGCCAGACCAGCCTCAATATTCTGAAAGCAGAAGATTGATAGAATTTTTAAGTTACTTTTTGAACATAAACAGTGATGAGATTCCGCCGAATTCAATACTGCGTGAGTTTATAGGCGGTTCATGCTTTTTTAAACAGAGCTGAAATATGGATTTATACATGTTGCAGATTTCATGGTTATTTCACACAATCATCGCTTCAGGGGTGTTTCACTTTATAGACGGCAATTGTTACGGCAACAGGCGGGAAGTTAAAATTCCCGCCCTGTTGAAATAATAAAGTGTAAATAAATTCTTCATTTGTTAGAAATTTTGTCGCAAATTGATAATTTGAGTATTGTTTTATCGAATAAAAATGGAATATAATAGATATAAAAGATAAAAAAAATATAATTGAGAAAATTTTATAGAAAATATGAGTAGTAACTCATAATTCTATAATTTTGAAATTGATAAATATATTTTTAAAGTATGGTGAGAAATGTGAATAATGAAGTTAGCATTATCATCGCTGACAACAACGAAGATTTTGCCCTGGAGATGGAGAACAGCTTAAAGGCAATTCCGAATTTCAAAGTTATTGGAAAGGCATATGACGGTGAGACAGCAGTTAAGGAGATTATTGAAAAGAAACCGGATATAGTCATACTGGAACTTGTGATGCCGTTAAAAGACGGTATTGCAATTCTTGAGGAACTTCAGGAGAACATTTCAGGGAAAAAACCGGTTATTATCGTATTAACGGCAATAGGAAACGACAAGTTTATAAAAAAGGCTTTAAGTCTCGGGGCAGAATATTACATTCTGAAACCATTTGATTTGAATTTATTGCCTAAACGGGTCATGCAAGTATATAATGATACCGAAAGGAAAGAGAAACCCAGCGTAAATTACAAAATATATGTAAAAACCGGTGCTCCTGAAGCTAAGAAAATCAAGAAAGACAATCTGCGTGAATCTTTAGAATTTTACGTGAAAAAAGCTTTAATGGATATCGAAGTTCCTGCCCACTTAAGCGGATATGCTTATCTTCAAATGGCAATAATTGAAAATGTTTTGTGCGAACGAGGTACAATTCCAATTACAAAGAAATTATATCCGATGATAGCCGAATACTATAACACTTCACCGGGAAGAGTTGAGCGGGCAATACGAAATGCCATTCAGAAGGTATGGCAGAAAGGTAATCCTCAGGAACTGAGTCAATATTTTTCATACAGTAAAGACAGGAAATCTACACCACCCACAAATTCAGAGTTTATTTCCACTATTGCAGATAAGATTAAACTAACCTATTTATTAAATATAAGCTAAAAATTAATTAATCGCACCTTTCAACAGAACGGGAGATTTTAACTCACCGTCTGTTGTAGGACATGTGTTAAAAGCATGGCACGTTAAAAGGTGCTGGGAATTATAAATGGTAACTAGGGCTCATAATAATAGTAATACGGGTAATATGAATCCTGTGTAGTTGTCTTTTTATTTGCCGTATTGCTGCTATGCACTGTGCAGTATTCCCCTTCATAAATTTCATAATACCAGTCCTCAGGATACGGATCTGTAGGGAATGCAGGTTTGTATTCAACAGGCCTTCTGATGAAAACTCTTTCCTGAACCGTTTCAGCCGGGCACCCTTCATGTGCAAGCACAGGCCTGCCATGCTCATCTTTACATGCAGTGCATATTTTTGCTTTATAGTGGACATTGCAAGTGTCTCCATATTCCGGTTCGGTTCCCTCAATGAAATATTCCTCTATAACCCTTGAGCCTCTGGGATCCTGTCTGCACAGATCAGTTGCAAGTTTACCGGAATCCTTGCATATTTCCCTTGTCACTATTTTAGGAGGCACCGAAGAGAAAAACTCGGCGGGTTCAAGATCTTCATGAATTTTTGTCATTACGGCATGCCATATCTTCTTGGCATTAGAAGACTCTGCCGTAACAACGGATATGGGAACCTGCCTGTTATCATAGCCGTACCATGTTGCTGCAACATAATACGGAGTCATACCGCAGAACCACCTGTCAATGTAGTTGTCTGAAGTACCTGTTTTACCTGCTGTTAATATTTTTTCTCCCTTTTTATTTTTAACAGGTACATCAGTAGCAGTTCCTCCTGTCACAACATCCTGAAGTATGTCATTCATAATAAATGCCGTTTGCTCAGAGTAAACCTTGGTTCCTTTAGGTTTCTTCTCAAGTATTACATTACCGTTGACATCCTCAACCTTTGTGTAGAAATACGGTTCCCAGTATACACCCTTATAGGCAAAAACAGTGAAGGCCGAAGCCATATTCAAAGGACTCATCTGGTTTGTAAAACCACCCATTGCAATTGAGATCTTACCTTCATCTTCCCATCTTGGCAGGCCGACTTTTTCTAGATAACTCAGGCCTGTTTTGAAAGTGGTATAATCGCGAAGTGCAAGAGCTGCAACCACGTTTCTGGATTGAGCAACGGCAGTACGGATCGTAGTTAAACCAAAGTTCTTTTTTTCAACATTCTGAGGGTACAGTTTTGTTCTTTGCTTTTCAGGAACCGATGTATCATTTAGCAGCATATGCTGAGGCACATCGTCAATGACGGTTGCTGCAGTTAAACGCCCTGTTTCAATACCGGGAGCATATACCAGAAGCGGTTTTATACTTGAACCGGGGGAACGTTTCATTTGCGTTGCCCTGTTGAAAACGCTTCCCTTTTTCTCGCCATAACCGCCATAAAGACCGCGAACTGCACCGGTCTCAGGATCAACTACCACCATCGCAGCCTGGGGTATTTCTTCACGCCTTTTTGCCTCTTCATTGACCTTTGGGAAATAAGTATCATCGGTAAATACTTCATCAAGGGCTTTTTGGACTTTTGGATCCATTGTGGTATATATTTTAAGGCCCGAATTGTATATCATATCCTCGGCTGTTTGAGTACTTATGCCTTTTTGCTCACTTAAATCCTTTATAACGGCTTTAACAACCTCGTCAACAAAATAGGACTGAGTGCTGGTTTCTGTAACCTTTCCTGCACTGGGGTTGTATACAAAATGGATTTCTTCCTGGATAGCCTGTTCATATTCAGCTTCGGTTATCATGCCCTGGTCAAGCATCAGTCCGAGAATCATATGTGCCCTTTCAAGGTTGTTTTTTATATTATCTTCACTACTCGGAACATACCTTGACGGCCATTGTGTGATTCCTGCAAGACTTGCACACTCGGCAAGGGACAAGTCCCTGACGTCTTTTCCGTAATAAGCCTGGGCTGCGATTTCGATACCATATATTGTTCCGCCGAAGGGTATTGTGTTAAGGTATCTTGTCAGTATATCTTCCTTTGACAGACCTTCCCGTTCAAGCTTCAGAGCCTGCCACATTTCCTGTATTTTTCTTTTTATTGTCGTATCATTATAACCTGTCAAATTTTTTACCATCTGCTGAGTAATGGTGCTGCCGCCCTGAAGGGTGTCACTGCCCGTAATGAAAGATTTGGCGCTGTAAAATGCCGCATATATAAATCTTTTAAAGTCTACGCCTTTATGTTCCCAAAAACGCTTGTCTTCTACAGCGACGTAAGCATTTATCAAATTTTTGGGTATGTCCACATAATCAATCCATACGCGGTTTTCATTTCGCTTTAGCTCTGCAACAACATTTCCCTCAATATCATAAATAAATGTATTGAATTTCGTTAACTGCAAATCACTGGCACTAAGCTCAGGCGTAGTAACAATATAACCGTATACAAGGCCTGCAACAAGCCCGCTGCCAATAAATCCGACCAATATTAAAACAATAAAAATGAGTTTCAAAGCTCCCCACAACACCCTGAGGGCATATAAAAGCCCTGAAACGGCCGGATGCCTTTGCCTGGGTGTTGCTATTTCCGGTTTTATTTTCTTTTGCTTTTTTATTTTTATTCTTTCAGGTTTTTCGCTTTTGTTTCTCTTAAATTTAAAGTTAAACAGCTTCATATTTTTTCCTCCCAAGAGGAATGCTAATTTCGGAAATAATCTAAATAAATTGAATAATACTTTGGTAATAAATTAACAGTATGAACAGGATATATATTATTAAGCATTTAAACAGCCAAGTCAAGTCCGAAAGGCATCCTCTTTAAAGATGATATTATTATAGCATAAATTTACTGATGCAAAAGTTTTTTTTAGATTACACTGGAACTTTGAAAAATAATTCTTTATAATTGTTAAAAGTATAACTTTTAGTATAATCTGTTTGTTAACATATAAAGCCTATGAAAGGATGGGTAATTTGAGTAGGAATGTATATGATGTTTTAAAAGAACGAGGATTCATTGCTCAAACCACAAATGAAGAAAAAATAAGAGAAATTCTTGGGAATGAAAAAGTTACTTTTTATATAGGTTTTGACCCGACTGCCGACAGCCTGCATATAGGTCATTTTCTTCAGTTGATTGTCATGTCCCATATGCAGAAAGCCGGTCACAGGCCAATAGTTTTGTTGGGTGGCGGCACTGCAATGGTTGGTGATCCCACCGGAAAAACTGATATGCGCAAAATGCTTACCCGTGAAGAGATCGCGCACAATGCCGAGCGGTTTAAGCAACAAATGAGCAGATTTATTGATTTCTCTGAAGGCAAGGCAATAATGGTCAATAACGGGGACTGGCTTTTAGAGTTAAAATATATTGAATTCTTACGGGATATAGGAGTGCATTTTTCGGTTAACAGGATGCTGACGGCTGAATGCTTTAAATCAAGGCTTGAAAGAGGGCTTTCCTTTATTGAGTTCAATTACATGCTCATGCAAAGTTATGACTATTTAAAACTGTACCAGGATTATAACTGCACCCTTGAGCTGGGTGGAGATGATCAATGGAGCAATATTCTTGGCGGAGTTGATCTGATACGCCGCGTCAAGGGAGAAGAAGTTTACGGAATGACATTCTGTTTGCTGACAACCAGTGAAGGCAAGAAAATGGGTAAAACAGAAAAAGGTGCCGTCTGGATTGACCCTGAGAAGACTTCACCCTATGAATTTTACCAATACTGGCGTAACATCCATGATGCGGATGTTGTAAAATGCCTTAAACTGCTGACCTTCCTTCCCATGGAGGAAATTGAAAAGCTGTCGCAGTATAAAGATGAGAGAATTAATGAGGTTAAAGAAGTCCTGGCATATGAAGTAACCAAGATTGTACACGGTGAAGAGGAAGCCAGAAAAGCGCATGAGGCTGCGAAAGCTCTGTTTGCCAATGCAGGGGATTCAGCACATATACCATCGACAGAAATAAGCAGGGCTGATTTGGGCGATGGCATGGGTGTTTTAGACTTATTGCTTCTGGCTAATTTAATCCCGTCGAAAGGAGAAGGAAGAAGGCTCATAAACCAGGGTGGAATCTATATTAACGGTGGACGTGTTGATGACCAGAACCTGGTAATTACCTCCTTAGACTTCAAAGAAGGCCAGCTGCTTGTGAGAAAGGGAAAGAAAATATACCACAAGATTGTTCTTTCATAATTAATATTTGGATTAAATGTATTTTGATTCGAAAATATAAAAATTGTGGCATAGATTTCTTTGCGGGTTTTTATTTTATCTGTAAATATTAACATGGGAGGGGGGTTCTTATGGAAATAAAGGTTGGTGAAATAATAAGGGCGAAACGCGAGGAGGCAAAAATTTCATTAAGCGATCTCGCAAAAGAACTGGATATTTCGCCGGGCTATTTATCGCAGATTGAAAACGGTGTTAAAAAAAATCCTAACCTTGAAATTATATTAAAGATAATAAACAGGTTGGATATTGACCTGGCAATGTTGCTGGGAATAGAAAGCCGTGAAGAAAACTATCTTGTGAAGATTCCATCCCTGTTAAAGCTGATTCTTGCTAAAGACAGATACAACAAAGTACTGGAAGAACCTGAAATTTTGAAAAAGTATTGCTCTTTGACAGAGCGTATATTGGATGCAAAATATTTGATTAATAATACTGATTTATATAAAATGTTTCTGAGTGAAATAATTGACCAGGCAGAGTCGATGGTTAAACGGTATACAAGCATTGAGGCGTTTATAAATAATAAAGAAAATGGATAAACATAGCGTTTTTTCAAGTTTGGCCACTAACTTGCAATAAATATTTTATATATGGTATAATTGTTCGGTACATAGAAAATAGTTGTTAGGAGGATTTTAGACTATGAAACATATAAAAATACTGAATGGCAATTCATTAAACAAGGATTTAAAGAAGGTTGGCTGCGGCGAATGCCAGACATCCTGCCAGTCGGCTTGCAAAACCTCCTGTACAGTTGCCAATCAAAAGTGCGAGAGACAATAATCAATAATGATATGAGGGCTGAAAAGCCCTTTTTATTTCATTAAATTTATTTTAAGGAGCAAGGTTGATGATTCATCAGTTCAAAATATACGATACAAATATTGTTCTTGATGTTAATAGTGGTGCCGTTCACATACTTGATGATCTGGCAGGCAAGGTCCTGTCATGTTTTAATGAAAAGGGCCGGCCAAATGAAGAGGAGATAAAACTTCTTAAACAGGAGTTCGGAGAAGTACCTGTTGATGAAGCGTTAGCAGAGCTTCAAACATTGATAGATGAAGGTCTTTTGTTTTCAACCGATCCTTATGAAGAAATGTTTACTCATAAATCAACCCCTACTGTTGTTAAGGCATTGTGCCTTCATATGGCCCATGACTGCAATTTAAGGTGCAAGTATTGCTTTGCAGGGGAAGGAAACTATCACAGCGAAAAAACCAAAATGCCGTTTGAAGTTGCAAAAAAAGCCATAGACTTTGTAATAGAAAACTCTGGAAACCGGAAGAATCTTGAAATAGACTTTTTCGGCGGAGAGCCGCTGCTTAACCTTAAAACAATTCAGGATACCGTTGCATATGCAAGAGAAAAAGAAAAGAGTTTTAACAAGCGTTTCAGATTTACCGTTACTACAAACGGCCTTTTGCTTGATGATGAGACAATGGATTACCTTAATAATACAATGGACAATATTGTTTTAAGCCTGGACGGGCGAAAGGAAATAAATGATGCGATGAGGATAACACGCAGCGGAAGCGGGTGTTATGAGGCAATAGTGCCAAAGTTCCGGAAAATGGTATCAATTCGCAAAGATAAGGATTATTATGTCCGGGGAACTTTTACCCGGAATAATCTTGACTTTTCGGAAGATGTACTTCATATGGCCGATCTGGGATTTGACCAGTTGTCGATTGAGCCCGTTGTTCTGCCCGATGGTTCAGGGATTGAAATAAAAAGGGAAGACCTTGAAAAAATATTTTCAGAATATGAGAAGCTGGCTTTAAAATTGTTGGAATTAAGAAAGCAGGGCAAACGGGTAAACTTTTTCCATTTCATGCTGGATCTCGAAGGCGGCCCATGTGTAGCAAAGAGGCTCAGGGGATGCGGTTCGGGAACTGAGTATCTTGCAGTTACGCCCCAGGGAGATCTGTACCCGTGTCATCAATTTGCCGGGATAGAAGAATTTAAACTGGGAAATGTATTTACCGGTATTAATAAAACCGATATTGTTGACACTTTCAGCAGAATAAACGTTTATACCAAGGAAAGCTGCAGGCATTGCTGGGCTAAATTCTATTGCAGTGGTGGTTGCGCCGCAAATGCATGGAACTTTCAGAATGATTTGTATGGAACTTACGAAATAGGATGCGAACTAGAGAAAAAGAGGATTGAATGCGCTTTATGGCTTAAGGCTCAGGAATTGCTTGGCTGATGGTGCGAATATAATTAGCCCGTTTCGTTGCTTTATTATGTTTGCCGGGAGTGGTTTATTTGATCACGCTGGAAGATGTGAAAAAAAACGAGGAAGTTAATACGCTTCTGAGATTGGCGCAGCAGCAACTGGAAATACGCGGCTTCACCGAACATTCTTTCCGCCATGTGAGCAGAACTGCAAAAACGGCAGGATTAATACTGCAGAAGTTGAAACATGATGACAGGGATGTGGAGTTGGCCCGTATTGCAGGGTACCTGCATGATATAGGAAATGCAATTAACCGTACCGATCACGCAATAACAGGTGCATATATGGCCTACAGGATCTTAACCGGTATGGGAATGGGTTATCACGAAGCCGGCATAATAATGCAGGCAATAGGAAATCATGATGAAGGTTCGGGTACTGCCGTGAGCAATGTATCCGCCGCTCTGATTCTTGCCGACAAATCCGACGTTCACAGAAGCAGGGTTACAAACCGTGACATTTCCACATTTGACATACATGACAGGGTAAACTACGCTGTTGTTAAGTCAGAGCTGCTGGTGGATCCTGAAAACAGAAAAACAATTCTTGAACTGGAAATTGATACCGTTATTTGCCCTGTTATGGATTACTTTGAGATTTTTCTGGACAGAATGAAAATGAACCGCAGGGCTGCTGAATTTTTAGGACTGAAGTTTGAATTGGTAATCAACAAAACACAGTTGTTATAACAATGCTCTCATGCCTCTATAGGGCTGTCCGTTGGTTGTTGTCCGGCTTGCAAATCTTTTGTTGACCAATGGACTGGATAAGATTTATAATAACATGCAGGTGACCAAAGAAGGAGGAGTATGTCATGAGAAATTACAGCATACTAAAGCTGGTAGCAGTTATTATTGTGATTGCTGTATGCGCATTCTTAGCATTTAATGAGGTGAAAAATGACAATATTCGAACAGGAATAGATATTCGCGGTGGTGTTTATGCCATCTTGGAACCGGATATTGATAAATCTTCACTTTCAGCCGAAGAGGTTGACAAGGGTCTCGAGTCTGCAAAAACAATTCTTGGAAAGAGGCTGGACGCAAGAAATATTTTCGACCGCAGTATAAACATAGATAGCGTAAACGATCGTATTATTATCGAAATACCCTGGGCTGCAGGGGAAACAAATTTTAATCCGCAGGATCAGTTGAACGAACTTGGAAAAACAGCTCTTTTAACTTTCCAGGAAGTAGACAAGTCCAAAGTTGATGAAAACGGAAATTACCTGCCGACAGGAAAGATCGTTCTTCAGGGAACCCAGGTTAAAGACGCATATGCTGCTGCGTACCAGGAGAAAGGGGAATGGGTAGTAGTACTCGATCTTGACGAATCGGGTGTGGCGTCTTTTGCTGAAGCCACAGGACGTCTTGTTGGAGAACCAATAGCAATATTTATGGATGACCAGCTTATTTCAGCACCTGTCGTATCCCAGAAGATTGAGGGAGGAAATGCTATAATAACAGGACAAGCAAATGCTACCGAAGCTGCCGAACTTGCCGCCACGATCCGCTCTGGTGCGTTGCCTTTCAGACTTGTGGCCACAAAAGTTGATTCTATAAGCCCGCAGCTTGGTACAGGCGCAATGAATGTTGCAGTAAAAGCCGGAATTGTAGGATTTTTGCTTGTCTGCCTATTCATGATTCTGGTATATAGGCTTCCGGGGTTAATTGCAAGTATTGGCCTGTTTGGTCTTGCTGTTTTGACAATATTATCTGTTGCGTGGACAAAGATTTCCATTACGTTGCCCGGAATAGGCGGTATTATTCTTGCAATCGGAATGGGTGTGGATGCCAACTGTGTTATCTATGAAAGAATAAAAGAAGAATTAAGGGAAGGAAAAACGTTAAGAGCAGCGGTTGATCAAGGTTTTCACCGTGCTTTTACGGCAGTTCTGGACTCAAACGTTACAACATTGATTACCGCTGTTGTTTTATATGCATTGGGGTCAGGCCCTATAAAAGGATTTGCAATGACACTTGGTATTGGTGTGGCCATCAGTTTTATAACGGCAGTAACCGCAACAAAACTGATGCTCCAGGGAGTGACCGGCATCAGCGCCTTCAAAAACAAGTGGCTGTATGGTGTAAAATAACCGGAGGTAAATGAGATGAAGCAGTTGAATATTATAAAGAACCAAAATAAATATTTTTTCATTTCACTGGCTATCATTGTTATTGGTCTGATATTCTACATTGTTAACGGAGTTCAGCTGGACATCCAGTTCAGCGGTGGAACAAGAATAATGATAGAGACAAATGGGGAAGTGGATTCAAATCAGGCAGAAGTTCTGGTTGAAAATGCTCTGGGAAAGTCGGTTACAGCGCAGACACAGAAGACTAACAATCCCGGCGCAGAGGGAGAAGTTATTTATATGCTCAGACTGGATATCGCAAGCGAGGAAACACTGACACCGGAAGAAAGAGATTTGGTAATAGATATTATTTCAGAGAATTTTGACGTAAAAGAAGGCGGTAATCAGGAAATGCTGAGTGTTGAACCCAGCATAGGACGCGAAACACTGTTAAATGGCCTTAAAGCTGTAGTTATTGCTTCGGTTTTGATTATTCTTTATGTAACATGGAGATTCAGCAGCATGCACGGTTTTGCGGCTGCCATAACTGCAATTATAGCTTTGCTTCATGATGTGGCAATAACTTTTGCACTATATCCTGTTTTTAAGTATCCTCTCGGTGAAGTGTTTATTACCGCAGCGCTTACAATTATAGGATATTCGCTCAACAATACTATTGTTATATATGACCGTATACGTGAAAATTTCAAGCTTATGAGGAAGAGTACCCCGGATGAAATAGTCAATACCAGCATTAGCCAGTCACTGACTCGGACGATTAATTCGACGGTAACAACGTTAATTGCTGTTGTTACATTATATATCTCTGCTTCGGTAAGCAATATCAGTTCTTTAAAAGAATTCAGCCTGCCGCTGATAATTGGTTTGGTAGCAGGAACGTATTCAAGCCTGTTCATAGCAGGCCCGCTGTGGCTCACCTGGAGAAAAAGGGCGTCGATGAAAAGAGCACTGAAGAAGGCATAATAAATAAAATACAATGTCACAATAACAAAAATAAGTTTGCTTCATGCAAACTTATTTTTTAATACCCAATTTTGAAGATATTGCATATCAGGCCTTTACACCCGTGGCCGGGCGAAGAATATCGGCAAAATAAAAATAACCTGGCAGAGATAGCCAGGTTGAACTCAGAGACAAGTTTGTTAAAATAACAAAAAAGTCTTTATGGAGAATAATAATGGCATAGGAGGAAATCATGCATTGCCGCTTGACAGCTGCATGTTCCCGGATAAACCGGGTTAATTTGGAGATATGACTTAAACTTTATTGGAAAACAAAGTCCAATATCAAAGCACCTACTGTCAGCTCTGCCCATACATAAAATCCATATATGAAAAACGATTGAACCAATAAAGGCAGATTTGAAAAGCTCACCGGTGCCAGCATATTAACTACAGCCAGTATGGCAGAGGCAGAGGTTAAAGCAAGAAGACACCAAAAGCCTGTTTTCATTAAGCCTTTAGATATTTTGTTCAGGTTTTTCATTTTTTTACGGATCATCTGTATATGCTGTTGCATCGGCTCACTCCTTTCTGTTTCAATCGTTTCAGCATTACTGTATATAGGTTAACATAATATTTCATTTGTTTCAACCTGTAATAGTTACCAGCCATATTAGTAAATGGCATATATCATGTAAATACAGGATAAATATGTATATGCTCTGAAGTGACGGGTAAACCTGTATGCCAGGATGGTTACGGGATGTAATTATTCGTGTATGAAATGCTGTGATGGGACAGGGCGGGAAGTTTTACGCCGCTTATGCCTGGAAACTAAAAAGAAAATTAAAGCTTCAGAGCCTGGCAGGAATTTCTATGTAAACCACGGTTCCAAGGCCATACCTGCTCCTTATTTTAATGCCGTATTCATCACCGTACATAAGTTTAAGTCTTCTGTTTGTGTTGAACAATCCTATATGTTCAGAATAATCTCCATTGTCTGCAAGCTTTCTCCTGATGTTTTTCAGGGTTGATTGCCCAATGCCAAGCCCGTTATCAATTAATGCAACCCTGATAATCTCTTCGCGCAGTTGTATTTTAATTTTTATATAACTGAATCCGTCCTTCTCTTTTATGCCGTGGTAAATGCTGTTTTCTATGAAAGGCTGCAAAAGAAGCTTTATTACCTTATATTCGGTTATATTTTCGTCATATTGCCATATTACGCCGAATTTGTCCTTATACCTGATTTTTTGTATCTCTATATAGCTCTGCGTGTTTTTTATTTCATCGGAAAGTGAGACCAAATCTTCGGAGCTGCTGAGAGAATAGTGGAGAATCTCTGAAAGATGCTCAATCATTTTGCTGACCTCATTCTGGCCTTCAGTCAGTGCTATCGATTTCCAAAAAATTGTCTTTAACGTGTTGAATAGAAAATGGGGGTTTATCTGGGCCTGCAATGCCATCATTTCGGCTGCTTTCAACTGATATTTTTTTTCTGACAGCTGAACCTTGAGATAGCTTTGTTCAATAAATGTCTTAACAATATTCTGCAATATATAGCCATATTCGTCTTTGACCTGTGACGGCAGCGCGGGCAGAGGTTCTCCTTTTTCCGCCGATTCGAATATTGATATAATATTATTCAGCCGTGCATAATTTCGTTTTGTGTTAAAGTAGGTTATGACAAGACCAAGCAGTAAGGAAATCAAAACAAGAAATCCGGTTAAAAGCAGCAGCTGCGAAGGCACTTTATACAGGAACTTTTCCGGGATCACTGATACATATTTAAGCGGATATCTCTCGGATTCTATTATTGAAACTATGTATTTCCTGCTGCCCAGTTTATATTCAAAATAGTTCAGCGGATTTGAGTTAATCTTTTCTATGTCTGATTCTTCAATTAACGATTTGTTCCTGGTGCCGGCTATTATGTTGTTGTCGCTGTCAATTATAAGAAAGGTGTGGTCGGGGTAAGAAATGGCTTCGTTGAGTATATTTTCAATATAATCTTTTTTAATATTCATAACTATTACCCCGTCGGCTTTTGTGGAACCGGGCGAGTATAACTTATCATACAGAGTAATAAGGTTTACCGGGTCTTTTTCAAATGAAAAAAGCCTTGCTTCCCTGGCTTCAATCCAGGTGTCTGCCTCACTTTCCATAAAGCTGTCGTACCACGTTTTGTCAACAAAGGTATTAAGGTTTTCAATCCCGAGATTTGATACGTAAAAACTCATGTTTCTATTTTTATAATATATATATAGGGACTGAATATAAGGTTTTGAGTTAACGGGCGGATTTATAAGGTTCATGATGTCATCCAGGTTTTTTATTACATCATAGTCTTTAAGGCGACCTTCCAGCTGATTTTTTACTTTTATGATAACAGAGGGATTAAGGTCGAAATTTATGCTTAATGAATCCAGTTCGTTAAAAATAAGTTCCAGGGTTTCTTTAATCTGATTTAATGTTTTAACATTATTGGCATCAATATCTTCCCGAATCATTGTCTGTGTAAGGGTAATGGAGAAGGTGCCCAGGATAATAAGCGGTACAAGAAGGGGAATCATAAAGACAACAAGATTTTTAAGGAAAAATTTCCTCCTCATTGTTTTCCACTTCCTAATCTATATTATCGGTTATATTTTTCCTTTTCCTGTATTCACTAGGGGTCATGCCGAAATAGTTCTTGAATGTTCGCGTAAAATTAAACGAGTTACTGTACCCCACCATATCACTAATCTCATAGATCTTGTACCTGACATCGTTAAGAAGCCGTGCGGCGTTTTTCATCCTCACTTCTATCAGATAATCAGAAAAATTCTGGTTTGTTTTCTGTTTGAAGAATTTGCTTATATAATCAGGGTTCATATGTACCAGTTTGGTCAGATCCTCAAGGGTTACATCCCTGTAGTGCTCGTTGACGTATTTTTTTATGACATATATGATTTTTTCATCAAAATTGAGGGTTTCTTCAGGGTTCCCGGGTTCGGATTTGTTTTCTTCATCAAGTTCCTTTTTAACATTTGAAAAAACCCTGATCAGCTCATTATAATTCGTCGACTTCAGAATATAACTGTTTACCCCGTATTCAATAGCTTGCTGGGCATATTTGAAATCCTGATAACCGCTGAAGAAAATTACTTTTACTTTGGACCTGGATTCATGAAGTATGCGGGCCAACTCCAGTCCTGACATTATTGGCATCATAATATCGCATAGAACAGCGTCAACATTTTCGCGGTTAATAAATTCCAGCGCCTGTCTGCCGTTTTCGGCCTGACCGACAACTTTAAACCCGATTGCATCCCAGGGGAAAAATTTGCATAAACCATTACGAATTTCATACTCATCATCCGCAATAAGAAGCTTATACATACTTACCTCGCCTATCCCGGAAAAAGTAAAATATATGGATGACTCATATATTAATATAATAACATTTTCGGATGATAAATCAATCCGGTTACAGACAGGTTTAAAGCGAACATCAATTCATGATTTGTTTTCTCAATTTATGATATTTTTTATAGAGAATTATCCATTTATGATATATTATATCAGGTTTAGTAGCTGTTATTGGCTTTTATGCTAATTTATAATTAATGTAAGGTATATTAATAAATGTGTCATGGAGGTAGCTGATAAATGAAGAGGAGAACAAAAGCTTTATTTTTGGTATGTTTGGTTACCATGCTGGCAATTTTTGTTGCCGCGTGTGGGCAGGGTGCATCCACAGGCAAAACTGCTTCACAAAATACCGGTAATGATACTAAATTACCTGACAGCCCTAAAAAAATAACCATGAGATTCAGCTGGTGGGGATCTGATATCAGGCATAAGGCTACTCTGGATGCAATTGCAGCTTATAATAAACTCTATCCCCATATTACCATTGAAGGTGAATACGGCGGATATGACGGATACCAGCAAAAACTGATGACCCAGCTTGCCGGGGGATCAGCTCCGGACCTGATACAGACCGACCCGATATGGAATGCGCAGCTGGGAGCACAAAAGGATAACTTTGTGGATTTGGCGAATCAGAGTGCCATTGATATGACACAGTTTGAGAAAGAGGTTATTAAGGGTTTTTGTGAGGTTAACGGCATTGTTTTAGGGTTGCCGATGGGTATAAACGGGTTCGGCATTCAAATGAACAAAACTTTTATGGAAAGATTCAATATACCGCTTGATACAAGATGGACATATGAAAAAATAATTGAGATAGGGCGAAAAGTTCATGAACAGGACAGTGAATGCTATTTATACATAGAAGATCTTACAGGTCTTCAGGTCAAGTTTATGTGCGACTATACACGGTCAAAATACGGCAAGTACTGGATAAATGACGATTATAAAATACATATAACGAAGGAAGAACTGACAGAGCAGTTTACGGTAATGAAAGAACTCTTCGACAGCGGCGCTGCAGTGCCTCTGGGGGATGCCGCACTATACAACAACAAGGTTGAACAGCATCCTAAATTCATAAACGGACAAATTGGTATGACCCAGGATTGGTCGGGAACTCTGCCCAAATATAAAGAAGTAATCGGTGCAGATAATTTTGTAGTAGGCCATTCAATAATCGTCGAAGGTGGAGTGGACAGTTCAACAACATACAAACCGTCAATGCTGCTTTCGGTTTACAGCAAATCCAAGTATGTTGATGAAGCGGTTAAATTCACCAACTGGCTGTTGAATGACAAGGAAGCTGCCCTTATTCTTAAAGACTGCAGATCAATACCGGCTTCAGCATCGGCAAGGCAGGCTCTTATTGAAAATAATGTTCTTGATAAGGATATTATGCAGATGGTGGAAAACACACTTCAAAATCCTGCTGAGCCCGTCCCGCTGATTATGAACAACAGTGAAATTGCAGAAATTACAAAGGATATCTGCCAGAAGGTAGTTTTCGGAGAGTCGTCACCCGAAGAGGCAGCCGAAGAACTGATAACCCGTGTAAGTGAAAAACTCGAAGCCCTTAAAGCCGAAAGCAATTAGTTGGAACTGGTTTTTGATATGAGCTGATAAAAGGGTGTTACAGGAGTTTGTAGCACCCTTTGCTTTTAACAGCACTTTAATAAAATACTTCATATCTTGGATATCTGTGCAATCTAATTTTAGGAAAGTAGGTTTGAAAAATGAAAGGTCACCATGTAACAGGCAAAAAGAACAAGAGACAGTATACAGGCCTTTTATATATTATGCCCTGGATTCTGGGATTTTTGATATTTCAGCTTTACCCGTTCATTTCTTCATTCATATATTCATTTACAAATTATAATATGACATCAAATATTAAGTTTATAGGCCTGAAGAATTATATAGATATTTTTACAAAGGACAGTCAATTTTACAATTCACTTAAAGTCACAATCTTTTACGTTTTTATGGCTGTCCCGATGAAACTGGTATTTGCCATGTTTATTGCCATGGTTTTGAATATCAGAATAAAGTACGTTAATTTTTACAGGACGGTATACTATCTTCCTTCAATTCTTGGCGGAAGCGTTGCAGTTGCAGTGCTTTGGAGATTTCTGTTTGCCGATAACGGTTTGGTAAATGAAATACTGTCATTTTTTGGAATTCCGAAAATTGGCTGGCTAAGCAATCCCAAAATAGCTCTTTTTACAGTTAGCCTTTTAACGGTGTGGCAGTTTGGTTCATCAATGGTCATTTTCCTTGCCGGTTTAAAGCAGATCCCGAAAGAATTGTATGAAGCGGCAACGGTTGATGGGGTTTCAAAAGCAGGAATGTTCTTTAACATTACTTTACCATTACTTACACCGATAATCCTGTTTAACCTGGTTATGCAGATGATTATTGCATTCCAGGAGTTTACCGGAAGTTTCGTTATTACAAACGGCGGACCAATGAAATCCACATATTTGTATGCTATGAAACTGTATGATGAAGGTTTTTTGTTTATGAAAATGGGCTATGCATCGGCATTGTCATGGATTTTATTTATAGTAATAATGATTTTTACAGCATTGATTTTCAGGTCATCCGAATACTGGGCATATTATGAGGACGGGAGGCAATAATGATGACTCGTAAAAAGAAAAGCAGGAGATTGATCAGAATCACATTGATATATATTGCCCTTACTCTGTTGGGAATCTTTATGATATATCCGCTTATATGGATGTTCTTCTCATCCTTCAAGTCCAACAATGAAATTTTTGGGTCTTTAAGACTTTTGCCAAAGCAGGTGATTTGGGACTCGTTTTACAGGGGATGGAACAGCGGGCAGTTTACATATGGTTTGTTTTTCAAAAACACTTTTCTTCTTGTAATACCAGTAGTATTGTTTACATTGGTATCCAGTACCCTGGTGGCATACGGGTTTGCCAGGTTTAATTTCCCGTTGAAAGGGATTCTTTTCACTGTTATGATTTCCACTCTTATGCTGCCGAATGCGGTGATTATCATACCAAGGTATATTTTGTTCAACCGGTTTGGCTGGTTAAACAGCTATAAGCCATTTACAGTGCCGTCAATATTTGCCTGCCATCCTTTTTTCATCTTCATGCTTGTACAGTTTTTAAGGGGGCTGCCACGGGAGTTGGATGAATCGGCGACCATTGACGGATGCAATTCATTTGTCATACTTGTAAGAATACATATACCACTTTTAAAACCGGCGTTGTTTTCGGCAGCAATCTTCCAGTTTATATGGACATGGAACGACTTCTTCAATTCACTCATTTACATAAACAGTGTAAAAAAATACACTATTTCGCTGGCGCTGAGAATGTCCCTTGATACCGCAGCAGCGGCAAACTGGAATGAAATTCTGGCCATGTCAACATTGGCAATACTTCCATGTGTATTAATCTTCTTCTTCGCTCAGAAATATTTTGTTGAAGGAATTGCTACGACAGGCCTTAAAGGTTGATTTGTGACCGGGTGTGAGGATGCACTTTTCGTGATGAAAAATTAACTTTCATTTATTCAGTATGCAATGATATTTGATTTATGTTTTTCAGAAGTTGAAAGACTTAATGCTACCGGCCTTTACTTTACTGGCGCGCGTACTTTTTCATTTAACCGGGTGCTGCTAAAAAAAATGGGAAGTTGTAAAATAAAATGCCGTAATATATAGAAAACTCATGGTAATCCATTGTAAAATGTTTAATAACCA
>ENA-OWOZ01000672-OWOZ01000672.1-bioreactor-metagenome-genome-assembly--contig:-NODE-672-length-39656-cov-18.179338_pt1 | contig 39656 bp, 33 predicted proteins | sample MGYA00238140_ERZ651804 | MGnify/ENA primary metagenome ERZ651804 (study PRJEB26910, sample SAMN07631232) | bioreactor metagenome | isolation source: Switchgrass digestor | place: USA: Dartmouth...
GGCAAGAAGGTAGAACTTGTAATTGTAGACAACAAGTCTGACAAGGTAGAGGCAGCAAATGCAGTATCAAGCTTGATAGACAAGGATAATGTAGTTGCAATTATAGGCAGCTACGGCAGCTCACTATCCATGGCAGCAGGGGACATAGTCAAGGAAAAGAAGGTTCCAGCTGTAGGATGTTCACCAACCAACCCATTGGTAACATTGAATAACGATTATTACTTTAGAGTATGTTTCATAGATCCATTCCAGGGAACTGTAATGGCAAACTATGCAGTAAAAGAACTGGGTGCAAAGACTGCTGCAATTATACAGGACGTAACTCAGGGCTATTCAGTGGGATTGAGCAAATACTTCATGGATGCATTTAAAGAGCTGACAGGCAATGAAAATGCCATTGTTGCTACAGCTTCCTACAATACTGGAGACCAGGACTTTACTGCACAGCTTACAAATGTATCCAGTGCAAATCCTGATGTAATATTTGCACCAGGTAACTACGGTGAAAGTGCGCTTCTAATCAAGCAAGCAAGAGACCAGGGAATAAATATTCCAATACTTGGTGGAGACACATGGGAATCACCTGAGTTCCTGTCAATTGGCGGAGATGCAGTTGAAGGAGCTGTATTCAGCACCCACTTTACTGCTGAAGCACCTGTAACAGAAGTATCAGAGGAATTCCTGGCTAAGTATAAAGAGAAATATGGAAAGGAGGCAAATGCATTTGCAGCTTTAGGATATGATGCATATATGGTTATACTGGATGCAATTGAGAGGGCTGGTTCAGCAGACTCTGTAGCAATAAGGGATGCATTGAGTGAAACCAAGGATTTCGTAGGAGCAACGGGATATATAACCCTGGATGAAAACGGGGATGCTGTTAAGAGTGCAGTAATAAAGAAAGTGGAAAATGGAGAGTTTGTATTCTTAACTGTAGTTGAACCATAGTAAACTTAGACTAGAGGGGGACTTAAAATGACTATGAGTTTCACAGAATTCATGCAGCACCTGGCCAATGGAATTTCACTTGGCAGCTTATATGCTCTGATTGCCATAGGGTATACAATGGTATATGGAATACTGAGGCTCATTAACTTTGCCCATGGCGACATATTCATGCTGGGAGCATATTTGACATACTATGCCATAGTGTTTACATCCATTCCATGGTATATTGCATTTATACTGGCTGCAGTTATAACAGGTATAATTGGGTTCCTCCTTGAAAGAATTGCTTATAGACCATTAAGGGATGCACAGAGAATTACTGTTTTGATATCTGCCATAGGAGCGTCGTTTTTCCTGCAGAACTTTGCAACAGTAGTTTTCGGGGGAAGGCCAAAGGCCTTCCCAATCCCTCAATTGCTCAATAAAATAGTGAATCTGGGAGGAGTTTCAATAAATATAGTAACATTTATAATTCCTGCTATTACCATAGGCCTGTTAATTGGCCTGAACTACATCATAAACAAGACCAAGACCGGTATGGCAATGAGGGCATTATCAAAGGACTATGATACTGCAAGGTTAATGGGAATCGATGTTAACAGAATAATATCCATTACTTTTTTTATTGGCTCATTTTTAGCTGCAGTAGGAGGGATCATGTGGGGTATAAAATACCCTCAATTAATGCCATTAATGGGGTCTATGCCTGGAGTTAAGTGTTTTATAGCTGCAGTAATCGGAGGAATAGGAAATATAAACGGCACTGTAATTTCTGCAGTAGTAGTAACCGCTGCCATGGAAATACTGAGATTCCTGGATAGCTCCATTAACCTTGGATTCATTAAAATACCAGGAATTCCAGGAATGAGAATGGTTATCTTTTCAATAATCCTTATGCTGGTAGTAATAATAAGGAAGGATAGATTATTGAAGGAAAACTGAAAAGGATGTGAATAGCATATGCTTAAAATAGATAATGTGACAATGAGATTTGGTGGGGTAATAGCTGCAAACAAATTCAATGCCAATATTGAAAAGGGTCAAATAGTTGGTTTAATTGGTCCAAACGGAGCAGGAAAAACTACCATATTCAATGTAGTTACCGGAGTATATAAGCCAACGGAAGGTCAGGTAATATTTAAAGCAGATGACAAGGAACAGGTTATTTCTGGAATGAGACCTGATGAAATAGCAAAGCTTGGAATATGCAGAACATTCCAAAACATAAGGCTTTTTAAAGATATGTCGGTATTGGACAATGTTTTCATAGGTAACCATTTAAGAATCAAATCCAATGTATTCTCATCAATATTGAGAGTTCCAGGCTATAGAAAAGAAGAAAGGGAAATGCTAGAAAAATCTCTTTATCTATTGGATAGGGTAGGACTTTTGGAAGAAAAGGATGAAAAGGCTAATTCTCTTCCTTATGGGAAACAGAGAAGACTGGAAATTGCCAGAGCTTTGGCTACAGATCCAAAACTGCTCTTACTGGATGAACCAGCAGCAGGTATGAACCCCCAGGAAAGCAATGAGCTAATGGACTTCATATTAAATATAAAGGATGAATTTGATTTAACAGTATTTCTAATTGAGCACCATATGGACCTTGTCATGGGAATATGTGAAAACATATTAGTATTAGACCATGGTGAACTCATTGCAGAGGGAGATCCAGAGGCTATTCAAAACAACCAAAGAGTTATAGAAGCTTATTTGGGGGTGGAATAGATGCTGAAAATAGACAATCTGCATATTAATTATGGAGGTATAAACGCAGTTAGAGGAATTAACTTAACAATAGAAGATAATAAGATTGTAACTTTAATTGGAGCCAATGGTGCTGGAAAATCTTCAACCTTAAGGTCAATAATGGGTCTTGTAAAAAAAGTTCAGGGAACAGTAATGTACAACGATGAAGATATAACTAACCTATCTACCGTTGATATTGTTAAAAAGGGAATTGTACTAGTACCTGAAGGAAGACACGTATTTCCCAATCTTACAGTTGAAGAGAATCTGATATTAGGAGCATATACAATTGATAATAAGGAAGAAATTAAGAATAATATGAACGAAGTTTATAATATATTCCCCAGATTGAAGGAAAGACACTGGCAAAAGGCTGGAACCCTATCAGGAGGAGAACAGCAGATGCTGGCTGTTGGTAGGGCTTTGATGGTTAAGCCTAAGGTTCTTATGATGGATGAACCATCTTTAGGTCTTGCACCAATTTTGGTCAAGGAAATATTCGATATAATAAAAAGTATAAATGAGCAGGGGAATACAATACTTCTAGTAGAGCAAAATGCCAATAAGGCATTGGAAATAGCTGATTATGGCTACGTATTAGAGACTGGAGAGCTAAAGCTTGAGGGAACCGGCAAAGAGCTCCTTAACGACAGCAGAGTACAGGAAGCATATTTGGGAGAATCTAAGGGTAAGGTTAAATAATTTATTATTAACTCTAAGGCATATTGCAAGGATAAGTTTTTATTCTTTGTAATGTGCCTTTGTTATTCATAGAAAAATCTTTAGAAAATATTCATAAATCTGTAACTATACTGTAACCATTTGGAAATATTTAATAGATATAATCAAAATAGAAAAGGTGGAAAGGGGGATATAAAATGAAAAGATTAGTCACTTTTGTACTGGCACTCATGATTATAACTTCAGCATCAATTCCTGTTTTTGCAGATTTTAATGACAAACTAGGGAACCACTGGTTAAAGGCTGAAATTGATAGGGATTTTTTTCTATACTATTTTTCCTATTTGGCACGGGAAGATTTTAAAAGATTTAATCCAAATGAATCCATAAGGGAAGATGAGTTTTTACTATCCTTTTCATCCCTACTTAAGAACATGGGCTATTCAACTGTAGAATTGGGATATAATAACGGGATAAAGAGAATTGAAATGGTAAGGGTAATAGGGAATAAGATATTAGATATAGTTAATAATCAGGCTGATGATGTGGAACTACCTTTTGAAGATATAAGTAATATTACAGATGAGGAGCTAATAGCATTAAAAAAGCTGTATAGCGTTGGAATTATACAAGGTCAGTCAAATAGTAAGCTTAATCCTTATGCCTATACTACTCAGGCAGAGGCTATTGTAGTACTTCAGAGGGTAAGGGATTATTTTAACAGACTGAGGGAAGATGAAACTGCCTTAAGGGAGATACCCTTTACATTGTCAGGAACGATCCAATCCTATACTGGGGAAGAAGGAATAAAAGTTAGGACAGAGGATAGTAAAGTAATTGTAACTATAACTAAAATGCTGCCTACTCCTGGGTATACAGTAAAGGTTGGGAAAATAGTTAAGGAAAATGAAAATTACAAGATATATCTAGATATAATCCCTCCTGACCCTGAAAGCATAGTACCACAAGTAATAGTATATAAGATAATTACAATAGAAATTGATAAGAATGAATTAGGAGAGCCCCCATACAGTTTTGTATGGGGTTAAATTTTTTTAATTTACTTTTTTCAATATGGTATAATATTAATCAGTTGCAGGATAGATTTGAGATGAAAAGGGGAACATAGATGGCAAAGAATAACAAAATGGCTAAATCAGCAGCTATGATTTCAGTATTTACTCTTATAAGCAAGTTTTTAGGATTTATAAGAGAAATGTTAATTGCAACAAAATACGGTTCTGGTTATGAGACAGATACATATTTTGTTGCCATGACAGCTACAACAATAATAATGACAACTGTTGGAACAGCATTAAATACCAGCTTGATTCCAGTATTTAGTGAAATAGAAAGCTTGAAAGGAAAAAGAGGAAAGTTTAAGTTTTTTAACAATATACTAAATGTCATATTTTTTCTTACTGTAGTTTTAGCATTGATTAGTTTTGTCTTATCTCCACTGATAATAAAAATTCTGGCTAGAGGATTTGAAGGGGAGCAATTTGAACTGGCTGTTAAATTAAATAGAATAGGATTGCCTATTATAATATTTTTAGGATTTACCTATGTGTTTTCTGGATTTCTACATAGCAGTCAAATATTTGGCCCTTCAGCTATAATGGGTATACCATACAATTTTGTATTCATATTTTTCCTTTTGATAATGGCAGATAAGGTAAGCATATATGGACTGATGTTAGCAAGTGTAATTGCATCAACTACTCAATTTTTGATTCAAGTGCCTGCTATAAGGCATATGGGTGTTAAATATGAGCCTTATGTTAACTTTAAGGACAAGTATCTAAAAAAGATTTTAATCCTTATAATACCAGTGTTACTAGGCTCTGCAGTTCAGCAGATAAATGTTGTAGTGGATAAGACCTTAGCATCCAACTTAGTTGATGGAAGTATATCTGCACTAAACTATGCAGCTAAAATGAACGATGTAGTTGTGTCTGTATTTATAGCAGCAATAACTACAGTGGTATTTCCAATGCTATCTAGGGCCTTTGCTGAAGGGGATAGGAAGTCCATAAGAAGCATAATGGAACAGGGAATAAACACCATACTTATAATTACTATTCCTGCTACTGTTGGCATATTGATTTTATCAGAGCCTATAGTAAGGATATTCTTTGAAAGGGGAGCCTTCGATTCAACTGATACTATTATGACATCCAGTGCTCTATTTTACTATTCATTAGGGTTGGTAGGAATATCATTAAAGTTAATGTTGAATAAGGTATTTTATTCCTTCCAGGATACAAAGACTCCTATGATAAATGGCGCTATTTCAGTAGGATTAAATGTAGTTTTAAACCTTATATTTGTACGATTTATGGACCATGCAGGATTAGCCTTGGCAACAAGTATTTCTGCCATATTTACTACTAGCCTGTTACTTTTAAATTTACGAAAGAAAATAGGGCCTATTGGATTGACTAGATATATGAAGACTTTTATAAAGATACTTTTTTCTGCATGTATAATGGGAGTTTTGGTGTATTATGTATATAATGGATTGATGTTGAAACTTGGAGATACTTGGATAGAAGAGCTGATATCCTTATCAGCATCTGTATTAGCAGGAATATTAGTATATTTTGTATTATGTATTATACTTGGTATTAGGGAAGTAAAAGGATTAATAAGGATTTCTCTAAAAAGATAAGGCTCGGATTTACTCCGGGCCTTATTCCCATTTGGGGGTGTTGAAGTTTTGTGGAGTTTTAATTCTTTTTGCCTCTTCCTCTGATATTATATATGCAGTTATGTTTTTGCTATCATAGCTTTTTAATGTTCTTATAGCATCTTCCTTAGACATGGGTTCGGAAAAGCTATTATCTGTTACAACAACATATTTTTCAGCCATGTAATCTTCCTTTCGTTGTTTTTATAATTATATTATTGCCAAAAATATATTAAAGTATGACAGATAATTTATTGTACATGATTTGTAAAGCAAAAAGCCAAGGGCTTGTCCCTTGGCTTAACCTATTATTGATAGAATACATGGCTTCCTATTCTTGCTACATATGATTTGCTTTTTACAATCCATGAACCTGCCGCTTTATTAGGATTAAAGAAATATGTTGCATTACCAACAGGTTTATAACCATTCAAGGCATCATTAGCAGCATTGATGCTTTCCTGAGATGGAGTGTTGTAAATCGTGCCATTAGCAACAGGACTGAATTGAGGTATATTTCCATAGTATTCAAATATTACATCATAGATAGTATTTGGAAAATCCTTAGATTTAACCCTGTTTAAAACTACATTTCCTACTGCTACCTTTCCTTCATAAGGTTCTCCGCCTGCTTCAGCTTCAATAATTCTGGCAAGCCAGAATACATCTTCAGAGGTATAATGGGCAGTATTGTATAGGGCTTTTTGGGTTTCAGGACCTGCGAATCCATCAATTCTTAGCTTATTATCTATTTGAAATTTGATAACAGCCCATTCTGTCTTTAAGCCAAATATTCCATCAATATTGGAACTATAATAGCCTCTATACTTTAAGGCCTGTTGTAGTTTTATAACATCGTCTCCCCGATGTCCAAAGTGTAAAGTTCTAGTGTAGCCACTGGCTAGAGCTGGTGTAGCTAAAACCATTACCAACATTACCAGTATTAATAAATTTGATATTTTTCTCATTTGCATGTACTCCCTCCTAAATTCCATCCGAAGTTAGCTTATCCTTTGGGGCTAACCCCTTAGATTGGTTCCCTCGTACCTAATAATTTAGGATTCAGCCATTGCATAGATTTACAACACAGGTTATTATACAGGAATATATGTATTATGTAAACCTTATTAAAGAAAATACCAGAAATTACAAGAAATTAATAAAAAAGTTTGTGACTTTACCAACTGAGAGGAAGCTTATTATAACCTTTGATAATAAATTATATATTTGATACCTATATAAGGTTATGTTACATTATAATTAGAAGTATTTGATGAACGATATGTCATAGGGATTGGAGGCATTACTATGCAGACGATAAAAGGAATAGCATTTACAGATATTGACGGAATAAAAGTAGGTAATTCCAGCAATATAAAAGCTGGCACGGGATGCACCGTCATAATATGTGAAGAGGGTGCTACAGCAGGTGTAGATGTTAGAGGAGGTTCTCCAGGGACAAGGGAAACTGATTTGCTTGACCCCCAAAATCTGGTGGATAAGGCTCATGCAGTGGTTTTGGCAGGTGGTAGCGCCTTTGGGCTTGATGCAGCAAGTGGGGTTATGAGGTATTTGGAGGAAAATAATATTGGATTTGATGTACAGGTTACAAAAGTTCCCATTGTATTAAGTGCTGTACTGTTTGACCTGGTAGTTGGAGATTATCGCATTAGACCAGACTCTAAAATGGGCTATGATGCATGTCTAAATGCTACAGATAAGGAGTGTCCGAGTGGAAATGTAGGCGCAGGAACTGGTGCAACTGTAGGAAAATTTTTAGGGATTCAAAGGGCTATGAAAGGTGGATTAGGTTCCTATGCGGTGCAAATAGGTGATTTAAAGGTTGGTGCTATTGTGGCAGTTAACGCCTTAGGAGATATAATAGATCCTACATCAGGAGAAGTATTAGCAGGTTTGCTGGACGAAAAAGGTGAAAAGTTAATTGGAACAGAAAAAGAAATGATTAAGGTATATAATGAAAAGAGGAACCTTTTCAGCGGAAATACAACTATAGGTGTAGTTGCTACAAATGGAATTCTTACAAAAGCACAAGCAAACAAACTGGCGTCTATGGCTCATAATGGATATGGCAGAGCTATAAGACCTGCCCATTCCATATTTGATGGGGATACTATATTCACTATGGCTACAGGAAAAGTAGAGGCAGATATAAATGTAATAGGCTTTCTGTCAGCAACAGTTATGGAAAGAGCAATTGTAAATGCTATTAAATCTGCAGATTCGGCTTATGGCATCAAATCATATAAGGAATTGAAAAAGTTAAACAGATAATTAGTACAATTAAATGAGAATAATATTGGCCTTTTTAACATGGCACAGATGAATGTATTGAACTGTGGCAATTTTTGCTATATACTATATTTAAATAAGAACTTGATTCTTTATTGATGAGTATTGCCGGGCGCACTTGAAAATTAGTCATGAGTTAGTGGCAGTAATCGACACATATGAATTTAAGTCATGTGGAGGTTTACAATAGTTGGGGGGGAGACTGATTATGTTCTTTAAATGGCAAAAAAATAGTACTGAAAGTTATAATGACATTGAGAATGGGACAAGCACTTTTGAATCTAAATCTAATACTTTGGAAGACATTGATAGGTTAGCTATTATAAGACAGAATGAAGAAAACCTTTTAAATAGGTTAAATGTAAGAATAGCTTACTTGAATGACCAGACTGAAGGCCTCCTAAATATAATAGGAGTAATATCCAATAGGGTTAATGAACAGATGAAGTATATATATGAAGTAGTTGAGGATATAAGCAACTATTCAGCAATGGCTGAAGAGCTAAATGCCAGCTCTGATTCCTGTTATAAAACTGCAGAGGAAACATTGGAAGTAGTTGGAGAAGGGAGTAAAACAGTATACAATACTATTGAATATATGGAAGAAATAAAAGAATCCATATCTTCAGTAGTTGAAGAGATTAATGAACTCAAAAATAGCACAGGAGAAATAACTGATATACTGAATATAATCAAAAATATAGCTAAACAAACAAATCTGTTGGCACTTAATGCTGCAATTGAAGCTGCTAGGGCAGGGGATGCAGGAAGGGGATTTGCAGTAGTAGCTGAAGAAGTAAGAAAGCTTGCTGAAAGAAGTGCAGAATCTGTTAATGATATTTCCAATATAATAAAGAACATTAACTTAAGTGTAAATAGAACAATAGAGGCTATAGACAGAAGCAATAAAAGGATAATAGAAGGTTCAAATATTGCAGAACAATCAAAATCCTCCTTTGCCAAAGTTCAAAATGCAATGGAAAACATGATAATAACAACAAAAGAAATAACAAATGCTATATTCCAGCAGACATCAAGTCTAGAATCAATAGTAAGAGTTACTGACGATATGAGTCATTCATCAGATAAAGCTATGTCTATGGTAGAGAGTGCGCTAATGAATGCACAGTTTACAAAGGTAGCATTAAATGAGTTAAATCAATTTTCTGTTCTATTAAATAATATAACACAGGAATTATTAAATAAGACAGGAGCTAAATCAGAGAGAAAATTAATATCCATTAAACTTGCCATAGCAAATCCAATGTCTACTTTAGATCCAGCCATTAGTAATCTTGTTGAAGATGTAAAAATCTTGAGCAATATTCACACTGGTCTATTGTCGACCTCTGATACTGGGGAGGTTTTACCATCCATAGCTAAAAGCTGGTATGTAGAAGATGATAATCTTACGTGGATATTTAACTTAAGAAATGATGCTACATTCCACAATGGAAAGAATATTACTGCATATCATGTCAAGCAATCCCTTGAAAGACTGTTGTCACCACAGCTAAAATCACCTAATACCTGGTTTATTGATTATATAGAGGGTGCAAAGGAATTTATGGAAGGAAAGGCAAAAGAAGTATCAGGGATACAGGTGTTAAATGACTATAGATTGTCAATAAGACTTTCTACACCATTTAATGGATTTCTGTTGCATCTAGCTAATCCAAGTTGTGCTGTTTTGGATCCTGAAGAATTCAGAAGAGGAAACATTGTTGGCTGCGGACCATATATGATTGAAAGCTTTGAGAACAACGTATATAGACTAAAAGCTTATGAGAATTATATTGGAGGAAGATCCTACTGTGATGTTATAGAAGTTGTAAATGGAGATGAGAATATCTGTGATAACTTTATAAATAAAAAATATGATTTTCATATTATTCAGAGAAAGAAAGAATTGGATTCCATTAGAGATACTGATTATTATGAACGTTTTAAGGTTTATGATGTTATAGGTACAAACTATATAGGGTTTAATATGAATTCTAATTCCCAGTACATCAGGAAGAGGGTTAGACAGGCTATAGCTCACGCAATTAATAAGAGTAGAATAATAGAGGAGTTTTATGGGGAACTTGCTATTAAAGCCAAGTGTATTGTTCCACCTGAGCTAATATCATCAGACCATTTAAAGGAATTTGAATACTCTCTAGAGAAGGCACGAAATATTCTAAAACAGGAGAAAGTAGATTTTACTAAGCCTATAAATGTACTAGTAAGAGGGAAAAAACCTTCTCAAATGTTTAATATAATTGCAGAGGATTTTAAGGCTATAGGTATAGAGATTAACTACGTATATCAAAATAGTAATATATTAAGGAATAGTACATATGATATATTTGATTATGGCTGGTTTGCTGATGTCAAAGAGCCATCTTCCTTTATAAAGCCATTATTCCTGCCAGACAGCGATTCAAACTTATGTAATTACAGGAATGAGGAAATAGTCGAACTTCTTGAAAAAGCAAGCCAAACTACTAATCCGATGAAGCGGGCTGAACTATATGAGGAAATACAGAGGATAATCCATGAGGACTTAGTTGTTATTCCAATACTTCACCCAAGAATTGGAATATGTACTCAAGATGGTGTTGAAAATGTGAATGTATCACCTCTTGGACTAGTTAAATTTGATAATGTAATAAAAGAAAAGTAGGCATAAAAACATAGCACCTGAAATACTAGAACTTTTCAGTATTTCAGGTTTTTTTATGATATATTGATGAATAATATGTGTATTGTTTCTGAAATATGTATTAAAATATAGAAAGTGAGGTTTAGTAGCTGTTTTAATATATTCACTAAAGATATAGATAAAACCATATTATTAATATTGTAGGTGGTGAGCAATATGAAGGAAATGGATAAGGAAAAAGGCATTTCAAAGGAAGATTTCATAGAAGATCCAAGATATAAGCAGTGTAACAAAGAAGCAATATATGCATGTATACTTGGTGTTATCAATGTAATTTGGTGGTATGCATGGGGCTATGGATTAGGATCAAAACCTGTATCTGAATACAAATACCTAATGGGCTTTCCGGATTGGTTCTTTATGAGTTCTGTTTTAGGAGCCATATTGTTTACATTGTTAACATTTTTAATGATTGATAAGCTATTTAAGCACATGCCTCTTGAAAAAATGAATGAAGAAGAAGCTAAAAAGTACATAGAGGAGTTGAAATGATGGAAGATTTAAACATATCAGTATTAATTGCATTAGTAATCTACTTCGTAGGTGTTTTTCTTGTTGGAGTCTATGCAATGAAGTACGTCTCAAGGGCAAGAACATTAGATTGTGGTACAGGCTTTATAGATGAGTTTTTTATTAGTGGAAGGGATTTGAATGGATTTGTCCTTGCAATGACTATGGTTGCAACCTATCTAAGTGCAGGTAGTTTTATAGGAGGACCAGGTACAGCTTATACTCAAGGATTAGGCTGGGTGTTTCTAGCTATGACTCAGATGCCCACAGGATATTTCACCCTTTCAGTATTAGGTAAAAAATTTGCTATAGTTGCAAGGAAGATTAATGCAGTGACAATAACTGATTTTATAAGAGAAAGATATAGGAGTAAATCTTTGGTTATTATTGTGTCCTTATCAATTATATTCTTCTTTATAGCTGCTATGGCAGCTCAATGGATAGGAGCAGCTAGGCTTTTGCAAGGCTCGATTGGGCTGCCCTATGTAACTGCATTAGCTATATTTGCAATTACAGTAATAATATATACCACTGTTGGTGGATTTAGAGCTGTTGTGCTGACAGATACTTTACAGGGAGTTATTATGACCATAAGTACAATTATTCTATTTGCTGCTGCAGTTAAAGCAGGAGGAGGAATTACAAATATTGTAAGAAGTATGAAGGAAATAAACCCTGGTTTAATAACTCCTTATGGAATACAGGAAGGATTTATGACTAAAGCATATGTTACATCCTTTTGGATACTAGTAGGCTTTGCCATAGTTGGGCTTCCAAGTGTATCTGTAAGAGCCATGTCCTATAAAGATACAAGAAGCTTACATAGGGGAATTAAATATGGAACAGTTATATCAATGGTATTATTATTGTTAATGCATTTAGTTGGAGCTTTTAGTACACCTTTAGTTACTGGTATTGAATCAGGAGATCTAGTTATACCAACTCTGACAGTTAGCCTGTTTCCGGGCTGGATTGCAGGGCTTATATTAGCTGGTCCATTAGCTGCAGTTATGTCTACTGTTGATTCACAGTTATTGGTTGTAGTTGGTGCTATTGTAAATGACCTTTATGGAAACTATATTAAACCAAATGATAGGGATAACACAAAGAAGATATCAAAAGTAAGCTTTATTTCAACATTAGCTGTAGGGGTAATTATATTTATAGTAGCATTAGATCCACCTGACTTAATGGTATGGTTAAACCTTTATGCTAATGCAGGGCTAATTTCAACATTCTTATGGCCAGTGTTATTAGGGCTTTATTGGAAGAGGGCCAACAAGGAAGGTGCCCTTGCTTCAATGATAGTAGGCATAGGAAGCTATATATTGTTCAGCTATAAATGGCCTAGGCCATTGGGAATGCATGCAATAGTATTGCCATTAATATTATCACTTATAGCATTTATAATAGTAGCTAAGATGACAAAGAAACCTCCAAAAGAAATTATTGAAACCTTCTGGGGAATTTAGAACCAGCTCATAGAGCTGGTTTTTATATAACATGGTATATATTTTAACAAAGTAATAAAAAACTACAGTATGTAATAAAAAGTTATAGTAGTATTTATTGTGATGTAGGTGAAGTTAAATACGATTGTTAATTAACTAACAAGTTTTCAGAATAGTTAAAAGATATTGACAAATTAGTTCTAATGTGATATTTTTTAGAAAAAGCCTCCGTTAATTAATTTGTAAGAATTATAATGGTGACTTTTCTGATTTAATAGAAATTAACAATATTTGCAAATACATCTTATGAACCAATATAAAGTTGAAAAATAAACATTTAACATAAATGCCAAAAGGAGGTGAAGATTGAAAAGTATTTCTATTTCAATAATCAAATAAAAAGGGAGGTTTTTTAGATGCAACAGCAGCCTACTAAAGAATCAGCAAGAGACCATTTTGTGTCAAAGGCTGGGTTTATTTTTGCAGCAGCAGGATCTGCCGTTGGATTAGGTAATGTTTGGAGGTTCCCATATCTGGCAGGTCAAAATGGTGGAGGAGCATTTGTATTATTTTATTTACTTTGTGTAATAGTTATTGGTTTTGGACTTATGCTGGCAGAATTTGTAATAGGAAGGAATACTCAATTATCGTCAGTTAATGCATTTAAGAAGCTAGATAAAAGGTTTACTTTTGTTGGTGCAATGGGAGTATTGGCTGCATTTGTAATCATGGGATATTATCCCGTTGTAGGAGGTTGGTCGGTAGCTTATATATTTAAGTCTTTGTTAGGACAGCTTTCAACTGATTCAGAAGTTATGAGCAATGTATTTGCAAATCTGGCTGGAGGTGCATTCTCACCAATTTTCTGGACTGCTATATATCTACTGGCTAATATAGTAATAGTAATTAAGGGTATAAGTGGTGGAATTGAAAAGGCTTCAAAAGTAATGATGCCATTGCTCTTTATACTTCTGTTAATACTGGTAGTTCGATCTTTGACATTGCCTAATGCTATAGAAGGATTAAAGTATTTATTTGTACCAGATTTCTCTAAAATCACAGGGAATGTAATGCTATCTGCATTGGGGCAAGCCTTTTTCTCCTTAAGTTTAGGTATGGGATGTATGATTACCTATGCAAGCTACCTAAACAAAGGTGAAAATTTAGTTCAAAATGCAATTATAGTTCCTGCAATGGATACATGTGTTGCACTTTTATCAGGAATGGTTATAATACCTGCTACAGTATCATTTGGATTTAACTTAGGTCAAGGACCAGGACTAGTATTTGTTACTGTACCTGCTATATTTGCAACAATGGGACCTGTGCTTGGTAGAATATTTGGAATTATATTTTTCTTATTGCTAACAGTAGCAGCGTTGACTTCATCTCTCTCCTTGTTGGAGGTAGTAGTTTCCTACTTAATAGATAATAGACAATGGGATCGTAAAAAGGCAGTTACCGTTAGCAGTATAGTTCTATTTATAATTTGTATAGCAGCTTCCTTATCTATGGGACCATGGAGTGAGTTCACGATACTTGATAAAAACATATTTGATTTATTAGATTGGATTGCAAATAATTTACTATTACCAATAGGAGGAATTTTCATAACCTTGTACGTTGGATGGTTCTGGGGTAAGGATAAAGTTAAGGCAGAGGTTACAAATAATGGAACTATTAAGTTTAGAATATTTGAAATTTGGATGTTCCTGTGCAAATTTGTTATTCCTATAATAATAACTTTAGTATTGCTTTCTGGGTTAGGAATAATATAAAATATAAAAAAGTCCTTAGTTTTAAGGACTTTTTTATTTAATAATTAGCAAGAATACTTTTACTTTTATAAGTGGCAGATAAATTGCTATATACTAGGGTAGTTACTACCCGAAGTGAGGCTCGTGGAAATTGTAGGTTCAATATTAGAAAGAGGTGCCTGTATGAAAAGACTTATAGTAATAAGTCCTGGAAGAACAACAGCTATTAACCTGGCTATGCAGCTTGAGAAGTTTTTTGGAGAATATTCAGAAATAAGTTCTTATTGTCTGGAGGATGATTTTGATTTTGATATTTCTAATTCTCTTGTTGTTATATCCTCCCATGAAGCTATAGATGAGAGAATTAAGCTTCTTATGGATAAAGGCATGGACTATATACTAGCCAGGAGGGTTATAAATCATAGATATATTGGGGAACTATTGGATTTGCCGAAAGCTACTGAAGTGCTATTGGTTAACGATAGGAAGGAAACTACATTTCTTGCAATATCTCAATTACAAGCATTGGGAGTCAATAATATTAAATACTATCCATATTATCCAGGTATGATTTCTTATCCAAAGTTAGATATTGCTGTAACAGTAGGTGAGCCTCATTTAGTACCCTATAGGGTGAAGAGAGTAATAGATATAGGTACAAGACAATTTGACGTTACCACACTAATAGATATAGCTAATAGATTGGGATTGATGGATGTTATGGGGGATAGTTTATCTTCCCATTATATTCATGAAATAGTTGGATTGTTAAATAGAATAAGCGATGGTGCAAAGGAAACAAGGATACTTAGCAATAGACTACAGACGGTTGCAAACTGTATATCAAAGGCAATTATATATGTAAATAAGGAAGGAAATATTTTACTTTCAAATGATATGATGAATGACCTATTAAGCTGTAGGGAAGAGGATGTAATTGGTAGAAATATAAAAGATGTATTACCTGTATTGTCGAAGATAGATAAAACAAATAAATCTGATATCATTAAGATTAAAGGCAGAGAACTCTTTGTTACTCAAAATATAGTTGAAGGTAGAGGAATTGAAGAAGGAAAAATATATATATTTGAGAAAAGTGAAGATATACAGAAAAACGAGCACGAAATCCGTAGAAGAACTGCTTATATGGCTGTAAAGGGAAATTATTATACTGTAGATGATATTATATATAAAAGTGATAACATGGAAAGGCTTATGGACAAGGTAAAAGCCTTTGCTAAAACTGATTCTACAATATTAATTCAGGGAGAAAGTGGGACAGGCAAGGAACTAATAGCACAAACCATTCATTCTTTATCAAAAAGGGCAAAAGGTCCTTTTGTACCTGTAAATTTTGCTTCTCTCAATATGAACCTAATAGAGTCTGAATTGTTTGGATATGAAGAAGGTTCTTTTACAGGAGCCTTAAAAGGTGGTAAAATAGGGCTATTTGAGCAAGCTCATGGGGGAACAATTTTTCTTGATGAAATAGGAGATGCATCCCTGGAATTTCAGTGTACTTTATTAAGAGTGATACAGGAAAGGCAAATAAGGAGGATTGGAGGTCTTAAGGAGATACCTGTAGATGTAAGGATAATAGCGGCAACAAATAAGGATTTAGTAGAAGAGGTGAAAATGGGCAAATTTAGATCTGATTTGTACTATAGGCTAAATGTATTGCCTATTAAGATACCAAGTCTTAGGGAAAGAAAGTCTGACATACCACTTCTGGCAGATTACTTTATAGAAAAATATAGTAGAGGCAGGTTTACTAGTCTAAAAGATGTATTGGAAGAGGATGCAATAAAAGAGCTATATGAATATGACTGGCCAGGCAATATAAGGCAGCTAGAGAATGCTATTGAATATATAATAAGTATAGCAAAGCCAGGTAAAAAAATACAAAAAAATGAGCTTCCTGATTACATTACAGATTATGGTCAAATCCATCAAAACTCAATGCTAATTGATATACTAGGGAAAGATATGATGTGGGTTCTAAACAAGATGAAAAACTTAGATGGAGTAGGAAGACGATACTTGGCAAAATGTGCAGAAGTCGAGAATATTGGTTTAACAGAAGGACAGATAAGGAATATTCTTAATATTGCTCAATCTATTGGCCTGATAGAATCAAAGTCTGGAAGAGGTGGCAGTTATCTTACAGAAAAGGGATACAATCTAATCTCATTGATTCAGGGTAAAACAAACGGGTTATAAAATGGGGGAAATATTAACCCATTATTCCTTATATAAGCAGAGGATAATTGAAATTTAGAGATTATATAGTTGGCATGTTTTTTGCAAATATATTAAGTAAGTTTTCCGGAAAACTGATATAATTTATTTAGGTTTTACTTACGAGGTGACTTGACTTGATTTTAGGAATAATGGGAGGTATGGGGCCTTTAGCTACTTCTGAATTATTTAGAAAGATTATTGAGCTAACAAATGTTAATAAGGATAAAGATCATTTGCACATAGTTATAGACAATAATACAGAAATACCTGATAGAACAGATTACATTTTAAAGTCAGGAGAGGACCCAAGGATAGAAATGATTAGATCAGCTATTAAGCTGGAAATGATGGGAGCAGATTATATAGCAATACCATGCAATACAGCGCATTATTTCTATGATGATATAAAAAAATATACAAGGTCTAAAATACTTCATATGATCCGGGAAACAGCCATATATTTAGCTAATAACAGAAATAGTAAGGAGTATTTTCTCATGGCTACTACTGGAACATATGAATCTAAAATATATACAAATATATTTAATGAATATGGGCTGAAAATACTGGAACCTGATTATTCAGATAAAATGGCTATTATGGACTGGATTTACAGGGTAAAATCATCAAAATTCGATATAACTTCTCAAGAATTTGAAGGTCTTATAAATAAATATATAAAGAACATGGATATGCCTATAATACTTGGATGTACAGAGTTACCAATATTGGCTAATCATATAAGAGTATGTAAGGACTTTGTAGACCCATCTGCAATAATTGCAAAAAAATGCGTTGAATTGGCAAATAAATTTTAGGATTCAGGAGGATTATATGGATACTATTTTATATAATGGTAAAATCTACACATTGGGTAATAGGGGTACTGTAGCTGAAGCTATCTATATTAAGGGAAACAAAATTGCATTTATAGGCGAAAATGAGGAAGCATTAAGGTTTAAAAATAAGGATACAAAATTAATAGACTTAGAGGGTAAAATGGCAGTACCTGGCTTTAATGACAGCCATATGCACCTTTTAAGCTATGGATATACTGCAACTAAAATAGAGCTAAACAATGCAAAATCTATTGAGGATTTGATTTTACTTGGTAAGGAACGGTTGAATAGCGTAAATCTAAAAAAAGGAGACTGGATACTGGGAAGAGGTTGGAACAACGATTATTTTGATGACAATAGACTACCTACCAGATACGATTTGGATAAGATTACTACTGATTTTCCTATATGTTATACCCGTGTTTGTGGTCATATACTTGTTGTCAACTCTAAGGCTTTGGAAGTAGTGGGAATAGATAGGAACTCACCACAGATTCCGGGCGGGAAGTTTGATTTAGATGAAAACGGAGAACCTTTAGGAATATTTAGGGAAAATGCAATGGATATAATATATAGTGCCATACCTGATCCAGATATTGAAAGCATTAAAAGTATGATTTTAAAATGCAGTGAAGATGCAGTAAAGCAGGGAATAACCTCTATACAAACTGATGACTTTGAACAGCTTCCAAAAAAAGATTATGAGAAGATAATTAAGGCATATCTGGAGTTAATTGATGAAGGTAAGTTAAAGGTAAGAGTTTATGAGCAATGTCTATTACCGGATATGAAGAAACTGAAAAGCTTTCTAGAAAAGGGATATACTACAGGCTGGGGAAATGAATATTTCAAAATAGGACCTTTAAAGCTTCTGGCAGATGGTTCTTTAGGTGCAAGGACTGCATATTTAACAGAACCCTATAATGATGATAACTCAACAAGAGGAATACCTGTATTTAGTCAGGAGGAAATGGATGAACTGGTGTTGATAGCTCATAATGGAGGAATGCATGTAGCAATCCATGGTATAGGCGATGGTGCCATGTATATGGCCTGTGAAAGCATTGAAAAGGCATTAAAAGAAAATCCAAGAGAGGATCATAGACATGGTATAGTACACTGTCAGATTACAGATGTGAACCTTATGAATAAATTTAAGGAACTAAATTTGGTAGCCTATGTACAGCCTATATTCCTGCACTATGATATGCATATTGTCGAGGACAGAATAGGGAAAGAAAGGGCTAGATATACCTACAACTGGAAGAGAATGATGGATATGGGCATTCATGTGGCTGGTGGTTCTGACTGCCCAGTTGAGAAATTTGATATTCTTCCAAATCTGTATTCTGCTATAACTAGGAAGGATTTAAATGGATATCCTGAGAATGGCTGGCTTCCAGATCAGAAGTTAACTATAGATGAAGCACTGAAGATTTTTACAGCTGAAGGAGCTTATGCTTCCTTTGAAGAAGATATTAAGGGAACGCTGGAAGTTGGGAAACTAGCAGATATTGTTGTACTAGATAGGAATTTATATGATATAGAGCCTGAAGCAATAAAGGATGTAAAAGTAGATTTAACTATTATGGATGGAAAGATTGTTTATGAAAGGATATAACTTCATATAAATTTTATCTAAAAAGTTGCAAGAATACTCTCACATCTATAGGATGGAGAGATTCGATCCTTAAAAATAATTTGAGGAGGTGATAAATAGAATTTTTTCGATATTCAAAAGAAAATTATAATGCAAGCTAATAATCTAAAATCTAAAATAGGAGGGTAAAGTATGGACGATATTCTAGGTGCAATAGCTAGTTGGTTATGGGGACTACCGCTGATTTTCGCAATTATGTTTGTTGGTATATTTTTTACGCTAGGTTCAAGATTTTTCCAATTTTCAAAATTTGGACACATTATGAAAAACACCTTTGGAATTCTATTTAAGAAGAGTAAAGAAGAAGGTAAGGAAGGTATATTATCTCCAATAGAAGCTGTAAGTACCGCTGTAGGAGGCAGTGTTGGAGTTGGTAATATAGGTGGAGTTGCAACTGCAATAGCTGTTGGAGGACCTGGAGCAGTATTCTGGATGTGGGTAGCAGCATTGTTAGGAATGCTTATTAAAAATGTTGAAGTTACATTAGCAGTTTACTATCGTCTAAAGGATGAAAAAGGTGATCCATATGGTGGACCTACCTACTATATGGAGAAGGGACTAGGAGAGGAAAAAGGATTTAAAGCATGGGGAATATTGGCATTCATATTTGGTGCAGGCATATTCTCAACCTTCTTCATTACACTACAGAACTATACTGTATCAGAAGCTGTAGGTGGAACTTTTAATATAAACATGTTAATAGTAGGAGCTATATACGTTATACTGGTTTATATCATGATATTAGGAGGAATACCAGGATTAGGAAAGATAGCAGGTAGATTAGTACCAATAATGTGTTTATTCTATATTGGTGCAGGATTGTTTATCGTATTCAAAAATATTGCTGTAATACCAAGTGCTTTTGCATTAATATTCAAAAGTGCATTTTCAGGAACTGCGGCAGTAGGAGGATTTGCTGGTGCAGCTGTTACTGAAGTAATCAGAATGGGTGTTGCTCGTTCAGTATATAGTAATGAAGCTGGTTGGGGTACATCTCCAATGATTCACTCAACAGCTAAAACAGACCATCCAATAAAGCAAGGTTTATGGGGTAGCTTTGAGGTATTTGTAGATACTATACTAGTATGTTCAATTACAGCTCTAGTAATAATAGTTACTGGACAATGGTCTTCTGGACTTGATGGTGCAACATTGACTTTAACAGCATTTGAAGCAGAAGTAGGTTCAATAGGACGTATTATAATAGCATTGGGAGTATTCCTGTTTGGATTGACTACAACTGGTGGATGGTATGCATACTATGAAATACTGTTGAGACATTTATTTAGAGAAAATGTAGCTATGAAGGACTTAATATTGAAAATATACAAGTATACCTATCCACTACCAGGATATTTAATGGTAGTATATGCAATGGTTAAGGGACTTCCTGGTGCTGCAGTTTGGAATTTTGCGGACATTACTTCTGCAATACCAACATTTATTAACGTTATAGTAATATTAATCCTAAGCCCAACTTACTTTAAGCTCTTAAAGGACTACAAAGCAAGATATCTTGGAATTGGAGAGGTTGATCCATCTTTCAATGTATTCTATGAAGATAAAGTGAAAAAAGCTTCAAAATAGGATATAATATATATAATAATGAGAACAAAATCTAGGCTATGTTTCTAGCCTAGATTTTGTTATGATTTATATAGGCACTATAGATAATAAGGGGGAGTTTATTTGGACTTTTTACTTCAAGGGTTGGTATTAGGATTTGGATATGTAGCACCTATTGGCATGCAAAATTTGTATGTTATTAATTCAGCACTGAGAGAAGAAAGGTTAAAGGCTTACAGAGTTGCATTTACGACTATATTCTTTGATATATCCTTAGCGTTGGCTTGTTTTTTTGGAATAGGACTTTTGTTGGATAAAGTACCTTTTCTGAAAAATGCAATGATAATAGTAGGGAGTATAGTTGTAATATACATAGGATATAGTATAATAAAGTCTTCTCCAGATATTACAAAGGAAGTAAAGCTAGAGAAGAACTATTTTAGAATAGTTCGGGATACATTTACCGTAACATGGCTGAATCCTCAAGCCATAATAGATGGATCCTTATTGTTGGGTGGATATAATGCATATGTTCCTGAAGAATATAAAATATATTTTATACTTGGTTTTTGTTTAGCTTCATTTCTATGGTTTAGCTCATTGACTACCGTTGTATCTTTATTTAAGACAAGAATAGATAACAAGCTTATTAAGTGGATAAATATAATCTGCGGTGCAATAATAGTATTCTTTGGAATAAAACTAGCAATTTCTCTTATTTAAACTAAAAAGAATAATAGCCTCCATTTTACAAATACTATAAATAACAATATTTTAAAGTTTAATAAAAAATACGTTCGATTACGGTTTCGACTATGGAAACTTATACAGCTCATTTCGATAAAAAATCCTAAAATTTGCAAACTCGTTTTGCTTAAGACTCTGAATTTCTTAACGGATTTTTTATCTCAATTCGCTGATAAGTTTAACCATAGTCTGCAAATGTAATCTCACTGTATTTTTAATTAAATGCATAATTATTTATATAGTTATTTATCTATAGTAAGATGTTATTTGAAAATGGAGGTTTTAATATTGGGTAATAAATTGCTGGAAAGATTATCTTCTGTAACTTCAAATGCAGAACAGGTAACTCCGGAAGTAACACTTCTTAACTTTACTGTTGTTAATGCTTTTTTAGTTGGAGATCCTCTTTCTGATGGAAAGGAATTTGTATTGGTAGATACCGGATTGAAGAATTCTTATGATTTCATATTAGATACTGTAAAGAAGTACTATGGTAAAGATATAAGACCTCAGTGTATCGTGCTGACCCATGGGCATTTTGACCATGTAGGTTCAGTAATTAAGCTATCTGAATACTGGGATGTTCCTGTATATATACATGAATTAGAATTACCTTATGTAACAGGGAAAATGGACTACCCAAAAGGAGATTCTACAGTTGGAGGGGAAATATCTCAAATGAGTCCAAGTTTTCCCCATACGAGCATAGATATAAGTTATAGGATAAATATTCTACCTCAAGATGGCAAAATACCAGGAATGCCCGGATGGAGATGGATACATACACCAGGCCATACAAGAGGTCATATTTCACTGTTCAAGGAATTAGATAGAGTTTTAATAGCAGGAGATGCAATTTCTACTACAAAGCAGGAATCTATGTGGTCTGTAATTACAAAAAAAGAAGAAATTTCAGGTCCCCCTGCATATATGACTGAAGACTGGGAAAAGGCAAAAGAGTCTATAATTTATTTAAAGTCATTAGAACCTGCAATATTGTTGCCAAGCCACGGAAAGCCATTGAGAAATTTAAATATAAAGGAACAGTTAGAAATGCTTGTTAATAAGATAGATAAAATGTATTAAACAATTTTCAACATAGAATAGGAAATCTGACAAAATACAATTAGAATATGCATAATTTTATTTTCCGGGAAATATTGTGTCGATAAATTTTATGATTATTTAAAGGAAGTATAATATAAGAAAATAAAACCCCTGATAATTAAGCAATTAAGCTTAATTTCAGGGGTTTACTATAGCAATTACATAATTTTTCAATTAGAATTTAACTGCAAGAAGTATAAAGTTTAATATGAACAGAATTGTCGCTACCCATAGCACAGGGTTAATATCCTTTGATTCACCTTTAATTAGCTTAACTATACAGTAGAATATAAATCCTGTAGCTATACCATAGGAAATGCTGTAGCATAGTGCCATGAATATTCCTGCGAAGAAAGCTGGGATAGCTTCATCCAAGTCTGACCAGTTTATTTCTTTGAATGCTGAAAGCATCATAATACCAACAATGATTAATGCTGGAGCAGTTGCTGCTGAAGGTACAGCGCTTATTACAGGAACGAAAAATGCACTTAAAGCAAATAGAATTGCTACAACTACACTTGTTAGACCTGTACGCCCACCTGCTCCAATTCCTGCTGCACTTTCAACATATGTTGTAGTGTTTGAAGTACCAAATATTGCACCTATGGAAGTACCTATAGAATCTGCAAACAGGGCCTTATCCATTTTTGATTTAAATCCTGAACTTGATTCCAGGGCTTTTTCATCTTCTGCTGAAAATATACCTGTTTTACGTCCTGTTCCAATAAATGTACCAATTGTATCGAATGTATCAGACAAGCTAAATGCAAATATTGTCATTAATACTAGTGGTATTCTAGCTGGATCACTGAACAATGATATGAGTCCAGGATTTCCAAAGGCTGCAAACATTGTTTCTGGAAGTTGAGCCCAAGCTTCTGCAAAGCTTACAGAAGAACCAAGTTGTGTTACTCCTATAGGAATACCCAATAGAGTAGTAACAATAATACCAATAAAAATTGCACCTTTTACATTACGAACTAGTAGAATTACTGTAAAGATGATACCAAATATTGCTAGCAATACGCTAGGGGTGTTTAAAGGTACAATTTCAGGAACTGCTGCAGAACTTGCGATAACTGTTCCGCTATCAAGTAATGTATAAGTTCCAGGATCAGATGTAAATTGTAAAAGTCCAGCGTTTTTAATTCCAATATAAGCTATAAATATGCCTATTCCTCCTCCTATGGCGTTTTGCAGGCTTTCAGGAATAGACTTGATAATTAATTTCCTGACTTTTGTAACAGTTATCAATACATTGACGACACCGCATACGAATACCATGGCAAGGGCTTCTTCCCATGTAAATCCAAGTCCAAAGACTACTGTAAATACAAAGAATGCATTAAGTCCCATTCCAGGGGCTAAGGCATAAGGAACATTTGCAATTAATCCCATGAATAGGGTTCCAACTACAGAAGCAAGAATAGTTGCCAAAAATACTGCACCATAAGGCATACCAGTTTGTGATAGCATAGCAGGGTTTACCATTATAATATAAGCCATTGCAAAGAATGTAGTAAATCCTGCGAGTATTTCTGTACGTACATTTGTTCCATTTTCCTTAAGTTTGAAAAAATTTTCCATGCTTGTCCCTCCGTTTTTTTAAGTATAATATCGAATAATATTTATTAAATTAAAATTGTTTCTACTAATAATTATGGCTAATTTGCAACCATTATAGTCACTTTGGGCAAATAAAACAAATTTTAGGAACAAAAAAAACGATTGATAGTGTTCAATCAACCGCTTAAAAGCACATACATAGTCTAATCTAAAATAGGTTAGACCATATAACAAAGTATTTTGAACACCCATAGCGTAGGCAATTATGGTTGCCACGTAGAAACTCTCGCACCAGATTAGCGAGCTTATATGAGTGATATAAACTATGTTTAATTATAGGCCATATCCTCTGTACATTACTAAACTATCATAAAGTAAAATATTAGTCAAGGAAAAGATTAGAGAGTATTATTACCTAATAATAACAGGAAAATGTTTTTAATCTGGATATCTACATAAAAAAGGGTCTGGAAAAATTCCTGACCCTTTTAATGCTTTTATAAGCTGGCTATTGCCTTTTTTATTCTTTCCAGTGCAATTTCTATATTCTCTATTGAGTTAGCATAGGATAATCTAAGATATCCTTCTCCTGCCTCTCCAAAGCCAGTACCTGATAAAGTAGCAACTCCTGCTTTTGTCAGTAGAAAGTCAGCCAATTCATTGCTAGTCATTCCTGTTCCCTTTATATTTGGAAATGCATAAAATGCACCTTCTGGCTTTTTGCACCTAAATCCTTCAATTCTATTTAATCCGTCAACCATTATATCCCGTCTCTTTTTGAATTCTTCAACCATTTCTGATACAGCATCCTGTGGTCCTGTTAGAGCTTCTATGCCTGCTACCTGGGTAAATGTGGCAACACAAGAGTTGGAATTTATCATGAGATTTGTAATATTCTTTGCCAGTTCTTTATTCATAATACCATATCCTAGTCTCCAACCAGTCATAGCGTAGGCTTTTGAAAAACCGTCCAATACTACTGTAAAGTTTTTCATCTCTGGAATAGATGCTATGGATTTTACTTTTCCTGAGTAAGAGATTCTATCATATATCTCATCAGAAAGCACATAGATTCCCTTTCCTGCAACTATATCAGCTATTTGATCTATATCTTCAGGTGTTAGTACTCCTCCTGTAGGATTTGCTGGTGAATTTATTATGATTAATTTTGTTTTTGGAGTTATCTTAGATTTTAGCTCTTCAATATCCAATCTAAAATCATTTTCTTCTTTTAGTTTTATTGGAACTGGTATTGCTTTTAAGAAGTGAATCAGATTTCTGTATATAGGAAATCCTGGATCAGGATATATTACTTCATCACCTTCATTTACTAATGCCATGAATGTATAATAAATAATTGGCTTTGCACCTGGTGTTACTACAATTTCTTCAATGTTTGTGTCGATATTCTTATATTTTTTGGCATATTGAACTATGGCTTCTCTTAAAGGAACATACCCCTGGGCAGGTGCATAATGAGTATATCCGTCATCCAAAGCTTTTTTAGCCCTTTCTATTATGTTACTAGGTGTTGCAAAATCAGGTTCTCCTATTTCAAAGTGAATAACCTTAATTCCCTGAGCTTCTAAAGCATTAGCCTTTGCTAAAACTTCAAAGGCTGATTCTCCACTTAAATTTGCCATTCTTTCTGCAAACAAATTGTCTAACATAAACCCACCATCTTTCTTGATGTAGTTGTTATTCAAATTCTTTAAACAGCTTTTCAAAGTCCTCCATGCTGTCTTTTATGTGGTATACATGTTTGTCTTCAGGGAATCTTTCATTTTTAACATCATCAATATATTCTTTAAATGCATTAATGACTACTTCAGCTACATTTGCATATTTCTTTACGAATTTTGGTGTGAAAGCCTGGAATTGGCCTAGCATATCTCCACATATTAACAACTGACCGTCACATGGAAGTCCAGCTCCTATTGAATATACAGGAATAGTTAATTTCTTTGCTATAAATTCTGTTACTTCTGGTGGAACTGCTTCTAGAAGAAGAGCTTGTGCACCTGCTTCTTCAACGGCAATAGCATCTTTAATGAGTTCCCTGGCACTTTCTATAGTTCTACCTTGAGCTTTGAATCCTCCTAGTTGACCTGAACTTTGAGGAGTCAATCCTACGTGTCCAAATACAACAATGCCAGCATCAGCAATGGCTTTAATTCTGCTCGTTACTCTTCTTCCTCCTTCAAGCTTAATTGCATCCATATCTGCTTCTTTTAGGAATCTTACTGCATTATGAACGGCTTCCTCATCGGATGCCTGATAAGAGCCGAAGGGCATATCGCCAATAACAAATGTATTTGGAGCACCTCTTCTTACAGCCTTGCAGTGAGATATACAATCATCCATTGTAACTGGAACTGTTCCACTATATCCCAATACAACCATTCCCAAAGAGTCTCCAACCAGTATCATATCGATGCCAGCCTGTTCAGCAAAGGATGCAGTAGGGAAATCGTATGCAGTTACCCAAGAAACCTTTTCTCCGCTTTTCTTCATGTTGTGAAAATCCAGTATAGTCTTTTTCTTACCCATAAAAATCCCCCTTTTTATTGATTATTTATATAAAAATTATTTTTTTGACAATGTCAAATATGGACTTAAAAATATCCTAACTTCTTTGAAATTTCCATAGTAAACTCAACTAGGGTTCTGCTTATGTTTATATCTACTTCACCATTCATTCTGGATATTGGACCAGAAACGCTAATGGCTCCTATAGGGTAGCTATATTGGTTGAGTATAGGTGCTGCAATACAATGCAATCCTATTTCCATCTCTTCATTATCTTCAGCATATCCTCTTTTTCTAATTTCATTTAAAGCTTTTTTTAAATCTTCTTTGCCAGTTATTGTATTATCTGTAAATTTAACAAGCTTCATTTTATCAAGTTTTCTTTCTAACTCATCAGGTGGAAGAAATGCCAGTATTGCTTTTCCTACAGCAGTACAATATAAAGGTTTTCTGCCACCTACTGAAGTGCTGATTCTCATGGAATGGGAACTTTCAACCTTTTCAAGGTATACTACAGATAAGTCTTGTAAAACAACTAGATTGGCAGTTTCTTCGTACATTTCAACAAGGCGTTCTAAATAGGGGAGTGTAATGCCTCTCAATGAAAGATTTACTTTAGTTCCAAGACGATATAGTTCCAGCCCTAGCTTATACTTGCCAGTGTTTTCGTTTTTTTCCAATATGCCATTTGCACTAAGTGTGGAGACTATACCAAATGTAGTACTTTTATGTAAGTTCAATAGTTTACTTATCTCTGTAATTCCTAACTCTTCAAAGGTATCGAAACATCTGATAATTTTTATAGCTCTGTCAACTGATTGTATTGTTTTTTCGCTATTGTTATCCAATGGTCATCCTCCTAAATGTATTATAATAATAAACAGTGTTTTATAATATAGTACAAACTCATTATATCATAAAGATAATATAAAATCAATAACCATGCTGAAAGTTAAAAAAATAACAAATAGATAAAATATTCAGAAAAATATTGAATGTTTTATAGATATATGATAATACAAAAGAAACGTATTATATTACAATACAGTGTACGACAATATAAAACATATATGCTTTTTCTTATCAAATTTTGGAGAAAGGAGGAATAAGTATGGAAAAACCTGTAATAGTGCCTTATGAAGGGCAGAATATGATAGGCATCTTACACGTTCCTGATAAGAGTATGCACAATGCATGGGTTATAATGGTTCACGGCATAGGTGATACAAAATCAGAGAATCATAGGATGTTTGTCAAGATAGCAAGGAGATTAGCCAAAAAAGGAATAGGGTCTTTAAGGATTGATTTGCTAGGCTATGGAGATAGCGAAGGGGAATTTGAAGATATGACAATTTCAGGACAGATAGACCAAACCATTGCCTGTGTTAATTGGCTGAGGGAAAACGATTCGCATAATTGTACTATTGGATTGTTAGGCTATAGTTTAGGCGGCTGTGTCTGTGCCTGTGCAGCTTCTAGGGCAGAGAATATAAAATCCTTAGTTTTATGGTCACCAGTTTCAGATCCATATTGGAATATGCTGCACTATATGGGAGAAGAGGAATTCTTGAAAGGTATAAGAGGCGAAGTTATGTGTACACCAGATGGTGATGCATTAAAGGGAAATTTCTTTAAGGAGCTTAATGATATTGACCCTATTAGAGAACTAAAGAGTTATAAGGAACCTGTGCTATTAATTCATGGAACTCTTGATGAAGGAGTGCTGCCTATAAATGCTTATAGGTATAAAGAGGCTTTTGTAAATCATTTAAGCAAAGTTCATTTTGTTGAAGGGGCAAGCCACAGATACGATAATCTTGAACATGAAAAGGAATTATTAGATTTTACAGAAGAATGGTTTACTAAATACTTAATATGATGGCAATATGATGAACTAATGGAAGGTGGTTATCTAATATTGGCTCATCTATAAATGAGTAATATGAAATATTAAGTGAATATTTTAAAAGGTAAATATAAAGAGGGGGATAGTAATGGAAAAGTTCGTTCAGTTTATTAGCAACTTAAGCAATCAGCTATGGAACACCTGGGTTTTAATAGCATTAGTTGGTACGGGTATAGTAGTATTATTTACTACTAAAGGAATACAAAGAAAGCTAGGATTGGCTATAAAGAAGACACTTAAAGCATTTAGTAGAAGTGAAAGGGATAAACAGGATGATGATGGCGAAGGAGATATACCTGCAATTCAAGCTTTGACAACAGCATTAGCATCAACTATAGGTGTTGGCAATATTGCTGGAGTAGGAACTGCTATAGCAATGGGCGGACCAGGTGCAGTGTTTTGGATGTGGATTTCAGCATTTTTAGGTATGGGAACTAAATATGCTGAAATAGTATTATCTCAGACCTTCAGAGAAAAGGACAAAGATGGTAACTGGCGTGGAGGTCCTATGTATGTATATAAGAACGGACTAAATGCAAAATGGGCAGGATCTATATTTGCAATAAGCATGATTTTAGTTGCATTAATTAGCTTAAATATGATGCAGGTTAGTTCAGCAGCAACCTCTTTGGAGACAACTTTTAAAATACCACCACTTGCAACAGCCATAGTGCTTACATTATTTACATGGTTAGTAATTTTTGGTGGTCTAAAGCGATTAGGAAAGGTAACAGAAGTTCTTGTACCTGTTATGGCCATTATATACATTATAGGTGGAATAATAGTATTAATAATGAATATAAAAGGTATTCCATCTGCTTTTGCACTAATATTTAAGTCAGCATTTTCAGGTCAGGCAGCTGTAGGAGGATTTGTCGGAACCACAATATCACAAGCTATTAGATTTGGTGTAGCTAGAGGTCTTCTATCCAATGAAGCAGGATGCGGAACTGCTCCTATGGCCCATGCTTCTGCAAAAGTAAAGCATCCAGCAGAACAGGGTATACTTGGAATATCAGAAGTATTCTTTGATACATTTGTTGTTTGTACCTTTACAGCATTGGTTATATTAGTTACTGGAGTATGGCAGACAGGTGAGAGTGGTATAACATTAGCATCAAAGGCTTTCTCTGGTAACATAGGATTCATAGGAGAAGCTGTTGTATCCATAGGTGTTACACTATTTGCATATTCAACTTTATTAGGTGGCAGCTGGTACGGTGAAACCAGTGCAACATTCGTCTTCGGAACAAAGGCAATTAAGCCATATAGAGTACTTACTTTAATATTATGCTTTGCAGGTGCTTTTGTAGGGTCAGATTTTGTATTTCTATTAACAGATGTGGCAAACGGATTTGCAGTACTGATAAACGTTATAAGTGTATTATTGATGCTAAAAGTTGTTATTAGCAAAACAAATGAGTATTTCAATAGTTCAGAATTTGAATTGTCAAAAAACAAATCTAAATAGTTGAATGCAGATGATTTACCTTTGATATACCTAAAAAGTTAGCAGACATATGAGGTGATAAGATGAATAAATTGATGGTTGAGGACCCTGAAATATATAAGGCTATTGAACTTGAATTAGAAAGGCAGAATAATAAAATAGAAATGATTGCTTCTGAAAATTTTGTAAGTGAACTTGTAATGGAAGCTCAAGGGTCTATACTAACAAATAAATATGCTGAAGGCTATCCAGGAAATCGATATCATTCAGGATGTGAATGTGTAGATATAGTGGAGTCTATAGCCATAGATAGAGCAAAGAAACTGTTTAATGCTGAATATGCAAATGTTCAGCCTCATTCAGGAGTCAATGCAAATCTAGCTGTTTATGTAGCAATGCTGAAACCAGGAGATACTATATTAGGAATGAAGTTAGACCATGGAGGTCATTTATCCCATGGTAGCAAGGTTAATATTTCAGGCAAGTTCTTCAATTGCATAGGATATGGTGTCAGGAAGGACACCGAGACAATAGATTTTGATGAAGTGAGAGATTTAGCGTTAAAATACAAGCCAAAAATTATAGTTGCCGGCACAAGTTCCTATTCCAGAATTATAGATTACAAAATATTTAGAGAAATAGCTGATGAAATAGGAGCTTATCTAATGGTGGATATGTCTCATATATCTGGATTGGTTGCTGCAGGATATCATCCAAATCCTGTAGAATATGCAGACTTTGTTACAAGTACAACTACTAAAACCATTAGAGGTGCCAGAGGTGGAATCATATTGTGCAAAAAGGAATATGGACCTAAAATTGATAAAGCAGTATTTCCTGGAATACAGGGAGGACCTCAGATGAATACAATAGCAGGAAAGGCAGTATGCTTTAGGGAGGCCATGAAGGATGAGTTCAAAGTCTATATTAAACAAGTATTGGATAATTCAAAACTTATGGCTGAAATGCTGAAGGATAAAGGATATAGGATTGTAACTGGAGGAACAGATACTCATCTATTTTTAGTTGATTTAAGGAATAAAGGATTGACAGGCAAGGTAGCAGAGGAAGCCTTAAATGAAGTAGGCATTACAGTTAATAAAAACATGATACCTTTTGATCCGGAAACTCCAGTAATTACAAGTGGAATTAGAATAGGTACCTCTGCAATTACTACAAGGGGAATGAAGGAAGAAGAGGTAAAAGAGATTTCAGAGTTAATAGACATTTCCTTGAATAATATAGGAGATGAAAAAGTAAAAGAAGATATAACTGATAGAATAAAGCAACTTTGCAGAAGATTTCCTATATATGGCTATCAGTTCAATAAGGAGGAATACTATGCAGGATAGTGTATGGATTGAGAGCAGAGGATATAGGATGTTAGGCATATTAGAATATGATGATGCAAAGGAAATAGGAAAGGATTTAGTAGTATTAATTCATGGATTTGTTGGTACAAAAATAGAGCCCCATAGAATGTATAGAAAGCTGTCGGAGAGGCTATCAAAAAAAGGATTTACAGTAATGAGATTTGATTTTGTAGGTTCAGGAGATAGTGATGGCAGTTTTGAAGATATGACGATAATGGGTGAAGTAGAAGATGGCTTAAACGTAATTGAATACTTGAAAAATAACTACAATGTTAAAAACCTATATATTGTTGGGTTCAGTATGGGAGGATGTGTTGCCTCTATTCTAGCATCTAAGTCCCAATGTGATGGTTTAGTATTATGGTCACCAGTTTCAAATCCATTTTGGAATTTCTACCACATATTTGGCCATGACAGCTTTATTAAAGGTATCAAAGGGGATAAAGTGGATTATTTGGGAGATGTAGTTGGTGAAAAATTCTTTGATGAATTACTTGAATCAGATCCTTTGAAATATGCAATGGATTATAATAATCCGGTATTAATAATACATGGCACTGAAGATATGGATGTTCTTCCTGTTAATGCATATTGCTATAATAAGGTATTTCTAAACAGCAGTATCCACTTTGTCGAAGGGGCGGACCACTGCTATTCCTCCTTTGAATTTGAAAAGGAATTGTTGGATAATACAGTTGAATTTTTAACAAAATTAAAGGAAAGACAATTTGATGCATATGCCTACTAGTTAATATTAAGCAAAGCCTATTCTGAAATTAAATCAGGATAGGCTTTATATATTTTCCGGTCTAAAAAGGAATTGATGTTTTAAATTGAAGAGAGAAAGTAATATGTTAAAATTTTTCATAAATATATAGAGCATTGGTAATAATTAATATGCAACTATTTTGACAAATATGAAAGGAAGATGCCTATTGAAGACCATAGCTATTGCAGGTACTTTTGATTCCAAAGGTAAAGAGCTTTTCTATGTTAATGAAGTACTTAAAAGTTTAGGTCTTAATACTTTTACAATTCACTGCGGTGTTTTTGAGCCATTAATAGAAACGGATGTATCAAATGAGTTAGTTGCAGCAGAAATAGGAAAAGATATTAAGAAAATTGCTGCAAAGAAGGATAGGGCATTAGCCACTGAAGTGATGTCGAAGGCTATGGAAAAGATAGTTCCCAGGCTATATAAGGAGGGCAAATTTGATGGAATAATATCTATTGGAGGAAGTGGAGGTACTTCATTGGCAACTCCTGCTATGAGAGCCTTACCAATAGGAGTTCCAAAGGTAATGGTTTCTACTGTAGCTTCAGGCAATACTGAACAATATGTTGGAACAAGTGACATAGTAATGTTCCCTTCAATAGTGGATGTATCTGGGCTTAACACAATATCAACAAAGATACTTACAAATGCAGCACTGGCCATTGCAGGTATGGTAAAGTTTGAGCATGAAGAAAAGCTGGAGAAGAAACCTTTAATTGCTGCTACAATGTTTGGGGTTACTACTCCCTGTGTAGATGCTGCAAGAGGATATTTGGAATCCTTAGGGTACGAAGTTCTGGTATTTCATGCTACAGGTACTGGTGGTAAAACCATGGAAAGGCTTATAGAAGATGGATATTTCGTAGGAGTACTTGATTTAACTACAACAGAGTGGTGTGACGAACTGGTAGGAGGAGTATTGTCAGCAGGGCCAAATCGTCTGGAAGCAGCAGCAAAAATGGGAATACCTCAGGTTGTATCCGTTGGGGCATTGGATATGGTGAACTTTGGCCCTATTGATACAGTTCCTGAAAAGTTTAAGGGAAGAAAATTATATAAGCACAATCCTACAGTAACCCTTATGAGGACTACTGTAGAAGAGAACAGAAAATTAGGTGAGATAATAGCAGAAAAGCTGAATAATACCAAAGGGCCAACAGCATTGATGCTGCCTTTAAAAGGTGTTTCCATGATAGATGTGGAAGGAGGGCCTTTTTATGGACCAGAAGAGGATAAAACCCTTTTTGATACATTGAGAAAGAATATAGATAAAAGCAAAGTTGAACTGATTGAAATGGATTTAGATATAAATCATAGGGACTTTGCATTAGCTGCTGCTAAAAAGTTAGTGGAACTAATTAAATCCAATAAATAAATTGAAAGGAGTGTTATATATGGACATGACAAGGAAGGAAATACTAAAAAGATTAAAGGATGAAGTAGCAAAAGGAAATATAATAGTGGGAGCAGGTGCAGGTACCGGCATATCTGCAAAAAGTGCAGAAGCAGGAGGAGTTGACCTTATAATTATTTACAATTCAGGCAGATATAGAATGGCAGGGCGAGGTTCCTTGGCAGGACTTCTTCCATATGGAGATGCAAACAGGATAGTAGTGGAAATGGGTAGTGAAGTACTGCCAATAGTTAAAAATACTCCTGTACTTGCTGGAGTCTGCGGTACTGACCCATTTAGGGTTATGGATAAATTTTTAAAACAGTTAAAGGATATGGGATTTGCTGGAGTACAGAATTTCCCAACAGTTGGATTAATAGATGGAGTATTTAGGCAGAACCTTGAGGAAACTGGTATGGGATACGACCTTGAAGTTGAAATGATAAAAAAGGCCCACCAATTGGATATGCTTACTACTCCTTATGTTTTTGATACTATTCAAGCTAAAAAGATGGCTGAAGCAGGAGCTGATATTTTAGTAGCTCACATGGGATTAACTACTAAGGGTACCATAGGTGCAAAAACAGCTTTATCTTTGGATGATGCTGTAAAGAGAGTTCAGGAAATATGCGATGCAGGTAAATCCGTTAATCCAGATATTATGGTTATTTGCCATGGAGGCCCTATTGCAATGCCTGAAGATGCAAAATATGTAATAGAAAGAACAAAAGGAATAGTTGGATTCTTTGGAGCTTCAAGCATTGAAAGGATTCCTACTGAAACAGCTATTAGGGATCAGGTTAGGGAATTTAAGATGATTAATATATAAATTGAGAATTATTTATAAAGGAAGGCTGAAAAAAGTGGACTCTAGCCTTCTTTTTTTCAGTTTTGTGATATTGGACTTATTTATTAATAGATTTATGTGTAATTCATATTATGGTAACATTGGTATTTAGATGGTATAATAAATTTTGGGAGGGTTTAATATGAAAGTACTAGTTACAGGGTTTGAGCCTTTTGGAGGAGAAAAAGTTAATCCATCTATTGAGTCAGTTAAAAAATTAAGCAATAGAATTGCTGGCGCAGATATAGTGAAAGCTGAAATTCCAACTGTTTTTTACAAGTCCATTAAAAAACTGGAAGAGCTTTTGGAAAGAGAAAAACCGGACATAGTCATCTGTGTAGGACAAGCTGGTGGAAGAAACAGAATAAGCATTGAAAGGGTAGCTATAAATATTAGCGATGGAAATATTCCTGACAACGAAGGTTATCAGCCTATTGATGAAGTAATATTTGAAGATGGAGATACTGCTTATTTTGCTAGATTGCCAATTAAGAGAATAGTTAAGGAGATGAATGATAGAAATATTCCTGCAGAGGTATCCAATACAGCTGGAACTTATGTATGCAACCACCTAATGTATGGACTTCTATACAATATAAATAAGAAATATCCAAATATGAAGGGCGGGTTTATACATATACCATTTTTACCAGAGCAGGTAATTGATAAGGTAAATATGCCATGTATGCCCTTAGACTTAATAGTAGAAGGATTAACAATTGCTATAGAAGTAACAGTAAATAGTGGACAAGATGGCATATGATTGTCCACTATTTTTTTATAATCCTGTTAACAAACCATTCCATATAGAATTTTCTCTTGAACTGAAACCTTTCATTTTCATCTGTTATATTCTTCTCTTTGAAATACATTAATATATTGAACATGGAAGTTACATATAGGTGAAATACAAATTCAAGATCCAAACCTTCAATTAATCTGCCGGATTCCTTTAGCTCCATAAGTTCATCCCATACTATGCTATTCATTTCCTTAGCGTATTCACTAAAATAAAACTTCACCTTAACCTCTGTTGGAGCTTTGTCCCATGTGTTGGCAAACTCTATTTCCTTAGGGGTACATATTTTTTCAACTGGAATTACTATAGCATCTGTTAGAAACCGTCCGGCTTCTTTTTTATACTTATCATATACCTTCTTTTCTATTTCTGCTATCAGATATAAGTACAAATCATCTTTATCATCAAAATATTGATAAAAGCTACCTATTGATATTCCTGCTTTTTTTGCTATACTGCGGATATTTACATCTTTGTAATCATTTTCAATGAATAAATCATAAGCAGCATCTATTATTTTTTGTTTTTTATCTATAGGAAGGTTAAAAAACGTTTTCTTTGGCATTTTATCCTCCTAATAAACAGGATTACTTTAATATGTATATTCAAATCTAATTATAGCAGTTTGAATATAAAAATAAAATAGAAAAGTACATCAAAAAAGAAAAGTAACAATATTCAAAATAGTAATTGACATTCTATATACAATGTAATATCATTTATATAAATCGAAAGTGAACATGTTCATACTGCAAAAATTTTTTCTTTATTTAGAAAAGGAGGGGGTTAGAATGAAGAAATATTTACTAAAAAGGCTATTGACAGGACTGTTAACCATTATTATAGCCTTTGTAATTAATTTTTTAATAATAAATCTAGCACCTGGCGATCCAATTAAGACCCTTATGGGAAAAGAAACGGATGACCCAGCATTAAGAGCAGCCTTAGAAGAAAAATATGGACTTAATAAGCCTTTGTATATACAGTTCTTTAGCTATCTTAAGACTGCCATGAGAGGAGACTTAGGAACTTCTATCATATATAACAGGCCAGTTATTGATATGATTGCTGAAAAACTCCCTGCTACAATCTTATTAGTATTTACTTCAGCAGTACTATCTTTGATTATAGGTACTGCCATGGGAATAGTTGCTGCAAGAAAGGAAGGAACATTTATTGATGTTCTATTCTCTGGAATATCATATGTATTGAATTCAATGCCAAATTTCTGGCTTGGACTAATGCTTATTATTATATTTTCATCAGTATTAAATATACTGCCTACATATGGAATGACTGATGCAAGAGCCTCATATACAGGCATAGCCTATGTTATGGATGTTATAAAGCATATGATACTTCCAATAACTACCCTGGTTTTAATTGAAATACCTATGTATTATAGAATAGCAAAATCTTCAGTATTACAGGTTACAAACGAGGACTTTATACTTACTCTTAGAGCCACAGGGATGGATGAAAGGAAGATATTTAATAAGTATATATTCAGAAATGCCATACTGCCTACTGTAACAATATTTGGTATATCATTGGCCTACCTAATTACTGGTGTATCACTTATTGAAACTGTATTTGCATGGCCAGGAACAGGTAGACTGGTGCTTACTGCAATAAACCAGAGGGATTATCCAACCTTAATGGGGATGTACCTTATTATGTCAGTGTCAATTGCGGTAGTAATGATTTTGGTAGATATAGTATATGCAATACTTGATCCAAGAATCAGGTACTAGGAGGTCTTACTATGATTAGAACAATAGTAAATGATAAACAGCTTTTATTTGGAGTTTTGGGATTAATATTTCTGCTTTTAGTTGCAGCCTTTGCACCAATTATTGCACCTCAGGACCCTTATTATTTTGGTCCCGATATATTAAATAAAGTTGGAGAAAATGGACATATACTTGGTACCAATAAAATGGGACAAGATATATACAGCATGATTATATATGGAATTAGAACTTCTTTAAAGGTTGCTGTAATATCAGCTTTTATATCCGGTATATTAGGAATGCTAATAGGTGGAGTCGCAGGGTATTTTGGTGGACGAGTAGACAGAGTTATTTCTGAATTCATTAATATATTTATGATGCTCCCTACGTTCTTTCTAATACTATTGATAATAGCCTTATTTGGAAATAGTATATACAACGTAATGGTAGTAATTGGAATAACCACCTGGCCAAGTAATGCCAAGCTTATGAGAGCACAAGCATTGTCATTAAGGGAAAGGACATTTGTAAAAGCTGCTACAGCTATGGGTGAATCCAAGCTACAGATATTGTTTAAATATATAATCCCAAATGGTGTATTTCCAGTTATAGCAAATACAACAGTAGGAATGTCAAATGCAATACTTACTGAAGCAGGTTTAAGCTTTTTAGGCCTTGGAGACCCAAATATAGTAAGCTGGGGACAGATGATATATGATGGAAAAGCATTCCTTACCAGTGCATGGTGGATAGCAACTTTTGCTGGTATTGCAATTGTAATTACAGTAACAATATTCTATCTTTTAGGAGATGGATTGAACCATGTAATGAACCCTAAACATTCCAGGGGAAAAGGGGTGTAAGATATGGATGATACAATTTTAGATATAAAGAACTTCAATGTTACATATGTAAATAAATATAAAAGAGTATATGCAGTGAAGGATGCAAGCTTCAGTATAAACAAAGGTGATTCCTTAGGCCTTGTAGGAGAATCAGGTTCAGGTAAATCAACTTTGGCAATGGCACTTCTTAGGCTTTTACCTGAAAAAAGCACAGAGATATCAGGAAGTGCAAATTTTCTTGGCAAGGATTTGGTGAAACTGTCTGAAGAGGAACTTAAAAAGCTAAGATGGAATGAACTTAGCGTAGTATTTCAGAAATCCATGAACTCCTTGTCTCCTGTTCATAGGATAAGAACTCAGGTAGAGGATATATACAGGGTTCATCATCCAAAGGCAACCAAGGAGGAAATAGCAGATAGGTTTATTTATTTACTTAAGCTGGTAAATCTTTCGGATAGAGTATATAATCTATATCCCCATGAATTGTCAGGAGGTATGCTTCAAAGGGTTTCTATTGCAATAAGTCTTATTAATAATCCAAAGCTTCTTATTATGGATGAAGCTACTACAGCTTTAGACGTAGTAACTCAAGGACAAATACTTGATGAGGTTGTCAAGATGGAAAGAGAACTGGACATGACCAGGATTATGATAACCCATGATATGTCAGTAGTTGCTACATCCTGTAATAAGGTTGCTGTAATGTATGCAGGAGAGATTATGGAATTAGGATATGTTAAAGATGTTTTAAAAAATCCCCTACATCCATATACCAAAGGGCTTATGTCATCATTTCCATCTCTTAAGGGTAAAAAGGAAAAGCTACAAAGCATAAGTGGTTTCCTGCCAGACCTGTCAAAGAAATATGAGGGTTGTATATTTGCACCTAGATGTAACAGTGCAATGGATATATGTAATAAAAAGCCACCTGTTATAGAGATGGACAATGGCAGAATCCTAAAATGTCACCTGTATGGAGGTGGAATGTAGATGAAGAGTAGCTCATTTATAAATATAGATAATGTATCCATGTGGTATCCTGTAAAAGGTGGAAAACAAGTATTTTCAGGAGAAAAAAGATTTGTGAAGGCAGTTGATGGAGTTTCTATTAATATGGATAGAGGAGAAATACTTGGAGTAATTGGGGAATCTGGATGTGGAAAGTCTACATTGGGAAGAATCCTTGCAAGGCTTGAGAATCCTACCAGTGGAGATGTGTACATAGAAGGTGAATCTACAAGTGATCTTATGAAAAAGGATCCTAAGGCATTTAGAAGGTTAGTACAGATTGTATTCCAAAATCCATATGATTCTTTTACTCCAAGGGATACAATTGAGAAAATTCTTATGAGGCCCTTAAACATCCATTCCATAGGAAAGGATAAGGATGAAAGAAGGAAAATAATACTGGAAGCACTGGAATCGGGAGGTCTTCATCCTGCAGAGGAAATAGCAAGAAGGTATCCCCATGAGCTGTC
>ENA-OWOZ01000678-OWOZ01000678.1-bioreactor-metagenome-genome-assembly--contig:-NODE-678-length-39361-cov-6.448529_pt1 | contig 39361 bp, 21 predicted proteins | sample MGYA00238140_ERZ651804 | MGnify/ENA primary metagenome ERZ651804 (study PRJEB26910, sample SAMN07631232) | bioreactor metagenome | isolation source: Switchgrass digestor | place: USA: Dartmouth...
GTGGACGACGGCGCGACACGCCCCGTCTACTACGAGAGCCGCGTTATCCACTTAAAGCTGAACGAAGACGTTCTGCGCATGATTGACGAAGAGTACGACGTCATGGCGCAAAACGCCGAGGCGTATGCCATCGAAAAGAGCAAGAGGGAACTTGGAAGATTGGAGTCTATCCTCGGCGCGGAGCAGACTATCACGGCTCTTTGTGAGGATATCGTTAAACATTATGAGGAAAACCGCCAGCATGAGCTCACGGGCAAGGCCATGATTGTGGCCTACTCCCGCCCCATCGCCATGAGCATCTACCGCAAGCTGCTGGAGCTGCGCCCTAAGTGGAAAGAGAAGGTTTACGTCGTTATGACGGACGGAAATCAGGACCCGGAGGATTGGCGCGAGATTATCGGAAACAAGCGCTACCGCGAAGAGCTGGCGAAACGGTTTAAGGACGATAACGACCCCTTCAAAATCGCCATCGTGGTGGACATGTGGCTGACGGGCTTTGACGTGCCCTCCCTGGCCACTATGTACGTGTATAAGCCAATGTCGGGGCACAACCTGATGCAGGCCATTGCTCGCGTCAACCGCGTATATAAGGAAAAAGAAGGTGGCCTGGTGGTCGATTACGTCGGCATCGCCTCTGCTCTGAAGCAGGCGATGAACGACTACACGAACCGCGACAAAAAGAATTACGGCGATACAGACATTGCCAAAACGGCGTTGCCGAAATTTATTGAAAAGCTGGAAGTATGCCGGAATCTTTTCCACGGTTACGATTACTCGGCGTTTTTGACCGCCGACAGCGACCTTGCCCGCGCTAAAGCCATAACCGGTGGTGTGAACTTCATCACTGCAATTGAGATGAAACGTGCCAAGGATGGATTTGACTGGCGAAATGCGGCTATTCCCGACTCGCGGGATGACGAAAAGCCGAGTAAGAAGGACCTGTTCATTAAAGAGGCCATGCTGCTGCGTCAGGCAATGTCTCTCTGCCGTTCCCTTGTGACCGCAAAGCAGCGGCTTGAAGCGGCTTATTTCGAAGCGGTCCGCACGGTCCTGACCCGCATTACGGGCGAGAAAAAACAGCTTTCGCTCAAAGAAATTAATGCCCGCATCAACGAACTGTTGAAAGCGAGCATTAAGAGTGAGGGCGTCATTAATCTGTTTTCCGATGCGGATACGGGCTTTTCGCTGTTTGACCCAAAATTCCTTGAAGAAATCAGTAAGATGCAGGAACGCAACCTCGCAGTCGAAATCCTCAAAAAGCTGCTGGCCGAACAAATCTCGCTCTATCGTCGTTCAAACCTCGTTAAGAGCGAGAAGTTTTCGGAGATGCTCTCCCGCGCCATGAAGGCGTACATCAACGGCATGATTTCAAATGAGGAAGTTATTTCCGAACTCATGAAAATGGCAAAGGAAATGGCGGCAGCGAAAGCCGAAGGCGACGCGCTGGGGCTTTCGGAAGAGGAGATGGCCTTTTACGACGCGCTCACCCGTCCCGAAGCGATTAAAGATGCTTACAGCAACGAAGAGCTTGTGGCCATGACCCGCGAGCTCACGGATATGCTGCGGAAAAGTCGTACCGTAGACTGGCAGAAAAAGGAGTCCGCCCGCGCCGGAATGCGCCGCATGGTCAAAAAACTGCTGCGGAAATACAAATACCCGCCTGAAGGGATGGAAGACGCCGTCACAACGGTAATCGGTCAGTGCGAAATGTGGGCGGATAGTTAGTTTTGCTTGTTGCGGAGGAGAAGGTATGAACATTAACAACATCAATGTCAACAAATATCCGGTATCTCAGGTCTTCGATCCGGATTCCAGGGTAATCTTTGAAATCCCAAAATATCAGCGAGAATACACGTGGGGCTCCAGAGAATGGGAAGCCTTGTTCGACGACCTCTATGAAAACGACGTCGGTTATTTCCTTGGCTCCATTATCTGTATTAATACTGCTACAGATTCTATCAATGGTCCAAAATTCGAAGTTGTTGATGGTCAGCAAAGGCTCACTACACTCAGCCTTCTCTTCTCAGCATTGTATACCACGCTAAACAGCCACAAGGAGCTATTGGATGAGGACCAACAGTCTGATATTCTTCAGCTAAAGCGAAAAATTGTTCTAAAGAAAACACAGTCAGATATTCGTGTAGTTCCTCAAGTGCAAGGCAGCAATCGGGACGATTACCTTGGCCTGCTGTCAAAAATCGGTATCATTCCTAAACACCCTATGCCGAACTACGCAAGCAACCGCCGTATTGTAAAGGCCTACAACTACTTCCTACAACGAATTAATGAAACATTGGAAAAACTCGATGACAAAGTCGCTGGTATGTTCAAGATACTGGATAAGGTGAACACTGCCATAATTGTTATGATTGAGGTTTCCAATCATGCGGATGCCTACACGTTGTTCGAGTCTCTCAACAACAGAGGTATTCCGCTGACTGCCGTAGACCTTATTAAAAACCTGCTACTGGCCCGTCTGGATGTAAGAGGCGACGGTAATCTCGATTATTACTTTGCCCGCTGGACCGAAATTATCGGTAATCTCGGTGAAGAATACTCCGAACAAGAGCGTTTCTTCCGTCACAACTACAATGCTTTCCGAAAGAGTCTGAATGCTCCTTTTCTCAAAGATAATGACGACCGTCAGTATCCTCTTGGAACCATTGCCACCCGTTCCACCATGCTGGATATTTATGATAAGCTAATCACTAAGGACCCCGTTGGTGCATTAGACGAGATTATGGAAAATGCAGCAATTTATGCTGGAATCATCTTGAATAAGACTGATGGCCTGACTCCAGCCCAGCTTGATTGCTATCAGGACCTGCAGCGTGTCCAAGGCGCGCCTTCGTATCTGCTTTTGCTATACTTGATTAAAAACAGTAAATCTCTCGGAATCGGAGAGACTGACATAATAAAAATCTGCAGATTGCTGGTGAATTTCTTTGTCCGTCGTAATCTTACCGACACACCTCCGACTCGTGACCTTGACCGTATCTTCATGTCTTACATAGAGAAAATTGAGCAGAACGAATACACCGGCACAGCCATTTACGATAACCTGCGCAACACTCTTGTTCGCTATTCTGCTTCCGACGAGGTCTTTGAAGAGAAGCTCCGCGGCCCTGTTTACTATGACAATAGTGGTGTTACTCGCTTCATTCTTTGCGCGATGGCCAAGCGTAGCATGACCGTAGAAAATGAAAAGGACCTGTGGCGCAAAACCAACAGTAATCAATATGTATGGTCTATTGAGCATATCTTCCCGCAAGGCTCCAATATTCCAGATGAATGGGTTGACATGATAGCCAACGGAGACCGTGAAAAGGCCAAAGAATATCAGTCACTGTATGTACATACTTTTGGTAACCTCACTATCACCGGATACAATAGTAACCTCAGTAATAAGTCTTTTGCTGAGAAAAAGGAACGTAAAGATGCAAACGGTCAGTATATCGGTTACCGTAATGGTCTTAACCTAAACGACGATGTATGCGATAAGGATGAGTGGACTGTAGATTTTATTAAAGCTCGTACAGACCGAATGGTTAATGAAATAATGACCATGTTTGCACTTTAATGAAGAATGGTGCATCCTGTATTAAAATGTTAAGTCGTCCAAGGAGACTAGATGTCGGCAGATAAGGGCCCGCGTAACGCACAGCTCGGGAGAGCGTACGGTTCGCATCCGTAAGGTCAAGGGTTCGAATCCCTCCGTCTCCACCACAGCAACAAAATCCGAATCTTTTTCCGATAGGAGAAGAGTTCGGATTTGTTTATTACTTGGATTAGTCAATGCTATAGAAAGAACAAGGGATGCTGACTCCGTGGAGTAAGCATCCCTTGTTCTTTTAGGGGAATTCCCTCTAATGTCACTTGAGCCTTCTTTTCTGTCTGTTATCGTCTTTTATATCTTCCTGTATGTTGTAATATTCAAGAACAAGGGGATATAACGCCCAGCAATTCGTTTAATCTGTTCCTCGCTCGGTTTCAGTTTGGGTACTGGCTCTGAGGGGACAAACTTCATATTATTGTAATTCATAGGAGACCTTTCCGCCAAAGGTTATTCCGTAAAATTTGGCTGTGGTTTTGTCTCCTGCTTGATTAAGTATATTGATTCGAACTCTGCAATTGGGCAATTGCAGAGTTCAATAATAGTATGATTTTTCCCCTCAAATTCAAAAACGACGACAATAGGTTTAAATTGTTTTCAAGCATTAAGTGCAGATTTGGTTCTTACTAGGCATTAATATTTCTCATGTTACTGAATTTGTTATTCTTGATATGGTACTGAAAATACCATGCTCATGGCAGAAAAAAGCAATGACCAGTTCTGTTCGCTCGTTGTAAAAGGCCTTGTGTTCGACATATGAGCTAATCTAATAGTTCTTATTTGCACGCCCCCAAAAAAATTCTTTCCAAGTCAACCGCCTTGAGGATATCGATTAAATTGATTTTTCCTCTATTATTTGAAGCCTTATATTCTTCTCAGTCGCGTATAGTTTTAATGCATCATGTAGATTAAAATCTGAAGAGATGGTAGATGATGTACGAAAATGCGCAAAGTAACCTGGAATGTAGATAACTAAAACGTCAAAATCGAGTGAGCGCAGTGAAAAGGTGTCTATTCCTCGCTTCATAAATGAAAGAAACTCATCAGGCTTCATTTTTGATACCCGATGCCCATCGTAGCCATTACATATATCCGTTTGTTGGTCAGAAGGGACTAAAAGTGAGCGGCGGTACACCTCTTCAAAGCCTTCGTAATGCGGAAGGAACAAATCTTTTCCTTTGTTCGGGACTTTTGTGTTTAGTCTATTTAGGTGCGCTAGAATTTTACCCATATCTTGTTTTGGAGATAGAACTGCCAGTCGCACCGCAGGACGAATTCTATCACGCTGAATATATGAACAATCAATTGCGTTATACCCAATACCGAGGCCTCGCCCAGGTGCGAAACTGGGTGAAGCTTAAATTTGCTGCCATGAATCTGAAAAAGCTGGCGGAATGGAAGTGGAGGGCTTCCTTTTCCCATTTCTTTTTCATTATTTTTATGCCGAAATACACCGAGAACCCGGTTTGTGCTTAACCACATACCGGGTTCTTCGACAGCTGAAGCCTCGGAGACCAAAACAATCTTCGAGGCTTATATTTGAGCTACCGGTTTTCAGCGGCTTAAACAAGCCACGACGGAATTGCACCGTCCGCTCTTTCATTTTTTACTTCAGCACATTCTCAGCAAAGCGCATAAGAACTGTGGCTACCTCGGCGCGTGTAGCAGTCCCAGCCGGAGCAAGTGTGCTGGCTGTTCGGCCTGTTATGAGCCCCTCGGCGTTTGCCCACTTCATGGCTCCGAGGGCATAGGGAGAGATGCTGCCCGAGTCAGTGTAGGACGCAAGGTCATTCGTCTTTGAAATGTCGTATTTTTTGTAGTCTGCGTAGCGGAGAAGCATGGCAGCCATCTGCTCACGGGTAACCGGATTGTCTTTTCCGAATAGATTATCGCCATATCCGTTGACAATACCGTTTTTACTCGCCCAGACTACCGCGTCGGTGTACCACTGTCCAGCCTCCACATCCGTGAAGATATTTGCTCCGGTTGCGGAAGGCTTGCCATCCAGCCTGTACAGTACGGTTACAAGCATGGCACGGGTCATGTCGGTGTCGGGGCTGAATTCCGTCTCGGATATGCCGTTGAACAGCTCGTTTTGTACAGCGTATTTTACGGCGGAATAGAACCAGTCGTCCTCCTTCACATCGGTGAAGGGGTTCTTCCATACGTCATAGCCGACAACATAGTTGGAAAGATGCGTGGTAGTAAAGCTGGCAAGGCCCGTTTCCATATCATAGGTGCAGGCCATAGGCGTGAGTTTGCCGTCATCGCTGAGATACCAGACCGTTACGCCGTCGGCCGACTCGCCGGTTTTCAGTGTATACGGCAGCGAGATGGTAATGCTGTTACCGCCAAAGCTGCTGATATACTTATCTCCGCTGAGGATAGAGATGTCGAAAACGATGTTGTCGCCAACCAGTTTCTGCTGTTCGGCGGTAAGGGTTTTTACGTCTACGGATTCGAGCACAACGGAAATGCTAGTGTCGGATGCCTGTGCGGCAACGGCTGCCAACACCTCGTTGGGAATGACGACGCTTCCAATAGGCGTCTCAACCTTTAATCTCGCGTTTGTGTCCGAAGAAATAGATGCCAAGGACGCTGTTGGCATTTCCACCAGTACTTTGGTTGCGGTTCCGGTAATTTCAGGAGCGATGACGATTGTGTCAGCGGCCTCCTTAGCTGCTTGCTCTAATACCTCGTTAAAGCTGTCCTTGCTTATGGAGACTATCGCTTTGCCGTCTTTATCGACCTGGGCGTTCGGATTAAGTTCTGTATTACCACTTGTACCTCCAGCGGGACCTTTGGTATTTTCCGAGGCCGACGGTTCTACATCTGGTGCCGACAACCACATATTGTAGTATGTACCATCGCCAATTGCCGGATAGTTGGGGTCATCAAACCAGTCAGCTACCTCATGGGCATAGTCGTTCACATAGTGCCAAATTACTACGTCGCCATCCTTCAAGGCCTGTTCCTTCAGCCCAAGGCCGGGGTGCGAGCCATTTATGGTATACATCCACCCTGACCTTTGCCCGTTTGTGAACTCGGATAAGGCGTATCCGCCCAGCACTTCAGGCGCATAGATGGTTTCGACGTAATTATTCTCAGCGCCGGTATAGCGCAGCCCCGCCTCATCCAGTACCGCGGTAAACAGGTCATAAACGGTGGCGCCTTTGTCTAAAGTACGCCGGACGGTCTTAATCCAAGTCTGATATTTGGCACCCTTGTAATCGCCGGTTCCCAGATCCACATCCCCCTTCGACAGTGTCGAACCGATGAGGCGGAACGAGACTGAAATGGTTTCTTTTGGTTTCTGGCCTCCGCCGGAGCTTTCCGCGGGAAGCTGGATTCTAAGCGTGCTGCTGACATTTCCCGCCGCGTCTTTAACCTTTATATACACGTCCTTTGCCCCTGAGGTCAGGTAGCTCAGACTTATGACAACCATGCCCGGCGCTTCGATAGCCGTACCCGGACCGTTTGTGTCGATGCTCGGCTCGACCGAACCGCTGTCTACGACCTGATAATAATAACTGCCGGCCTCGCTTGTGGTGAAGCTGACGCTTCCCTCGCTCAGGCTGAGCCTTATGGCGCTGCCTTCGGACAAAACGGGCGCGTCGGTATCGGGATCAACAGGGTAAGTCTTGGTGTCCGACATGTCGTAAAGCGCGTTTTGGCCGTTTACAAACCGGTCGTAAGCGACCAGCGCGTAGCACGCCTGGTCGGTGGCCATGGCGTTTATCTCGCCGCCAGTATAACCGCCGCCGGTTTCCAGAACATGCGCAAAACCTTTGCCTTCCTCAACATAGAAGGTCAGCAGCGCGTCAAGGGCGGAGTTTCCGTTTTTGACAAAGCGGCTGTCCTTATCCGGGTCAATGCCCCACGCGGTGCAGGCGACGATGACCTGCGCTATGCTCTCGGAATTGCCGGTTCCCCAGGAGGCAAAGCCTCCTGTTTCATTCTGGATGGAGGAAAGCTTGTTAAACGCGCGCTCTGCCGCATCCGCAACGCCGGAGTAATTTCGATATTTTGCCAGCGCCTGCAGCGCCATACCGGTAATATCCGGATCTGCGTTCGAGCCGGAAAGCGCCCATCCGCCGCCTGCCAGTTCTTTCTCGAGAATAAAGTCGATACACTGCTGACGGATGCTGTCATCCGCAGTTTCGTAACCCCAGCTATCAAGCGCGATTAACGCAAAGATGGGCCCGTTGATGCCTTGTTTTTTGATCCAGCTCATTCCATTTGCGCTGTATACGCCAACAAGGTCGACGCCGCCGACATCTCTCGAATCCTTTCCGATGGCGGAAAGCGCCATAATCAACCGAGAGTTTTCGGTGGATTTTGTCTTATGTAACGCTCCGTTCATATTAACAGATGCGGCGGTCGTTCTTACGGTATCTACGATACGGGAATAATAGCCTTTAAAATAGTCATGATCTAGCGGGAAGTATCCGCCGCGCGCCAGGGCCAATACCGTCCATTCCCCGCCGGTCGTACCGAACTGCGGCTCATTGACGGTAACGGCAAGCTGTACCAGCGTATTATTCAAAATGGCCTTGTATCTTGCATCTGCAGCAGGGGGATCTACGGTTCCGGATCACTGGGCGGCTCTACGGGTACCGGATCATCGGGCGTTTCTCCGGTTCCCGGATCGTCAGCGTCACCGGACATAAGAAGTGCAAGCGCGGCATCGACCTCAGCCTGCGTTGCCGTCAAATCTTCCATCACTGCAAGGGCGGCGGCTTTTTTTACGGCATCCGTGCTTTTTGCGTATGCTGCGTAAAGGGCTGCCTTGCGTGCGCCCTCGAAGTAGGCAGGCTCGCCCCAACCGGTATCCACACCGAGATCAGCTCCGTAACCGCACAGGGAAAACTGCCAGCGGACGACATAGGTATTGCCGAGGTCGATATAGGGAACTATGTCCTTTTTCTCAGCTTTTTTAGCTTCAAATCCCCATGCGGCACTGCCTACGTCTATCATATAGTCGTTTACGGTAACCATCCATCCTGACATGTAGCTGTAGTCGAATTCACCGAGATAATCGTCATAATTTCCGTCGTTTTCATCATTGGAAGGGCCGCCGTTATCCGTGATGACGGATGGAATGTTCAAGATCCCTGTGTCAACACCTTTCACGCTCGCAAGATAAGCATCGCTTTCCCAACTGCCGGTCATTTCATATTCAATACCGTTGTCAAGCAAAAAGGCAAGTGTTGCAATTCCAGCAGTAAGCTCAGATTGCTCATAGGGACCAAGGCCTTCCTCTGCAACGAGTTCATTAATCTCATCGAGCGTATATGCCTTCGGCTCAAAATACATCCCCTGACCAAGTGTCAGCCCCTCCATGGATACGACCACGCAAAACTCATCTTCTTCATCAGCCGCAAATGCGGATAGCGGTAAAATGGATGTAAGCATTAGAATAACCAATAGCAGCGACAACAATCGTCTTCCTTTGTTTCTCATGATATTTCCTCCTCAACAAATTTTTCGGCTTGCAGCATCCGCCGCATATTACGGTTTTTTCTTATTCTTTAATCTCCATATCGCCCTCCTACAAAAAAATAAGGTTCTGAAGGCTGCGAAAATCTGCAGTCCCCAGAACCTCCGTTTTTCGGTCAGTTCAGTTTTTTATCTATATCGCCCAGTTGCAAATGATTCTTTTATCTGCGTGAATCACTTTACAACTTGATGCTCTTTTTGATTTCTTCAATCCGAATTGGCTTCCCGTCCGCGACGATAATATGCAGCTCACCATATCTTATATCGTGAATAATCTCAATCAGGCGCTTTTCCTGGTCGCTTAACGCTTTGTTATCTTCTGTTTCTTTTCCGGCCATTCTTTCACTCCCCTTTAAATAGCGTGCATCCGGTATAAGCAAAAAAACGGTTGCATCAATCCTTGACTGATGCAACCGTTTTCTGCATGCAAAAAGACTCTGTTACCCAAAATCGTGTAACAGAACATATCAAGCAGGTCTTCTGACTTACGCCTATGGAGATATACTCTCCTGCGGCACGCACTCTGCCTTCTCAGGTTTCCCCAATGACTGACTTTCGTCAACGAGCGCGGCCTCAGCGCTTACAGCGGCGGTACCGTTAGGGCCTCTCACCCTATTCCCTATTATTCTCCTAAGGCCAGCCGCCTTAAGAGACACTTGATAAAATATTTACTATTCTATTTTTCTAAATAATAACATAAAAATATATCCTTGTCAATCAGTCCCCGGCTTTGGAGTTAAAAGCTACTCCAGCACATACCCGACATTAATACGGTCAAACTTCTACAGCATCGGTTCGGTAGCGAACCAGAGGAAAAACACGGTTCCGCTGCGCGCATCACGTTTTCGACTGGATTCTGAAAGGCGATGTGGCATATGCGTAAATAAAAAGCAAGCAAACCAATTGATTAATAAAAAGTTGCTACAGAGGGCAGAGGATTTCTTCTGCCCTCTGTTAGTTGTCCCCAGCGATTTCAAGTATGTGTCTTTGACTTATATCTTTACTTATCTACTTGTACAATGATTTACGAGGAAATCTGCCATTCTTTTTCTGAGGCCCCTCAGAAAGGAGTGCCGCAGATGGATGCTTCTTCGGTTTCACACGAGCCCATTCGCCAAGCTACTAATGAGGATAAGAAAGAGATAGTGCTTGAATATAGGTATCAAAAGATTATTTACGAGGTGCACAGTCATTTTCCGGAGTATGGGCGTAAAGCGGGAGAAATGCTTTTTAAAATCGGTTCCTAGAATCTCCGCAACCGGTTAATTAATTTCAAATGTATAGTTAAGATTTAAAGCAATGAGCAGCACAAAAGCTCAGACATGTAATCCGTTGCAAAATTAGTATATTACCCGTACAATAAACCCGAACACAAATTGCTGCTTAGGTGAGAAGGAGGTTAGAATGAGTCACCTAAGCCAATCTATGGGCAGCATTGCCGAAAACTTTAACTTACCGCCCGGCATCAAACGTGCAGTCACCATGCCAAAGCCCGATGCTTCTCTAAAGGCAGCGGCTTATCTGAGGCTTTCGCGCGACGAGGAAAAGTACAAAATCGTCAGCGCCAGCATTGAAATGCAGCGCGACATCGTAAAAAATTATGCGGACAACATGGGATATCCAATAATAGATTTCTACGTTGACGACGGCTGGTCAGGAACAAACTTTGAACGGCCGGATTGGAAACGGATGATAAATGATATTGAATCCGGCAAGGTCAATATGATTATCTGCAAGGACATGTCCCGCATAGGCCGCGACGAGGTCGGTGTAGGAATATTCTACCGCGAGTACTGCGTGAATAAAGGTATCCGGCTTATCGCTGTATCGGACAGCATCGACACCGCCGTAACTGGCTGTGAGGAAATCATGCAGATTCTAAACATGTATAACAGCTGTTACCCTCGAGACATTTCATATTATGTTTGTTATTGACATTTCTGTTTTTCTATGCTATCTTATATGATGTAAAAGTGAATGCTGCTTCAAGTGTCCCCATAGGCGGCTGGCCTATGGGGAAGAATAGGGAATCGGGTGAAAATCCCGAGCGGAACCGCCGCTGTAAGCGCTGAGGCTTTACTCGTCGACGAAAGTCGGTCACTGGGCAACTGGGAAGGCAGAGTAATAGCCGATGGAGAAGTTTCTCCGTAAGCGTGAGCCAGAAGACCTGCTTGAAGCATGTAACCTGCCACACCTTTACGGTCGGTGTATTATTTATGCGGAAAACGGCCGCACCAATCGTTTGATTGGTGCGGCCCTTTTTGTTTCCGCTTTCCCTCGTTAATACTTTCTTTGCCTCAAACCTCCCGGGAATGCCGAACCTGTTTCTCCGCCTGTTACGGTATTCTCATTCAGAAACTTTCTGTCCCCCTTCTTTTCGGTTTCGGATGCGCCGGACTGCCACGCCGCCCATCTGACATACAACTGCAACATGACTCGTACAAATAAAGCTTGGAGGAAGCAGCTGTGACAATGAAACGTTCGCATACGCTTTACAGGAATAAAGCAGAACGCATTAAGAACGAAGCGCTCTTAAACAGAGAAGCGGAGTTTGCCAGGCAACACAAAGATGATTCGGACGAAGCCCTGCTTCAGTATATCCGAGACTGCGCGGAAAAGCTGGGGCATATTCCGAAAAAGCATGAGGTGATTGGTTTTACATATCTTAAATCCCGGTTTGGGCCGTGGCCGCGCGTCCTTGAAAAAGCCGGGCTGAAGGAGCTGAAGAAGAAATCAGCTTATGCGTTAGACATGGCTTCTACCAGCAAATGATCACATAACTTACGGAATCTCATTATTCAATATTAAAGAGCTGACCGAACAACGGAGGTTCAGTGGAATGTGTGCACGCGCACACATCCTGCTGAACCTTTTTAGTTAAAAGGGGGTGCAGATGAATACGTTGTAAAACTTGGTTTTGCGCAGCTGAGATGAAAATGCTACAAGGACACTCAATGTAAGAAACTTACGTACTAGAAAGGAGTCGGATTATGAAACACTTCAGAAGAAAACTTTTTGCGACCCTGCTTATTCTTATGATGCTTGTATCCACATTCGCCAGTCTTTCGGCCTCGGCTACGGGTGGAACCGTCACGGTCTATTTCACCCAGGGAAATACCCAGGGCACGAATAACGGGGAAGTCTGGCTTGGCACCGGTTCGAATCTGTTTGGCTTCGGCGCCACCGTTGTGGAAATTGACGAGATTGACCTGTCAAAAGACTACATTCCTGTCGGCGAAACCGACCTTTTAAATGGGGAGCCTTCTGTGCTTGACGCGATTCTTACGGCAGCAACCGTTCGGTATCTGGATGTGCAAACGGGCTGGGACGCGTATCCCTGGCAGGGCGACCCAGGAGCGTATCTTTCTAATGTAAACAACATGACGTTGGAGGCCTATTACGACGAAATTGACGGCGTCAATTACGCATGGGGCACCGGTTTTTATGTGGCCGTTGCGCCGGACAGTTCTTCCACACCCGGTTTCCCGACGGAATACGTCAGCAATGTGGCTGTTTACGACGGTATGGTCATTTACGTTGACCTGGGTACTTACTCTTACTCATGGTAACCTATACCGCTGAACCGCTAACAAGTAGAGGGCGGAAAAATCTGCCCTCTGCTTGGCGTGTTATCACAAACTGAAGGGGGAGAGAACACCATGAAATACAGTGTTTTTAAGAAAACGGTTTCGGTGCTGCTGGCCATTCTTATTCTGCTGTCCCTTCTTCCGGCTGGGGTTCTTGCGGCCGAAGAAGGCGGTACGGAAGAATCTGAAGAAAATTCAGCGCAGCTTGAGCAATGGGCTGAAGCACTCATAACGTACTACACGGCAAATGGGCTTGACGTTCCTCTCGCACCTCTCGCCATGCATTCGCTTACGGACAGCAAGACGCTGGAGGGAGCAAATGTCAATGTGCCGTATTATGGCACAGACTCTTACTATTCAACAAATGTTCGTAATTGCTTTAACGGCTCCCAAGCCATGGCCATCATTGATACTATTGCCGCTGGTGGAAATCCCAGAAATTATCCCAGAGCCATGGCCGGTTCTGGAGAAATTGTGTACACAGACCTCATACAAGAACTTTTGGACCAACAAAATCCGGAGAATGGGTCCATTTTTAGCACTTTATCGGGAAACAGTTTTTCAGACAACCTAGCCCTTTCCATTCTCGCTTTGGAAATGTTCTTCGGCGGGCAGAATTGGGGCAATGAAATGCCGGGGACAAAATTGGGACGCAGTGGAGCTATTGAGTATTTTCTCTCGCAAATCCGCCCTTTTAAAAGGGATGGCGCCTTTGATGTGGAAAATGGCTACCTCTTGATTGATAGCCAGGAATTATTGAATAACGGGCTTATCCCGAATCCCTTAACAACACAATATATGTATTTTCCCCATCAGCAGTCAGCCGCTATTGCCCTTCTGGTGCGCTTAAAAGATTCCGATACGCTAGTGACCTTTGAGGGTGAGGAAAAGCCTGTCAAAGACGTCGTGCAGCCTTTTATAGACGGCATTATGAAGGTTCTCGACGCGATGTACAGAGGTGACAAAGATACTTTAAATTGCACGGAAGCCCAGGCGAATAATGGCAAAACCTATATTACGACAAGAACGAACAACCTAACGGGGTATATTTCCTCTCTTATTGCGGTCGGGCGGCAGGCGGATGCGAAAAATGCCCTGCTGAATTATCTAAGCGCCTTACGGCTTGAGGATGGTACCTTTCCTCTTGGTTCTGAGAACAAATCATTTCACAAGCAGGCAACCGCCTACGCCGCCAGGGCCATCGGCGATTTGCTTTATGACCGAGCCATTCTTACGACTTTGTCGTTTAACGCCGATGACGTGGACGACGCCGAGGCGGTCAAAATCGCCCTTGGGGACATCTCCCTTCCGGAAACCGCGCTGGAAAACCTGTTGCTTCCGAAAACCGGCGCCTTCGGCTGTGCCCTTAACTGGCACTCCACCAACCCGGACGTAATTGACCCGGAGACAGGCATAGTGACTCGCCCAGCGGCCGGCGAGCCCAGCGCCCACGTCACGCTGACGGTTACCGTTTCGCGGGGGGCTTATTCTGTAACAGCGTCGTTCTATATTGTCGTGCTGGCGGAATCAGCCAGCGACGATCTCGCTGTTGTGACGGCCGACGCGAATAACCTTAAAATCCCCCTGTTTGTTACGGAAAATATTGTCCTGCCGTCCGAAGGGGAAAGCGGACAGACGACGATTACATGGCTGAGCGAAAATCCCGGCGCAATTGCCCCCGACGGAACGGTAATGCTTTCGGAGCAGGAGCAGAAGGTAAAGCTGACCGCCCGAGTCGAAAAAGGAGAAGCGGTCGTAACCCGCGATTTCAACGTAACGGTCGGCAGAATCTATGACCCGTCGGATATTGTAACCGACGCCGTATACAAGATGCGGGCGCAGTACAACACCAGCCGCGAGCTGACAAACAGCTACTGGCAGGTCTGGGCGGCAAAATCCGTGCTGGGAGACGCCTTTGATGACTACGATTTTTCCGTCTACAACGTCAAAAACCACCGCCTTGCCTCCGCATGGCAGGGAACGGACTACGGTGCCGTTGTGCTCCAGATTATCGCCCAGGGGGACAACCCCTACAACTACCAGGGGACGGACTACGTTCAAAAGCTTCTGGATTACATAAACAGGCAGCCCGAAACATCCAAATGGGGAGCCTGGGGCAGCCCGATTTTCCTCGCTATGGCGCTGGACGCCGCGGGAGCCGAGCCGCCGGAAGGGGTCGAATATCCCGTCAGCCAGCTTCTTGGATGGACAAAAAGCCTTGGCAGCGGCCCTGATCTAGCGGCCTGGTCCATGATTCCTCTTGCCGGGCGTTTGGATGAGGTGGCGGCGTTTATAAACAGCGAGGGAAAAACAGGGCTTGACATGATTGAGGAGTTCCGGCAGGCGCTGATTGCAAAGCAATACAGCGGGACGTGGAATAACCCCGCACTCGGTGAAATCAGGACGAACACCAATAAATCCGACGACGACGGCATCTCTTACACCATGTCAAACGCCTGCGTCGTCATGGGAGCCGCGGCGCTCTCCAGCGCGGAGCCTATGGAAGGGTTCGCCCCGGCAAACTGGAATATTCACGAATGGAAAAAAAGAAGCACGAATACAACAGGCGGAGCATACGTCTACGCAAGCCCCGTGGACGCCCTTTACAAGCAGGAGGTACAGGGGAAAAGCGAGTTTAACACCCAGATTGTCATAGCCTTCGGCGACCTTTTCTTCGGGGACAGCGTATTCCGCCGGATCGCCGTAAAGCCGGAGGATTTTAAGGCTCTTATTGCGACGGCCGCTGAAATCCTGCAAAATGCCGATGATTACACGGAAAGCTCCTATTCGGAATTTTACAGCGCGTATCAGTCGGCGCTGGCCTTTATCGTCGGGGATGAAGTGAAGCCCAATTTCGGCAGAGCTTACTTTACGCTCCGCGATGCGATTGAGAACCTCAAACCCGCCGGCTCCGTATCCGTGCGCGTGCTGGGTGCTGAAGATGTAATGTATGACATCAGATACGTAGCGGTGAGCGGGAACGTCCTCGATGTGCTCGGGGCATACGCCTCCGAGTACCAAATCAGCCAGACCTCTACGACGACCGCGATAGAAGAAATCGGCGGGCTTAAGGGCGAGTGGCGCGTTTACAACGTTGAAACGCGCGTAACGGACCTCACGGCGCCTCTGGATGAAGGGGCGGCACTGACTTTTAAGTACACGCCAAATCCCGAAGTTGTACCACAGGACGCGACTTTAGACGAGCATCTTGTATGCGAAGCGGCGGCGAGGCTCACGATGCCATCGGCCCTTACGGAAAGCATAACGCTACCTATCTCCGGTGCTTTCGGAGTGTCGATAACATGGATTTCCAGCAATTCTCTATACTTTAACCACTTAACGGGCGAAGTTCGCCGCGCCGAGGGAGACGTCAAAGTAACGCTGACCGCGACGGTGAGCGGCCCAAATGGCGCAACAAAGAGCGTACCTTTTGAAATAACAATTCTGGGAACCAACCCTTCGGAGACAAAGAAGCAGTACGCTTGGATAAGCGTCATCGACCCGAACCCGCCGGCTGGCCGCCCAAGCGTGTACTTTGCCAAGCAGAAGATTGAGATTGGGCCGGGCGAAACAGCGTTCACGCTGCTGCAAAAGACGGGACTTGCTCTCAGAGTCAATCCCCACACCCAATATGGCGTTTATGTCGAAGCGATTGAAGGATACGGCGAATTTGACGACGGCCCATATAGCGGCTGGGTGTGCAAGGTTAACGGCGTTGGCATAGGTCGCTCCTCTGCCCTCGTTCCCATTCATGACGGGGATGTTGTGGAGTGGCTGTACACCCGCGACCTGGGCCGGGACGCGGGAATAATCTGGGATGGCGACGACAGCCCCCGGAACGGTAAAGGCGAGCCCGCCGTTCTGTCGCCGAAAGTAACGGCATCAAACGGCACGGCGGCAGTGGCCATCTCGGTATCCGACATGAACGATGCAATTGCGAAGGCCAAGGAAAACGAAAGCACAGTCATCACCATCGCGCCGGAAATCAGCGGCACCGCCAAGAAGGCAACCATCAATCTTCCGTCGGAGTCCCTCATGAAAGCGGCGGAGCAGACGAACGCCGATATCACCGTAAACACGCCGGTTGGTTCCGTAACGCTGCCCAATAGCGTTCTCCAGTCCATTGCCGCGCAGGCTTCGGACAGCACCGTAACCGTCAGCCTGGCCGCCGTTGACCCGGCAACTCTTACGGCTGAGCAGCAGAAAGCAATTGGAGAAATGTCCATCTATGATATTTCCATTCTCAGCGGAAACAAAAATGTTTCCAGCTTTGGCGGAGGCAGCATCATAATCTCCCTGCCCTACACGCTGAAAGATGGCGAAGAGGCTTCCGGTGTCACGGTGTGGTATATGGACGAGGCGGGCCGTCTCCATGAGATAGAGACTTCGTACAGTTCAGGTTACGCAACATTTGTGACGACACATTTGTCATACTATCTCGTCGGGTATGCGGAGACCTGGAAGAACCCGTTTGAAGACGTCACGACCGGCGATTGGTTCTACGAATATGTGGAATACGTCGCCCGGAACAAGCTCATGACCGGAACATCCGACACTACTTTTGAACCGAACGCCGATATAACGAGAGCCATGCTTGTGACGGTCCTCTACCGCATGGAAGGCAAGCCGGCGGTAACCGGCACGAGCGCTTTCACTGATGTCCAGAGCGGCCAGTGGTATACTGATGCCATCGTATGGGCAAGCGCGAACAATATCGTCAGAGGTTACGGAAACGGCCTGTTCGGGGCAAACGACAAGGTGACGCGGGAGCAGCTTGCCACCATCCTGTTCAATTACGCCCGATTCAAGGGATATGATGTATCGGCCTCAGAGAGCCTTAGCAATTATTCGGACGCAAACGATGTAAGCGTCTGGGCGCAGGAAGCTGTCAGATGGGCTGTGGCCAAGGGGATAATCACAGGGCGCACCGCCACGACGATTGTCCCTCTCGGAAACGCCACGCGTGCGGAAGTTGCGGCTATCCTCATGCGGTTTGCCAAGAATGTGGCAAGGTAAAACGACGTAGGCACTTTGAGCAAAAACAAAGGGGCATTTCGCAATCGAAATGCCCCTTTTCTTTGTAAGGAATCTGCCTTATTCAACCAGACCGTACTTGACTTTAATTCGGTCAAGCTTTTCCAGCATCGGTTCGGCCGCAAACCATAAAAATATCATGGTTGCCGCGGCGTGAACCAAATCCATCGGGAAGCCTGTTATGTAATACGATAAAAGAATGTTACAGTTCAGAGAATGCGCCCAAATGAGCGCCGAAGCCGGGTTCATGATGCCGCCGTATATGATGAGAGCGGCAAGCCCTCCAAATACGCAGAGGGATATGCGCGAGCGTCGGAGAAGCCCTTTGCGGAACAGGATGCCGGCCAGAAAGCCGATAAGCCCCATCGCGAACATCTGCCAGGGCGTCCAGGGCCCCTGCGAAAACAGGACGTTGGACGCCAGCATCGTCATCGCGCCGACGAGGAATCCGGTTTCGCCTCCGAAAGCAACGCCGGAAATAATGACGAGCGCCATGACCGGTTTAAACTGCGGCAGCATAAAGAAAGCGGCGCGCCCCGCCACACCGATGGCGCAGAGGACCGCTATGATGACGAGTTCCCGCGCCTGCGGCTTCCTCCCCTCAAACAAGAGAAAAAAAGGAATCATGCATTCAAGCAGCACCATGAGGGCGATAAAGTAGTACTTCCTTCCGCCTAAGTAGTAGGCGCCGACGAACAATGTGAGCGGGATGAGCAGGATAATCGCCGCAGCCGCCGCAACCGTGCGTTTCGGCAGCTTCCGTTTGTTTTTTGGCACCTGCTCAAACCCAGTAGCGGGACTGGACCGCTGCCCAACCGCTAAGGCAAGCGTAAACAAAGAAGCGATAAGCGCTATTATGCGCGCAAAATAATCGTCCACATCACCGCCGCGCGAAAACTCGCTGTTTAGAATGGAAGATAAATCGGTTACGGAAATAAAACTTATAAAAAGCGCGATTGACACAACCGCGGCTATGGCGGCAATAGCTTTTCGCCACCACGGGAGCGGCTTTGATTTCTGTTTCTCGGCTGTATCTCGTTTTACTGTTTGTGGTTCTTCGGCGATAGGCTCGGCTTCCGCCTGCGAAGGAACCTGGCCGCCGCAGGCGGCGATGAGGTCCCGTGCGGTGACGGCGCCGTCGATAATGCCGCGCGCCATGCGGTTTGCCGAAGTCGTATAGAAGTTGTTGCCCGAAAAAAACGCATGGGGCGGAGCCTGGGCGACGATACAGCCGTCAAAAAATAACGCGCATCGGTGTGCATATTCGGCGCAAAACTCAACGTCGTGGCTCGTCATTATTATCGTGACGCCGCGTTGGAGCAGGGACTTCAAAATGGAGGCAAACACCTGCTTAAACTCCGCGTCAAGCCCTTTGGTGGGCTCGTCCATGAGGAGTATGTCGGGGTCTAGGAGCAGGATTTTTGCCAGGGCGGCTCTCTGCTGTTCGCCGCCCGAAAGGTCGTAGGGGTGGCGCTCAAGCAGGTCAGTGAGCCGGCAAAGCGCAGCGACGCGGGCGATCTCCGCTTCTTTTTCTTTTGCTGTTAAGCGGCTGCCGTTGAGGATTTCCAAAAGATCCTCCCCTACCGTCTTTTTCACGAACAGAGCTTGCGGGTTCTGGGGCAAAACGCCGACGGAACCGAGAAGCTTGACCTCCCCGCGGTATGGTTTTCTTAGACCGGCTATGATGCCGAGGCTCGTCGTTTTGCCGGTGCCGTTTCCGCCCAAAACGGCGAGGAACTCGCCTCTATGCGCCGTGAGCGTTAAGCCTTTGACGACATCGGGCAGGTCTTTCTCATATTTAAACCACACGTCCTGCACTTCCACCATCGGTTCGCCCGACGGCGCGGCGTCATCCTCGAAGGTTTGAAGGGAGATCGGGTTTTCTTTTGCAAAAGCAGACAGCCAATTACGACCGTCACGCACGCTGATGGGACATGGCGCATTATTGGGTACCGCCGACCAAATGCGCATGGGTGCCGGCATTGCAGCAAACATTTTATGCCCCGATTCTTTGAGCATGGAGCCGACTTCCTCCGGATGGCCCTCACAGATGATCCGGCCCCTGTCCATCACGGCCACGCGGCTGGCAAGGGGAAACGCTTCTTCCAGGCGGTGTTCAGTGAGAATCACCGTGATGCCCAGCTCGCGATTGATTTTGCCGATGGTTTCAAGAAATTCAGACGCGGCGATGGGGTCGAGCTGACTGGTCGGTTCATCCAGAATTAAGACGCTCGGCTGCATGGCCATAATGGAGGCGAGATTAAGCAGCTGCTTCTGCCCTCCGGACAGTTCCGTCACGTTTTTATAAAACCAGCTCTCGATCCCGAAAAACGAGGCCATTTCCGCCACACGGCGGCGGATGGTGGGCGTGTCGTAGCCCAAGCTTTCCAGGCCGAAGGCCAGCTCGTGCCAGACCTTGTCGGTGACTATTTGGTTTTCCGGGCTCTGCATGACAAACCCGATTTTTTCGCTCTGGGTGCGCTGGTCGAGGGCGTCGAGATCAACCCCCTCAAACAGGATCTGGCCCGAACGGTAGCCGTGGGGCCTGAGCACCGTTTTAAGCTGCCTAAGCAGCGTTGATTTACCGCAGCCGGAGGGGCCGCACAAAACGAGAAACTCGCCCTGTTTTACCGACAGGCTCAGATTGTCGATGGCCCTTTGAGTCTGTTCCGGGTAACAGAAAGTTAGATCGCGGATTGCAAACGTTTCCATTTATGATCCCCCTTTCTGTTTATAACAATTGGTGTTAAACAAAGCGCCAGATAGCAGGTGAAGAAACTAATCGGAAACGGCCCCATGCCGACGCCGCGCGCGGTCGGAAAATAGCGATAATACAGCCCGCCTATGGCCCAGCCGGAACAAATGTAAACGCCGCAGAAAATAAGCCAGATCAATGCGTATTTATCCCGCTCGTCGAAACGGTAAATGGAGAATGCCGTCCTCCCGGGGATGCCGTATCCCCTGCTTTTCATGCTGTCGGCCGTTTCGATTGCGTTTTCAAGGCTCCATGTAATCATTATGGAGAGTATGGTGATGCCGTTTTTTATGCGCTGTACCGCGCTGCCGTTCGATGCATCCCGGCCGATACAGCGCTGCGCTTCGGAGACGACCTGAATCTGCGCCTTAAACTTTGGGACAAAACGCAGGGTCATGGAAAGCACAAGGCTCAGAGCGGGAATCACGCGCCCGAACAGGTAGACGAACTTGTCCGAGGTCATCACAGCCGTGTAGCTGGAAAACCAGGTCATCACGGAGGCGAGCATCGTAGAAGCGGCAAGGCCGTAAAGAATGCTCTCAAGAGTCAGCGGGTTGCCGCCGGGCAGATAGGTCAAAATCGTGGCGCCTTCGTGGTTAAAGGCGGGGTTTATGAGCGAGGCCATGAACATCATGGGCAGCATATAACTCAGGCTATAGCGCACCGCTTTCCGGCCGTTCAGATAAATCGCGTATGATAGAGACGCAACAAGCGAGACGGCCAGACAAACGGGGTGCATAAGGCACATGGAAAACACCAGCACCAGCCCAAAAAAGAGAAAGTTAATCACGGGGTTATACCCCGAAAATGCGTCTCTGTTTCTCATATGAATCATCCGTTCATGGGGCGGCGCGGCAGTTTCCACGCCGCGCCGCCGCGTTTTTCTTGTTCAGGTTCCGAGGGCGTATCCGCCGCCGACGTCGTACCCCAAATCGCAGGTGTAGACCCATTCAATCACGTCGCCGTCCTTAACCTGATACCGTGAGCAGCCGTAGTTGGGAAACCAGCCGTTCACTTTATACATCCAGCCGGACAGTTCCCCTACGTCGAATTCGTATAGATTATGTATGCCCTCGATGTAGGCGCTGTTGTAAATGGGCGTGTTTTCGTACTCCATGTGGATTTTCATCTGCTTGCATGTGCGCTGGAGAACGTTGAACACGCTTTCGCCTTCGTATAACGTCACCTGCGTGGGCTTCAGAATCCAGCCGTCTTCCGGCACCAGCTCCACCTTTTCCGGGTCGCATAAATCCAAATTATCCAGAATTGTGGCGCAGGAGATGGATATGGTGCAGGTGTACGCCGTCGTGCCGATTTTCACGTCCTGCGGCTCGACGGGGAGCGGTTTACCCTCGGGGACGGGGTCGGTTAAGTATTTGTCCTTGCCCGTTTCGGGATTAACCTCCATTGTGGGGCACGGTGTCGGCTCGGTAACCGGCGCTGCGGAGGGGCCGGAGGACGGCTGCTCGGCATTGTCCGGCGATGAAGCCGGTTTGGCATCTGTATAAGGAGATGCGGTTTCGTGCGACGGTATAGCTTCCGCGGGCGCCTTTGGCCGCCCGGTAATAACCTCCTGAGCTTGCCCGTCAGGAGGAGCGCCGCCTGGCATTGCGGACGGCTCAGCCGGCGCCACGGAAGGAATCCGGCTGTCATCCTGAACCAGCCCTCCCGCGCCAGGCGCGCTTCCGCCATACCAGAAGGAAGCTGCCAAAACGATGAGGACGAGAACAGGAACAATAATTTTCCAACGATTCTTTTTCCACCACATAGCTGTGCCTCTTAAAGGAGTTTTGCTCGGCTGAGCATGTTATAGATCATCTGGGCGACTTCGCAGCGGTAAATTGCGCGTGTCGGCTCGACCGCGAGGTCGGTTTGATCGAGAATCCCGGCGTCATAGCAAAACGCCACGGTTTCCCGCGCCCACTCGGCAACCGAGATATAGTCGCTAAACTGGGCGAGAGCATTGAGCACTTCATAGCCTACCATCTTCGTGTCCAAACCGCAGAGCGCCGCCGCGCGCGCCACCATAACGGCCGCTTCCTGGCGCGTGATGGTCCCTTGCGGGTCAAAACGGCCATCCCCTTTGCCGTTAACTATGCCGTAACGGTACGCAGTTCCCACATAGGGGGCAAACCAGTCGCCGGATTTTACATCAACAAAAGCATCGTTGACGGCAGGCGTTAAGCCTAAGGCCTTTACGACGATGGTGGCGAATTCGGCGCGGGTCATGGTGGCGTCCGGTTCAAACCCGCCCTCCCCTTTTCCGTTCACAATGCCGCGGGCTGCCAGAGCTTCGATTGCGGGCTGGTTTTTATGGGCCGAGATGTCGTCAAACGTGGTGCCGGGGACGGAAATGGGGACTTTTTTCACATCAGCATGCTTGTTCGGCAGGCCGTTCGACGGAGCAGCTGTGCCGGTTACAGAAATCGTCACGTCGTCCATTCGATAAAGGCTCGATAATCCTTTTTCCGCGCGCAAAGCCGCGACGAGACCGTACAGCCCCTGTTCGGAGGCCATTTGGTCGGAGCCGGAGCCGGAAGCCGTATGGATAAAGCTGCCGTCGGGTTTGCGGAAAGTTAGAAGATTATCAAGCAGGGTATTTCCATTTTTGACAAAGTGGCTGTCGTTCAAGTCGATTCCAAGCTCGCACAGCGCCACTATAACCTGCACGACGCTTTCAGAATTGTCTGTTCCCCAGCTGGAATAGCCGCCGTCCACTTCCTGCATGGAAGATAGGCACTTGAGGGCCTTGTTAATGGATTCTTCCACTTTGGGCTGGGAGCGGTACTTGGCAAGCGCCTGCAGGGCCATGCCGGTGATATCGGGGTCGGAGGGGCTGGTATCCCCGCCCTTGCCCGTAAGGCTCCAGCCGCCGTCTGCGTGCTGGCGGGAGAGAATATCGTCGACATACATCTGCCGGGTGGCCTGAATTTTGGCTTCGGCGTTTACGGGCATATCGTAATTGCCGCTGTCCAGGGCGATGAGCGCCCAAATTGGCCCGTTAATCCCCTGCCAGATTGTCTTTTCAAAATCCCCAAGCGGCGTAAGAAGGTTGTACCCCCCTACGTCGGCGGGGTTCGCGCCGATGGCCGTAAGCGCGACAATCACACGGCTGTACTCGGTGTATTTCTTCGTATGGAACACCCCGTTGCAGGACTTAACGTACTCCAGCACTGTCGCGTAGTAACGGTCCCAATACTCCTGAGGGACGCTGCAGCCGCTGCGGGCAAGGCCGATTACAGCCCATTCCCCGCCGATACTGCCGACTTGCGGGGATTTTACGGCGGAGAGCATGAAGGATGCGCTTTCTTCGACATAGGCTTCCAGCGCGCTTTTCGCCTCAGCCGCCATAGACGGTATCGCCAGGATAACAACCAGGACGAGGGACAAAAAGCTCCGAAGGACTGCTTTTCTTTTCTGAGTCATGGCATATCTCCTTTCTTATCCGCGGCTTTTAAGTCGCGGTATTTAAAGTTCATAATGATGGTTTCTATTATAGCCCAAAGGGCACCCCTGGGCGGAACGTTCCCCCTGTGTCTGTGCGCGATTGAACATATGGATTTCACTGGCCCAAATAACAGCGTCGGTATTTCACCTCCGTTGGGCGCCACGTTTCTGAAAGCGCCGCTTCAATTAACGGCCGTGCCCTCCATGCGATACCAGTACAGTGACCGGCACGGTATGCGTCATACCGCTCATCGGGCTGAATGCGGTGTTGCCACAGAAAACAAAAAAGTCCTGAAAACGCCGGCAATGCCGCTGCTTTCAGAACCTCCGTTGTTCGGTCAGTTCAAACCCTTTTCTGTTGTTGAAGATAAGCATAAAAAGCACATGGCATCTCCGCTAAAGCTTGACGCTTTTACGGATTTCAACCACCCTGACAGGACTGCCTTCCGAGACGTAAATATGGATTTCGCCGAATTTGATCTCACGGATCATTTCGATAAGGCGTTTTTCCTGTTCGCTCAGTGTATTTAATTCGTTTTTGTCAGCCATTTTTTCACCTCGCTTAAGACGACTTATTACCGAAGCAAAATAAAAACGGCTGCATCAATCAAAGACTGATGCAGCCGTTTTCTGCACAACACAAAAGCATCTGCAAGACACCATAAGGTCACACAGATATTCCAAGCAGGTCTTCTGGCTCGCGCTTATGGAGAAATTCTCCGGCGGTCATACTCTGCCTTCCCAGTTTCCCAGTGACCGACTTTCGTCGATGAGCATGACCTCGGCGCTTACAGCGGCGGTTCCGCTCGGGATTTTCACCCGATTCCCTATTCTTCCCCCAGAGCTTACCCGCGTCGGGGGACACTTGGAACAATATTCTCTTGCTATAAAGATAGCATAGCTAATCTGCCTTGTCAACTATAGTGTTATAGCCGATACAATGATAGCCCGCTAAGAATAATCCCATCAACAATGGTTGCTGAGACCAGATTTATTCTGTTCACCCCAGCGAATAACAGCGCCGGTATAGATGGTTTGCCCTGTTCGCGTGTAAGTTCTTCGCCAGGATTGTTTTTGTTCACGATGACCGCTATCCCGTCTATGGCTACTACATGAGAGGTCAGTCCGGACGTATTTTCGCTGTCATTCAGTTGGCACGAGGACATGCGCATCTATTAATCCATCGAAACCTCGAACTCACGGATGCAATTCGTTCTCCTAGCAAATTGTGTTACGCCAATCAGATTCGATTATCGATTATGGAGTATGAAGATTCTACAAATGCAATTTAATGCGTCCTGAACCCATTTAATTTTTCTTGGCCCCCATACATAGATTATTAGAGCCTACATAAAAAACCTAAAATCATATGCCTTATCAAAAATGGCTTCATCCTGCTTTGACATCCGAGCTAATACTTTTGCGAAATCCAATGTAACTGGAAGTCTTTTATATAAGCTGTCTCCGCTATTCCAGTTCATTTTAGTTAGCATTAGGATTTCTTGAGCAAGAATATCGCCCTGGCTTTACCAGCAAAACGTCTTACCAGCAAAGGAGCAGGTATTCCACGTGAACCCTTGTAATAATTTAGCGTTTCTGACAATTCAGGATGTATCACGCATCCGTGTGTCCAAAGCAAGAAACTATCTTGATCTACCTTTACTGTGAGGCCACGTTTGACAGCAAACTTTTCCGCTGTTTTAGATGGTTCCTGTCCGAATCGGATTCCTCGCCATGAACAGTAATCTTGAATTTGTACAAGTTCAACATCTACTCCCTTAAACGCCTGCATAATACCAGAGATTTCTTCCCGAACAAAAGGTGTCGTCTTGTGAATAACGATTTTTCTTAAATAATTCACGGGAGCGGAATGGTAGTATTGCTCTCTTAGCTCATTCATCAAGGTGCGGGCATCATCTTCCCGCATAAAAGGATTAGTTTTATGAAGGACTATAGGATCATTTATCTTTCTAAGTGCCATTTTGATGCCAGTTCCTGTAGAATCGAAAAGCTGACTACAAGCAATGCAGATTTTCTTTTCCTCTGAATAAGCATAGCTTATACCTATGTACGCTGTGTCATTTTGAATTGCTTCTGGATGCCACATAACCCCGTTCGCTTTGGCGTATAGACTTGTAGAAAGCGCCCACATAACCTTGCATGGATCATCAGTATCTATTGACTTTTCCTCTATTAGTTGAAGTCTTATCCCCTTCTCAGTAGCGATAATCTCCATGTAACTTCCCAACCACAGGATATTCAGGGTTTAATATATGAACACTATTCCTGTTCGCTTCACTACAAACTATAATGTTGCTTACTGGGTAGAGACGATGTATCGCATTTTCGAGTAAAGTATCAAAATTAGTTGTCCAAATGTTTTTGATCTTCCCATGATAATTTGCTTCAGCTAAGCAAAGATAGCCGATGGATGGTTCTCGCCCAGCAACAATGCTTTCAATAAACCGCTTCCTTGCTAATGGATAGCTATAACATTTTTCAAAATAAAACGAGTATTCGTTTGGGGCATACTGCGGCGGGTATAAACCCTTACGGTCGAAGTAATCTTGCAACATTTTTTGAGTAGAAGGTAACGATAAGTCTTTATACTTTTCTGTAGATTCTTTACACTCGGTACAATAAAGAGTTCTTTAAAGAGTTCTTTTGAATTCCCAAATCAGATCGCCAGCTGTCGGAATTTCAGAAGCAATGGAGGCACCCGCACCGAGGAAAAAATCAACTTCGCCGTCAGCCATAACGCTAAGATTGCGAATAAATTGTTGAGTAAGCATAGGTCCCCCTCTATTATCCCAAACATATTTTCAGAGCAGCCAACTTTGCTACATAAACCCCGGAATTTAAGGAGATTTTGGAGCCCAAAACCCTTGATTTTCGGTGTTTTTTCATGGTCTGGTAACCTCAAAAAAGAATGGCATCAAGAGGTCAGCGGTTCGATCCCGCTTATCTCCACCAACAAAAAGGCTTCAAATCATTACGATTTGAAGCCTTTTTCGTGTTTTTGGAACTTTTTTGCGCATATTTGTATTTGCCAGCCTAAGCCGTATCAAACCACAAAAAGTGGAATTTGAGTGGAATCAGAAAGTTTTTTTGCTTTTGCGCCGGCTGACAGTGATTTTTTCGCCGGATGTAAAATATGACCATATTGGAGGTTAAATAATAACTACCGGAAATCTTGTGAATTTGTAAATAATGTATATAATTTTTTATAATAAACACATCATCAAATTTCAAAGAATAAGTGTTGGTATTAAATGGATATTGTAGCCAATATAAAGTCAGAATCCGGCAAAATGCTTTTTACAGCAAACAGGAAGAGGTGATTGCCATGCTCCATCCAGGTCTATATGAACAAGTAATCAACCATGAGATCAGTGCCGAGTTGTCGGCGATCCCAGCGGTTAGGCAATATACAACACCTATTGATGCAGCGGAAGCTTCCCAAGTGCTGGCGCAATATCTTGCAGATGTTATTAAAAAGGCTCTGGACAACGTGTTGGATAACGGCGGAGACATTGCCGACCAAATCGGACTCGTTAATAAAATTGTTCGCCTCGTGACAAATATTACAAATGAAGCTGACTTTGCCACATGGTCTGTGGACGAGCAGGCAAAGCAGCTTCTTGCGCTATTGGGTGAAAACGATCCGCGGCTTGCTGTTGGGGAAACCGCTGCTTCGGTGAAACGCCCCGAAACATCCATTGCTCGAAGCAGCCTGTTCACCGGTGCCATTCACGAGCCGCAGATGTACACGGAGTTGAAAATGGAGATCGCCTCCGCCGATCGCATTGATATGCTGGTAAGTTTCATCAAATGGAGCGGTCTGCGACTTCTTATGGACGAACTAACTTCCTTTGCCCAAAACGGCGGCAAACTTCGCGTTATTACCACTTCTTACTTGGGTGCAACCGACATCAAGGCCATTGAGGAACTTCGCAAGTTGCCGGGTGCTAAAATTAAAGTTAGTTACGACACTAAGCGCACCCGTCTCCATGCCAAAACCTATGTGTTTTACCGTAACACAGGCTTTACCACAGCCTATGTAGGCTCGTCCAACCTGAGTAATGCTGCAATCTCCAGTGGTCTAGAATGGAACGTAAAAATCACAAAGAAAGACTTGCCGGAGATCATCGACAAGCTTGCCGCAACCTTTGAGAGTTACTGGAACTCAAATGAATTTGAATACTACTCCGAAGACCAGAAGGAGCGTCTTGCTCGGGCTCTGAAGGCAGAAAAATATTTCGATACCAACGACTCTGAGCTATACACGCTGGACATTACGCCCTACTCTTATCAGCAGGAAATATTGGACAAGCTAGAGGCCGAACGAACTGTACGCGGTTTCACACGGAATCTAGTGGTGGCGGCCACCGGCACCGGTAAGACCGTTATTTCTGCTTTGGACTATAAACGGTTCCGCAAGCAGAATACCGGCAAGCCCTGCCGCCTGCTATTTGTTGCACACCGGGAGGAGATTCTGAAACAGAGCCTTTATACCTACCGCGCCGTGCTAAAGGACCCCAATTTCGGTGAGATGTTCGTAGGTAACTATAAGCCTGACAGCATCGACAACCTGTTCATCTCTATTCAGACATTTAACTCACAAAATTTTGCCGCAAAAACCACACCGGAGTTTTACGACTATATCGTAGTGGACGAGTTCCATCACGCAGCTGCGCCCACTTATCAGAAGCTTTTGGAATACTATCGCCCTCAAATTCTACTAGGTCTGACTGCTACGCCGGAGCGTCTGGACGGCAAGAACGTGTTGGACTATTTCGAAGGGCGCATTGCTGCGGAAATCCGGCTGCCGGAGGCCATCGACCGGAAATTGCTGTGTCCATTCCAATATTTCGGTGTCACTGACACGATCGATTTGAACGAGGTAAGATGGACGCGGGGCGGATATGATAAGGGAGAACTGACTAAGATCTATACCCTCAGCGGCAGTGTCGCAAGGCGCCGGGCCGATATGGTGGTTTCGTCGCTTTTAAAATATGTGACCGATATTGACGACGTGAAAGGACTGGGCTTCTGCGTCTCAGTCGAGCATGCGGCGTTTATGTCTGCATATTTCAATGAGCGTGGCATTCCATCCATGTTCCTGACCAGCGCTTCTTCGGACGAGGAGCGCAGGACCGCCAAGCAAAGGCTTGTTTCCGGCGAGGTTCGTTTTATTTTTGTCGTTGACATCTACAATGAGGGCGTAGATATTCCGGAGGTCAACACCGTGCTGTTTCTTCGCCCCACCGAATCGCTAACCGTCTTTTTGCAACAACTGGGGCGTGGGCTGCGGCTCTGCGAGGGTAAAGAATGCCTGACTGTTCTGGACTTTATCGGTCAAGCCAACAAAAAGTACAATTTCGAGGACAAGTTCGCAGCGCTGCTCTCTAATACGACGAGGGGAATTCAGCGGGAAATTAAGGATGGATTTGTTTCCCTGCCTAAGGGCTGCTATATCCATCTGGAGAAGAAAGCCACTGAGTATATACTGAACAACATTCGCGCTTCTTACGGCAACAGCGCGGGACTCATTTCCCGTATTGAAACATTTGAAGAGGACAGCGGCCTGCCGTTGACACTTGGGAACTTCTTGGATTACTACCATCTCGATGCCCGCGCGATTTATAAGTTTTCCACATTCTCCCGACTGCGCCAGCGTGCGGGGAAGCTGGAACCTTTCACTGAACCGGCGGAGGAGCCGCTAACAAAGGTGTTCGGAAAGATTGTGGCCATCGATTCCCGCCGTTGGATCTCTTTCTTGTTGGACCTTCTGTCAAGGCTGGATAACGTAGATTTCAGCGCGTTGTCGCCACTTGAGCAGCGGATGCTGCAAATGTTCTACATAACCGTCTGGGGCAAAGCCGCCGAAAGCTGGGAGAACGACGAGGTACTGGGTAATCTATACGCGCTATCTGACAGCCCGGTGATGCTCGCGGAGCTGATCGAACTGCTGCAATACAATTTTGACCATATTGATTTTATAGACGAACCAGTGGATCTGGGCTTTGATTGTCCATTGGACTTGTACTGCACCTATACACGCGATCAGATTCTGGTGGCCATGGACTTCATGAACCCGGCTACTATCCGTGAGGGCGTGAAGTGGTTGCCAGAGAAAGATCTGGACGTATTATTTGTGACGCTCAACAAGTCGGATAAAGACTACTCTCCCACGACGATGTACAACGATTATTCCATCAACGAGGAGCTATTCCACTGGCAGAGCCAGAGCACCACGTCGGAAAACTCACCTACTGGCCAACGTTATATTCACCATCGTGCTTTGGGTAGCCGAGTGCTGCTATTTGTCCGGGAGTATAAAACCGACCGCATAACCGGTGGCGCTGCTGCCTATACATATCTGGGCACCGCTAATTATGTGAGCCACCAGGGGTCCCGACCGATGAATATTATATGGAGGCTGGATAAGCCAATTCCGGCAAAGTTCCTGAAGAAGACAAACAAATTGGTGGTGGGATGATGATCGAGGTTGTAGCCGCGCGGTTTGGGACAAGGACAGGTTTTTAATCTGTCAGAGACCTGCAATTAAGGCGCGCGGTTTATTATGGGAATTTGTTGGCAGGTACTCCTCAGAAACTGGAGCACAACGACATCCGCTGGATCACGATCAAAGAAATCCCTCAATATGATTTTTGCCCGGCGGATAAAGAAATTCTGAAGCAGCTGTTAAGTCATGTCGGCGACGTGTTAAAAGAATAATTAGAAGATTAATATGCCATGATTTTTTGTCTCGAATGCAGTCGATAAATATCTGAGGAAGTGGATAAACAGTTGCTTCTTCTAATGTTTGACATGTTACATTATGTGCGCCCCCCATAAAAGGCTTGCTATGAGGATGCGCATCTCTGTTCGCCCAGGCACCCACAGTTTACGTGATCACGAACTGGACAACAGTCGTTTTCAAAATACGCCGTATACTGATGAATACAAAGGTCTCGGAACACGACTTCGTATTAGGAAGGGTGGACTCTTCCATTATTCGTGCGGAGGAGCCCATAATCAACGCTGTACGCAACACAAGACTGCTTTAACTTTAAAATGTATGGGGGACGGTACTTAGAAACTCCGTCCCCTTGCCATTGAATCATATACTTAAGTTCCGTGGATAACCCACTAAAATCTGTTACAGCTTACCGTTGTCGTTTTCATCGCTATCTTTCGGTGTCAATTTTATTATTTCCCCCTCAGGCGAAGACAGAATAGTAAGAGGGAAAGCCGTACCAGTTTGATCGCCTGGTCCTTCGGCAGTGTTGGTCTTCATCTCAGCCGCGTCCGTGGGTTTGCGGGGGATTTGTCAAGGCAGTCTGAGGTGGCGAGAGTTTGCGGTGCATTATACTGACCTTACCATATCGATGCGACACTGCTTATGAATTCATCGTCTCCTTCCACAAGCGCAAAACAGCCTCTGCCCGCTCGGTTCCCTCATCAGTTAAAATATATGTACCGTAGGAAGTAAGTGTAATGCATTTCAGCTTTTTGGCGTATTGGATAGCGGACTCAAGCGAGGCCACTACGTTGCTCCCCATACGGGTGTAGCCTATTTTTTTCGCAGCTTCGCGGACCAGATCATCCGGCCCCATGCTGATCTGCTCGTGTAAAACGGCATAGATGGCATTGGCAATCTCCTGAACGGGAACGTCCCTAATATCACGAATCTCGCTGCTTGAATATCGGCAGCCGGCATATGAATTTGGATCCTGCTCACGATTCCAAAAGACTACTGCTTCATCTTGAACCGTTTTCTTAAGCCGCATCCTGCGATAAATGTCGTCCATTCTCGCTTGAATCCTGCTGCCGGCCCTCGCAATGCCGAAACTCTGAAGCACTCTTCTTGTTAGTAGCGCTTTACTGATGGGCGCTTCTTCCGCAAGCACCGCTTCAATCCTCGATTGAATGATTTTAGTCATCGATGGAAGCGCAAAATCCTCTGGGTTAATAAAATACTGGGACTCATGCTTATAGGATTTGTAGACAGGCGGAAAATGTTTGGAGGAAGCGTTGATAGCCGTGAGCGTTATACCCTCATTATCCGTCGCGGGACATTTGATATCATCCAGCTCTAGTTTCGCCTGCATGGCTGAATCTTTCCAGACTTGAGTGTCTTCCAGCTTAACTATGCCAGCTACTGTGCGGTGTATCACGGGAACGGGCTCAACCGAGTTTTCCGTTTCATCCTTAGCGGTTTCCTGTTTAACCCGATTCTGAATCTCCTCAAGCTTTGCAAGGATTCGTTTTATCTCTTTGTCGCAGTTATCCCACCAATCCAGCGACCATACCCGGTGAATCTTCCAGCCGAGATCTTCTAGAACCGAAATGCGATTCAGCTCACGGTCACGGGTTGTTTTCGCCTCGCCGTAAACGGGACCGTCGAGTAGGATGCCGAGCATATACTGCTGCGGATTGGCCGGATCCACGACGCCGACATCAATTCGATATTCTGAACGGCCAACATTTTGCTGGGTGTCGTAGCCATGCTCTTTAAGAGCCCGGCAAATGCTTTCCGCAATGCCGGACTGCTGTATGCGACACCGTCTAGAGGTGTTTTCATCCTGCACCAACTTCCCGCTGGCGGCATATTCCAAAAAAGCCTTCAAAGCGGCAACGCCTTTGGCACTGGTTCGGGAGACGTTGATTTGGTCAGGCGTCAGGGAAGAAAAGACAATCATTTCTTCCCTTGCTCGGGAAACAGCCACATTGAGACGCCGCCACCCGCCTTCCCGGTTTAGAGGGCCGAAATGCATAGTGACTCTGCCGCTCTCGTCCGGCCCATAGCCGATGGAGAACAGGATGACATCGCGTTCATCTCCCTGAACGTTTTCTAGGTTTTTTATGAAGAGCGGCTCTTTAGTCTCAAATGCCCATTGCTCAAGCTGCGCATCCGTTTTGCACGCCTCAGCCAGCAAATCGTCAATGAGGTTCTGCTGTGAAATATTGAATGTCACCACGCCGACGCTGAGTTTTGAAAGCTCCTTATCGCGGCTCCGTCGTATGAGTTCATTGACGACAGCTTCGGCTTCCGCACGGTTCTGGCGGGACCTGCCGCGCTCGAAAACGCCGTTGACATGAACCAAAGATACCTTGGATATCCGGTCATTAACGGATGGGAAAGTATAGAGCCTGTTTTCATAGAACTGACTGTTGCTGAATGCAATAAGGCTCTCGTGATGGCTTCGATAATGCCAGAGAAGGTGTGTTTGGGGCATATTTAGAGCGAGGCAGTCCTCCAGGATGTTTTCCAGATCTTCCGTTTCCAGATGCTCTTCATCCACGATATTGGAGGCAAAGAAGGAGGTGGGGGGCATCTGATTTGGGTCGCCCACAATAATCGCGTCCTTGCCCCGCGCCAAAGCGCCCACTGCCTTACAAGTAGGCAGCTGGGAAGCTTCGTCGAAGATAACGATGTCAAATGGCTTACAGTTGGGATCTAGATACTGAGCGACTGAAAGGGGGCTCATCAGCAAACAGGGGCAAAGCCGCGGCAGAAGATTGGGGATTTGTTCGAACAATCTTCGAATGCTCACCCCACGCCCACCGCTGCGAATAGCGCGCTGCAAAATGCCAAGCTCCGAACTTTGTGCGGCTTCCTGCGAAAAATTCGGAACCCTTGACGCAAGCCGGCAAAAAATCTCCTGCTGTGTCAGCCGCATTAGTTCGGCATCCAACCGCTTCAGTTGCTCAATTTTTTCTATGAACATCGCGCCGGAGAAATGATTCAATGCCGAGTCTGCGTCAATCGCAGCTGAAGCGAGCAACTTATATATGGCCTTTTTATAAGCCGGTTGCACCTCCTCATGCGCCATCCCGTTCTGATAGGCAGTTAATACGGGTTGCAACCCAAGTGCAGCGGCTTCCTCAGCAATTCTGTTCCAGTTAATCCACTCTTTCAGAATGCCTATATGCGCACGGATGTCCTGACAGAGCTTCTTTTGAGCATTACCCCAGTTCCCGCCCATGTGATCACGAATTGACAGCAGTGAGTAAAGCGCGTTTTTCGCCGTAATCAGGCTGTCCCATGCTGCCAACAGTGTGGGGATCTGCTTTTGACACGCCTCAACACCGGCGTATTGGATGCGAATCCGGTCCGAGCCGCTGATTATTCTAAGCTTTTCGGCGCTTTCTTTGGCGATGGTGGTGAGCTCGATGATTTTTTGCCAGTTAGTCTCTTCCCCCTCGTATAGATTATGCAAATCGTCTCCGTATGAAGAGAACAGCGCGTCTGCGGCTGCCTTCTCTGCTTGATACTCTGCAAACATTGACAACTGCTGCCCTAGAGTATTTTTGTCAATGAGCGTTTTTGAATATCCTGCCAGACGCTTGATCAAACCATTTAAAGCGAGAATCTTTCCCAAAAACCACTTGCTTGAAGCCTCGTTATACTCCGCAAGCAGCTTGCTGCCCTCTAACTTAAAGAAATCCGATGTCCAGTTCATTGAAAGCTGCGCAAACAGCGAATGGGCTTTTATATAATGCTGTGCCATTATACGCACTTCAGACAAATACCTGTCGATATTGGCCGCTTGCGCCCATGCTCTTGGGATATTGGCCCAGCTGACAAGCTCCCGCGCGATGGAAACAAGCCTTAGGATGGAATCGAAATCCGAACAGTTGGTTTCCTCAATCGCAGACTCAAACCGGCTGCTCGCATCCATGAACTTGTCAAGGGCCTTTTCATACTCTGACAGCAAACCGGGAAGGACGACTCGAAGCTGCTGAGAATACTGCGTACACCCGACATTCCGCAGTGGATGCCCGCAGGGATGCCCGACTTCTCTGCCGGAGGCCACCAGCCGTTCCAGCACAGTTTCATGCTGGTCTAGGAGCTCCGATGTGACGGTATGCGCAAACTCAAACGGGAAATCGGGCAGGTCGGAAGCATGGCTGTATTTCTCATAGCTGTCAATCAGGCTGAAAAGCGACATGCCGCACTTTTGCGGCGCATGAAGCGCCTTTGCATAACTGTCTAAATCCTGGCGCAAGGCGGCGATCTGCGAGGCCTTGCGCGCATAGGCTTCTGCAGTTATGGTTTTGGTAACTTCCGTCGCACTTTTTAGTTGCTCCAAAACATCTTTCTTTTTAGCTTTGTTCGAGTGCAATTCGAGACAAAACGGTGCGATCCCAAGCTTTTCAAGGCGCTTCTTGACCACTTCAAGCGCTGCCATTTTTTCGGCGACAAACAGGACGGTTTTACCCTGCGCCAGCGCATTGGCAATCATTGCGGTAATAGTCTGGGATTTGCCCGTGCCGGGTGGGCCATGCAGAATAAAGCTCTTGCCTTTGCAGGCCTCGCTGATGGCAAAGAGCTGGGATGCGTCGGCGGGAAGCGGCAGAAAAACGTTGTCCTCGGTCACGCGCGGACTAATCTCCATATCGCAGGCATCCCAGGCGAGTTTTCCGTCGATCAGGCTGTAAACGATTTTATTCCTGGCCAGATCTTCGGAACGGTTTCGGAGATCATTCCACATGACAAACTGCGAAAAGGAGAACGTGCCCAAATATGCAGACTCCAAAACGTCCCATCGCTTCAGATTTTTAATCGCCTCCCGAATGATTGTCAGCGATTTTCGAATATCGACGCCATGTTCGTCGCTTGGCAGTGGGTCTAATCCTTGAATGGTAATGCCGAAATCCTGCTTGAGCATTTCAAGCAGGGTTATATTCATCTGAGGTTCGTCATCGCTCAGTCGGATAACATAGCCCTGAGCGGCAGATTTGCGAACCATGTTAATCGGAATTAATATCAAAGGCGCGTATATGGGTTTTAAGCTAGCGTTCCCTTCATACCAACGAAGCAGTCCCAAGGCCAGGAAGAGCGAGTTTGCACCATTTTCCTCCAATGATGCTTTATACGCGCGATAAAGGTCCTTGAGGCGTTTTGTCAATTCGCCTTCCGTCAAAGCGGCGCGAAGCCGTTTGTTCTTAAACTCGTGCTTAATAACGCTTTCTCTTCCGGCGAGGCTATGCATGTTTTCAAAATTAGGTTCACTTGAAATCTGCCATTCAGAAGGTCTTGGATAAATGGCAAAATCACTGCCGTCAGCCAGAGCATCCTCCAGCTCATCCAGAGAGCTTGTATAGAGCGGAATGATGTTCTTCGTGAGGCGCATGTTAATCAGCATGTTTCGCAGACTGAGGTCAAGAAGCTTTCGCTCCCACTGGGTTTTCTTGGATACTTCTTCAGGCCTGCTTGTATCAATACTGATTCTTCCTGTGAACTGTTTCGGCGCCGCCGTCAGTTCGCTGTCACGAAGAGTCTCCCGCTCAATATGCCAACCCGTTTCAGTATGAATGCGCATGGGAAGCGGCGAGATTCCGCTCAACCTCGCGCGTGCAACATCTATGATGTACTCAACGGGATTTTCCCCGACAAGATGCTGCTCTGCCGCCGCTCTGGCTTCGTCGAAAGAATAGTGCTGACCTGCGACGAAAAGCGTTGTCTCGACAACAGCGATTTCGTTCACGCCGCTGGCCAGCCGCTTGGTAATCAGCGACGCGTCGTCCTGTACGGTCTCGGGAAATGAAAGCTCCTCTAGCCAAACTCCGGCGAAAGCATGTCCGGCTTTGAGTATCAAAAGCGGATGCAATCCGATCGCTTCAAGGCACGCCGCATAAAAAAGGGTTAAATCCAGACAAGTGCCCATCTTCTGCTGCATCACGGCATCGCAAAGCCGCACCCTCTGGCCAACCTGTCCAAAGCTTGCCGGAGGCATCGAATATACAATATTCTGCTTTTGCAACGCGCCGTAGACCGCGGCGGCCTGGGCCAGCACTCTTTGGGGAGATCTTGATTGGTACCCGTCCAGAGAAGGATTGCCCGTCCATTTCTCAAGAAGCTTCGAGGCCTCCGCGTTGATTTTGATAATCTCAGGATGGTTCGGCGTAACGAATGAAGCAAGCAGTTCAGGGTAGTATGCATAGCCGTGCCACTCGTCGAAAGCCAGCGCCGTGATCTCCGCTACCTCCGAAAAGAGTACGTTTTCCTCCGACACGAGCGAAATATATATAAGCCCCCGGATTTTCTCCGTGAGACTCGCAAGGTATTCCGCATTGAGAATGATGTCTATGTTCTTTGCTTCAAAAGTGCTGTTAGCCGGGACATAATCGATGTGCTTTACGTAAGGCAGGCACAATTCAGGCGCAGAATGAATACGTATCTCAACGTTTTCCAACGGATTGTCCGAATTATTGACGATGGTAACCGACTGCACAACAGGGATCTGGTTTTGGTGTAGCACATAGTTGACAACCGATATTACCGAGCATTCCAGGCGGATCTGTTCACGGATTAAATACTGGCTTTCAGCGTCGGAGAGTTCCATACTTGCCGATGCCGTCTCTGCTTTTTTGGTTCTTTCCTCGGGCGCCATATCGGACGCTGCCGTTTTGATTTCATTGATTTGTTCCAACAGCTCCGAAATACACTTTTCCTTTTCTTGCAGCCGTTCTTCAAAGTCTTCGTCGGCACTGATGTTTTCAGGCATGATGAACTCGGGGGCTGTAAAACTCCAGTCCCCGTATACTTCCATAAACCAAGCGCTGAGGTTGTATGCCATACGCAGGAGCGTTTGAGCACTGGTAAAATCGCTAATGCCAGTATGTACCGCATCGTTGCGTGCTTTTCGAATCGCAAACAAAATATCATCGATGTTTTTGGGCAGCAAATCCTCTCGGCGAAGCATCCTAATGCGGTCCGCAAATGTCATTTCCGCTGGCGCAGACATTCTTTCAAAGTGAATTATCTGGTTGACAATACGCTCAGCCAATAATCCAAGTTTAAAAATACAGGCGTTGGGATCAGCGTACAGATAAGCTTCTGCCAAAGCGCCGATTTCCGCCATATCAGGCCAATAATGAGCTAGGAAATCGAAATTGGATCTCATATGGGCCCCCCTCCGCTGCTGGTGGAATGCATAAACTATCTAAATAACCTGGATTGAAGATGGTTTATTAATCGAAGAAAGCTCAAATAGATTAAGTTCTCAAGGCTGGCGTGGTTCTTGCCATTTTCTTGAAGATACTGGTATTATACTTCAATCTATTAAAAAACTCAACGGTTTACGACATAACTATCATGGAATTGCAGTTATTCGCGGTTCCTGGCACATTTTTACGTCATGAAGGACTATATGGCTTCCGGATCTTTTGCCAGAGGGAAGGAGGAAAAAGCAGCCTCAGCTTCGATGGTCTTTATAGGAAATATTAACCAGAGTGTTGATGTGCTGCTTAAAACATCTCATCTTTTTGATCCGTTCCCTGAAGCAAAAAAAGCCGGGAATCAAATCCCGGCTTTCTTTTTAGCTTGTTTGGCGCCGCCAGCCTCATTGACTGGCCGCAAACTCCTTTCCGTCCAATCGCAGTATCTCGTCGATGATTGCCATGCCTCTCAGCAGCTCGGGCCCCTCAAAAAAGAAGGGCTCGTCTTCAATCATCTTTTGAAACTTACGTTTCAGGTAGCGGAACATCTTCCACTGCTTTTCGCTCAGGAAGTCCGTCAAAGCAATGTCTTCAACGAAGCCGTGCTCCAACAGCCATTCGCGGCTGTAATTCCAGAAGGACAGGCGGCTGAGAGTGTAGCGATAATAAAGCGGCTTGCGCAGCGCCGCCCAGAAGGGCTTGAGCGCCAAGTCAATTTCTTTGACCAGTTGCGTTTTGTGCCAGTTGCGCATGTAGTCGGTGAGCTCTGGATGTTCAATTGTAATGTCAATCATAAAAACAACCCCATTTAGGCATAGTAATCCCGTGGAAGTACGGGCATACACTATGGGGGTGGTTTTTCTTTAATAATTCTACTATACTCCAAAGGCATTGTCAAATGAACCGGTTCTCTAATACGCATTGGCGGTTATTCGTTTCGCGGCGACAGAAGAAAAAGCCGGGGAGCAAACGCCCCCGGCTTCTTCATTGTCAAGCACCATTCCGTGTAAACTCCTAAAGTTGGTTCTAAGTAATGAATTCAACACAAACTACTACTAGGTGAAATAAATGTGAAGCTCTTTAATCGCAAGCGTGTTCCTTCGTGGTTGAGGTCAATCATCCTTATAATTCTGATCAACAGCAAGAGCGGCGGCATTGACCCAAAGGACAGCCCAGGTTGCAACATCCTGAAGAGTTTCTGCGAAAAGGTTGTGAAGTAAAGGGCGCTTAGAATTCAGACCTGTACTTCACAGACAACCTCTCACAAACAGTCGAAACTGAAAATCACAGGAAACGGGAGCAACAATCAATGCTGGGGCTCCTACCTTTATGACCTCGAACCAGACCCCGGGATTTCGGAAGTCTTTGTGGATATGTAAAAGATAGGGCGGCTTCTAGCCTTTTGCCCGCATGGGCTTGTATTCGCACGGGACGCCGGACTGGCATTTGCCGCAGCCATAGCGCGGGGCGAAT
>ENA-OWOZ01000680-OWOZ01000680.1-bioreactor-metagenome-genome-assembly--contig:-NODE-680-length-39319-cov-17.156389_pt1 | contig 39319 bp, 37 predicted proteins | sample MGYA00238140_ERZ651804 | MGnify/ENA primary metagenome ERZ651804 (study PRJEB26910, sample SAMN07631232) | bioreactor metagenome | isolation source: Switchgrass digestor | place: USA: Dartmouth...
TTCGCTGTCAGGAGTTTTAGAAAATTCTTAAAATTTTTTCTTAAAAACTCTTGACTTTAATTAGCTGGTCTTTCTTTCAAAATACCCCAGATTAAAACATACTAATCATATATAAATTATATGAATTAAAACAAAAAAAGTCAATAATAAATTTGGCCAATTCACAAATTTTTGGTGAATTGGCCAAGAAATTTATCTTATTAAATGTAGAACATCAAGGCATTATAATCCTTATGCTTTTCTGCCTCTGCAACCAGGTCTGCAATTGTAATTGTACTGAGAGTTTGTTTGATGTTTTTATCCAAAACATCAAAAACCGATGACCGGAGGGCTTGTTCAATATCGGGGGCTTTATCGGAAACTGTTTCCTGTGTTTGCTCAAATAACGATACTTCGACGGACAGCAATACATCCAATACGGTTATTTGGCTTGGTGTTCTTGTTAATTGATACCCGCCCTGAGCACCTTTGGTGGAACTAACGATTTTTGCCTTTTTTAACGAGGAGAATACCTGCTCCAAAAAGATTTTAGATATTCCCAGTTTTTCAGAAATGCTAATTACAGTAATATATTCTCCGTTGTTATATTGCTGTGCCATACTGATAACCGCTGCCAGGGCATATCGTCCTTTTGCCGATATTCTCATCCTTATCACTCATTTCATATATAAATAGTACGTAATAATGATAAAGGGAAAAAGGCGTATTGTCAATATTTCAATACTTTATCATTAATTAATATACCTCATTTTAAAAAATAAAACATATATAAATAGTAAATTTGATATTGACAAATTGAAGTTGAGAGTTTATGATAAAACATATAAAACATATATGAATAATAAATTTCTATAAATAGAGGTAACTGGTAGTCCACAACTTTTAAGAACCTAAAGAATATCAATGGAAAAAACTTTTCTGGAAGAAAAAAACAGGCGAAGCATCCGGAATTAATATCCCCAGATTACTAATCCTGATTACTAACATTGAAAGGAATGATTGATTTGGCACATTACAAACATATTGAATCGGCAGTCATCCATGGTGGCATTTATGGAGATTTCCATACCGGTTCGGTAAATACCCCTATTTATCAAACCTCCACCTTTGAACAGGACGGTTTGGGCAAGCCCCGCTCAAATTGGGAATATTCCCGAACGGGAAATCCCACTCGGGCAGCTTTGGAGGCTTTGATTGCAGAGTTGGAGGGTGGGTCCCGGGGATTTGCATTTTCTTCCGGTATGGCAGCCATTGATGCAGTTCTGCATCTCTTCCAATCCGGAGACAGCGTCATTATTTCCGACAATGTATATGGAGGGACTTTTCGAATTCTGGATAAAATCTTCAAGCAGTATGGCTTAAACTATAAAATTGTGGACACCACTGATTTGGCAGCACTCGAAAGTGCATTTACTTCGGATGTTAAAGCTTTGTTGCTTGAATCCCCGGCCAATCCGCTGCTCAAAGTTACGGATATCGCGGCGGCAGCTGAGATAGCAAGATCCAAAGGAGCGCTGACTGTAGTGGATAACACCTTTATGACCCCTTATCTTCAACGGCCTTTAGAGCTTGGAGCGGATATCGTCGTGCATTCGGCAACCAAATATCTTGGCGGACATAGCGATGTCATTGCAGGACTTGTCATCGTTAAAGACGGTGAACTGGCAGAAAAGCTGCATTTCATACAAAATGCGGTGGGTGCCGTTGCCGGGCCGTTTGATTCTTTCCTGCTCATTCGAAGTATCAAGACGTTGGCAGTGCGCATGGAAGCCCATGTGGCCAACGCAGAAAAACTAGCAGAGGCTTTAAAAAGTAATCCGGCAGTTAAAAACGTCTATTATCCCGGCTTAAAATCCGCTCAAGGATATGAGATTCAAAAGAGACAGGCAAAAAACGGCGGAGCCATGATTTCCTTTGAGTTACATAACAATTATGACATCAACAGGTTTTTTGAAGGTTTGGAGTTGATTGCCCTTGCGGAAAGCTTGGGCGGTGTTGAAAGTCTTGTCTGCCATCCTTCAAGCATGACCCATGCATCTGTTCCAAAGGAAATACGCGAAAAGATCGGCATCACGGATACATTGATCCGCTTGTCGGTAGGTATTGAAAATTATGATGATTTAAAAAACGATTTATTTTCTGCTATAAAAGGAGCGCGAGTACTATGATATATGATGATATGCAACAACTTATAGGAAACACACCTCTTGTACGTCTTCGCCATTCCGGTTTTCCTGACGGTGTCCGCGTATATGCCAAGCTTGAACTGTATAACCCCAGTGGCAGTGTAAAAGACCGAATCGGAAAATATATGATTGAAGATGCGGAAAAAAGAGGTGTTTTGGTTCCCGGCAGCACTATAGTGGAAGGAACTGCGGGAAATACCGGACTGGGCATTGCTTTTGCCGCCCTTAACCGGGGTTACCGGTTAATTATGGTGGTACCAACCAAATTTTCACAAGAAAAACAGGCTCTGCTCCGCGCCCTCGGTGCGGAAGTAATTAACACACCCCGTGAAGAAGGAATGTTGGGGGCGGAACGAAAAGCGGAAGAATTGCGGCAGTCCATTCCTAAAGCCGTTTCACTGGAGCAATTCCGAAATCCGGCAAATCCGTTGGCTCATTACGAAACAACCGGTCCTGAAATTTGGGAGGACCTGGGAGCGGACATAGATTATTTTGTCGCCGGTGCCGGAAGCGGTGGTACATATGCGGGAATCGTGCGTTACTTAAAAGAACAAAAACCGGATATCAAAGGTATTCTTGCCGACCCCATCGGTTCCACAATGGGAGGAGGAGAGCATGGTGATTATGACATAGAAGGCATTGGAAACGACTTTATACCGGAAACAATGGATATGTCCCTTGTGGACGAGGTTATAAAAGTCAGTGATGATGAAGCTTTTACCGAGACCAGGCTTCTGGCGCGAAATGAAGGTATTATTGCCGGCTCGTCCTCCGGAGCAAATCTTGCAGCGGTACGCAAGCTTGCCATGCGGATTCAACGCGGCACCATTGTTACAGTGCTGCCTGACAGGGGTGAACGCTATCTATCCAAAAACCTGTTTTTGTGAGGTGAATAATGATGAAAAATAAAGTTTTGTCCCCTATTGTCTATCTTATATTTGGTGTTTTACTGACTCTTGGACCTTATTCAATTTTTCCGGTTTGCAAAGCTTCGATGATGGCTATGAGATGCCAGGCCACGGCAAAAGCAGAACTTGTGCTGGGTATTCTGACAATTGCTGTAGGTGTCTTGATGCTGTTAATAAATCATAGGAAATTCAGAATTGGATTGAATATTGCCGCAATACCCATTGGGATATTGGCCTTTCTGTTTCCCAACAGCATAACGGGTGTTTGCTCCAAAGTACACATGACCTGCCGGGCATTAACCCTGCCCGTGTTAAGCTTAACAGGCATAGCTCTTGTAGTTTTTGCCGGTATAAACACGGTTTACTTGTGGAGATTTGAAAGCAAAGGGGAAATTTATGATGGCATATGCATTAACTTCGAATAGAATCTCCTTTCTAAATCTCAGAAAAAAGTCCTTTCGCACCTTTGCATTAATATTGGTGGTTGCAATCCTGTCTTTTGCGCTTTTTGGAGGAACTGTCCTGTCCTTTAGCTTTAGAAACGGGCTTCGCAGTGTAGAAGCAAGGCTTGGTGCAGATTTGATTGTGGTTCCTCTCGGGCATGGGAAACAACAGGAATCCATTCTTTTAACCGGGGAGCCGTCCTACTTTTATTTTAATAAAGAGATTGTCCAAAAGCTTCAGGAAGTTGAGGGTATTTCCAAACTGTCGACACAATTTTACCTCATTTCACTAAGTACAGGATGCTGTTCTCTTCCTGTGCAGATTGTGGGATTTGATCCGGCTACGGATTTTTCAATTCAACCGTGGATTCAAGAAACTCTGGGGGGAAATCTTGAAAACGGTGCTGTTATTGTCGGAAGTGATATTATGATTGAGGATAACAAGCACATTAAATTTTTTGATAAAGAATATCCCGTGGCGGCAAAGCTTGACAAAACGGGGACAGGATTGGATCAATCCGTATTTGCTACTATGGAAACCCTTAAAGACCTATATTCCGGTGCAAAAGAAAAAGGCTTTAACTTTTTGGAGGATACGGATCCTGATACCTTTATTTCATCCGTACTGATTAAAGTTCGTGAAGGGTACAATATAGATCAAGTCATAACCAATATCCGAAGAAAAACGGACGGTGTCCAAATTGTCAGGACACAAAATTTAATTACCGGCATTTCAAAGAGCCTTGGCAATATTATCACCTTTTTTAATGTATTTGCATTGGTGCTTTTGGGCGTAACCTTGGTAATTTTGACGGTGGTATTTTCAGCCTCAGCCAATGAACGAAAAAAGGAATTTGCTATTATGAGGATACTGGGGGCCACAAGGAAAAAGCTTGCTGCCGTTTTGATTTGGGAGTCGCTGTATATCAGTGTGTCAGGCGGTGCTATAGGAACTATACTTGCGGCAATATTTGTATTTCCCTTTAACGTTTTCATTGGTGACAGCATAGGATTGCCTTACATACAGCCTTCTCTTCTTTGGATTATAGCTATTTTACTGGGAACATTACTCGTGGCTTTTTCCCTTGGCCCAATTGCTTCAGCCTATTCTGCCGTTAAAGTCAGCCGTTCCCAAACTTATCTGACATTAAGGGAGGGTGAGTAGAATGCTGCTTGAAGTAAGTAATCTCAGTAAGGAATATATCCGGAGCAACCGGCCGTTTTTCGCAGTCAGGGACGTTCATTTGAAAATGAAAGCAGGTGATTTTGCCATTATTATCGGCCGTTCCGGCAGCGGAAAGACTACCCTCTTGAATCTAATCGGCGGACTGATTTCTCCAACCGGCGGTCATGTCAGTATTGACGGCTGTGATATCATGTCCCTGAAGGACAGGGAATTGTCTTCGTTTCGCAACTCCTATATAGGCTATATACCGCAAGGACACAGTATTTTATCGAATTTGTCCGTTTTCGATAACGTCCGTTTGCCGCATTATTTACAAAAACGTCAAGGAGATGTAAATAAGAGAGCCCTATCCCTTTTGGAGCAGGTCGGCATTGCACATTTGGCCAATGCCTATCCACAGCATTTGTCCGGGGGTGAACTTAGGCGGGTCACCATAGCCAGGGCACTTATGAATAAACCGAAACTTCTTTTGGCCGATGAACCTACAAATGATTTGGATGCGCAGACTACTTATGAAGTTATGCAACTGTTTTCCGATATCGCCAATGAAGGTACGGCGGTTCTGTTGGTTACCCATGATCTTAGTACCATTCACTATGGAAAACATGTTTATCAAATGGACAACGGAAAATTAAAATCCCATAATACATAGCATTCATATAAGTTTAATAAAAAAATACTTGACATTGTATATAGAAAAGTGTAATATTTTAAAACATACTAATCATATATGTTTAATACAAAAGGGGTGGTTTTTATGGACTTACATATTAGAGAAGCGGATATATCTGACAGTGCATTGGTGCTTTCGTTTATTAAAGAACTTGCAGAATTTGAGGGGATGGGCAAAGAGGTTACAACGACTGAAGCAGAGCTTCGGGAATCCCTTTTTCAAAAAAGACAGGCAAATGTTTTAATAGCTGAAATTGACGGTAATCCCGCAGCCTTTGCACTGTTTTATCCCGTATATTCCACCTTCTCCGGACGGCAAAACCTCTTTTTAGAAGACCTGTTTGTGAAAGAAGAATATCGAGGTAAGGGTATTGGTAAAGCACTTATGAAACAGCTTGCAAAGAAAGCTTTGCAAATGGGTGCGAAACGTCTTGACTGGTATGTACTTGAGGACAATAAAAGCGGCTCAAGGTTTTATAAGCATCTGGGGGCAGTTCCCCTTTTAGACCGGCGTACATATCGAATGAGTGAAAAAAGTTTGGAATCTTTAGCGAACGGAGTGATGACAAATGTCAAAAATAAATTTATCCCTTCCGGAAGTACAGATAAGGGAAATTCGTATTAATTCAATAACGGGTTATCAGGGAGATGCTAAGGAACTGGTAGAAGCCCGCGAATTCGGTCTGAAGGATAAAGAACGTTCCTTTAGCCAATGCCTGGGCTGTGCTACCTCAAAAGCGGCCTGTATGACTGTGTTAATTCAGGACGCTGCAGTCATCAGCCATGGACCGGTGGGCTGTGCTTCCTGTCTGCATGAATTTGCCTTTACCTATCGGGTGAATTATCCTTTGCGCGGTATTGAACGTCCCACACCACGCCGTATCTTTTCCACCAATCTAAAGGAAAAGGATACAGTTTACGGAGGAAATATAAAGCTTGCCAATACCATTCGAGAGGTATATGAGAGAACGCATGCCAACGCTATTTTTGTATTGACCACATGCGCTGCCGGAATTATCGGCGATGATGTGGAAAGCGTTTGCAACGAAGCCGAGGAAGAGTTGGGAATACCGGTGGTAGCCATCTTTTGCGAAGGTTTTCGTTCCAAAGTATGGACCACAGGTTTTGACGCTGCTTACCACGGCATTGCACGCAAGCTGATTCAAAAACCCCGGAGGCGGCGGGATGACATGATCAATGTAATCAATTTCTGGGGCAGCGATGTGTTTTACGAATGGTTTGCTCCCTTTGGAGCAAAACCCAATTACATAATCCCTTTTTCTACAGTGAACGGATTAAAATATGCCAGCGAGGCCGCTGCCACCGTCCAGGCTTGCTCCACGCTGGGAAGCTACCTGGGAGCAGTGCTGGAACAGGATTTTGGTGTTCCCGAAATTCCTGCCGCCCCACCCTACGGTATTGCACAAACGGATAGATGGTTCAGGGCGTTGGGAAAGATCCTCGGCAAAGAAGAAATTGCTGAAAAAATCATTGCGGAAAAAAAGAAAGAGTATCTGCCCAAAATTGAAGCTCTACGGGAAAAATTGGCCGGAAAAACGGCTTATGTAACAGCAGGTGCTGCCCATGGCCATGCGTTGCTGGATGTGCTGGGAGAGCTTGGCATTAAAGCAGTCGGTGCAGCGATTTTCCATCACGACCCCATCTATGACAGCGGACGTGAGGAAAACGACCAACTGGCTCAGCGCGTAGCCGATTATGGAAATGTTTTTAACTACAATGTTTGCAACAAGCAGGAGTTTGAGCTGGTCAATGCCTTAAACCGCCTCCGTCCCGATGTATTGCTGGCCCGGCATGGCGGCATGACTCTCTGGGGAGCAAAACTGGGCATTCCGTCACTTTTAATTGGCGATGAACATTACTCCATGGGTTATGAAGGTCTGGTCAATTACGGTGAGCGTATTTTAGAAGTTATTGAAAACGATGAATTTGTAAAAAACCTCGAAAAGCATGCCATCAATCCATACACCAAATGGTGGCTTGAGCAGCCGCCGTATTATTTCCTGAAAGGAGGTACCGGTAAATGAGTAGATCCGGATTGATTGAACAAGAACGTTTTACCTGTGCAATCGGTGCTTTGCAAACCGTGGTGGCTATTCCGCGGGCCGTGCCGATTCTTCATTCCGGTCCCGGCTGCGGCGAGATGATTGCCGGATTTTTTGAACGGTCAACGGGATACGCCGGCGGTTCCACATCTCCCTGCACAAACTTTACAGAAAAAGAAGTTGTGTTTGGCGGAATCAACCGGCTGAGGGATATTATAGAAAACACCTACAAAGTATTGGATGCGGATTTGCAGGTGGTTCTGACCGGCTGCACCGCCGGTATTGTCGGAGACGATGTGGACAGCCTTGTTTCTGAATTTGCCCAAAAGGGTAAGCCGATTGTATCCGTGGAAACTGCAGGATTTAAGGCCACCAACTTTGAAGCTCACAGCCTTGTGGTTAATGCCATTATAGATCAATATGTAAGCCGGTTTGAAGATGAGAATAAGCCAAAATCGCAAAAAAACACAGTGAATCTTATAGCCTCCATTCCGTATCAGGATCCGTTTTGGAAGGGTAATCTGGCCGAATACAAGCGTCTGCTTGCCGGTATTGGGCTTAAAGCCAATGTTTTATTCGGACCCCAGTCGGGAGGTGTAAAAGAGTGGCAGTCCATACCTACAGCACTTTTCAATATTTTAGTTTCCCCATGGTACGGAAAACCCATTGCGGATCACCTCAAATCCAAATACGGGCAGGAATATACATGGTTTCATCACATTCCCATAGGTGCCAATCAAACCGAGGCGTTCCTTAATCAAGTTGTGGAATTTGCCATCGAACAAGGAGCAGATATTGACAAAGAATCAGCCCAGGAGTTTATCCGTCACGAGTCCCATGCCTACTATGAGGAGATTGATAACCTTGCCACCTTCCTTTTGGAGTTTCGCTACGGTCTTCCCAACCATGCCCATATCCTTCATGACGCGGGATATGTCGTCGCACTGTCTAAGTTTTTGCTGCACGAGGTGGGAATTGTACCAAAGGAACAATTTATTACCGATGCTACACCGGAAAAATTCCATGAAGCCATTCGCGCCGATTTGAAAAGCACCAGCGATAAAAAGGAAATTCCGCTTTATTTTGAGCCCGATGCGGGAAAGGCGCAGGAGATTCTTAGGGGAATCCATCATAAAGGAAGGGGCCTCATCATCGGTTCAGGATGGGATAAGGAACTGGCAAAAGAAAAAGGCTATGATTTCCTTTCAGCTGCTTTACCTTCTCCCTACCGGTTGGTCTTGACAACCAATTACGCAGGATTTACAGGAGGGCTTCGGGTTATAGAGGACATCTACCAGACGGTTCTTTCAACCTATGCATAAGGAGGGCGACCGTATGAGTTACCGTATTGGATTTGCCAGTATTGACGGCACTGTTATTGATCAACACTTTGGCTCGGCCAGATACTGGCAGATATATGATGTGGATAAAGAGGCGCGTTTTGTGGAGACCCGAAAAACGGCCGCCAAATGTCAGGGTCATTGCGAAGGCGGATTTGACCATCTTCTTTCAGTGTTGGAGGCCTGTGATGCAATATTTGTTTTGAAAATAGGTCAGGCTGCGGCAGCTGTTATGATAGCCAAAGGCAAAAGAGTCTTTGAAGCAACCGGTGAAGTGGAAGAGATCCTTGCCCAACTGGTCGGTGGCCGCTTGCATGAAGAAGGCGGTTAAGGAGGAAGTTTTATGGCATTTACATATGAAGATCTGAAAAAAAATCATCCCTGTTTTGCGGCGGGAGCTAAAAACAATAAGGGTCGTGTTCATTTGCCGGTATCTTACGGGTGCAATATTGCCTGCAATTTTTGCAAGCGTGACATCAACGATACGGATAACCGTCCCGGGGTTGCAAGCGGAATAATCACACCACAGGAAGCTGTAGATGCAGTGAGAAGAGCGGTGGAACTTTGCCCCGATATTACTGTAGCGGGAGTGGCCGGACCGGGTGATACCCTGGCAACACCTTATGCACTGCAGACCTTTCGCCTTATCAAGCAGGAATTCCCTCATATTATAAAATGCATGAGCACCAACGGCCTTCTTCTGCCGGAATACGCTGATGAGATTATTGATGTGGGCATTGACAGCCTGACTGTTACCGTCAATGCAGTTGACCCGGAAATACAGGCACAGATTTGCGAGGGTATTGTCTATCATGGTAAGCGCTATACAGGAATTGAAGCCGCAAAAATTCTTATTCAAAATCAACTTGCCGGAATTAAGAAAGTATCCCAATCAGGAATAACCGTAAAAGTAAATACAGTGTTAATCCCGGAGATCAACGCGGATCATGTGGTGGAAGTGGCAAAGACTGTTGCACAGCACGGAGCAAAAATCTATAACATTATTCCGCTGATTCCCCAGCACAAGCTTAGCTGGTGCAGCACACCGGGATGTGATCTCATCAGCAAAGTGAGGTCAGAAGCCCAGGCCTATATCAATGTATTCCGGCATTGCCAGCGTTGTAGAGCAGATGCTGCCGGAATTCCAGGCGGTAAGGATATATCCTCAAGTTTATATATTAGGCCTGTAAAATTGGAAAATACCTTTTCCCATGGCTAAAAGTTGCGCAATTGAAAGCTTAAGAGTTTGTTAATGATATTGCCCTATATATTGTGCAGGTTGAAAGTAAACATGATTGAAAACAGATGAACAGAGAGAAGTTTACATGATTGAAAAAAATAAAAAATTGGCAGCAGCAAGTGTAACTTGATGAAATAAAGCTGTATATTTATCAATCCTTTAGGAGGTGGTTTGATATGTGTAGTGACTGTAACATGACGGAAATGCCCCGATGTATACTTTCAAATTTATTTATAGGAGGAGATTTAACATGGCAAACGAATTAGAAAAAACTGCATATCGGTTTGATACTCAAAGACTGCGGGCAGGCTATGATCCAAAGGAGCATAACTATGCCGTATCGCCGCCCATTTATCAGACCACTTCCTTTGACTTTCGCGATGTAGAGCATGCAAAAGCTTTATTTGGACTTCGCGAATTGGGAAACCTTTATACCCGCATTGGAAATCCTACGGTTGCTGTACTGGAGCAACGGGTAGCGGCCCTTGACGGAGCCAGCGGTGCAGTGGCACTGGCTTCCGGCATGGCAGCTATCAGTTATACTCTGCTCAATGTTGCAGAGGGCGGAGGTCGTATTTTGACTTCTCCCTATCTCTATGGCGGCAGTGCGGACAGTTTTAAAAAAGTTTATCCTAAATTTGGTATAACCTTCGATTTTGCTAAAAATATAGAAAATCCTGAAAAGCTTTCGGAAGAAATTAAGCCCGATACCAAAGCAATCTATGTGGAAAGCATCAGCAATCCCAATGCCGCTCTTTTGGACATTGATGCGATTGCGAAAGTCGCCCATGAACATGGCATACCTCTGATTGTAGACAATACAGTTGCAACGCCGTACTTGTATAACCCTATTTCCCATGGGGCCGACATTGTGGTCTACTCTGCGACCAAAGGATTGACGGGACACGGAAACGTTATTGCCGGACTGGTGCTGGAAAGCGGTAAATTCAACTGGCAGAGCGATAAATTCCCTCAGTTTTCGGAAAAGTATTATACCCTGCGGGACATTAACGATAACTACCGCAGTTTTCTTGAAGTATTTCCGGAGGCTCCGTTTACCGGCAGGATACGCTTTAACTATCTCAACTACTTTGGAGCGGCATTATCGCCTTTTGATGCCTACCTTGTTTTAATCGGATTGGAAACCCTGTCTGAGCGCGTTGAAAAACAAGTGCGTAATGCCAGTATCCTGGCGGAATACCTAAAATCCCACAAGTCGGTGGAATGGGTTCGTTACCCCGTTTTGAAGGATAGCCCCTATTATGAGCTGGCACAAAGGGATTTCCCAAAAGGAGCGGGAGGAATCCTGTCATTCGGTTTCAAAGGGACAACGGCTCAAAGGGAAACTTTCTTGAACTCAGTGAAACTCTTTCATTATCATGTCTGCCATTACCAAAGTTGTAAAAGCAAAACCATTGGCATTGGAAATACCGGTAAAAATCTGGGGCATGGCCTGAGGCACTGCAACATGGAATATTAAAAATGGCGTTTTTGCCCCCAGGGTGCGAGCTACTTCGAACTGATACTTTGGGGTGGATTGTATGCCCTGGGCTGTAAGAGCCGCAATGGAAAACCATGCGCATATTACAATAAGAAAAACAGCTGCTGAAAACGGAGACGGGAAAAGCGTCAGTGCAAAGGGCATCCACGCTACGGCAGGAATGACACCGGTAATCTTTAATATTGGATATACCCAATAATATACCTTTGGAAACCAACCGATTAAAATTCCCGTACCCACCCCAAACACCACACCCAGAGTAAATCCGGCCAAAAAAAGTTTAATGGAGTAAAGGGTATTTTGTAAAATAAAATCTCCTTCAATCAAAAAGGATTCAAGAATTTTTGCCGGTCCCGGGAAAAACGGCTGCGGTAATAAAAGAAGCTTTGTTCCTAATATATCCCAAGCTGTAATAGCCAGACCCATAGCGAAACGAAAGGGAGCCTGCCTGGAAAATTTTTCTCTTCGCACAGGATCAAAATATGAAAATATTCCCATACCGGCATAAATCAAAATAATTACTACCAGGACCAATCGGTAAAGCAAATTAAATGTGAAGGGAATTCCTGCAACAAAATAAGTTTTGATTTCCACATTTGCCACTTGCTTCACCAGAATATTGGCTGCTATGGCTACAGCAAACCCTGCCAGTGTCAGTACAAAATTAGTACTCCAATTTTGGGCCGAAACCGTTTTTAGTTTTCCATATTGTTGCTTTACTTTTAATTCCGAGGATGTTGGGCTTTGTAGTTTTACTAAATCGTACATAGCAGAATACCTCCTGTGGGGTGTTTATTATTTCCGCCCGGTTCCTCCGGTTCACCGGGCGGAAACAATCTTTGGAAATATTATAAACCCAGGTTGATGTCGACCTCGACATAAGCATTCTTTGTGAAAGTATCAGGATCCGTCTTTAAATATCCAATTTGGTTCAATTGTTCGGCAAAATAGTAAACATTGTCTCGAACCTGTGTTTTATTTTTTTCCCGTTCGGCATAAGAAGGGTATTGATAGCTCTTGATAAGCTTAATGGCTAATTCTCTGTCTTCAATCTGCGCGTATTTACCATTTATTATAATGTCGACGGCTTCTTCCGGGTTTTCCGAAATCCAGTTTTGGGCTGCCCTATATGCACGCAGCAATGCGGCAACCTGTTCTGGTTTTTCGTCAAGCAGCTTTTCCGAAGCATAAAGGAAACAGCAGTATTTTCCGGCAAAAGGTTCATCCTTGGAAATATCAAGAATTACACGGTAATTTCCCGTTTTTTCCTGAACAGAGCCGAAGGGATCCCACAGTGCCGCAACATCAACCTCTCCTTTTCTCAGGGCTTCCACTGCCAGATTTCCGTCGGAGAAGGGAAGGAACGTAACTTCTCCGTCCTCCTGCTTTGCGGAAATTCCGTTTTTCTCCAGCCACACCGATGCTACCTGATGGGGAGTGCCGCCTATTTCATCAACGCTGATCTTTTTTCCCCTAAGGTCTTGAACTCCTTGAATCGGTGAATCCTTCGGAACAATCAGTTTTATGCATCCATAGTGGAGACCGTCCACCACCTTTACCTTCACATTGTTTTCAATAGAGGGAAAGAACTGAAAGTCCCCGTTGACAATCGGGATGGTACCGTTGTTCAAACCGATTTTACGGGTTTCGGTATCTGCCGATATAAGGTTGACATCAAAGCCCTCTTGCTTGAAAAAGCCCTTTTCATATGCAATATAGATAGGTGCACCGCAAAGTGAACCGTCTTTACCGGGAATATCAATTTTTCCGTATTTGTATTCTGCTGAAGATGTCCCCGTTTTCCCGTTGTCCTGGGTACCTCCCGTATTCGTCCTGCCACATCCGGAAAACAAGCCTATAAAAATGGAAAACAGAGCGACTGCACTGATCAATTTTATAAAACCTTTCATGATAAAACACACCCCTTTACGAAATTATATATATGCCTTTTCAAACGCCTGTTCCAAATCAGCTATTAAATCTGCCGGATCTTCCAGTCCTGCCGATATGCGAATTAAGTTTTCCGGAATATCGGCAAATTTTTTCTCATCAGGCTCCAGTTCACTATGGGTGGTTTGCGGAGAATTTACAATCAGGCTGCGGGCATCCCCAATATTGAGATGATGGGCCAGCCGGGAGGATTGGGTTACTACATAAATTTAAGCAAGGTGTGGTCTGCCTACTATAAGGTATTTGCCTCCATTCTCGTTATGGCCCTGCTGTTCAGTCTAATTATGAAAATACTGGGGCTAATACAGGCGAATGTGCTCCGGTGGCAGAAAGGATGGGTTAAGGAATGAGCAAAAACTTATCGGTAATCAGTGATATTATTTTACATATAGAAAATGTAAATTACACTTATTATGACGACGCCGGAAACCATGTTGAGGTACTTCGGGATATCAATTTGTCCGTCCGCCGGGGAGAATTCCTTTCCATCATAGGTTCCTCCGGTTGCGGAAAGACGACGCTCTTACGGCTTATAGCAGGTCTTGACAAGCCGGAAACAGGAACCCTGATTCTTAACGGAGAGCAAATCTCCGGACCAGATCCAGAGCGGGGCTACGTTTTTCAGCATGGAGGTCTTTTTCAATGGCTGACTGTTGAGAAAAATATCGCAACCGGACTTAAGGCACGCCATGTTTATAGGGAGAATAAACACCGTATTGCCCATTATATAGACCTGATTGGACTTAAGGGGTTTGAAAAATGTTACCCGCATCAGTTAAGCGGAGGTATGGCTCAGAGAGTTGCTATTGCCAGGGCATTGATCAATAATCCAAAGGTACTGCTTCTTGATGAACCCATGAGTGCCTTAGATTCCTTTACCCGTTCCGATATTCAGGATAAATTGCTTGAGCTTCATAAAGAAAATAAAACGACAATGATTCTGGTAACCCACGATGTGGACGAAGCAATCTATCTTTCCGACCGTATTGTGGTTATGACTCCGCGGCCCGGAAAAATCAGTGAGATCATGGAGATTAATCTCCCACATCCTCGGCATCGTGGAGGAACCGAATTTCTTTCCCTTCGACGGAATATATTAGAAAAACTGCATCTGGCAAGTGCGCTGCCACAGCCGGAATATACCATATAGATTACGGAGGTTAGAGAGATATGAGTAAAGAAATAAGACAAATCGCTATTTATGGAAAGGGCGGTATTGGAAAATCCACCACCACGCAAAACCTTACCGCAGGACTTGCGGAAAGCGGTAAAAAAATCATGGTGGTGGGATGTGATCCCAAGGCCGATTCCACCAGACTTTTATTGGGAACCTTTGCACAGCGAACTGTCCTGGATACGCTGCGTGAGACCGGGGAAGATGTGAAACTTGAAAATATTGTGCGCATCGGATTCGGCGGAATAAAATGTGTGGAGTCCGGAGGGCCGGAACCCGGTGTTGGATGTGCCGGAAGGGGAATTATTACTTCCATAGGTTTGCTGGAACAGCTGGGTGCCTATGATGATGATCTGGACTATGTATTTTATGACGTACTTGGAGATGTCGTTTGTGGCGGATTTGCCATGCCGATTCGTGAAGGAAAAGCCAAAGAAATTTATATTGTGGCAAGTGGTGAGATGATGGCATTGTATGCTGCAAACAATATTGCAAAGGGAATTGCAAAGTTTGCACAAAAGGGTGGTGTGAGACTGGGAGGTATTATATGCAACAGCCGTAATGTCGACCGGGAAATCGACCTTCTCCGTGCTTTTTGTGCAGAACTGGGAACTCAACTGATTTATTTTGTTCCCAGGGACAATGTGGTACAGCGTGCTGAAATCAACAGAAAAACTGTCATCGAGTATGCGCCGGATTCGCAGCAGGCCGACGAATACAGGCGGTTGGCAAAAGCGATAGATGAGAATACTTATTTTACAATACCCAAACCCCTGTCCCAGGAACGTTTGGAGGAAATTTTGCTGGAGTATGGGTTAATGGAATCCCTGAAGGATGATTATCGAATTTGATTGGAGCGGTCGGCAGTTTCTGTTGACCGCTTTACTTAGCGAAATTTCACGAACTGAAATGAACAAAAAGCGATGGGGGCTCGATGCCCTCGGAGCTTTTGTTTATTTTTAGCATTCATTCTGAGACATTTTATCCTCTTCCAGCTCAAATGTAAGACCAAGAAACTTAAAAACTTCAATAATACACTATTCAAATGCACTTAAATAAGAACCTGTAACAAATCCCATAAATAGTCCCAAGCATGGCAGTGTAAAAATCTGTATACTAATACCCTGAAATTGAAAATCAGAGTTTGAGCCAAAAACAAAAGCCACCGGGACATCCGGCGGCAAAATAAGAATGAATAACCCCTAATCAAACACAATCTCAGCCTTTGCCATCGGAATGGCACTTTCCATAACTATTTTAAGCGCCAGTGAAGGGTCTATGACATCCTTCCCCTGAAGCAGTCCATCCTGTATCGCCAATCCAAATAAAACCGGCCACTCACGCGGGGAAGCGCAATACTTCTCAATACGGGGGAGGAACAACGGCCAAAAAGCCTTGACAAAATTGATCGGAACGTCTGCCGTCCGGTGTCCCTCTGGAATCCTTGGAATGCCGTAGTTCTCGGTACCGACCGTGGCAGAGACATATTTGAAAATCTCAAGGATGTCAAAATCAATATTCACACCCATGTGCTGCACTATGCCGGCAGCCAGGGACCATACAGAATATTGATTTTCAAACAGCGGCTTGTTTATAAGGTCGCCAAAAAAGTACCTCTTGCCGTTTTTCGCCTGTATGACCGTAAACACCTGTTCTTCACTCAGTCCTCTGATCTCAACGAATTCTTTCCTCAGGCTCGCCTGGCATGAATAACCCGCAAGGGCTCCCAGTGCGCATATAAGAGTCTCAATATGTACACCTCTTGAATCCCTGACAGCATTCAATAAAGTGTTGAAAATTTCTTTAGCACCCAGTTTGGCGCCTATCAACGGGTCTTCCTTTCTCCTCTCATTAATCTGGCGGAAAAATATATCATCTATTCTTTCGTAATCACTCCCGCTCTCAGCATTGCTTTCATTCTTTTTTTCTTTCCCATCATTCATCATTTTCACTCCTGATATTTGAAATTGGTTTTTTGTAATCTTTTTATTCAACCAAAAAATTCCCTTTCCTGGCTATATAGCTACGAGTTTCCCGGATTAATGTTTATCAGTCTATATCTGAACTATCATCTAATTCTTTCAGTAATTCTTCAGGTGTTTTATTTCCTTCTTCAAAATCTTTTTCTATTCTTGTTATTTTCTTCTCCATTTTTTCGATAAATTCATCCTCAAATTGTATATTTTTGCATTCTTTTTTTAAACATTATATACTAACAATTTATAAGTATCAATAAGCATATTGTTTAGCCTTTTGCAAAAATGTAATTACATTATATTACCTGTACAATATTCACATACTATAAGTTATCATAATATCAGAGCATTTACTTTAGAAAGGCTCCGGTATTATGAGCAGAAGAAAACATGAAGCAAGTGGAAAAATTAATTCACGTGGAGGACTTAATTAAAGCTTCATATCAGGATTGTAAAAATGCAAAACTTTATTGCAGGTCCTAAAGCTTATATAAATACATCTGTTCTTTTGCCAATAATTTCCTCAGAAGGAGGAAAATAATCCCCAGGTGCACGATACCGAATTGGCACCGGCCGCTGCGGTTGATGCCATTCGTGAACTTATTCGTGAAGATGAAACTCAATCAAAAGAAAGGAGGTGAAAAAATGAGCAGAGTGCCCACTGCGCACAACGCAGCGGTGGAAGGACAAATTGCAAAAACGGTTTTGATGCCCGGTGATCCACTTCGTGCAAAATTTATTGCCGAAACCTATCTGGAAAATGTCACTTGTTTTAATACAGTGCGCAATATGTTAGGTTTTACCGGCACCTATCAGGGAAAGCCGGTGTCTGTTATGGGTCACGGGATGGGTATTCCCTCTATCGGTATTTATTCATACGAGCTTTTCAATTTCTACGATGTGGACAATATCATCCGCATAGGCTCGGCCGGTGCCTTAAGCGACGATCTGGATCTAAAAGATCTCGTTATCGCCATGGGAGCCTGCACCGACTCCAATTACGCCAACCAATACCAGCTCCCCGGAACGTTTGCACCTATTGCCAGCTACACGCTGATGCAAAAAGCCATTGAGGAAGCACAGAAAAAAGGAATCAGCGTCGCCATCGGCAATGTTCTTTCCACGGATGTGTTTTACAACGCCAATAAAGGCGCTAACGATGCCTGGAAAAGCATGGGCGTGTTGTGTATCGAAATGGAAGCGGCAGCTTTATACATGAATGCGGCCCAGGCAGGAAAAAATGCTTTGTGTATCCTGTCCATCTCCGACCACATCTACAAAGGTACAGAACTGTCGGCTCAGGAACGCCAGCTCGGTTTCAAAAATATGATTGAAGTCGCCCTTGGAATTATCTAACAAATAATTTGGTTTCAACATTAAATATGTTGAAAATGAGAAAAATAAATTAAACAAAATATATTGAAAAGGAGATAAGAACATGAAAAAATTTCTGGCATTACTATTATCCGTTATAATAGTCTTTTCCCTGACTGCATGTGGCGGAAAAAATTCCGGCAACAACAGCAATAACAGCAGTAATAACAACAGCAGCAACAATACCGGGGGCAAGAAGATTAAGATTGGTATGGTTACCGATGTTGGCGGTGTAAACGACGGCTCATTCAACCAGTCTGCCTGGGAAGGTCTGCAGCGCGCTCAAAAAGAACTTGGTGTAGAAGTTCGCTATGCCGAATCTGCAACCGATGCCGACTATGCTCCCAACATTGAGGCTTTCATTGATGAAGGCTATGACCTCATCATCTGTGTAGGATACATGCTGGCTGATGCCACCAGAAAAGCAGCTGAAGCCAATCCAAATCAGAAATTTGCCATCATTGACGATGCTTCCATCGATTTGCCCAACGTTACCTGCCTGATGTTCGAGCAGAGCCAGGCTTCCTACCTGGTTGGCCTTGTTGCCGGTAAAATGACCAAAACAAACAAAGTAGGATTTGTTGTCGGTATGGTCAGCCAGACCATGAACGAATTCGGTTACGGGTATCTTGCCGGCGTGAAAGATGCCAACCCCAATGCTACTATCCTGCAGTTCAACGCTAACTCTTTCAGCAGCACCGAAACCGGTAAATCCGCTGCTACCACAATGATCACCAACGGCGCGGATGTAATCTTCCACGCAGCTGGCGGAACGGGCTTAGGCGTAATCGAAGGCTGTAAAGACGCAGGCAAATGGGCAATCGGTGTAGACAGCGACCAGTCCCCGCTTGCTCCTGAAAACATTCTGACCTCTGCTATGAAACGCGTTGACAATGCATGCTTTGATATTGCCAAAGCCGTAAAGGAAGGCAATGTTAAGCCTGGCATCATCACGTATGACTTAAAGTCCGCAGGTGTAGACATCGCTCCTACCACCACCAACCTGCCAAAGGAAGTTCTCGATTATGTAAACCAAGCTAAGCAGGACATCATCAACGGTAAAATTACCGTTCCGAAGACCAAGGCTGAGTTTGAAGCAAAATACGGCAACATATACGAATTAGACGACTAATTTTAACGATTTGAGCAAAATAACCTTGATTATCCAAGGAAGGGTGGCGAACAATTGAGAGACATTTCCATGGAGCGCGTGAATGAAACGCGCAAGAAAATACTGGATATCATCAAAAGCCCGATACTAACTCACGAGCAAAAGGTTGCTTCACTGGCCAATACTGCCGATTCTCTGCTGGAAGTATTGGATTTGCCGCAGGGGCTGGACGAGCTGATGAATGTCCCGGCAGACAGAAAATGCATCTGCGACCTGAATGAGGGACACGCTCCGCTTCGTCCCCGATATATCATTCCCGACTATGCCAAATTCATGAAGGAAGGCAGCCGGTTTCTGCAGCTTGCGCCACCGACCGACTTATATGAAGCGCTTAATTCTCTGCTGATTTTCTACAAGCATGTTCCAAGCGTAACCAACTTCCCGGTATATCTGGGACAGTTGGATACGCTGCTGGAACCTTTTATGCAAGACGTTGACGACACTACGGCCAAAAAACTTCTGCGAGGCTTTTTGGTGCACGTGGACCGTACTATTCTTGACTCCTTCTCCCATGCAAATATCGGTCCCAAGCCCACACGGACCGGCCGCTTGCTGCTTGAGGTGGAGGCAGAGCTTACGCAGGCCGTTCCCAATCTGACCTTAAAATACGAAGAAGGCGTAACCGATGACGACTTCGCCATTCAGGCTGTCAAGACAGCCCTGCGTTCGGCCAAGCCCAGCTTTGCCAACCACCGCATGTTTACGCAGGAACTTGGTGAGAATTATGTCATTGCCAGCTGCTATAACGGATTGCCGCTGGGCGGCGGATCATACACCCTTTGCCGCCTGATTTTGGGCAACATTGCAAAACGCGCGGGCGGAATTGAAGATTTCAGGACCAACCAGCTGCCCTATGTTATGGACATCATGGCACGTTACATGGACTCCCGTATCCGCTTTGAAGTCGAAGAAAGCGGCTTCTTTGAAAATAACTTCCTGGCCAGGGAAGGCTTTATCAGCCGCAAACGCTTCACTGCCATGTTTGGCCTGGTGGGTCTGGCGGAATGTGTAAATATCCTGCTGGAAAAAGAGGGCCGTCCCGGCCGCTTTGGCCACGATGAGTACGCTACCGAGCTTGGTGAATCCATCATCAAGCAGATATATGAATTCAGTGAGAAACACCATAACCCCTACTGCGAAATAACCGGCGGTCATTTTCTGCTTCATGCGCAAGTAGGAATTTCAGAAGATCAAAATATCTCGCCGGGTACCCGTATCCCCATAGGAGAGGAACCCGACGAAATGATTGATCACCTCATGGTTGTCAATCATTTCCATAAATATTTTCCATCCGGAACGGGCGACATTTTCCCTATTGATGTTACTGTTCACCAAAATCCCGAATACGTGCTGGACATCGTCAAAGGCTCCTTCCGCAAGGAATTGCGCTATCTGTCCTTCTATGAGAAGAACAGCGATGTTATCCGTATCACGGGCTACCTGGTCAAACGGTCGGAAATCGAAAAGCTGAAAAGCGGTCAGAATGTGCTGCAGGACACCACCGCTTTGGGAATGGGCGCCGTCATGAATGGAAAGATTTTGGATAGAAAGGTGCGCTGATTATGGTGGCCACTGTCAACAAAATCATACCTTTCAGCACCGTTGACGGGCCTGGCAACCGTACCGCTATCTTTTTACAGGGCTGCAATATGAACTGTTTGTATTGCCATAATCCTGAAACAAGATGCAAATGTATGCACTGTGGGGCATGTGTCAACTCATGCCCCACAGGGGCATTAAGCTTCGAAGATGAAAAAGTTCGTTACAACTGTGCCAAATGCGTCCATTGTGACAGCTGCATCAAGGCATGCCCTCATGACAGCAGCCCCAAAACCGTTGATATGACACCGGAACAGGTTTGGCGAAAGGTGGAAAAGCAAATCCCATTTATCCGCGGTATCACCGTTTCCGGCGGAGAATGCACACTTTACCCGGAGTTTCTGACAGAGCTGTTTATTCTGGCACAGGCTCATGGCCTGTCCACCCTGATTGACTCCAATGGAACCCTCGATTTTGAACACTATCCTGATTTGCTGGCCGTTACCGACGGCGTAATGCTTGACATAAAAGCATTTGACTGTGAAGAACACAAGCGGGTGACCGGATGGAGCAACCAGGTTGTATTGAAAAATGCACGTTTTCTTGCATCAAAGGGTAAGCTGTTTGAGGTTCGTACAGTAGTTTCACCAGGCCTTTTCGATGCAGAACAAACCATTACACAAATCGGCGACATGCTCAGTAGCTACTTACCCATTCGCCCCATCCGATATAAGCTTATATCCTATCGTCCGATGGGGGTTCGCCCGCAATATAAGGAGACTTTGCAAATTCCGACACGTAATCAAATGGAATATTACGCCGGGCTGCTTGCAGCCAAAGGCTTTAAAGATATTATTATCATTTAAATTACAAGCAAATACACTACACAATTCCCGCAAGCCAACATATAAGGAGGGAAAAACGGACTTGGAAAAAACAAGCCATATTGATCCGAACGTAGTTGCCGTTCAAATGACTGACATCGTCAAAAAGTTCGGTAACTTCGTGGCAAACGATCACATCAACCTAACCGTTTACAAAGGCGAAGTTCACGCTATTCTTGGCGAAAACGGCGCCGGGAAAAGTACGCTGATGAACATATTGTACGGACTGTATAAACCGACATCCGGTAGCATCTCCATATTCGGTTCTCCTGTGCATATCGAGAGTCCGCGCCATGCCATCGAACTTGGAATCGGCATGGTGCATCAGCACTTCATGCTGGTGGAACCCTTTACCGTTACCGAAAACATTATTCTCGGCATGGAGCCCACCAAAGGTATGGTGGTGGACATCAAAAAGGCACGCCGGAAAGTGTTGGAACTGTCCGAGCGCTATGGCATGCATGTGGATCCCGATGCCAAAATCGAAGACATTTCGGTAGGAATGCAGCAGCGTGTTGAAATCCTTAAAGTTCTGTACCGGGGCGCCAATATCCTTATTCTCGACGAGCCCACCGCCTCGCTGACACCGCAGGAAATCGAGGAACTGATCAACATCATCCACAACCTCACAGCCGACGGCAAAACCGTGTTGCTAATCACCCACAAGCTGAAGGAAATCAAGGCTTCGGCTGACAGGTGTACCATTATCCGACAGGGCAAATATATCGGCACTGTCGATGTAGAAGCTGTCAGTGAACACGATCTGGCTTCCATGATGGTAGGCCGCGATGTTCAATTTGTGGTGGACAAGAAGCCCATTGAGCCAGGTGAAGTCATTATTGACATACAGGACCTGCACGCCAGGGATTACCGCGGCGTGGAAGTGCTTAAGGGTTTAAGCCTTAAAGTGCGCCGTGGTGAAATCGTGGGCCTAGCCGGCGTAGACGGCAATGGTCAGACCGAGCTGGTGGAGATTTTAACCGGTTTGCGGAAAGGCGAATCCGGAAAAGTCATAATAGGCGGCAAAGATTTGTTCAACGCCGATGCACGTACACTGTTTGATAACGGCGTATCCAGCATTCCGGCCGACCGGCAAAAGCACGGGCTGATACTGGATTATTCTGTAGCTTACAATCTGGTTCTGCAAAATTACGAACAACCCCCTTTCTCCAAACGCGGTATTTTAAAGAAAGATGCGATTTACAAGCATGCGGCAGAGCTTGTCGAAAAATTTGACGTCCGGGGTGCTGACGGCGGCACCAAAGAAGCAGGCAAGCTGTCCGGCGGTAACCAGCAAAAGGTAATCATTGCCCGTGAGGTTACCAATGACAAGGATTTGCTTATCGCCGTTAATCCGACTCGCGGTTTGGACGTAGGCGCCATCGAGTTTGTTCACCGTTATATTGTGGAGCAGCGCAATAAAAATAAAGCTGTACTGCTGGTGTCCTTTGAACTGGATGAAATCATGAGCCTTTCCGACAGGATTGAAGTCATTTACAGCGGTAATATCGTAGGCAGTGTGCCAGGCCACAAGGCCGATGAAAAAGTCCTAGGACTGATGATGGCAGGAGGAACTAAAAATGAAACACAAAAACAACCAGAATAACAAGCCCTCTCAGAATATTTTGAAAATTAAAGCACAAAGACTAATTCATCAAAATGCCCTATATACCATTATTGCTATTTTCTTCGGATTTCTGGTCGGCGGCATTTTCCTGTGGGCAGCCGGCTTCAGTCCCATTGAAGCATATGCAAAGCTGTTCAGCAGCGTGTTCAGCCGTCCCAAGTATCTCATTTGGTCGGTGATCTATGCAACTCCGCTGATATTTACGGGGTTAAGCGTGGCATTTTCTTACAAAATGGGTGTTTTCAACATCGGCGCCGAAGGGCAGTTTGTTGTAGGCTCACTGGCTGCTCTGTGCGTAGGCATCCTGGTGGACGCTCCTCCCGGGTTGCACGTGCTGCTATGTATGCTGGCCGCTGTTGCCGCCGGCATGCTGTGGAGCTTTCTGGTGGCAGTGCTGCGCGTCCGGTTCGGTATCAATGAAGTTTTGTCCTTCATTATGTTCAACTGGATCGCCTTTTATTTTTCAAATTATGTAGTCAATACTGCAGCTATTCACAAGGTTGGCGGCGGAGAGGCTTCCAAGGATATTCGCGAATCTGCAAGAATTCTGCTGCCCCAATCGTTGCAGAATATTTTTCAGAGTAATAAAGCCAACTACGGTATTTTCCTGGCAATTATTGCGGCAATTGTTATTTGGTTTATCCTGACGAAAACCACTCTTGGCTATAAAGTACAGGCCGTTGGTCTCAATCCTCACGCAGCCAAATACGGCGGTATTAATTCCAACAAGACGATGTATATTGCCATGAGCCTGTCGGGTGCTCTGGCAGCTTTGGGCGGTGCCGTGCAACTGATGGGTAACTCTATGCGCATCAGTCAGTTTGCCGGACAGGAAGGCTTCGGCTTCCAGGGAATCACCGTTGCGTTAATCGCAAGCTCTCACCCTATTGGTTGTATTTTTTCAGGGCTGTTTTACGGTGCCATGAAATACGGCGGCTCCAAGCTCAATCTAATTGATGCTCCCACAGAAGTCGTTGACATCATTATGGGCACCATCGTGCTCTTTATCGCCATATCACATGTATTCCGCTATTTAATTACAAGACGGCTTAAGAATAAGGAGGACAAATAAATGGAAGAACTGATTAAAAATCTCGGCTTGGTTATTAACGCCACACTGATAGCTACACCTCCTTTGCTTTATGCTGCATTGGGCTCCACTTTTTCGGAACGCAGTGGCGTCGTTAACATTGGTATTGAAGGTATGATGACCATCGGTGCTTTTGTAGGCGCGGCAGTGGCTCATTTCACCGGCAATGCCTGGCTGGCCTTTTTATGCGGAGGACTGGTTGGAGCTCTCTTCGGACTGATTCATGCCATAGCCTGCGTTTCTTTCGGCGCAGACCAGACCATTTCCGGTACTGCCATAAACTTTTTGGCACCCGGCGTAGCTATCTTCGTATGCAAAGCACTGTTTGAACAATCCTCAAACACTCCTCCGCTGGACACAGCTCAAAAGCTGCCCAAGCTGTTCAACGGTGTTTTCGAGGTGGGAAGTTTCTGGAATAATGTTCTTAACACCTACGTTGCTACTTATCTGGCTTTTGTGGCAGTGGCTATCGTATGGTTTATCTTCTACAAGACCAGATTCGGCATGCGTCTTCGTGCCGTAGGTGAGCATCCCAAGGCTTGTGAAACTCAAGGTATCAATGTATTCCGCATCCGCTACATTGCCGTGATTGCTTCCGGCTTTTTCGCAGGTCTTGGTGGTGCTTATGTTACCCTGTGCACTGTCAGCCAGTTCCGTCCGGAAGTTATTGTCGGCCAGGGCTTTATCGCCATCGCCGCTGTTATCTTCGGTAAATTCACCCCTCACGGAGCCATGGGTGCCTGCCTGCTGTTCGGATTGTGCAACGGCTTAAAGGTTCTTTTGGGTTCAGGCAATGTAATATCGCCCAACCTGATTTCCATGATTCCTTACGTTGTAACAATCATTACGCTGGTACTGTTTGTCGGTAAATCCCGCGTACCTGCCGCCAGCGGCAAACCGTATTTAAAACAGAAGTAAATGGGGCAGTCGGTATTCCGCCGTGCGTTTCTGCCGGCGGAGTATCCTTTTTCCCTTTGTATATAAGAAAGGAGCATATTTATGACACGATCTGAGTTGATTTCCCATGCTTTACAAGCACGTAAACAATCCTATTCCCCCTATTCGCATTTTGCGGTAGGTGCAGCACTGCTGTCCAAAGATGGGAGGCTGTATACCGGCTGCAACATAGAAAATGCGGCCTATACACCCAGCAACTGCGCTGAACGTACTGCTTTCTTTAAAGCAGTCAGCGAAGGTGTCAGGGAGTTTTCCGCCATTGCCATTGTTGGTGGTCCGGAAGGAGCGGACACTCTGGCTTTGTGTGCCCCCTGCGGCGTGTGCCGCCAAGTCATGATGGAATTTTGCGATCCAAAAACTTTCGAAGTAATACTTGCAAAAGACCCTCAGCATTATGAAATTTTCACATTGGAGCAAATCCTCCCCATGGGTTTTGGACCAAAGGATTTGGAAAAATAACAATAGAATATACAATACTTCGGAATATATTAATCGGTAGAAAGGAAGGCAATCTTATGAATACACAAGACATATTATCCCATGTGGATCACACATTACTGTTGCAAACTGCTACCTGGCCCGAAATCCAGGCACTTTGTGACGATGCTATCAAGTATCAAACCGCTTCAGTATGCATTCCGCCATGCTATGTGGCCCGCGCAAAAGAGTATGTAGGCGACCGCATGGTTATCTGTACCGTTATCGGCTTTCCCAATGGCAATATGACTACTGCCGCCAAAGTTTTTGAAACCCAGGACGCCATAGCAAACGGCGCAGATGAAATCGATATGGTCATCAATATAGGCGCCTTGAAAAACAAAGAATACGACTATGTACTTAAGGAAATTAAAGCCATTAAGCAAGCCTGCGGTGAACGTATTCTGAAAGTCATCATTGAAACATGCCTGCTTACTGAAGAAGAAAAGATTGTTATGTGCGATTTGGTAACCAGATCCGGGGCAGACTATATCAAAACCAGTACGGGATTTTCCACTGCAGGCGCCACCTTTGAGGATATTGAGCTGTTTGCAAAACATGTTGGCCCCAATGTCAAAATTAAGGCAGCGGGTGGCATTTCCAATTTTAATGATGCCAGGAAATATATAGAGCTCGGTGCTGACCGTCTGGGAACCAGCCGTCTGGTGAAACTCATGAAATCCCAGTCGTATGACGGTTTGTATTGAACTGTTTTATAGTTTCACGTTCCTCTGTTAAGGTAGCACGGCGTTATCGGGAGAAGAGCTAAAGCAAGTTGCGCTGACTGCCGGAACCAAAGTGCCGGGAAATGCTTTGAGAAAGTGAAAGTATTTGAGAAAGAGAAAGTACATTATAAAAGTACATTATAACAAGGAACCGATTAGGAGGTAGCTGATTATTTCAGCTACCTCCTGTAAAAAAGTGACTGCCTTCTAATCTGTGTTTTCGCTTATGAAACGTGCCGGAGAACAACCGATATATTTTTTGAATACCTTAATAAAATATTTATAATCGGAAAAACCAACCATTTCTGCAATTTCATATATCTTATACTGATTTTCTCTTAACAAATCTACCGCCTTTTGGATACGATACCGATTCAGATAATCGTTAAATGTATATCCCGTCTCATTTTTAAATTTTACATTCAGATAAGTACAGGACATTCGGCATTGCTCACTAATATCGGTAAGAGCCAGCCGTGTATGATAATTGTCATGAATTGTTTGAATCATAAAATCTACATAACGGTTCCCTGTTTTCCTTTCCTTATATTCCAGGATTCCTAACTTTTTCTTTTCAGCATCTATCTGACGAATTGCATTCTTTATATTCGTATCGGCATTTCTCTTAGCCTGAATCTTTCGAATGGCTTCATAGAGCTTAGAATAATCAATTGGCTTTAACAGGTATTCCGTAACTCCCAGGCTAATACCTCTTCTTGCATATTCAAATTCCCCATAGCCTGACACAATAATAGCATCATACCCATATTCCCGTATACTTTTTTCCAGCATTTCAAGCCCGTCCATGACCGGCATGTTAATGTCTGCAATTACAATGTCCGGACGGTACTTTTGAATTTTCTCCAAACCATCCTGGCCATTTACCGCCTCTCCTACCACAATGCAATCCACTTCATGCCATTTTGGCATAAACATTAATCCTTTTCGCATAATGTCTTCATCTTCTACAATTAACACCTTATTCATTATCATCTCCCCTGTTTATTGGAAGAATTATATTTACCACTGTGCCTTTTCCATAGGTACTTTCTATTTTTAATCCATACGGCGGTCCGTATAGCAGTCTGATAACTCTGTGGGAATTATACATTCCTATGTGTTCTTTATATACATCTTCTCTTTCCAAATCCTTAATTAATTCGTTCAGTATTTCAGGTTCAATCCCTGAACCATTATCCTCAACACTCAGCCTCAAATTTTCATTTTCAACGGAGGCAGTAATGTTTACATTAATAGTTTCAACATTTTTCATCCCATGTTTTAATGCATTCTCTACAATTGGTTGGATTACTAATTTGGGAACTTTACATTCCATAAGTTCCTCAGGTATATCAATACTATATGTCAAACGACGATTATAACGCATCTTTTGCAACATTAAATAATCTTTTACATGTTCTATGTCCGTCTTAAGAGGTACAATGGTATCTCGATAATATATGTTATAACGCATTATATTTGCGAAAGCCATTATCATCTCTGAAGCTTTAGCCGGATCAATCATAACCTCATAACGTAAAGTTTCCAGAACATTAAATAAAAAATGAGGATTAATTTTTTCTTCCAGTTGTCTGATTTCCATTATTCTTTTTCTCTCCATCAGCTCATTGTTTCTTTTTTGAAGCTCTTCGCGCTGCAACACCATTTGCCGGAAAGTATCATTCAATTCCTGAAACTCCTCAAAAACATGCGGACGCAACGAATACTCCATATTCCCTCTTCCCATTTCCAATATAGATTTTCTAAGCTCTTCTATGGCATGTAAATTTTTGTCTGTAACAAGCAAAGTCAGAGGTTTCAGAAGTGTCAGTATTAATATTCCCATAATCACAACGAACAAAATCGCATATCGAAAAAGATCCTGCTGGAAACTTATAGATGTCAAAGTATACAGATACAAGGTGCCGTCGTTAAGAATGCTCTTTATTATCAGATATTGCTTCCCATTTAATTCAATTATATCAACTTGATTTTTTTCAAACTGAGAACTTCCAACGGGATACTTTCCCATAGAGTCCTCGCTTTGTCTTCCAATAGAAAAAATTAAATTGTTAAATTGATCGGTTAAAATCACATCATCTACATTATATCTGCTTACAGTCTCATATATTTCCTCATCAAGCAATTCAAAAAACAAAAAGCCTACAGCTTCATTTCCATCCTTCACAGTACATCCTATCAGCAAATCTCCCGTCTGATTATAGGAATAATTCAGACGACTGGGAACCAAAAAAGTTCTCTGGGGATCTGATAACATTTTTGAAACTAAACTTTTATACAGAAAACTTTGCAAAAATATATTGCGATTGTCTTTATACAGATTTGAACAAATTAAGTTTCCTTGTAAATCTACAAGAGTAAATACTCCACGAATTTCCTGAGAATTTGAGAAATCATAGAGCAGGCGATTTACATTTGCAGTCTGTTCCTTTGTTTGTCGTTTACACAAGTTTATTATACGGTAATCGTTAGCAAGAGCTTTTAACCCTTCTTTGTAACTTACTATTTCCTGTTCCAAAACCTCTGCAATCTTTGCATTGTTCCTCTGACTTTTGCTTGTGGTAAGCCATTTGATATTAATTATCAGAAATAAAATTACCAATATGCAAAGAAACAGTATTATTGAAAAGGTATAACGGTAAAATGTTCTCTGTACATAGCTTCTATACCGATTAGATGCCATATTCCATCCTCTCTGATTTCATAAATATTACAAAATGTCCCAATAATGCAAATAACAATATATTATAGCTTTCCGCTATAATATATTGTTATTTGACAATAGCCGTTTAACTATACACTTATATCCTCACTTCCCGATACCTTAAAGAACAACAGCAAGGATAAAACACTGGTAATTGTCAATACCGTTGAATAGGCAGCCGCATTTCCAAAGTTACTGCGAATGACTTCCGTATAAATTGCCACAGTCAAAGTCTGAGTTTTACTTGTATATAGAATAATGGAGGAACTCAGCTCACTAATCAGGGTAATCCAGCTCATAATTGCACCGGATAATACACCGGCCATCATCATCGGTACAGTTATCTTTACAAATGTCTTTACCTCTGTAGATCCCAGGCTGATTGCAGCTTCTTCAACACTTGGACTTATCTGTCCTATTATAGCCGTACTGGAACGGATTGTATAAGGCATACGCCTGATACACAATGAAATAATAACTATGATTGCTGTTCCGCTAAGTAACAGCGGCTTTTTGTTAAACGCATACAAGAATGAAATACCCAATACGGAACCGGGTATAATATATGGGAACATTGTCAATGTATCCAGTATGGAGGTTAAGAAAGACCTCTTTCTTACCGTTAAGTAAGATATCAATACTCCCAGAATTACAACCAATATTATTGCAGCCAAACCAAATAGATACGTGTTGGTTATTGTACTGATATTTTTCGGCATTATAATATTTTTATAATTTTGCAAAGTAAATTGACCGGTATATGAAGCACCTCTTGTTTCCAGGAAGGATGTGGTAATTACTGTTAACTGCGGTAAAATTGCAGCCAATACAACTAAATATACAAAGCCGTGGGCAAGAACATTGCGAATCCCGGTCACTTTTTGCGGCTCCATCGGTTTTAACGCTGACATAGAGTAGGTCAGACGATTTCCAATGTACTTCTGCAAGAAAAACAAAACCAATGTAATTACAATTACAATAACACAAAGGGCTGCTGCATAGTGGGCGTCGGTACTTACCTCACCCATAAACTGGCTATACAATAGTACCGGGAATGTCTTGTAACCCTCACCGATAAGCATCGGCGTACCAAAGTCTGAGAAGACACGCATGAAAACCAACAGTGAACTGGCCAGCAATGTTGGAGTTATCAACGGCACAATAACTTTCCAAACCCTTTGAACAGTTGAACATCCAAGGCTTTCTGCCGCTTCATTCAAGGAATTATCCAAGTTTTTCAATGCGCCTGAAACATACATATAAACCAATGGGAAAGACTGCAATGAGAAAACAAGAACAATACCTGCAAATCCATAAATACCGCCCAGTTTAGCATTGAAAACAGAATTTAAAATTCTTGTTATTACTCCGTTTCTTCCAAGAAGCTGTACCCATGCATAGGCTCCTATAAACGGAGGTGACAAATAAGATATAACAATAAGAATGTTTAAATACTTGCTGCCTTTAATCTTTATGCTTCTTAACAAATAAGCCATAATTAGTCCCAAAACAGCTGATACCAAAGTTGAAGCTATGGTAACCTTAAAACTGTTAACCAGCGTACTCCAATAAAACTTTTTGGAGAAGAATTTCGCAAAGTAAGAAAAACTTATTGTGCCATCTTCCATCAAAATACTTTTATATAGAATAAGACCTATCGGATACACTACAAAAATAAGAAACAAAGCTAGTATTGCCAATGCCAATACCAGCCATATGTTCAATTTCTTTTTTGCGGTATTCATGGGCGGACCTCCCTATCTATAAAGCTTCTGCTGCCATCTTCACTGAACACATTTATTTTTTGCACCTGTACTTTAAGATGAACTTTCTTACCGTTTGGAATTATTTCTCCAATATCTGAACTTTGTATTACCTCTATCTCCTGCCCCTCTTTGGTTTCAACAAAATAATGGGTTGTAACTCCAAGAAAAACACTGCTTTTCACTGTAGCCGGAATGCCTTCTTCGGTTTCTTTGTTAATAATAAACTCTTCAGGTCGAACCGACACTTTAACAGGGCAATTGGAGCCACAGTCCTTTTTAATATTATTCATTTGAAACTTATAATCACCAATTCTTATTAAAGCTTTGCCGTTTTCATTGCTCTCAAGCTTTCCATCCATTATGTTGGAAAGTCCAATAAACGTCGAAACAAATGTGTTCGCCGGACGCTGATAAATATTTTTAGGGGTATCAATCTGCTGAATTACTCCGCCATTCATAACTGCAATTCTGTCAGATACCGCCAACGCTTCCTCCTGGTCGTGGGTTACATACACTGTTGTAATCCCCACCTGCTGCTGAATCTGTTTTATAGCGTTTCGCATCTCTGTACGCAGTTTTGCGTCCAAATTGGAAAGAGGCTCATCCATCAAAAGAACCTCAGGATGAATAACAATTGCTCTGGCCAGGGCAATACGCTGTTGTTGTCCACCGGACATTTTGTGCGGCATTCGGTCTTTTAAATGATCTATCTTAACAATTTTTAAGATTTCATCTACTCTTTTCTCAATCTCAGCTTTGGGTACTTTCCTGTTTTTTAATCCAAAGGCTATATTATCCTTAACCGACATATGTGGAAATATCGCATAGTTTTGAAATACCATACCCATATTTCTCTTATTGGTAGGAATATCATTAATTACTTTTCCATCAACCTTAATTTGGCCACCTTCAATGGAGTTAAATCCGATTATCATACGGAGCAGCGTGGTCTTTCCGCAACCGGACGGTCCAAGTAATGTAAAAAATTCTCCCGGTTTGATATCTAGTGACAGTCCATTTATTACTGTGTCTTTTCCAAAACGCTTTACAACATTTTCTATATTAATTGCTACGCTCATTATTTGACCTCTCCTTTAACAGTATTGAAATATTAAGGGCCACTTTTGCTTGTCACTCGGTCATTTCTTCTCGATGTGACATTGCTTTAAGCGGCCCTGTTTAGTAATCTAATGTTCTATTTAATGCGTATTAGTCCATGGAGGATTCCAGGTGCTCGCTAAACTTGCTTGTAATCGCCAATTTGTTAGCTGAAACCCATCCTTCATCATAGTTACTAAATAACTTAATTTCGGCCTGAGGAGTCATATAATCTGCCAATTTTGCATTTTTTCTAAGAGGACGAACTGTTAATTCAGATCCTACTCTATTTTGTACACCTTCAGACAACATAAAATCTACAAATTTCTTCGCATTTTCCGGATGTTTAGCATTCTTTATGATCTGTACAGATTCACCGGGGAAGATAGTTCCTTCTTTTGGGAATACTACTTCTACATTAGCACCTTCTTTTACATAATTAGCAGCAGGGTCTTCCCAAGTTAGTCCTACAACATACTCGCCTTCTGCTACACCTTTATATACCTGGCTGGAGCTGTTAGCCATTTTACCGTCAAGATTCTTTAAGAATTTATCTACATATTCCCATGCTTTATCAGACATTGGGTCATTGTTTTCGCCCATAGCATATAACATAGCAACCAATGACTGGAATGCTGAACTTGAGTTAACAGGATCTCCAAAAGCAATTTTTCCTTTTAATTCAGGATTCAATAAATCTTCAAAACCTTCAATCTTCATATTACCCTTTAAATCCTTATTAACAATAAATACTGGAGGATCTGAAAATGCCGGTGAGAAATATCCTGTTGTGTTCTGGAATCCTTCCATCATATTTCCGTCTTCTGATGAAACATACTCCATGAACAAATCTTCAGATGCTGCAAGCATAGTACGGTCTGCTGCCCACAAAACATCACCCAATGGGTTATCCTTTTCCGACTCTACTCTCTTTAATAATTCTCCGGTACCTGCTGTTACCAATTCAACTGTAATTCCGGTTTCTTTTTCAAACTCTGAAATAACAGCTTTATTTAAAGCTTCACTTCTTGCTGTATATACTACTAATACGTTTCCTTCTCCACTGCCGCCTTCTTGAGTTGCAACCGGTGCCGGTTCTTTAGTTTTATCGTTAGTGCTCTCGGTGTTTGAACTACCACATCCAACTGCGGATACTGCCAACATACCTCCTAGTATAGCTGCCAACCACCTGTTTTTAAGTTTCATAGAACTTGTTCCTCCTTAAAAATAATTTGTTGAGCGTCGTTTCTATGTATTAATATTATCGCGAATTGAAATATAGATAAATCCTACAATCGGACAAAAAGGTGCAAAATTAAAAAGGGAAATATTGTATCTCCTTTTACAATTTAGCAATAGATAGGTTAATTAAGATTTGCTTCTAGACAGAATATAGCCTCGATCCAGCATTTCGAGGCTATAGGACAAGTGGACAGATTCACTTTTATTTATATAAAAATTATGCTTTTTAAGTTTTAAATTTTCTACGTTTTATTTTCTTGGCAGTTATGTTATTTACCCCATTTATCGTTCAAACTTTTTCAGCAGAAACATTTTTATTTTTTCGTATTTTCCGGAATACGGATGTTCTCGCAATGGCAGATTGAAATATGTTTTACCTTTCAAGACTGTGGTAGGGTGTGTAAACTCCCTAAAACCCCACTCGCCGTGGTATGCACCCATTCCCGAATGCCCTACACCATTGAAGGGTACACCCTTTACCATTAGATGAATGCAAACCTCATTGATACATCCTCCGCCATATTGCTGAGTGGACATAACCTTTTTCGCCCATTTCATATCTTTGGTGAAAACATACATAGCAAGAGGATGTTCTCTGTCGGCAATGGTTTCCATCAACTTATCGATTTCTTCATCCTTGAAAGGTACAATGGGAAGAAGCGGACAGAACAGTTCGTGTCTAACTATATCCTCGTCTATTTTTACAGGGTAAATCATGGTCGGAGCAAACCGTCTTGTTTCTCTGTTACCGGTTCCTCCGAAAATTATTCTATCTTTGTATTCTTCCGCTAGCTTCTGACATCTATCATACGCTGCATCGTTAATAAGCTTCGGGTATTCTTCATTTTCTTCGGGCTTTTCACCTATTTGTCTGATAAATTCCTTCTTTAAAGCCTCATTAAAGGAATCGGCTATCTCATCGGCCACAGCAACCTGATTGATATTAATGCAAATCTGCCCTGCATTGCAAAGCTTAAAAAATGCAATTTTTCGAGCGGCATCTTTTATGTTTGCATCTTTTCTGACAATACACCAGTTCCCATTTTCACCCCCAAGTTCAAGGGCTACCGGTGTCAAATTTTTTGCCGCTTCGGCCATCACATGCTTACCGACTTGCGGTGAACCTGTATAGAATATTTTATCAAATCGCTGGGCAAGGCACATATCAGCCACATCATGGCCACCATCTATAACCGTAATATAGTTTTCGGGAAAGGTTTGGGCAATCAGTTTTTGCAAAGCTTTGGTGCTGGCTGCCGATTTTGAACTTGTCTTAATTACTGCAGTATTGCCCCCTGCAATACTTGCCGTCAATACACCCAACGTCAGAAGAATGGGGAAATTAAATGGGCTGATAATCAGCGAAACACCGTAGGGCATTTTGTACACCGTGGTAAATATACTCGGGAAACACATCAAGCCGCTAAAATGCTTTTCGGGCCTCGCCCATTTTTTCAGTCCGCGTATGGTTTCATTAATCTCTACAATTACCGGACCAATATCACATAAATACGCTTCTGTTTTACTGCGCCCCAAATCTTCGTACAACGCTTTTTCAAGTTCTTCCTCATGGGCAATGACAGCCGCCTTCAGTTTTTTCAACTGCTGTAATCTCCAATTAACATCAAGGGTAACCCCGGAACGAAAAAATCTTCTCTGATTCTCCACAATTTCCTGTATTTTTTCTTGTGTATAAGTCATAAATATTTTATCCCCTTTCTAATGTTGTCAAGCATATGCACAATTCCATCGGCAAATTCTTCATCCATCAAGTTGCCATAGGTAGAATCAACAAACTGCTTTCCTTTGCAGACGACACTGTTCACAACACAATAATCCAAGTCCATGCTTTCTATGTTATTCCATCAAGCAATCTATATGCTTTTATCACTTTGGCTATACCATTCTCATGGTGCCGCACACACATACTTTCACCTCTTAAGCTTTTCAATAGGAAATTCTATAGTAAAGTTTTGCCTGATTCAGCAAAAATCCTTTGTCTTCAAACAGGTAGCCCATTCATTATGATGCTGTCATTATTTACACTACTCCAATCAGCAATCTTTTCGTAAATAGCCTCCAACTCCTTTGCATCCATAAGTTTGGGAACGGGATACAATGGGTTAGCTTCTCGGTCGGCGTATTTAGCCATCTGAGGAATATCCTCTTTGCGGATGCCGCTAATAGTATCGGGAATATTCATATTTTTATTTAGCTCACGAATCTTTGCAATAAATTTTTTTGCAGCAACTTCACGGGAATCGTCAACATTGGCTATACCACAGAACACCGCAAGCTCATAGAGTTTTTTATGTACAGATTTTCCGTATTCTTCAAGAACTACAGGCAGAAGTACGGAATTTGCTAAGCCATGCGGTACATTATAAGCTCCGCCCAAACTATGGGCTATTGCATGGACATAACCCACATAAGACATCGAGAATGCCACTCCTGCAAGATAGGAAGCTTTCAGCATGTTCGCTCTAGCTGTATAGTCGCTGCCATTGCTATAAGCTGTTTCTATATTCTCAAAGATCAGTTTAGCTGCTTGAGAGCTTTGTGTCCTTGTTTTCCTTGTAGTGGAATGACCTATGTACGCCTCGACTGCATGTGTAAGCGCATCCATTCCCGTTGTCACTGTAAGACTCGGAGGAAGTGAAAATGTCACCCTGGGATCAAGCACAGCATACTGTGGTGTCAGACAAAAATCATTTACTGTGTATTTATGTCTGTTTTGGGAATCGGTAATAACAGCTGCCGGTGTTGCCTCGCTGCCTGTTCCGGCAGTCGTTGGAATTGCTATCAACATAGGAATCTTTCGCATAACACGCAAAGTACCGGCCATCTCATTAAGTCCCTTGTCCGGCCTTGCTATTCGTGCTCCTACCGCTTTGGCACAGTCTATTGCAGAGCCACCGCCAAAAGCAATTAAAGCCTGACATTTGCTCGCTTTGTAACTTTCAAGTGCTTCTTCCACATTGTCTACGGTGGGATTTGCCTTTGTTTTATCATAGACAGTACAATTAATCCCTCCATCTTTAAGCTGTTTTTCCAGATCCGATGTGATGCCCAAAGAACGGAGGCCGGCATCGGTTACGAGTAATACGGATGTTGTATTATTCTTTTTCAATAGTGGTGGTATGTCACCGATCTGCTTTAATGTTTCAGGTTCGTGATAGGGTAAAAACGGCTTTATTATATAAAACACGCCCATCATTGTTCTGCAATATATTTTTTTGCAAAGATTCATTATATCATGCCTACCTTTCCAGTATCGCAAGATGTAATTATTTTAATCGATGATTTATCCGCTGTCAGCAAACATCTACAACTATTATTCTTACCTGTAGTCCTATCATCCTCAATACTACGACAGCGTTGAAAAGAACAATGATCAGTAATGCAACTTCTTTCTCATTCAGGATAAATATTATCAAAGAAATATAAACTCAAAATAAACTTTGAACCCAATTGGTTTGCAACCCTTATATCCACTCACTATAGCTTTTATTTAAAATTATATTCATTATTTTCTTATAATAATTCCTGCATACTATATAACCTTTACTCTTTTGAATTCCTATCATTTCTATATTCCAAAATATCACCGGGTTGACAGTCCAGAGCTTCACATATTGCCTCTAAGGTTGAAAATCTAATAGCTTTAGCCTTTCCGTTCTTCAATATTGAAATGTTGGCCATTGTAATACCAACCCTCTCCGACAATTCTGTAACACTCATTTTTCTTTTCGACAACATTACATCTAAATTAACCACAATAGCCACACTTTCACCTCAAATTGTCAAATCATTTTCTAATTTAATTTTTAATACATTTTCCAGAAGTTCTTGAAGGACATCCATAAATATCATAATTACAACGGATGTGAAGAATATCACAAAACCAATTACTGCTATACCCGGATGTAATGCATTTTGAACAGCAAGCAATATCATTCCTACAACATACAAAATACTGATAGTACTTGCGCAATACTTTATTAAACCTAATGCCTTTACAGATAACTCTGAAAAAGCATTGTTGTTTTCTATATAACCTAAAAGTTTTAATGCTTGATACAATGCAAAGAAAAACGGTATTGCTGTGATATAAAGACCGATTAGTACCGGATATTGTAAATGAGCATATTCCGGGTTTTCCTCAGCCGCATGCTTTGCCAAAAACGGTAAAGCCAAAATACATAAGAGCAATATAATTATTCCAATACCATAAACAGCAAGCTTTAAAAATCTAATCTTTCCTTGTTTCACATGGTACACCTCGCTTTTTATTGGTATTTAATATAATAATACACTATTTATCGTCTTTCAATAAATTTTTATTTTTATACAATATATAACCAATTTTTTAATACTATTTTCAAAATCAAAATGCAGTTATTTTACTATATAATTAACTACATGAGATTTAATCTTTCCATTTCAAGATATTAATCTTCTATAAGATGTTCTGCAATTTGTAAAATCTGATTTTGCCTGTCAGTTGGTAGTTGCTTTATATAATTTTCCAGCAGCAATCTAACTTTTTGCTCCGCTTCTGATAACTCTACAGCTTGAATGTCCGATGCGAAGGGATATCTTTTAATCATCGCTGCTATCTCAACATCTCCGAAGGTATTAAACAGAGAAACAAGCTCATCCTCTTCCAGTTGTGCATCTAATATTACATCTTCAAGATCATCAAAGGATTTTACTTTTTCTTTTATAAGTTTTAACTTATCCGATGAATATCTACATATAAGCAATTCTTCTATCAATTTTCTATATTCTTCATCCTCCATTTTTACACCGGAATCAAAGTGAATTTTAGGTTGTAAATTCGGATTAACTGAAGTTATGAATACTTTACCAAGAGTATTTAGTTTAAGTGCATTCTCTATATTGCTTACAACCTTCGGTAAACTTTTTTCAATATATCTTTGGAGTGTAGGATTTTTGATATTCAGTTCTTCAAATATATCTTCAATTGCACTATTTATCTTTAACATAAGGGTATGATTATCATATTTTATTAATTCGTTATATAAGCTCTGAATATCGTCTAGCGAAATATTTAATTCCCTAATGTTACGATTAGCTAGAGAACACCCAATAGATGCTGTCAACACTTGTTCAAAAATATTAATCAATAAATCCTTATACCCTTTGTCATACCCGTAAAGCAGATGATGTATATTCTCTGGTGCGAAATTCATACAAAACTTGTTCTCAAGGTATAAATTTTCAAGATATTTTTCAATATACTCTATTCCTATTAAATCACTCACAGGATTACAAAGCTGATAATCGATAGAAGCAGGAATCTCATGTGCCTCATACTCCAAGTTGTATGATTTAAAAAATATTCCAATTCCCTTTTCACTAAGTGTCGAATTATAAGAATGATTCGGTGTGTTTATTTTATTATTTTTGACCATATGATAGATATGCTTCACTGCTTTGAATTTAGTATTAATTAATTTTCTGCCTCTCTCATATAACTCAAAAATATCTACTGTTTTTAACTCAACTACAGCTTGGTCCGGATCCAATAAAGACTTCAAGTATAACCCTATTGTATAAAGATTGGATTTCATAATACTTTGGGCAGTTTCAACTCTTATAGAACTGCTTTCACCCATATTATATCTCTCAACTTTATATGCCAAAAGATTAATACACTGCATCTGAATATTTTCCAAATCGTTCTCATTTAAAAGTCTGCAGGTATATGCCTCCTGTAAAATTGAATTAAAATAGAATTCGCCACTTAATTTATTACTATTAATGATATGTTGCCTCTCAATATTCGTCATCTTCGTCCTCCTCTTTATAGACCTCATCCTCCGAATAATCAGGTACATATCCATATCTCAAATTACGAGCCATTTTATCAAGTTCCCGCTCTGCCAATAATTCCAGTGAGCCTTGACATTTGCCGTCAAAGGAATTTTTCATATATTTTATGAGTTCATCATCACTTATTAAATCGAGAGTTTCATTTT
>ENA-OWOZ01000692-OWOZ01000692.1-bioreactor-metagenome-genome-assembly--contig:-NODE-692-length-38988-cov-14.756033_pt1 | contig 38988 bp, 40 predicted proteins | sample MGYA00238140_ERZ651804 | MGnify/ENA primary metagenome ERZ651804 (study PRJEB26910, sample SAMN07631232) | bioreactor metagenome | isolation source: Switchgrass digestor | place: USA: Dartmouth...
GGGGCAAGCCTTGAGAAATGTGACGAAGGTGTTCGTATTGTCAGGGTTTACGAGGATTCGCCTGCCGAACGGGCGGGTTTACGCGACGGGGATATCATTCTGGCTGTTGACGGTGTTTCCACCTTCGGCAAGGAACCATCTGCCGTGGCTGCAGAGATAAGGGGCGAAGAAGGTACCAGCGTGACGCTTACTATCCAGCGCCCAACCGGCAGGCTGGATATCGCCGTTCAGAGAGGACTGGTGGAGATCAACCCGGTGAGTTGGAGGATAGAAGAAGACGTCGCATACATCCATATTGAGTCATTCACCAGCAATACAAGCGGCAGTTTTCAAAAAGCCATGGATGAAATAGAGCGCAGGGGCATCACCAAGATCCTGCTGGATTTAAGGGATAATCCCGGCGGATATGTGGACGAGGCTGTGGCCGTCGCCAGAAAGATCGTTCCGGAAGGCCTGATCACCAAACTCGATTTCAAGTCCGAAAGGCTTAGCGACAAAGAGTATTATTCGGATCTTAAGAATTCTCCCTACCTGTTGGCCGTTTTGGTAAACGAAAATACGGCCAGCGCCGCCGAGATACTTGCCGGCGCCATACAGGACTCGGGAAAAGGCGTTCTGATAGGGCAGAAAACCTACGGCAAAGGTGTTGTTCAGAACATGTTTTATGTCCTCACCCCCGAGGCATACGCCAAATACGGCAAGAAATACGGGCTGCATTATATAACCTCTGTCGAATGGCTGTCTTATGAGGGAGTGCTCCTTGATCCCGATGACCTTTTGGGTACCATCAAGCTCACCACCGGCCATTATCTGACGCGAAACGGCAGGGCTATTCAGGGGGTAGGTCTGGCACCCGACATTGAGATTGCCGACAGAACCCTCCCCAACGGGATCGATCTGGCGCTGATAAATCCTTTGAAAAATACGGCCACACTGACCCTGGATGCATACGGGGACGATGTCTGTCAGGCTGAAAAGATCCTTCGTGCGGCCGGCTATTTTAATGGCACTCCCGACAGGAGGATGGATCAGGAAACGCAGGAGGCTATCAGGAAGTTCCAGGCCGAAAACCGGATCCCCGCAACAGGAGACATAGACGCCCAAACGAGGGATAAGCTCAATGAACGTCTTGACGCATTGCGGGCCGAGTATGACCCTGCGTATATGAGAGGACTGTCGTTACTGAAGTCATTCTGATGCTCTTCCGGGTCTTTCTGCGCAGTCTTGCAGGCTAAAAAAGGTAAAGAAAGAGATATTAAAGGTAGACGACAAACAAGAGATTAAAAACGGCAGTTGCCATTTCCAGGCACAAAGGAGAACGCACGACCCATGCAGGAAACAAAGGAAGAAGTAGTACAGCACAGGTTTCATTTGCGAAGACTTTTGGCTTTTATTGTACTGGTGCTGGCGGTCTTAGTCGTCGCTTTGTATTCTTTTTTCCGCATCAATCCGCTGGATATTTTCAGGACAGGCTTGGACGGCACCTACAAGCAGATGATTGATGTGATGGAAGCGTCCAATCAGAAGATCACCGAGATCCCCTTTGACGGCGACTTGACCTCGTCGGGCCTGGATACCTTATCGGGAAATATTGTTGTGGGATCGGTCAGTACCGTTAAGTGTTTTGACAGTGAAGGCAACCAGCTCTGGTATATCCCTGTCAGCCTGAAAAAGCCCCTGATCCGCGTGCAGGACAACGATGTGATGGTTGCCGATTTGGGCGGAAGATATCTTGCGGTTGTCAGGGAAGGAAAAATCCTTTGGGATAAAACCCTTGATGTGGATATTGTCAACGCAGGCATTTTCGAAAACTGGATCCTTGTCATCACCGAGAGCGATCAGGTCGGATACAAGCGGATCATCCGTGCCTTTTCAAGGGAAGGCCAGGAAGTTGTTTTGAGAAACATATCCGAATACTATCCTTTCGCGATCTTCCATTATCCTGGGTTTGACCATACCGCTTTCATCGTTTGCGGTATTGATACGCAAAGCCTGGAGGCCACATCTCTTTTTGAATTCTTGGATCTGTCCATGAACCAGAGGGGGAGCATCCGAGACAGTCAGGGAAGAGAGGACTTTTTCGCCGGTGCCCTGCCGTTTGCAGAGGGAAGGCTATTGCTGTATGGCGAGAAGGATCTGATATGCATCGGCAAGGATCTGGGCGTGGTCTGGCAGGTGGATCTGGGCAGCGATTATCTCACTTCCTGCGGAGTCACCCGGAATGATATAACCGTGGCAGCCGTGCTGGACGGTGAGGTGTTCAGCAGGGAAAAGCGCAAGCATACCACGCTTAAAGCTATCGACAGCAACGGCAAAGCCAGGGAGTGGCTTGTGATCGATGCGGAGGTGACCCAGATAAAAACCATGGGCCGTACCATTGCCTGTGCGGCGGGATCAGAAGTGTATTTCCTGAATGATAGCGGTGAGGTCGTCGATGTATATACCTCGTTGTCCAAGGTGGAGGGCATCTATCTTGCCAATGAAAACCTGGCCTATGTGGCCAGCGGCGGAAAGCTGGTTTCGGTACGTGTGCACAGGCCTAAAAAATTCCTGGGCATTTTGTAGGGTGAAAGCGGGTTGTCAGGCTTCCGCCCAGAATTGCCTGACGCACGTTTCAATATTTATACCCGTGGAGGTCCGTGGAATGGGATGCCATTCCTGAGGCAGAAGTCTTAAATAGTCCGCTTTCGCAAAGCGGGAATCGATGAGCAGCAAGGCTCCACGGTCGTTCTCCGTCCTTATGAGTCGTCCGGAGGCCTGGAGCACGCGGTTGATGCCGGGATAGGCGTAGGCATAAGAAAAACCGCTGCCCAGCTTTTCATCATAATAGCGGCGCATGATCTCCAGTTCGGGGCATACCTGGGGCAAGCCGACGCCCACAATGACCACGCCGGTGAGCCGGTCTCCCACAAGATCAATGCCCTCGCCAAAGATACCGCCCATGACGCAAAAACCGATCCGCGTGATATCCCCGAAACTGTCAAACTCTTTTAAAAAAGCGCTTCGTAAGGCTTCATCCATCTCCCTTTCCTGGCAAAGGATATTGAAATCACCGCCCAGATTCCTGAAGATCTCCAGGACATCGGCCATGTACTGGTAGGAAGGAAAGAAGACCATATAGTTGCCGGTGCGGCATTTGACCCACTGGTGGATGGCTTGGGCCACGCGCTCCAGGTATTTCTCCCTGAAGCGGAAACGCGTTTCCACGCAGTCCTCGTTAACCACGAGCAGGTTTTCCCTTGGAAAAGGAGAGGGAAGTTTAAGGGTTGCATCCTCACGGCGGCCTCCCAGGATATCGCGGAAGTAGGACAGCGGCGACAGGGTGGCTGAGAAAAGGATGGCTGAACGGGCCGTATCCATGATCTTGTCCAGCATTACCCCCGGATCCAGGCAAAGCAGGGTCAGCCTGAGATGGCTTTTTGATCCGGTAATCAGCGTCCGGTACTCGGATGAATACAGTTCCGAGATGTTTTTAAAATGCAACAGGTCGAAAAAAAGCGTAACCAGATCCTCGGTATATTCTTTTTCCTCATCGCCGCGGGTCAGCATCCAGTGCTCGGTCTCGTTGATGAAAGTGTCGATCGGATCCGACAGGGTATCGGGAAATACCGATGAAGCGTAATAGGTTACGCCTCCCGCCTCGCTTCGGTCCTCCGCCGTTTGCTTTTCCAGGGAGGCAAGGGTTCTGCTGATATTGCGAAGTGCCCTGGATACGGCCGGCAGGTCCTCCCTGACACGCCGGGACATCTCCAGAACCTCCTTTTTGCCGATGGAGGCCGAATATATCTCCCGGGCGCGGTCAAACAGGTTATGAGCTTCATCGATGAGGAGTACGCAGTCTTCGCGGCCTTTTTGCTGGAAGAACCTTTTGAGGCTGACCCTGGGATCGAACACATAATTGTAATCGCAGATGATCACATCGCATTGAAGCGCCAGGTCCAGGCTGAATTCAAAGGGGCAGAGAACGTGCTTCATGGCGGTATCAGTGATATTGTCCCTGTTGTAGGTATCTGTTTTTTTGATGAGTTCCTTGACGGCTTTTTTGGCACGGGAAGCATAACCCTGGAGATAGATGCATTTATCGGAATAACACTCCCGTATGAGGTGAGGGCAGATCTTGTCCTTGGCGGTCAGGGTCAAAACCCGAAGGCGAAGGCCCTGCTTTGCCAGAAGCCTTAAAGCGCTTTCCGCAACACCCTGTGTTGTGGTCTTTGCGGTAAGGTAAAAGATGCGCTGGATACTGCCCTCTGCCAGGGCTTTGATGGCAGGATAAAGAACGCCCATGGTCTTGCCGGTGCCGGTGGGTGCCTGAGCGAAGAGTCGCCTGCCGTCCTGTATGCATTTGAACGTGTTATAGGCAAGAAGCTTTTGTCCGGTTCTGTAAGCGGAAAAGGGGAATTCCAGGGCCCGGATGGAAAGGTCGCGCACCTCGCGCCATTTTGCCTGGGACAGCGCCCACCCCGCAAAAGGGTTAACCAGGCTTTTGACGAATTTTTCAAGCGCCTCAATGCTGAAAGTCCTGTCGAAGCTTTTTTCCTTCCCGCTGGCGCGATGAAGGTAAGTAAGGCGTACGGTAATCCTGTCCAGGTTTTTATGGGCCGCATAGATAAAGGCATAGCATTTTCCCTGGGCCCAGTGGGCATCGCTGAAATCCTCATGAATCTCCGACAATTGGGTGGACGTGGTTTTTATCTCGTGAATGATGACTTCATCCTCCAGCTCCCAGATGCCGTCCGCCCGTCCGCTGATCTCCACGACGCAATGCCTGGCTTTCCAGGAATAGGTGAGGTACACCTCCGAACGATAGGTCCCCTGAGCCTTATGGCGGTTCTGGATTTCCGCATGGGCCTGGGATCCTTCCTGAAGCTGGGAATAGGAGGTAAAAGACCAGGTGGTGTCCTCCGGAATGGAAAATGCCACCAGATTCCTGACCGAGACCCGAAAGACCGGATATGTCTTTTCCTGCTCCGCGCCGTCAGTTCGGACGGAATTGCCGAAATTACCGTCGGCAAAAGGCTTCTCCTCTGTTTCAGCTATCGCCTGTTCATTTGTTTTGTCCTTTTTTTTTCGCGCCAATCCGGTCTCTTCCTCTCTGGGAACATATGTTCCTTTTTATTTTACCTGACGAAACATCCTGTGGCAAGGCGTGGAACAGGAACCGACAGGTAAAACGGGTTGATGGGAAATGCTTTTCCGTTTGAGTGGTATAATGGACGAGGAGGGATCGCGATGGAACTCGTGGAAAGATACCTTTACGCGGTATGCAGCAAATTGCCTTCCAGGCTCAGAAAAGATGCCGAACAGCAGCTCAGGTCATCCATCATGCGTGAGCTGGAAACGCGCATCCCTGACGGTACTCCCGGAGAAAAAGACATCATCGAGGTTCTGCGTCAATTTGGTCCTCCGGAGAAAGTCGCCCGGAATTATGCCAGAAATGAGCTCTGCCTGATAGGGCCTGAGCTTTACGATCTCTATTTCCTGGTGGTAAAGTTGGCTTCACTCTGTGTTGCCATTGGCGTTTTCATCAGTTTTGCTTTCGGAAAACTTGAAAAGGGATTTAACGCCGGGGATATTCCCGGGTTAGCCGGGCGGATGGCTATCGGAATATTTGCTGCCATAGGAGCCGTCACGATGGTTTTCATATTGGCCGAACGACTGAACCCCGGTTCGGAAACGGACACAGGAAAAGATGACTCGGAATGGGATCCCGAAAGCCTGCCGGAGGTTCCCGGACCCGGCGAGGCCTTCAAGGTGTCGGATGTAGTCCTCGGTCTGCTTTTCACGCTGCTGCTGTTTATCTTCCTGAATTTCTACCCGGTTCTTGTTCGGAATTACTTCCAGACCGACGATCCTGAGATGGCCGGGCTGGTTTCTCTTGTGGATCTGGGTGTGATAAAACCCTATATGGTCTATATCAACATCCTGTTCGGCCTTGCATTCCTGAAGTATTTCCTTCTGCTGAAAGACGGCCGGTACAGGATTCATACCTTGTTGATGGAAGTCATTGGCGACTTGGGTTCGCTGTTAATCCTGATCTTCCTGCTATTGGGACCGATGACCGTTGAAGTTCCTCAGCAGAGCCTGGCTTCCGTGAACATGGTGGAACTGAACCGGCTTATCGACGTGATATCCATATTTTACAGGGGAATTCTCCTGGTTTCGGGAATCGCCCTGGCTGCAGATCTTGCCAGGGATGCCTCGAAGTTAATGCAGGTCCTTGCCGGAAACAAGGGGCGTGCCGGGTAATCCGGCCTGTTTTTGGTTCCAGTATTTGCTTCATGCAATCGCATTGTGTCGGGTATGAATATGGGCGCAACGGCGCATATACGAAAAGTATAGGCTAACGTATGGCGACCCGGAAAGGATGATTGCATGAAAAACAGCCAGAAACGGGACAAGCTTTTCGTCAACAACATTACCGCGCCCAATGAGGTGAAAAAGGCCTCAAAAGAACCAAAGGGCTATACCGACTCGGAGCCTTTCTGCATCATGGCCAACCAGAGGCATGCCGTAGGCTCGAAAATCATAAACCGGGACGGTACCGAAACGGTTTGCACCGAGAAAGGATGGCAGAAGGAAAGCCATCGGGAAAGCGAAAAGAAATAGTAGCCGGATATGAGTAAGATACCGCTAAATGAAAAATCCTATTCAGGTGTCACCAGACCCTTGAATAGGATTTTTTCCTGGCAGGGGAGACAGGACTTGAACCCGCGGCACGCGGTTTTGGAGACCGCTGCTCTACCAACTGAGCTACTCCCCTACGAAGTGGACGAATAACAGTATACAATGAAGAGGAAGCATTGTCAATATACCGTTTATCCGTCGCTGTCATTTGGTCTGCATCAGACGCATGCGGCATCCCAATTCTCAGGATTCATCAGTGGGAGCGGCCTCGGATAAAGCCTTCTCAATGGCAAGGGAAAGCTGATCCGGGCATGAGGTCTTTTTATGGCCGCAGCGGATACCTCTGATCAATGCGGCGACTTCCCTGGCGTTCCGACCTTCCGCCAGCCTGGAGATGCCCTGGAGGTTTCCGTGACAGCCCCCTAAAAACTCAATATTTTTGATGATGCCATCCTCAATATCGAATGCCACCTGCGCTGAGCAGGTTCCTTTGTTCTTAAATGTATATCTCATTCTTCTGCACCTTCATTCTGTTTGATTTTTGTCTTGTCGAGCCGGGCAATGAGCTTGTTGATAGGCGTGCCCATGTTATGGAAACGCGTCTCGTACTCGGTGGGAACATTCCCTTCCAGCAAGTCGCTGTTATACAGATCGTAGGTTACGGCAATAATCTCAAAGGCAGATTCTCCGAACTGCTCCAGCGAGTAATCGAAGAACGGACGATTATCGGTTTTGAACTCGATGATGCCGCCATCCTTGAGAAGCCGCTCATAGATCCTCAGGTATTTGGGTGAGGTCAGTCGCCTTTTGGCATGCTTCTTTTTTGGCCAGGGATCGGAGAAATTCAGGTAAAGCTTGCCAACTTCTCCCTCATTGAGGTATTCCTCCAGGTAGTCCGCATCAAGGCTGGTTACGGCCAGGTTAGGCAGGCCCTGTTCGGGAATCTTTCGTAAAAACTTAAGCGCGATGGTAGGGCATCGTTCAACGGCAATGTAGTTTATGCCGGGGTTCTTCTGGGCCAGGGTAATAATGAACTCTCCCTTCCCGGATCCAATCTCCAGATGGATCTCGTTGGAATTCCCAAAATAGGATGACCATTTGTCCTTGAACAAACGCGGGTCTTGCACATAGTTCCTAAAAGATGGCAGCATCTCTCTGGCGTTGGGAATGCTTCTCAGTCTCATCTGACACCTCGGCACAACGTTGTGATTCAATAAATGATTATAAGGCATGAAAGCGTTCAAGTAAACCCGATGATGATTTTACAAGCCTTAATGCCTGTTTTTCGCGATCAATATTCTTGAGAGGCCCAACCATCGTCCCTTTCTGATGGCACGGTAAAACCAGAAGGAGGTCACCAGGGAAGTCAACTGGGAGCATAAAAGGTCTTTCATGGTATCGATGAGTCCGATATCCACCTGACCGTTGTTCAGAAGCGTGTCGTTCAAATGGTTGGTTCCCAGGAGGGAATCGCTGAGAAACTCCACATATTCCCACAAGAGGCTTATGCCTGCGGCAAAAAGAACCATGAAAACAAAGATAAACCCGGGCTTCAGCATTTTCAGGGTGTTGGGGTCGCCATTGATCAGGTTGATCAGAGACAGGGCAAGCGCAGGCATTATGAAGCCGGATATCAGATGGATAAAGCTGTCCCAGCCGTTATACCTGTTATAAAAAGAGAGAATGCCTCCCACATAAAGGCATAAAAACAGGAAAGCCAGGACGGCATACTTTAAAAGCGTCGGGATGCTTATGCCAAAGATTCGCTCCAGAACGGCCGGCAGGAGATAAAATGCTCCGAGCGCAAGTGACATCCAGATAACCGAGAAGCCTTTTTCGGTATACTGGGTGATGGCGGTAAAAGCCAGCAACGAGAAGAGTATGGCATAGACCAGCATCAGAAACCTGTTTTTCATGGAACACCTCTCAGCCGGCATGCATGCCGCCTCACTTATTATGGTTTATATTGTTGGAAGTAATACCAAATTCAGTTGACAGAGATGAGAGATATCAGGTGACCGTCGTAGTGAAAGAGATTGCTTCGTCGGCTGTGCCTCCTCGCAATGACATGAGGAATATGGCCAGCAGGGCCTATCCTGATGTGTCATTGCGAGCGGAGCGTCAGCGCAGCGTGGCAATCTCTCTGCACACGTGACACGATCTTGCGACTCATTTCAAGCCCAATCTTTCCCTTATCAAACTCAGGACTTGACAACTTCACGCCGCGGCCATATAATGAAGTACGCGTGTAAAGCAAAAAAACTTGACAGGGTGAAACCCATGAAGGATAATATAAAAGCCAAGGCCGCTTTGGCTGATGAGCCCCGGTTTTATGAGGTTTCCATGCTGCTGGATTTCTACGGGCAGCTTCTCACAGCCCGCCAGTATGAGATCCTGGACCTGTATTACAACAATGATTGCTCCCTCGCGGAGATAGCCGAGGAGCTTGGCATCAGCAGGCAGGGTGTTCACGACAGTATCCGCAAGGGGCGGGCGGCCCTGGAAGCCTATGAAGCGCGGCTGGGCTTGGTTGCACGCTTCCGGGAGCAGGAAGAGAGCATGAGAAAAGCCCTTTCCTGTTTGCATAAGGTTGAAACGGAGGTTCCCCAGGCAGCGGAAAACAAATCCTTTCGTGAAGCGGTCAGGGTCCTTGGAAAGGTTATGGATTCATTGTAAATAAGCATGCTATTTGAGGGATTGATACATGGTATTTGAAGGATTATCCGAAAAGCTTCAGAACCTGATGAAGAAGATAAAAGGCCAAGCGCGCATCACCGAGAAGGACGTCAAGGAGATGATGCGCGAGGTCAAGCTGGCGCTCCTTGAAGCCGACGTCAACTTCAAGGTGGTCAAGGAATTCATCAACACCGTCTCCGAGCGGGCTGTTGGGAGCGAAGTCCTGGAAAGCCTGACGCCGGGTCAGCAGGTGGTCAAGATCGTCTATGAGGAACTGGTCAAGCTCATGGGCTCCACACCTGCGAAGATCACTTTTTCGCCGGCACCTCCCACCGTTTATATGATGGTGGGTTTGCAGGGTTCAGGTAAGACCACCACCAGCGGCAAGCTGGCCAACCTCCTTCGCAAGGATGGCAAGAAGCCTCTGCTTGTGGCCTGTGACGTCTACCGGCCTGCTGCTGTCAAGCAGCTCCAGGTGGTGGGCAGCCAACTGAACATCCCCGTTTTTGAAATGGGAACCGGCCACGATCCCGTGGATATTGCCAAAAAGGCGGTAGAACATGCCAAGTCCATGCAATTCGACGTGGTCATCATCGATACGGCGGGACGGCTTCATGTGGACGCCGAACTGATGGAGGAACTGAAACGCATCAAGCAAAGCGTCAAGCCTCACGAAATCCTGCTGGTTGTGGATGCCATGACCGGTCAGGATGCCGTCAACGTCGCCGGCTCATTCAATGACCAGCTGGGTATCGACGGCATTATCCTGACCAAGCTGGATGGCGATACCAGGGGCGGAGCGGCGCTGTCCACCAAGGCAGTTACCGGAAAACCCATCAAGTTTGTGGGTATGGGTGAAAAACTCAACGATCTGGAGCCCTTTTATCCGGATCGCATGGCTTCCCGCATCCTTGGAATGGGCGATGTGCTGAGCCTCATTGAAAAGGCGCAGGAGGCTTTTGATGAGAAAAAGGCCCTTGAACTGGAAAAGAAAATGCGTTCCCAGCAGTTTACGCTGGACGATTTTCTGGAGCAGATGCAGCAAATCAAGAAAATGGGTCCGTTGAGCCAGGTGATCAGCATGCTGCCCGGCATGGACACCAAGGCTTTAAAGTCGATTGATGTGGACGATAGGCAGATGGCAAGGATGCTGGCCATCATCCAGTCCATGACCCCGCAGGAGAGGGCCAATCCCAGTATCCTGAACGCCAGCAGGCGTCAACGCATTGCCAGGGGCAGCGGCACATCGGTCGCCGAAGTGAACAGGCTGTTGAAACAGTTTGAGGATGTGCAGAAAATGATTAAGGCCCTGCAGGGCAAGAAAGGAAGCAGGTGGATGAAGGGGCTTGCCGGTTTTCGGAAACCCTTCTGATCTGCTTAATATAAAAATCAACTGATGTAACATTACAACTTACCTGACGACAGATGAAAGGTGGTGAAAACATGGTAAAGATCAGACTGAAGAGGATGGGCGCAAAAAAGAAGCCTTTTTACAGAATTGTAGTCGCCGACGCCAGATCTCCCCGCGACGGTAAGTTCATTGAGCAAATTGGTACCTATAATCCGCTTGCAAACCCATCCGAAATCAAGGTGGATGTTGAAAAGGCTAAGAAGTGGCTTTCTACCGGCGCTCAGCCTACTGATACCGTCAAGAAGCTGCTCAAGATAGCAGGAGTCACTGAGTAAGTCATTCTTAGCATTTGGAGGTACAGTCCAATGAAAGAGTTGCTGGAACATATAGCCAAGTCATTGGTTGATCACCCGGAAGCTGTTTCGGTAAACGAGGTCGAGGGGGAGCATTCTGTCATACTGGAGCTCAAGGTGTCAGAAGATGACATGGGTAAGGTTATCGGAAAACAGGGAAGGATCGCCAAGGCTATACGCACCGTCATGAAGGCTTCGGCCATACGCGAAAACAAGCGGGTAGTGGTTGAAATAATCCAGTAATCCGGCAGCGGGCCGCAACCTTCACAGGATGAACGCAAGCTGCTGAATGCACATATGGTATTCTTCCATGCAGAAAAGGCTGTCTTTATCAGGCAGCCTTTTGCAATACCCGGATTTTTCCGAGACGTTTACGATACCGGGATATATGAGCAAGGCCCTGCCGCCTAATCTGCTTTTCGCAGGCGAATGGACTCAAATACCTTCTGTCCCGGCAGGACCTTGATATAATAGGATCTATACCAGTAGTCCCCATCATACTTGGAGCAGATGGTGTAATAGCCTGGCGGGAGCTCCTCTATTCTGAAATTGCCATTGGCGTCCGAAGTGGTCTTGTAAACCGGGTTTTTGCATTCGGTACCGAAATACAGGAGGATTTCCGCGTTGGCAACCCGTTCGGTTGAGCCTTCCAGGCAGGTGACCCCGGTGATTTTGCCGGACAGATCATGGTTGTTCTTTATGAAGATGTTCAGGTTTTGCGTATTCGACTGGCTTGGGTTGAAATCAAGTCGCTGATGCTGCTCCATGTCCTGGGCGTTATACTGTATGCTGTCCTTTTCCAGCCTGATGGTTTTCTCATCCTTGCTTCTGCCGTCAGGCGAAACCTTCTGGGTTTCCATAGCACCATCCCTTTCTTTATGCCGTATCCATAATAGGCTGTAAGTGGGGATAATATCCCCACTCGTTTTCAGGTTAATAAGGCTTCGGCTGCTTTTTGTCGTCCTTGGCTTCAACCTTTACGCCGGCTTCGCTCTTGCTCTCAGCCTTGTTCTCGTTTTCAGCTTCGGCTTCGTTGTCGGCGTCAGCCTTCTGACCCCGGCCCTGGAACTGCTTCTGGGTCAGCACGTTGTAGTTGATCTGCTTGTTGAACTGCCTCTGCCTGTTGTTCTGATCCTCGTCATCCCATACGAGATCCAGATCAGCCTTCAGATCAGCCTTGATTTCAGCCTTAAGGATCTTTTTCAGTTCCTCAAGTTCATATTTATCCATCATTTCGCCCCCTTTCGTCCGGGAATGTTTGTCCTACTTCATATTATGCAGACAGGCCATGATTGCTAATGGTTGTCTGGGTGGTTCCTATGCCCTGTGTGCCGCGACAGGACAAGAAAAAGGCCTGTCCGGTAGACAGGCCTGGCTTGTACGAAAAATTTACGACTGGAAGATCTTGAACGCTTCGTTCTGCGCAGCGATGATCTTGTCACAAAAACGGTCGAATGCCTCATCTTCAACCTGCAGTTCCGGGTGCGACAGCAAATAATCCAGGGAAAGCCGCACGCCCTGGTCGAAACGCATGGTGGCTGTAAACCCGGGAACCAGCCGTTTGATTTTACTGTTGTCAAAGACCACGCTATGTGCTTTGTCACCCAAGAGGCTTCCTCGCAATTCCGGATCACATGCCGCCAGAAAATCGGTGGCTACGTGGACCTTCTTGACGGATACACCCAATGCCCGGCCGATGATGTCGTAGATGGCATCCCAGGTAAGGGATTCGTCGGAGGTGATGTGGACGGATTCCCCGATGGCCGCAGGATTGGCCATGAGGCCCACGAAGGCCTTGGCAAAGTCCGAGCTGTGCGTGAGGGTCCAGAGGGAAGAGCCGTCACCATGGATAATAACCGGCTTGCCTTGCAGGATCCGGCTGATAACCTGCCAGCTTCCCTTTCGGCCATGGACTGCCAGCGGGACGCTCCTCTCGTCATAGGTGTGGCTCGGCCTGACGATGGTAATGGGAAAACCTGTCTTGCGGTATTCGTGCATCAGGCGTTCCTCGCAGGCTATCTTGTTCCTGGAATATTCCCAGTAAGGATTGGCGAGGGGTGTGCTTTCAGTGATCCTGTAATGGGAAAGCGGCTTTTGGTAGGCCGATGCCGAGCTGATAAAGATATACTGCGCCGTTTTCCCGGAGAAAAGGCGAATATCCCGTTCAACCTGCCCGGGCACAAAGGCTATAAAATCAGCCACCACATCAAAGGTCATGCCCTCAAGCTTTTGGGTTACTTCTGATTCCTGGCTGATATCGCATTGGATGACTCTGGCTCCGGCAGGCACTCTTTCGGGTCTGTTTCCCCTGTTGAGCAGATAAAGTTCCCATCCTTTTTCTACAGCCAGTTTCGACACGGCGGTGCTGATGGTACCGGTACCACCGATAAACAGTGCTCTCATGGTTTTCCCTCCTCGCATGCTTTTCTTCATTTTCACGCAACCGGACAAAAATGTAAAGGCAAAAACGAGGCAACTGTGTCGCTGGCGCTCTACATGAATCTTTTTAAAACGGGTGAAACATAAACAAACAGGGCGGAATGGCATTCCGCCCTGAATCCTTTGCCTTGCTTTATTTCGCCTGGATATATCCTTCCGCCTTGAGGAGCTCGGCGATGAGTATCGCACCGCCGGCAGCACCCCTGACGGTGTTGTGGGAAAGGCTGACGAATTTATAATCGAACAGGGTATCCTCACGGAGCCTTCCGATAGCGACACCCATACCGTTGCCCAGATCCCGATCCAGCTTGGTCTGGGGCCTGTTATCCTCTTCAAAATAGGTGAGGAAGGGGTTGGGTGCGCTGGGAAGAGCCAGTTCCTGGGGACGACCCTTGAAGGAGCGCCACAACTGGATGATTTCTTCCTTGGAGGGTTTCTTTTCAAAGCTGGCATAAACAGCCGCCAGATGCCCGTCGGTTACCGGTACGCGTATGCACTGGGTTGTGATAAGGGGCGAACCGGCCTTGGTGATAACCCCGTCCTTGATTTCACCCCATATCTTGAGCGGCTCCTGCTCGCTTTTTTCTTCTTCGCCGCCGATGAACGGGATAACGTTGTCCACCATTTCAGGCCAGTCGGCAAACGACTTTCCGGCGCCCGAGATAGCCTGGTAGGTGCATGCCAGGACCTTGACCGGTCCGAATTCCTTTAAAGGATAGAGTGCAGGCACATAGCTCTGGATGGAGCAGTTGGGCTTGACGGCAATAAAGCCGTTTTTGGTCCCCAGCCGTTTTTTCTGGGCCCCAATCACTTGGATATGATCAGGGTTGATCTCGGGAATCACCATGGGGACATCCGGAGTCCAGCGATGAGCGGAATTGTTTGAAACAACCGGTGTTTCGGTCTTTGCATAAGCTTCCTCCAGGGCCCGGATCTCTTCCTTTTTCATATCGACGGCGCAAAAGATGAAGTCCACCTCGCCGGCTACTTCTTCCACGTTGGAAGCATCCTTGACAACGATATGTTTAACCTTTTCCGGTATTCCGGAAGAAAGCTTCCACCTGTTCGCAACCGCTTCTTCGTATGTCTTTCCCGCGGAGTTCTTGCTGGCTGCGATGGTGGTTACCTCAAACCAGGGATGGTTTTCCAGAAGCGTGACAAATCTTTGCCCGACCATTCCTGTTCCGCCGACAATACCAACCTTCAGTTTTCCTGCCATACCAAATCTCCTTTCTGACTGCGATAGTTGCTCCTTTAAACTGTCTGACCGCATTTATTGATAAATATATATGTTTCACAGGGTATGTCTGTACCCTGAATCTTATCAGGCCCAACCGGCAAAGGTCTATGGACTTTAATATTTAATAGCATTATAATGTATTAAATAACGATGTTCAAACCTTTTTTTGAAAAAGCAGTTTCCCTCCGGCTGTCAAAATGGCTAATTCCGGTTTTTTACTGGATTTTTGACCCGTCCTGCGAATATCGCATCATCTTCTTTACAGATTCGGGAATGCCATGTTATAATATTACGGCGTGAATACAGAGTGGTCCGCTTCCGGCGAAAAATCGTGTAGAAATGAAGAAAAAGTACCGGTATGAACACTCTAGGAAATGGAGGAAAACAGAATGGACAACATTATTCGTGCGCTGGAACAGGAAGGCATGAAGAAGGATCTTCCCAATTTGAAGATTGGTGACTATGTAAAGGTCAACGTAAAGGTTAAGGAAGGAAACAGGGAAAGGATTCAGTCCTTTGAAGGGACCATCATCGCCATGCGTGGGAGCGGCATCAGAAAGACCGTTACCGTCAGAAGGGTTTCCTACGGTATAGGCGTTGAAAGGGTGTTCCCTGTTCATTCCCCGAAGGTTGACTCCTTTGAGATTATCCGCAGGGGTAAGGCCAGAAGGGCTAAACTCTACTACCTGCGCAACAGAGTGGGTAAGAGGGCCCGCCTGAAGGAAGATCTGGCAACGGCAATCGATTAATCCAAACGCAATCCAAATGGAAAGAGGACGAAAAGTCCTCTTTTTGTTATATCTGAAATACCGGGGGTTCCGGACGCTTCAGCCGGCGGGCAGCCGTCCGGGATGAAAAGCCCACGATGCCATGCGCGGAACGGCTTATACTATACAAGGATGGCGGGCAGGCATGACTGGTTCTCATACGGATTGCAGTTGCCGCACCGGCATCCGGGTTTGATTGGCTTGTTGTTTATGGTTAAAATAAAAAGGTGCACAAGATCGTGAATGGGTTCGCGAAAGGAGACGGCTGTCTTGAATATTCAATGGTTTCCGGGCCATATGGCCAAAACCCGACGGTTGATTCAGGAAAACCTTAAACTGGTGGATGTGGTGATTGAACTTCTGGATGCCAGGATTCCCATGTCCAGCCGCAACCCTGAAATAGACAAACTGGTGGGTTCAAAACCCCGGATCATCGCGCTCAATAAAAGCGATTTGTCGGATCCTGAGAAAAACAAGCTATGGGCCCAATATTTCAGAAACCGTAATATCGATGTCATCTACACCAACGCCATAACCGGCGCAGGTTTGAATGAGCTTAAAAATAAACTGAAGGAACTCACCCGGCACAAGACCGAATCAGCCGCAGCCAAAGGGCGTATCGGAAGAGCCATCAAGACCATGGTGGTGGGTATCCCTAATGTGGGTAAATCGGCTTTTATCAATAAGATTGCCGGACGGGCAAGCGCCCAGACCGGCGACAGGCCCGGCGTGACCCGGTCAAAGCAGTGGGTCAGGATCAATCCTGAAATCCAGCTCCTGGATACCCCGGGCATCCTCTGGCCCAAGTTCGAGGACGTGGAAACCGGGCTCAACCTGGCTTTCACAGGGGCTATCAGGGATGAGATCATGGATACCGCCGAGCTGGCCGCCAGGCTCATGGAACGCCTGGCCAGCCTCTATCCCGATGCGCTCATGGCGCGGTATAAGCTCGATCAGGTCCGGGACAGGACAGGCTTTATGCTCCTCGAAGAGGCGGGACGTAAAAGGGGCTGCCTGGTGTCGGGCGGAGAGGTGGATCTTTACAGGATTGCGGCCATTGTCCTGGATGAGTTCCGGGGCGGCAAAATCGGAAAAATCACCCTGGAAAACCCGCCGGAAATTGAGAACATGGAGGAGCAGCCATGAAGAAGCCAACCTTGAAGGAGATCAGGCAAAAAGCGGATGCAATGGCTCCGCGGGAAGCCTACGACTGGCTTTTGGAACTGTCGGAGGAATTTGGAGATTCGGTGAGGAAGATTGCCGATAAATATTATAAGAAGCTGGAGACTGAGAATAGGGAGAGAGAGCGGCTCCGGACCATGATGGCCATTGAGGATGAGGCCAGGGGAAAAGGGTATTGCTACATAGGCGGAGTGGATGAAGCCGGGAGGGGCCCCCTGGCCGGGCCTGTGGTGGCCGCCTGTGTCATCCTGCCAAAGGATGTCATGATTTACGGGCTGAACGATTCCAAAAAGCTTTCGCCCGCAAAGCGGGACAAGCTGTATGATGAAATCAGGGAAAAGGCTCTGGCCTATGGCATTGGTATAGCCGACCATAACTATATCGACAGGGTCAACATCCTGAACGCAACAAAGAAGGCCATGGAAACAGCCATTCTCTCCATGAAGATAAAGCCCGATTTCCTGATCATCGATGCGGTCAGGCTGGATTTGGACATTGAACAGTTGTCCGTACCCAGGGCCGATGCCACAAGCGCTTCGGTGGCTGCCGCCTCCATCCTTGCCAAGGTGACAAGGGATCGGATCATGGAAAAGATGGACCTGAAATATCCCGGTTACGGGTTTGCCCAGCATAAGGGCTATGGAACCCAGGCCCATGTGGAGGCCATCAAAAGGCTGGGGCTCTGCCCAATACACCGGCGAAGCTTTACAGCCGGCATTTTGGATGCTGAAACAGCGGTATAAGTGTTATGCTGCGGTACAGATTGGGGTGAATGACGGATGCGGATCGATGGATTGGCAGCCCAGCAGCTTTTTCAGATACAAACCAAAGCCGCCGTTGAAGGCCTGAATGTGGGTGAGCTGATTCAGGGCAGGGTATTGGCCATGGAAAACGGCATGCTCCTGATCAGGCTCGTGGACGGTTCAAGCCTTACGGCGAAGGTTCCGGAAGACTTAGATGTGCTTCCCGGCACAATGATCACCCTCCAGATAGGGGAAATGGTGGGTGACCAGATCACCGCACGGATCGTGCGGAACGATGCGCCACCCCAGCAGGCGGCTGCAGCGGAGAATACGCTGTCCCAGATAGCCAGACAACTTGAAGCTTTTGGCGCCAAAGCCACAGGGGATATGGTGTCAAAGGTGTTGAGCCTTCTGGAGAATAACCCGGGCCTCGGCATGGAGAAAGCCGCGTTTCTTACCGCCAACAGTATGGCATCCGATCCGGCAATGATTGAAACCGCGATTAAACTGGCCAACAGGGAGTATAACCTCAACGACAACCTGCACGCTTTAAGCCGGGCGCTTACCGAGTCGCTTTCGGCTGCGGACAGGGCCGGCGTGGAAGAACTTCTGAAGCCGCTTTTGTTTAAGCAGGAAGCAGCGCAGGCCGTCCGGGATCTGGCAAGCCGGCTGGTGGATGTACATAACGGGCCGTCAAGGGAAGACCTGGCCCTAGGAGAAGGTATAAAGCTGCTTCTGACCAGGGAGCTGATTCATGCCCTGGAAGACTCCCTTAACGCCTACGAGCCGCTGGATACGGAAAAGCTTTTTGAAGCGCTCCAGAAAGCCTTATCCAACCTCAGGGCGAATAAAGCGATGCCTAAGGGTAATCTCAACATTCCGGATGAGCAACTGAAAGAGATCCTGAACGACTTTATCAGGACAACCGATGGGATAAGGCTGAAAACAACGGAACTGTTTCGGCAGGAAAAACCGGATGTCCAAAAGCTCATCGAATCCATTTTTGAAAAAGCGTATACCAAAATAGATGACGACGGCTCCAAGTCCATCGATCTGAGCGATAAGCTGGAGACGCTGAAGGATATACTCCAGCTCGCATCAGAATCCGCAAAGCTGGCCGGGGAGAGGGGAGGTCATGCCATCCGTCCGGCTGTACAGGAACTGACGGATGCGCTGCGCTTTTTCAGCCAGGTCAACACTTACCACGTTTTCATGCATGTCCCGCTGGTAATCCATGAGCATCAGACCATAGGCGAACTCTACATCATGAAGCAGAAACCCGGAAAGGGCCGGATCAATCCCAAGCAGTTTACCCTGTTCATTTCGCTCCATACGCAGAATCTTGGCCTTGTGGAGACCTTCCTGAACGCTTCCCATGGCTGCGTGACCATCCATTTCAGGGTGGAAAGCCAGAAATTGGCCGATTTTGTGCGAGCCCACCACATGGAACTCTATGAAGCCTTCAGGAAAAAAGGATTTAAGCTGGCGGAGATGAAATGCAGGGTGCTGGAAAACGAGCCGGCCGGACTGCTTGACGCAGGGAAGACGACCGAATCGGTGCTTGGTATAAATGCCCGTGTTGACCTGAGGATATAGGGAGAGAAACGGCATGAGCGATAAAACGGAAAAAAAGATAAAGAAGGCGGCTGCGCTCTCCTATGAGCCGGCAGAGGACAATGCCCCCAAAGTGGTGGCTTCGGGTAAGGGCGTTATCGCCGAAAAGATCATTGAAAAAGCCAAAGAAGCCAATATTCCCGTCTATGAGGACGAGCACCTGGCGGAGGCTTTGACAGACATCAGGCTGGGCTCCGAAATACCGGAAGAGCTTTATGATGTGGTGGCGGAGGTACTTGCCTTCATCAGCAGGCTTGACGGCAAGTATGCTGAATATTTTGAGAAGTACGGCGGTTAAAAATCGCAGGATGGTAGAATATGAATAATAGGGAATTGGGAAGAATTGGAGAGGAGGCGGCTGTCAGGCATATCGTAAGCCGGGGGATGAAACCCCTTGCCAGAAACTTCAGATTTGGCCGGCTGGGTGAGATCGATATCATCGCACAGGATGGTAATACCCTGTGCTTCATTGAAGTCAAGGCGAGAAGGGGAGACCGTTACGGCACACCGGCCGAGGCTGTTTCGGCCGTCAAGCGGAAAACCATCATGAAGGTCGCCCAGGCCTACATCATAAGACACGGCATTCATGACATGCCGCTGCGGTTTGATGTGATGGAGATCTATATGGGACCGAATGGAGAAATCCAGTCCATTGAACACATAAAAGGCGCTTTTTAAGGCGCTTTTTCTAAGGTTTGGCGGTAAAACGCCGTGTGACCAAAGTTCCATGAAAGTTATCCCGGCTTGAGTGATTGTCCTGCGGCAGGTAAACCGATGCTGATATTCGATGCCCATTGCGATACATTGTCTAAAATCAGCCATCCCGGTGAACTCATAAAAAACGGTTTCCACTGGGACTTGGAGCGCGCGGGGCGGTATCAGGCCTATGTACAGGTCCTGGCTTCCTTTGCAGGCGATAATTTCCGGGCTGATCCGGCGGCCGTCATGGCTGCCCATCTGGAAAAAGCCCTTGCTTTTGAAAAGGCTTACCCGAAACGCCTTAAAATCATCAGAACGGCATCGGATTTGAAGGCGGCCGAAGCAGGCGGCGTTTTCGGCATCCTTGGGGCGGAGGGCGCCGAACTCTTCAAAGGAAGCCTGAATGAACTGGAACGCTGGTACCAAAAAGGCTTGAGAGTTGTTACCCTTTGCTGGAACTATGACAACGAGCTCTGTGACAGCGTGGCCGGAAAACGCACCCATCACGGTCTTTCAGCCTTTGGCCGTAAGGTGGTTGAGAGGATGCAGGAACTGGGTATGGTGATTGATCTTTCCCATGCCTCTGATGAAACCTTTGAGGATGTTTTGGCCTGTGTGGACTCCCCTGTTACGGCTACCCATTCCAACTGCCGTGCCCTGTGCAGTCACCCCAGGAACCTTACCGATGCCCAGATCAGGAAGATAGCCCGAACCGGCGGCGTGATAGGCATCAATTTTTACAGTTGTTTTCTTACTGAGTCTGAAAAAGCGGGAATTAAGGATATAATTAATCATATCGAGCATATGGCCGGGCTGGTGGGCACCCGGCACATCGGTTTTGGATGTGATTTTGACGGCGCAAGCCCCATGCCGGAGGGGATCAGGGGAGCGGAGAGCCTGCACCTGGTACTGGAAGCCTTAGCCCGGGCCAACTATACCGATCAGGACATCCGGATGATCGCCGGCGGCAATTTCATGAGACTGTTTGCGCAAGTGTTAAAATAGTGTTTCATTATCGGTTGACCGGATGCTTAAGTTGTGATCAGGTTAAAAATATTATATAATAAGGCTGCCGTAAACCGCGGTTTACGGTTGTCCTTCAGGAGGGAACGGTATAACCGCATGGTTGAAAAAAAGGATCTGCTGGAACTGGAGGCAGAGGAACTGAAGAATGAACTGACAGCGTTGGGTGAAAAGCCCTTTAGAGCCCAACAGATCTGGAAGTGGCTCTATTCCGGAGAGCTGGATTTTCAGAGAATGAGCAATCTGCCCAAGAACCTGAGGGATTTGCTTTCGGAGCGATACAAAGCCGGAGGACTGAGGATAAGGAACAAGCTGACGTCCAAAGTGGACGGTACGCGCAAGTACCTGTTTGAACTGGATGACGGCAATATCATAGAGGGTGTGCTCATGCAGTATCATTACGGGTATTCGGCATGCCTTTCCACCCAGGTGGGGTGCAAGATGGGATGCAGCTTCTGCGCTTCATCACCGCTGGGGTATATCAGGAACCTTACCCTGGGTGAAATGCTGGCCCAGATACTCTGCATGATCCATGATCTCAATGACCGAATCAGCCATGTGGTGCTCATGGGCATTGGCGAGCCCTTTGACAATTACGAGAATGTGGTTGACTTTTTAAGGCGAATCAACAGGGAAGACACGCTGAACATCAGCTTCAGGAAGATGACGGTGTCCACCTGCGGCATAGTGCCAGGAATCCTCCGCTTTGCGCGTGAGGGGTTCCCGGTGAACCTGTCGGTGTCCCTGCATGCGCCCAATGATACCATCAGAACACAAATGATGCCTGTTGCCAGGAGATGGCCCATGGAGGAACTCCTGGCAGCCTGCAACGAGTATGCGAGGCTTACATCGAGACGTGTGACCTATGAATACGCTCTCATCAAGGATGTCAATGATGCCGCGCGCCATGCGGAGGAGTTGGCAGGCAGGCTAAGGAACACATTGAGCCATGTCAATCTGATACCTGTCAACAAGGTTGAGGGTACCGGGTATGACAAGAGCAGCCGGGAGAGGATTGAAGCCTTCCGCGCGATCCTGGAGCGGAAGGGCATTGCCGTAACAGTCAGACGCGAGCTGGGAAGCGACATCATGGCTGCATGCGGCCAGCTGCGCAGGGATACCATGCTGGGGACGGGGAAGGTGTAATAAAGTGAAATATTCGGCGTTAAGCGATATCGGACAGAAAAGGGAAAAAAATGAGGATAGCTGGAATATTATACTGGATGCCGATGGAAACCCCGTGGGTTTTGTGGTGGCCGACGGAATGGGCGGCTATATGGCCGGAGAAGAGGCCAGCCGCATTGCCGTACAGGAGATTTCGTCGCTAGTCATGGCATGCGTTGAAGCTAAGGATATCCCCACCATGAAGGAAATCATCAACCGGCGAATAGAGTCCATAAATGATCAAATCATGGAGTATTCCAACAAGAATTTAGGCGGTTTGAAATCCGGCACCACCCTTTCGATAGGCATTGTCAAGGGGCGTGATCTGTACATCGCCCATATAGGCGACGGCAGGGTTTACCTTATCCGTGACGGCATGATACGGGCCATCACTCAGGATCATACCTATGTGGCGGAATTGGTGAAAGGCGGTATCATTACATCCAACGAGGCCTTAACCCATCCTGACAAGCATAAGATTACACGTGCCCTGGGATTCAGGGAAAATTACCTTCCCGATTTTTACCGGGAGACCATAAAGAAGAATGATATCTTTATTTTCTGTACGGACGGCCTCTATGAACACCTGTCTGACGAGGAGATCCGGGACATCATCCTCAAAGGTCCTATTGAAGCGGCAGCGTCAGAATTGATCAAGGCAGTCAATCAGCGGGGTGGAAATGATAACGTTACCGTGATCATTGCCTGGGAAGAGGCAAAGTAAAGAGGTGCGCAAATGATAGGAACGGTTTTGGGAAATAGGTATGTGATACTGTCCGAGATCGGTACGGGTGGTATGGCAAGAGTATATAAAGCTCAGGATCGGTATCTTCAACGTCATGTGGCGGTGAAAATCCTTAAGGACGAGTTCAAGCATGATGTTGATTTTCTGAAGCGATTTGAGATTGAGGCGCAGGCCGCTGCCAGCCTGACGCATCCGAACATTGTCCAGATTTACGATGTGGGAACGGACAATGACAATTACTATATCGTGATGGAATTGGTGGAGGGGATTACCCTCAAGGAATACATTGCCAAAAAGGGTGCTTTGGACTGGCGCGAAGCTGTCAACATCACCATACAGATCTGCAGCGCGCTCAGCAAGGCCCACAGCAGGAAGATAATCCATCGGGACATCAAGCCCCAGAACATCCTTATTACCTCCGACGGTATACCCAAGGTAACCGATTTCGGCATTGCCCGGGCAGCTTCAACCGATACGGCGACCATGAAGCTGGACACCATTGGCTCAGTGCATTATTCCTCGCCGGAGCAGGTACGGGGAGGCTATACCGATGAAAAGTCGGACATCTATTCCATCGGTGTGACCTTCTTTGAGATGATAACGGGCAAATTGCCCTTTGACGGCGAATCGTCGGTTGCAGTGGCGCTAAAGCATATCCAGGATATTCCGCCGCTTCCCACCGACATCAAGCCCGGTATACCCCCGGCATTGAACATGATCATCCTGAAAGCCATGGCCAAATCCAGAAAAGATCGTTACCAATCGGTCTCTGAAATGATACAGGACCTGGAGAACCTGAGGGGAAATACTGGCGAGTCCGGCGACATTCTGCTTCCCAACGTGCAGCGCGATCGTGACCGGTACAGTACCAGGAAACTTGAAGTATTGGAGGATGAGGACTTGGCCAGAAGCAACCATACGCCGTCAAGAAGGCGGCCCAATAAAACGATGCGGACTGTGCTCCCGATCATTTATGTCATTCTTATTCTGGCTATTGCAGGCGGAATCTTTCTGTTTGTAAACGCCATCGTCAATGAGTTGAGGCAGGACGCCCAACAGCCGGAGACCGTGGTGGTCGGGAATTATATCAACCGCAACATCAACGAGGTTATTGCCGAACTGGAAGAGCAGGGAATTGAACCCTACGAGATAGTCTATCAGCCCAGTGACACCGTTCCTAAAGATATTGTCATGGACCAGAGCATCCCTGAGGGAAATACCATCAAGGCAGGCAGCATCTATACCAAGCTGGTCCTCACGGTAAGCCAGGGCATGGACCTGGTGACACTGCCCGATGTCAGGATGCAGGAGCATAACGCCGTGAAATACATGCTGCAGGATGAATATGGGCTTGAGGTCGAGGAAGTTCCCGAATACAACGACCAAGTGCCCATCAATATGGTGATACGTTCCGAACCCGGAAAGGGTACTCAGTTGAAAAAGGGCTCGAAAGTCACCATATATTGGAGCCTGGGACCGAAGAAGGAGCAGGTTGTTGTTCCGAATCTCATCGGGCTGACTTATGATGAGGCGGTAGCGCTTTTGACCAACTCCAAGCTGAAGGTTGGCAGAATACTTCCTGAAGATCGCTCAGGCTTTCAGGGAAAGATCGTTGACCAGTCACCCAAGTTTGGAGAACAGGTGTTGGAAGACACGGCGGTGGATATCGTCTTTGAGGACGATACGGCCACACCGACGCCTCCCGGCGAGGTCACGGCTCCCAATACGAAGCCCGTCACCTTCGTTGTTCCTCTGCCTCCGGGAATAGAGGAGGATACGGTAAAACTGAAGCTAGTCATGATCAACAACACGACCTATGATGAGAGTATTCTTATCAATAACGCCGAGATAAAGACTACCGATTTCCCACATTCTGTCGTTGTGGATGTGCCCGAAGCCGGCGGCTATACCATCCGGGCATATATCAACAATGTGCTGGTTGCAGAAAAAAGCTATTAACAGGAACAGGGTGATGACCAGGAAAGAACTATGGACACTGTGAAACAAGGCATCATATTGAAAGGGGTTGGAGGTTTTTATGATGTCCTGGACACAGCGGCAGGCGTGATCTATACCTGCAGGGCCCGGGGCATCCATCGCAAGGAAGGTGGTAAAACGCCGCTTCCGGGGGACGGCGTAACCTTTAAGGTCATCGACGAAAAAAGCCTGACAGGTTTTATAGACGAAATAGGCGAGCGGAAGAATGCGTTTGCCCGCCCGCCGGTGGCCAATATCGATCAGCTTGCCATCGTGGTGGCGGTCAGGAGCCCGGAACCTGACCTGAGCCTGGTGGACAAGCTCCTGATCACATGTGAGGCGAAAAACATTCTCCCTCTGCTCCTGATCAACAAGGTGGATCTGGATGAAAAAGGCACCGCGGAAGCTATCAGCCGGTCATACGGCAAGGCGGGCTACCGGGTGATTCCCATCAGCAAGGTGCTGAACATAGGGTATGAAGAGCTCCATCAGCAGCTCAAGGGATACAAGACCGCCTTTGCGGGACAGTCCGGCGTTGGAAAGTCCACCATCCTCAACATGATCCTAAACAACTGGGTCATGGAGACCGGTGAGGTGAGTGAGCGTATCCAGCGGGGGCGTCACACCACAAGGCATGTACAGCTTTTTGAACTGGCTGCGGGAGGTTTTGTGATGGATACGCCGGGATTCAGTTCCTATGCGGTCAGCGATATCGCTCATACGGAGCTGGCCTCACTTTATCCCGAGTTCAGGCAGGTAATCGACGAGTGCCGGTTTACAAGCTGCAGCCACATTAACGAACCAGGATGCCGCGTTCGGGAGCTGGTTGAGAAAGGCGAGGCCGATCCCGGACGATATGGCAGATATATTCAGTATTACAAGGAACTAAAAGAGGCTTATGACAACAGGTATAGGAGATGACATCATGATCAAAATTGCACCATCCATTCTTTCGGCAGATTTCTCCTGTCTCAGAAGCGAATTGGAGAAAATTGAAAAATCAGGAGCCGATATGGTTCATCTGGACATCATGGACGGACATTTCGTGCCTCCCATCACCATTGGCGCCATCGTTGTGGAAGCGCTCCGACCTCATACGAAATTGCCTTTTGATGCCCACCTGATGGTCAGCAACCCGGAGAGGCATATCGAATCCTTCGCTAAGGCCGGGGCCGACAGCATTACCATCCATGCCGAGGCCGCAGCCGACCTGGAAGCATCCCTGGCCAGGATCAAAAGCCTGGGCGTAAGAGCAGGGGTATCCATCAATCCGGAAACCGATGAAAGCGTCGTTCTCAATATCCTCGACAAAGTGGACATGGTTCTCGTCATGACGGTTCATCCCGGCTATGGCGGGCAGAAATACATCGCGGGTATGGAAAATAAGGTTCGGCATATCAGGGAAGCCGCCAACAAGTTGAATCTGCCTCTGGATATCCAGGTGGACGGCGGCATCAATCCTGAGACCATCAAAACAGTGGTTTCCGCGGGAGCCAATGTGATTGTAACCGGTTCAGCCTTTTTCAGCAGCAAAGATCCCGCGGAATTTGTATCGATACTGAGAAAGGCTGTTATGGAATGAAAGCTGTGGTTGTTGGCAGCGGGAATCCGGTTGGTCCGGAGCTTTTAAAGGAACGGTGCCGGGACGCGGACATCATCATTGCGGCCGACGGCGGCGGCCTCTACCTGCATGAGGCCGGCATTGTCCCCGACGTACTCATAGGGGATTTCGATTCCATTCCCGCGGAGATCCTGGATTTTTTCCGCAGCCAGAAGAAGGTTGCTGTTTGCAGCTTTTCGCGGGAAAAGGATTTTACCGATATGGAATTGGCCGTAGAGACGGCGGTAAGCAGGGGAGCGGATGAGATCTGCATCATGTCTGCCACGGGGACGCGGCTGGATCATTCGACCGGCAACATCCTGCTTCTGTACAACCTGCTCAAAAGGAATATTCACGGCTGGCTGGAGGATGCCAACAACCGGGTTTATCTGACCCAGGGGAGGCTGGAACTCAAAAGGCTTGATAACTGGAAGGTTTCCCTCATCCCGCTTTCACCGGAAGTAAGCGGTGTGACCACCATGGGTCTCCAATACCCTCTTATGGATGACACGTTGGAACTGGGAAGCTGCCGTGGGATCAGTAATGAATTTGTTTCGGATACGGCGGTTATCAGCATTGAAAAAGGGCTCCTTTTGGTGATCCTCTCCCGCGGCTGAACGAAACCGAAGTGAAACAGAGGTTCATGCCATCCATACAAAAACCCGGAGAAAAGCTCTCCGGGTTCGATATTTAAATCTTAAATCTCTGTGCTGTCTTCATCCAGATCATCATGCCGGATCTTTAGCCTGGAACTGCTTTTTCCGGATGATGTGGCAGCTGCCTCATCCTCGGGAAGTTCAATCATCTTGCAGGTGCCCTGGAATATGGCACCTTCATCCGTGACGATACTGGAAACTTCGATATCGCCATAGAGCCTGGCCTGGGCCTGCAGGTGCAGAATTCCTTTGGCGATGATATTGCCGTTGATTTTTCCGCTCACATATACGTTGCTGCCGTATATATTCCCGTTTATGGTTGAAGTCGACTCGATATAGATGTCTCCCCCGGCTTTAATGTCACCCTCAATCTTTCCGAGAATTTTCAGGGAGCCCTCGGAATCCACATTCCCGATAATGGTTGTATATTCGCCAATTACGGTATCCATGGATGCGGGTGAGTTCTTCTTCTTGAGCATGATTGACCACCTTTCTTTTTGTTTTTCAGGGCTCAATATAATACAGCGGGTCCGTGGGTTTGTCATTCAGCCTGACCTCGAAGTGCAGATGGGCGCTGGTGGCTAATCCGGTTGCACCGACCAGTCCGATCTTTTCACCTTTTGAAACCCATTGACCTTCTTGGACGAGAATCTTGCTTAAATGGGCGTAATATGTTTTAAAGCCGTTGCCATGATCGATGATGATCAAATTGCCGAATCCGCCATTCCGACCGGCAAAAGTGACCTTGCCCTTCCCGGCGGCGTAAACCGGATCGCCTTTTTCACCGGCCATGTCCAGGCCCTCATGCATGATATAGCGCTTGTAGATGGGATGAAAGCGCATGCCGAACCCTGAGAAGGTCGTTCGCGAGCCGACGGGCCAATAGGTAGGCAGGGCTTCCAGGTAGCTGTTGAGCTGTGCTTCCTTTTTGGCAATCTTGCTGGTGACATCGTCCTCTGAAAGCTTTGCCGACTCTACCAGTGAAATAAGGGAGCGCAATTCGGCAACATCCTCTTTGAAGGAAGCGGGCTTTTTATCACCCCGGCTGACGGTACCGATCTCCTTGAGATCCTTGTCGATATAAGCGACGACCATGTTCTCATACTGTTCCTTGTAATTGTCGACTGCTTCTTCGGAGATGGTTTTCACGGAACTCATGGTTGTTATGATTTCGGCATTTTCCTCCAGTTCTTTTGCCTGCTTGGCTATCAGGGCTTCCAGTTGTTCTTTCTCGCTCAGGATGGCGTTTAACTCATTTGCATGCTGAATCTTCATTTCTCTGTTCTGCTTGACCACAGAGAGCGTATAGCCGGTCAGTATCAAAAGCGCAACAAGCATGAAGGCAAACGCGGTGAGAAGGGTTGTCCGGTAATGATTGATCCTGATTGTTTTGACTCCACCCTTGTTATGAGGAATGTACATGACCGACAAGTAATTCCTCCTGGTGGAAGTCTTGCCCCTCATACTTTTCATGTCTTCACTCCCTAAATCGCGCTCATGAAATTTGACATATTTATGAAATATTTTTGTAACACAGCAGTTATTATTATAATATATTATCTTCCAGAATAGAAGATGTATTAGGCTGGATACAGGAAAATTTCCAACCGCCCGATGGATCATTATTTCCCTGATGTGGAAGTGCTCATACTTCAGTCGGTATGGTTTTTCTTTCATTGTCCCTTTCCTTGACAGATATTACGTTTAGTGATATAACAGTAAACGTAATATTACGCAAAAGAGGTAAGCTAATGAGGGATCATGTCAAGGGCGGGGCATTGACCGAGACCACCTTTTTTGTTTTGCTGGCCTTATACCGTCCCAATCATGGCTACGGCATTATGCAGTTTATTGAGCAGGAGACCAAAGGACGCCTGTCCCTGGGGCCTGGAACCCTGTACGGCGCCATCAACGCCTTGCTCGGTAAAGGGTGGATTGCGCCTTTCGGGGAAGAACAGGACAGCAGAAAGAAGCTGTACCTCATCACAGAGGAAGGCAGAAGGGTTGCTGAAAAAGAGCTTAAGCGCCTGATCGAACTCTGCGGTATAGCGCGTAAAATTATCAAAGGGAGTGGGGATGGTGAATAAGAAAGCGTTCCGTTACTTTGGAGGGTTCCTGAAAGCACAGGAAAGATGGCTGAACCGAATGGCAGCTCAGGGGTTCAGGCTTGTACGCACCACAAGAATGATGTATGAGTTTGAAAGATGCGCGCCGTCTGAATACGAATACCGCGTGGAATTCATAGCCGACAAATCGCCCAGGCAGGCTCAGGAATATCGGAGATTCCTCGAAGAGATGGGCTACCGCACCTTCACCAAAAACATCAATCTGAATTACTCCATAGGCAAGATAAGGTGGCGCCCATGGGTAAAAGGTGCAGGGCAAATAGCCACGTACCCCGGAAGCTACAACAAGGAACTGCTGATTGTCGAGAAAAGAAAGGACGGCAAGCCCTTTGAGCTTCATACCGATCCGGAGGACCTTGTGCGGTATTATCAAAGCTTAAGGAACGCTTATCTGTTCAATGGGGTATTCTGGGCGCTTGGCCTATTGCTCAACTTTTTTGTGAGCATTCCTGTTGCCGTAAGCATCCTGCTGGGGGCTTTCGCGGTCATCTTTCTTGTTCCGGCCATCTTTTACGCACTGGCCATCCATCACGTGAATGAAGACAGGAAAATATATGAGTGAGTCTATGGCGCATTTCGGATGGATGACGGGCAGCTTATATCATATGCCATCAACGTCTGTATAATTTAGCAATTGCTTGTAACGGCTTTGTTATTTATAATTGCTATCAAATATGTTGCTTCTGCGCAAACGATACGGAAAACGTCATCATTGAAATATGTTGATGCATGATTCACAAGTAGCATGAGGAAGGGGTGTCCTATGAAAGAGCAAATCAAAACCAACAACGCGCCTGCCGCCATTGGTCCTTATTCGCAGGGCGTGGACGTGAAAGAAGGCAGGTTCATCTTCGTAAGCGGGCAAATACCGGTTAATCCGCAAACAGGCCAGATGCCCGAAGGCATTAAAGAGCAGACCAGGCAGTCCATCCTGAATATCAAGGCGGTGCTCGAAGCCGCGGGAGGAAATTTGGGAAATATCGTGAAAACGACGGTCTTTCTGAAAGACATGAATGATTTTGCAGCTTTCAACGAGGTTTATGCCGAGCTGTTCGCAGGCCATACCTATCCGGCCAGAAGCACGGTTGAGGTTGCAAGGCTGCCCAAGGACGCGCTGGTTGAGATCGAGGCCATTGCGGTAATATAAGTCGCGTGTTATCTCTCAGCTTTGATTGTGAACAGACAGAAGATAGTTGAAGGGCTCTTCAAGTATCAGCTGTCTGTTTATTTTATGGCTGGAACAGGCCCTTTCTGTGTATATTCCGGTATATTGCAGCTGCCATAACGGCCCGGGACTTGCCAAACTGCGCAAGAGAGGATAGGATAATCTAGCAAGGCAGAATACCGAAGGGATTGATTCAAGGCATGATCGCGAAGAATCAGGTTTTTGAGATAGAAATAACCGGTCAGACCCACGAAGGCCTCGGTGTCGGACGTGTGGACGGCATGGCCGTTTTCGTCCAGGGGGCCATTGCGGGCGAAAAAGTTGTGGCAAAAATCATCAAGGTGCTGAAAAACTATGCGGTGGCCCGGATTGAGGCCTTCATCGAGAAAAGCCCGGACCGCACGGAGCCTTTCTGCCCGGTCTATAAGCGCTGCGGCGGCTGCAACCTTCAGCATATGACCTATGAAAGAACCCTTCAATTCAAGCGCCAGGTGGTGATAGACAACCTGGAGCGGATTGGCGGGCTGGAAGGCATCCAGGTGGAGCCGGTCATCGGTATGGAAACACCAAAGCGATATCGTAACAAGGCCCAATATCCCGTCGACATGGGGGATAACGGCCCTATTGCGGGCTTTTTTGCTCCAAGAAGCCACGAAATCATAAGTACAGAGGAATGCGGCATACAGCATCCTATCAGCGATTTGGCCAAGAACACCGTGCTGGAATTTATCAAAGCCAACCGAATCCCGGTTTATGATGAAATAACCCATAAGGGGCTTATCCGCCACGTGGTGGTCAAGGTGGGATTCGCGACCGGCGAAGTGATGGTGATCCTGGTTTCCACCAACCCGAACATACCCAGAAAGGATAAGTTGGTCACGCTTCTTAAGGATAGGATACCCGGCCTTGTGAGCGTTGTCGTCAATATCAATGACAAGCCCGGCAATGTCATCTTGGGCACAAAGAACATCACCCTGTACGGCAAGGATACCATTGAGGACAAGCTGGGGGACCTGTTTTTTGAGATTTCGCCCCTGTCTTTCTATCAGATCAATCCGGAACAGACCTTGGTCCTTTACAACAAAGCCATGGAATATGCGGGCCTTACCGGGGAAGAAACCGTTTTTGACCTCTACTGCGGCATAGGGACCATCTCCCTGTTTGCGGCAGGGAAAGCAAAAAAGGTAATCGGTGTGGAATCGGTGCCCGAAGCGGTGGAAGCGGCCCGGCGCAATGCGGAGAGGAACAGGATAAACAATGCGGAATTCTACTGTGGCAACGCGGAGGAAGTTGTTCCGGAGCTTTACCGCCAGGGCATGCAGGCGGATGTCGTGATCGTCGATCCGCCTCGCAAGGGCTGTGATGAGGTGTTGCTGAAAACCCTGATCGATATGGCGCCCCAACGTATTGTCTATGTCTCCTGCAACCCTTCCACTCTTGCCAGGGATATGAAGGTCCTGCACGGGAGCGGCTATGAGCCCCAAAAGGTCCAGCCTGTGGACATGTTCCCCTGGACGAACCACGTTGAGTGCGTGACGTTGATGTCAAGGGTTGAGGAATAAAGAACTGAAAAGCTTGCCAATAAAGGGTTTCCAGACATTTAACCTTTCTCCAGGTTACTTTACCGGATGTGGCAATGTCAGGAAACCCTTATTTTTATTGTATACGGGAACATATCAACTACCCTGAAAATTAATAGTTGAGTTACCAGATTAGATAACGGCCATTTTTTTGAGGGTTGAGTAAACAGGATAGATAAAAATATTGTGCCTAATAATTTTTCAAAGTGCGCACAAGTGAAATCACAAAAATAGCTGAATTAATGACAGTTATTCAGTTATTTGAATATTAAGCAGAAACAAGATAGATGCATCAATCACTCGGAAACTATAATTATCGCTGCGAAATAGCAATAATTATAAAATAATATTGCATTATCGTTATAAATTTGCTATAATAAAACCATGGAGGAGTATTTATGAGTTCAATTGGTGATTATTTAAGATTGTTGCGGACGAAACGAAATCTAAGTTTAAATGATGTGTTTAACAGTACAGGAATAACAACTACCCGTTTAAATCGTATTGAACTTGGGCAGGTTAACGAACCTTCCCCTTTGGTGCTTAAGAAACTATCTGAACTTTATCAGGTTGACCTGATAAAGTTATATAAAATGGCAGGATACCTGGAAGATAAGGACATTGGAGAGAGAGTAGTTCCCTTCTCCAACTATGAGATTCTTGATAACGAAGAATGTGAATATATACAGAATACTATTGATTTTTTTATCAGAAAAAATCATAGGTAGATTGAGGTGTACACTATGAAATACAGATTAGGTGAACTGTTCTGCGGCCCCGGAGGACTCGCTTATGGTGCAATAAATGCCCGCAGTGCTGACGGAAAACATTTTATAGTCCATGAATGGGCTAATGACTATGATAAGGATACCTGTGAAACATACCGTTATAATATTTGCCCAGACAGGCCAGAATCGGTTTACCATGAAGATATTCGCAAATTGAATATGGATAAATTATCACCGATTGATGCTTTGGCATTCGGCTTTCCATGCAATGATTTTAGCGTAGTTGGTGAGCAGAAAGGAATTAACGGAGTTTTCGGACCGTTATATTCTTATGGCGTAAAAGCTTTGAAGAAATTTCAGCCTATGTGGTTTCTTGCGGAAAATGTAGGGGGGCTTCGCAATGCAAACGATGGAAAAGCTTTTGCAAAAATATTGGATGAATTGAAAGAGGCAGGATATGTAATTACGCCTCATTTATATAAATTTGAGCAGTATGGAATACCACAGGCGCGGCACCGTATTATCATTGTAGGTATTCGAAATGATATAAATGTAACTTTTAAAGTACCATCTCCGGCCCCTTATGCAAATATAGACAATACATGCCGTACCGCACTGGAAGTGCCTCCAATACCTGCGGACGCTCCTAATAATGAGAGAACAAAACAATCTAAGACGGTGATACAAAGGCTTCTTCATATTAAGCCGGGTGAAAATGCTTTTACTGCAGATTTGCCTCCTGAGCTTCAGCTAAAAGTAAAAGGCGCAAAAATAAGCCAGATTTATAAGAGATTGGATCCTGACAAGCCAGCTTATACTGTTACTGGAAGCGGAGGGGGAGGAACGCATATATATCATTGGTCAGAGCCAAGAGCTTTAACAAACAGAGAAAGAGCCCGACTCCAAACTTTCCCGGATACGTTTGTTTTCATGGGATCAAAAGAGAGTGTCCGAAAACAGATAGGAATGGCAGTACCTTGTCAAGGTGCAAAGATTATTTTTGAAGCTATTCTTAATTGCTTTGCTGGTATAGAGTACGAAAGCATTGAACCGAATATCAACGAATGAGAAGGTGTATTTTAATGTTTAATATACCATTAATAAATCAAACGTTAATTGAACCAATATCAAGAGGCGCAGAGGAACTGTTGATTGTTTCAGGATATGCAACACCTACTATGGCTTCATGGCATATGACAAGAATTAAAGAATTGAGTATGCCATTAATCGGAATAAAGCTTATAGTAGGCATGACCAACTATGACGGGTTAACTAAAGATGTTCATGAAGGTTTTAAACAGTTGGTATATGCTCAATCAAATACTGCTTTATCTAAGTTTCAATGCCAATATATTTGCCAAGGGCCTCCTGTACATAGCAAATTGTATATTTGGATGAAAAATGGTGAGCCTGTTGAAGCTTATACAGGTTCTGCGAATTATACACAGGCTGGATTCAGTTTGGGGAGACGTGAATATATTGTTCCCTGCAATGCATATGATGCTTTTTCTTATTTTTGTTCAGTAGAGCGGGATTCTATATATTGTACTCACTCGGAAGTAGAGGATAATATTATATTACAACCAATTAATCCAGTTCTTGAAGCTGAAAACGGACATGTTCAGATTGTGAAAGGACAAGGTGTGGAACATGTAAAATTATCGCTTCTTGCCAGAGACGGTGAAACTGGCAGAAGATCAGGATTAAACTGGGGACAGCGTGAAGGGCGAGAACCCAATCAAGCATATATTCCTTTGCCTGCAGAGATAGCACGTTCAGGTTTTTTCCCGCTTCAGAAACGACATTTCTCAGTTATTACTGATGACAATAAGCATTTGATTTTGCGTGTTGAACAGCAAAATGACAAAGCAATTACAACACCAATGAATAATTCCCTTTTGGGGGAATATTTCAGAAACAGAATAGGTGTTGCGAATGGTGCGTTTGTACATCGTCATGACTTAGAGCGATATGGAAGAACAGATGTTGATTTTTATAAACTAGATGATGAACATTTCTATATGGATTTTTCTGTGTAAAAAAATATCTGACAAGAATTAGTATTAATGAAAAAAGATGGTTTATCTGTAAAGGAGAAAACTATTTTAATAATGATGGTGTTAGAAATATGGATAATCATACAAAAGAAATAAGAAGTTACAATATGTCGAGGATAAGAAGTAAAAATAATAAGCCTGAAGAACTCGTAAGGAAATATTTATTCAGTAAAGGGTTTCGTTACAGAAAAAACGTTAAAGCTCTTCCGGGTTGTCCTGATATTGTTTTGCCAAAGTATAAAACAGTCATTTTTATTAACGGGTGTTTTTGGCATATGCATGAAGGTTGCCCATTTTTTGTCTGGCCAAAATCAAATGAAGAGTATTGGACAAAAAAGTTAATACGGAACAAAGAAAGAGATTATGAAAACCAAGAAAAGCTTAAGCAGATGGGATGGAAAGTAATTATTGTATGGGAGTGTGAATTAAAAAAAGAAAGATTAGACTCAAGTTTACGTATGTTATGCAATCGTATTAAAGAGACTACAGTCCACTCCCCTGAGGTGGGTAATTGATTAATAGTAAATACGAAGTGGATGCTCTAATTTAGAGTAGTATTTAATAAAGGAGGACTTTTATTTATGGTAAGTAATAATATCATAAAATCAGATGAGATTGACCTTTCGATTATTGATGATAGGGAAAAAGCAGAAATTGTTTGTTTGTATTTTTCGAGATTGCATAGCAACGATGAGAGATATAAAGGAAAATGGTCAAAAACTCTTGATGCTGTAGCTAAAAAGTATGGATTTAAGTTCACTTTATTAAAAAATGATAAAGATACATATGACAAAATGTTTGATAATGGGCGCAGGGGGTGGCAATATGAATCGTTAGAAAAAAGAGGAAAGCTTTTTCAAGATGTGTACGATAAATATTCTACAATGCCAATAGAAGAACATGAAAAGTTGGTCAACAGGATTCTTGAAGAAGTTAACAATGAATTATATACCTTTTATAGCATAAAAACTAAAAATCCGCAACAAGTCAATGCTATTCGGAATAGACAGTCTGCTATAGAAATAGATGGATTGAACATACTTAAAGATAATTTATCAATCGGTCAGCTTGTTTTCATTGTGTTGGGAGGAGATAAGGGAAAAGCAGAGGTAACATGGGAAACAGGCTTGATAGGAATTGGAGAAATAGTACAGGCGCCCTATGATGAAGGCTATGAAGGAAGAAACTATAAAATAAAGATTGATGTTAAAGTTTTGCTGGATAAACCAATAAAAAGAGAAGATTTAAAACCTTATAGTGATACTTATGATATCATTGGAATTGGACCAATTACTAAATGGGAACCAAATCAAGCTATTTCCCAAATTCCAGAGAGAAAAGCTATTGCATTAATCCGTGCTATGTTAGAATTATGTCCACAAATTGATGAGGATTTATCTTCAGTAATTGATCCAAAATTGATGGCACGCGTAAAGGGAGCCATTGTTAAACTCGTGCCCAAGGAAGTCGAATTTGGTGAAGCTATAGAGCAACCTGATTCCTTGTTGGATGAGAATAATTTTTCAGATACTATTTTTTGCAATTTTTATGAACCAAATATTGATACTATTCTGAATGAGTTTACGTTGCCCGCAAAGCCAATTATAAGCGTAAAAAATTTTATAAATGCAAAGAAACACATCATAATGACTGGCCCTCCGGGAACTGGTAAAACAACCCTTGCAGAAAGATTTTGTCAAGAGGCTGTAAGGATAAATTATATAAGCGGATATATGATGACCACAGCTATAGCAGATTGGAGTACTTTTGATACAATTGGAGGCTATATGCCTGATAAAAATGGGTCATTATCGTTTGTTGAAGGTGTTTTTCTAAAAAGCATCCGCGAAAACAAATGGCTAATAATTGATGAAATAAATCGTGCGGAAGTGGATAAAGCATTCGGACATTTTTTTACTGTTCTTTCCGGAAGAGATATAGAACTTCAGTATAAAGTGCCATTGGCCGGCAGTAAAGAAGAGAAAAATATTTCAATAAGGCATTCTGATTCACTAGAAAGTTTCTATGATGCTCGTACTGCCACTTATTTTATTGGACAGAATTGGCGAATAATTGCTACCATGAACACATACGACAAGAATAGTTTGTTCATGCTTTCGTATGCATTTATGCGTCGTTTTGCATTTGTACATATACCAGCACCAACATACAATGAATTTGAACAGCTTATATATGATAGATTATCTGAGCATCCTGAACTTGCATCAAAGCTATTATCGATAGTAAAAGTTTCTCCTAAAAAAATGGGAGCGGCGGTAATTTTGGATATAATTGCATATCTGCAAGCATCAGATTTCAAAAATCTTGTGGATGGTATTTGTTCCTTAATTATTCCGCAGTATGAAGGCATATCATTTGCCGAAATAAAAAAGCTATATAAAGAGTTTGCAAAAGTACTTAACTCAGAAGAAAAAGAATCATTAGAAAACTATATATGTGAGTTTTTCGACATTGATAAGAATGATCTGATGAAAGTGAAATTTGGTGATTTTGACGAAGAAGATAATGCAGAGTAGGAGAAATTCATATGATTTATGAATCGGATTGCTGGAACAAAAGCATACACAATCAAATATCACAATTTACCAGTAAAATGCTTTGGCGTTTTATTCAAAATAATGCAAAAGAAAATGAAGCAGAAGAAACTGTGATAAACTTAACTGGCCTTTCAAAGAAGGATATCAGGCTTCTTGCGGATATACGTTTATTATTATCTAAAGATATAAAGCATTTAATAGAAAATATTGCACCCAAAATTATAAATAGATTGTCTAAAGATTCAATTAATATTATTGTACGTGATAGAAACCAGGTTAGAGGTAAAATTGACTGGCAGAAAACAATCAGTGCAAGAGCAGTTGCTGGGAATGATATTAGTTTGTTTGTGTATACAAAGAGGTCACAAATATATGACCTTCCTGAAAATAGACTTTTTTTATTTTTAATAAAACAAGTTTTTGATAAAGCACGTCTATTTGCAGGGGATCTATTTTCAAACTTAACATGGTATGCCGAAGAGGAGACTGACGACAGATGGATTAAGAAAGTAGCTATTATTGCGTCACAAACTTCAAGAATTCTTAGAAATCCTTTTGTCTCAAAAATTGGGATTATGTATGAGATTAATGATAGAATAATTGAAGCAACAAAGCATTCTCGACAGAGCCATTATAGAGAGCTTGCAGAAATAGCTGAAAGATTCATCTTTTCTCAGAAAAAACCTATTGAATTTATTAAGAAAGAATTGGACGGAAATATACTTGAACCATTGAACAAGGATACTTTATACGAAATTGCAGTACTATTTAAAACAATATTGGCATCAATTGAATTGGGATGGACTGAAAAATCAATTGGGCTTATAGGCGGAAGCAATCCAACTGCAAGTATCCTTACTAATGGAGATATTGAGTTAAGGATTTTTTTTCAGAAATTACCTCGTGCAATGTCTGAAAACAGTCAATATGGCAAACTTATGTTGGAATACGGACTCAGTGAAAAACTTCGAAGACCAGATATAATACTAGAATTAACTCGTGGACTTGAGAAGAAATTCATAATAATTGAAGTTAAGCGCTCTCAAAGAAGAAGTTATTTGGTGGATGGTACATACAAATTGCTGGGATATTTAAAAGACTTTTCCGGAGTAATTAAAGAACATACTTCAATTTCCGGCGTTCTTGTAGGCTGGGATGGTATTTTGCACCATACATGTAAGGATAATGAGGAGGTTTATTTGTTTAACTGGCACAATTATGAAGAAGGGATAAAGCAAGTATTAGCCGGTATTATGCAGCAGTTTGAAGTTAAGCAAGAAAATTAGGTATTTAGTATTATAAAAATGTTTACACAGAACAGCCAGTGTTACAAATATGATGAAATATCTCAGCAGTACGTGAATTGTTACTTGATTTAGTCGTTGTTTTGGAGGTACGGTATGGCAAGTGTCAGCTCGTTCAGAGATGTTATTGCAAACGTGTATTATAATGAAATCTTTGACGAATTGTCCGAGTATATTGAGGACAACCCGGATAAGCTGGAATCTAACTCATACCGTGTGCAATCACCGGATGAAGCGGCTTTATCCGATTTTGACATTATAACGATTGACATAACCGATTCACCAGGCAATAGTATTTTATTTGACGTAATTGTTTCTGCCGAAGTTGAAATTGCAGAAACAGTACGAAGGAATCGCGAGACTGATGGTATAGAACAATGGTTCCGTATCTCCTGCAGAGCTGACCTTGATGACGGAATTCAGAATTTTCAAATCAAGTCTGTTTCAATATACAACAAGTACAGAGAGAGCAAATTAGGCCGACTGTCTGAGTATTTAGTGCCAATTATAGAAAAGGAACAGTTTGACGATGTTGCTACCGAGTTTCTAAGTGAATTTTGCCCGGAAGCATTAAGTACTCCTATACCTATTCCGGTAGATGAAGTAGTGAAAAGAAT
>ENA-OWOZ01000697-OWOZ01000697.1-bioreactor-metagenome-genome-assembly--contig:-NODE-697-length-38882-cov-5.464940_pt1 | contig 38882 bp, 30 predicted proteins | sample MGYA00238140_ERZ651804 | MGnify/ENA primary metagenome ERZ651804 (study PRJEB26910, sample SAMN07631232) | bioreactor metagenome | isolation source: Switchgrass digestor | place: USA: Dartmouth...
GGGCGTGGCAATCTCATTCATAATCAGCCGGGCTTACCGGTTGAGATCGCCACGTCGCTTCGCTCCTCGCGATGACATAGCGCAGTCATTTTCACAGCAATTATCACCTGTGACACAGGCCACGATAAATGAAAAGTTACCTTTTATGTCATTGCGAGCGCAGCGAAGCAATCTCTAACGGTGCCTGGAGGTATGTGAACGAGATCGCCACGTCACTTCGTGCCTCGCGATGACACGAAAGGAAGCTATTTTCACAGCAATGACACGAAAGACAACTTTTCATTTAACGTAGCCTGCGCCCAGATGAAGAACCAGGTGCGCAGCGACGAATCTGAAAACGAGGATCATTTATGGCCGGACACCATATAGTGATACTGTACAACCAGGAGGAAGTTAAGAATTACCTGGAAAAGCTGGGGACGGATAAAGGGGCTCACCCTCATCTCATCCCCAAGGCTTTGTTTCACTGTGTTCTTTTCAAAGATATCAAGGCACCAGCGGCCAACATAATCAAACAGGAAATGCTGGCGGCCGGAGGGGATGCCGCTGTCAACCGCAACGCCGTCCTGGGTCAGGGCACCACCGATGTCCTGCTCATGGGCACCCTGAAGCACTACCGGCGGGTGGTGCAGAAATTAAAAGGACAACCTTTCGGCTTGAAGCAAGTGGCCGCTGATCTGGAAAATATTCTGACCTCTGCCGCTGCGGGCGGCCAGCCCCGCCAACTGCGTTTGGCCCAGGGAAAGACCCTGCCCCTGGGAGAACGCACTTTGATCATGGGCATTTTGAATGTTACCCCGGATTCCTTTTCCGACGGGGGCCGCTATTATGATACCCAGCGGGCTATAGACCACGGGCTGGAGATGGTGGAGCAGGGAGCCGACATTATCGATGTAGGCGGAGCATCATCCCGTCCCGGAGCCGAAATCGCCCCGGAAGATGAGGAACTGCGGCGGGTATTGCCAGTGGTGGAAAAGCTTGTGCAGCAGGGAGTGCTGGTATCGGTAGATACTTTTCGGGCCCGGGTAGCCAAGGAGACCCTGGCAGCGGGAGCCCACCTCATCAATGATATTGGCCGGCTGCAGATGGATCCTGACCTGCTGCCGGTGCTGGCAGAGCACCAGGCGGGAGTTGTTTTGATGCACAACCGCCTGCAGATGAATCGCGGACAACCTTACGTTGATTTAATCAGCGATATTATAGATGAACTCAGCCAATCGGTGAAGCAAGCCCTGGCAGCGGGACTGCCCCGGGAATGCATAATGATTGATCCGGGCATCGGTTTTGGCAAAGATGCAGCTCAGAACCGCTATATCATCAAACACCTGCAGGAGTTTCGCAGCTTGGGCCTGCCGGTCTTGCTGGGCGCCTCCCGCAAGAACTTTATCGGTCTTACCCTGGGCCTGGAGGTAGACCAGCGCCTGGAGGGGAGCCTGGCCGTAGCTGTGGCCGGGGCTTTAAACGGAGCGGACATGGTAAGGGTACATGATGTTTTGCCCACGGTGCGGGCAGTGCGGATGGCTGACGCCATAAGGATGGAAAATGGATAGGATAATAGGGCGCGGTTTGCGCTTTTACGGATGTCATGGAGTTTTAGAAGAAGAACAACATAATCCCCAGCCTTTTGAGGTGGACTTTGAGCTCTGGCTGGACCTGGCAGCAGCAGGGCAGAGGGATGACCTGGGGCAAACCGTTGACTATGGGCAGGTTTTTCAGGTTATACGCCAGGTTGTGGAAGAAGAGCATTACAAACTGCTGGAGGCTCTGGCTGAGCGCCTGGCCGGGGTCTTGCTGGAGCAGTTTGCAGCTATACAGGAAGTGGATATAACGGTATATAAACCCCAGGCACCGGTAGCGGGAGATTTCAAGTATTTTGCGGTAAAAATTCACCGTGCCCGGCTATAAATTTCTTGCCCAGCGGCAAGGCTATGTGCTAATTTAGAGGGGAACCCTATTATGAATAAAAGTGTTTACATTAGTTTGGGTTCGAATATGGGGAGTAAACGGGAAAATTTAGCCCAGGCAGTAGAATTGATCAGCAATATCCCCGGAGTTAAGCTAAAGAACCGTTCGTCCCTGTATGAAACCGAGCCCTGGGGGAAAACCGATCAGGACAAATTCTTAAACCAGGTTATTGAAATAGAAACCAGTTTGCCGCCCAGGGAATTGCTGAAAGAACTGCAGGATATAGAAATCAACATGGGCCGCCAGCGGAAGGAGAAATGGGGCCCACGGATTATAGATCTGGATATTTTGCTCTATGGGAATGAGGTTCTGGACGATCCGCAACTGGCAATACCTCATCCCCGCATGCGCGAAAGGTTGTTTGTCCTCGTGCCGTTAGCGGAAATTGGAGCGGACTTACGATTTCCAGATAACGGGGCGACTGTCAGGGAGGTGTTGAGTAGCGTTTTAGCCCGAGAAGGAAACAGAGGAATCGAGAGGGTTTGATTCCCGCCGATACTTGCTGGGAATTACGCTTGGATCCATAGGACCAAGACGGTAAATACAGGACTTAGTCCTGCCCAAGAGGGGGATTAACTATGAACGTCAAGATCGGAATTATCGGTACGGGAGTCGTAGGAACAGCAGTTGGGGTGGTACTAAATCAAAAAGGTTATGAGATTACGGGTGCTTATGATATCAAGGCCGAATCTACAGACCAGCTAGTGGAACGGATCGGTTGTACTCCTCATACCTCACCTCAAGAAGTTTCTCGCTCGGCAGATATATTGTTTATTACAACCAACGACGCTGCCATAGGCAAGGTAGTGGATACACTGGCAGACAGCGGAGCCTTTTACGATGGGCAGGTAGTGGTGCACATGAGCGGTGCACAATCTTCGGAAATTCTGGACCCTGCCAAAGACTTTGGAGCCCGTGTTCTGTCGGTACACCCTCTACAGTCCTTTGCCAATGTGGACGGAGCAATTAAGAATTTGCCCGGCTCCGTTTTCAGCATTGAAGGGGACAAAGATGCCTATGATGTGGGCGTTGGTATTGTGGAAGCCCTGGACGGGGAATATTTCTTTATCGACCGCAAGGCCAAGCCCTTGTACCATGCCGGGGCCTGTGTAGTGTCTAACTACCTGGTGACCCTGATTGATTTCGGGCTGAAACTGCTGGAATCTACGGGAATTCCCCGCAGTGCAGGTATCAGAGCCTTGCTGCCTCTCATTCAGGGCACGGTAAATAATATCCAAAACGTCGGGATTCCCCGGGCATTGACCGGACCAATTGCCCGCGGAGACCTCAGTACCATACTTAAGCATCTGGACTGTCTGGAAGAGATGGCTCCGGAATTAATGAAACTGTACAGCTGGCTGGGTTTCTACACCACGCAGATTGCAGTGGAAAAGGGAACCATTGACAATTCAGCTATGGAAGAGTTCCAGCGAGTGTTCAGAAGGGAACTTACCCGTGCGGTGCCGGCCAGCTAGTGCAGGCACCGGACACAGACTGGACAGGAAGGAGCGAAGGTTATGGCTAGAATTACTACCGCTACCATTAAAGAGAAGAAACGCCGTCAGGAACGGATTACTATGCTGACAGCTTATGACTATTCCATGGCCGGCATGGTTGACCAGGCCGGTATTGATATGATTTTAGTGGGAGACTCACTGGGCAATGTAATGCTGGGTTATGAAAATACCCTGGCAGTTACCATGGACGACATGGTGCATCATACCAAAGCTGTTACCCGGGCAGTTAAAAATGCCCTGGTGGTAGGGGATATGCCCTTTTTGTCCTATCATATATCCCTGGAAGAAGCGGTGCGCAATGCGGGACGCTTGATCCAGGAAGGGGGTGCCCAGGCGGTTAAGATCGAAGGGGGCACCGAACGGGTGAATACCGTCAAAGCTATCCTGGATGCCCAGATCCCGGTGATGGGGCACATAGGGCTCACTCCCCAGTCGGTTAATGCTTTCGGTGGCTTCAAGGTCCAGGGCAAGGATCTGGAAACCGCCCGGAAGCTGATCCGGGATGCCCAGGCTTTGGATAAGGCAGGAGTATTTGCCCTGGTTATGGAGTGTGTGCCCAGCGAATTGGCCAGGCGCATTACCGAGGAGGTTTCCTGCCCCACCATCGGTATCGGCGCAGGGCCCTACTGTGACGGACAGGTGCTGGTGATCAATGATATGCTGGGCATGTACGGGGGACACGTACCCAAGTTTGTCAAAAAATTCGTGGATTTACAGCCCCTGATTATCGAAGCCTTGAAAAATTATAAGGAAGAAGTAGAGTCAGGAGCTTTCCCGTCTGCCGAACATTGCTTTACCATCCAGGACGAGGTGCTGGATAAACTGTACGGGGGGTCCTGAGTAGAAAATGCAGATCATAAAAAGTGTAGCTGAAATGCAGCAATGGAGCAGTGAACAGGTAAGATCAGGCCGCCGGATCGGGCTGGTGCCCACCATGGGGTACCTGCATGAAGGACACCTGAGTCTGGTGCGGGAGGCCCGAAAGCAATGTGATCTGGTAGTGGTGAGCATCTTCGTCAACCCCATCCAGTTTGGGGCCGGGGAAGATTTCGAGGAATATCCCCGGGATTTGACCCGGGACTGTGCCTTGTTGGAAAAGGAGCAGGTGGATGTAGTATTTGCTCCGGGAGTAAAGGATATGTACCCGGAAGGGTATAGTACCTTTGTGGAAGTACAGGGTGAGGTGGCCCAGAAAATGTGCGGCGCCTCCCGCCCTGGCCATTTCCGCGGGGTAACCACCGTATGCAGCAAACTGTTCCATATATGCCAGCCTACCCTGGCCTTTTTTGGACAGAAAGATGCTCAGCAGGCGATAATCCTGGAAAAGATGGTGCGGGAACTGAACTTTCCGCTGCAGATTGTGCGGATGCCCATTGTCCGCGAAGCAGATGGCTTGGCGATGAGCTCCCGCAATGTTTATCTGAATCCGCAGCAGCGGCAGGAGGCACTGGTGTTAAGCCAGTCCCTCCGGGCTGCTGAGCAGTTGATAAAGGACGGAGAGAGAGATCCGGAAAAAGTCAGAGCATTTATTAAGGACATCATCGAGACCAAACCCGGGGCCCAGATTGACTATATAGAGATAAACCGGGCCAGTGATCTGGCTTCCCTGGACAGGATCGAAGGAACGGTTCTTATTGCTCTGGCCGTAAAGTTTGGGACAACCAGGTTGATTGATAACCTGATGGTGGAGGTGTAACAGGTGCTTCGCTACATGCTCAAGTCCAAAATACACCGGGCTGTGGTTACCGATGCGGATCTGAACTATGTGGGCAGCATCACTCTGGATCCGGACTTAATGGAAGCTGCCGACATAGTGCCCAATGAAAAGGTAACCGTAGTTAATAATAATAACGGTGCAAGATTTGAGACTTATGTAATTGAGGGGAAACGTGGTTCAGGCATAGTCTGTTTGAACGGGGCAGCAGCCCGGCTGGTTCAAAGAGGCGATATAGTCATTATTCTTACGTACACCATCCTGGAAGATGAAGAGTGCAGAGATTTCAAACCCCGTTTGGTTTATGTAAATGATAAGAATCAGGTGGAAAAAGTCTGTTTGGGTAAATACGAATAGGAGGTCCTGAACATTGACATCCCAAGATCTGGCAGCTTTGATTGAACGGCGTAAGAGAGACTTAAACGCTGTGATTCTGGCCCATTTTTACCAGCCTCCTGAGATTCAGGATCTGGCGGATTTTGTAGGAGACTCCTTGCAGCTGGCCATTCAGGCTGCCAATACCGATGCCGATGTTATCGTCTTCTGCGGGGTACATTTTATGGCGGAAAGCGCCAAAATTCTCAACCCCGGGAAAATGGTCCTGCTGCCATATTTGCAGGCGGGATGCCCCATGGCGGATATGGTAACCGCGGAGGAGTTGCGGAAATGGAAGAAGGAACATCCTGGTTATGCAGTAGTGACCTACGTAAACTCTTCCGCCGAGGTTAAAGCAGAAAGTGATGTTTGCTGCACCTCCGCCAATGCCCTTAACGTAGTGCGGTCATTGCCGGCGGATCAGCCGGTGCTGTTCGTTCCGGATCGTAATCTAGGGGCCTGGATAATGAACCAGACCGGCCGGGAAATGGAACTGTGGCCGGGTTACTGCCCGGTTCACAACCAGCTGACTGCCGGGGAAGTAAAGGAACAGATACGGCGCTATCCGGAAGCGGTAGTGGTGGTTCATCCCGAGGTACCTCCGGAGGTAGCGGCTCTGGCTGAGGCAGTTCGCTCCACCGCCGGGATATTGAAGTATGTTCAGGAGAGCCCTGCCCGGGAGTTCATCATCGGCACCGAGGAAGGATTCCTCCATACTCTTAAAAAACATTGCCCCGACAAGGTATTTCACCTGGCTCGCACTGAGTTCTTGTGTGAGGACATGAAAAAAATCAACCTGGAGATACTGGCTCAGGCGTTGGAGCGCCAGGAGCACCAGATAGAGGTACCGGAAGATATAAGGCAGCGTGCGGAGCAGGCCCTTAAGAGAATGCTGGCCATTGCTCCCTAAGCGTTAATTTATAATTGAAGGTCGTTTTCCGATGAACGTAACCAGGTATATAGGCGTCCTTGACCAGGACACACCCGTGATCAGCACTGACTTTCTCATTGTGGGTGGAGGGATTGCCGGACTATTTACGGCCTTAAAAGCATCACAATACGGCCAGGTAATCGTGCTGGTCAAGAAGACCATCAAAGATTCCAATACAGGTCTTGCCCAAGGGGGAATTGCTGCAGCAGTGCATGAAGAAGATTCCCCTTTCTTGCATTTGGAGGATACTCTGGAAGCAGGGGCGGGGTTGTGCAATATTGAAGCCGTAGACGTGCTGGTTCGGGAAGGACCGGACCGGGTGCGGGAGTTAATGGAAGCCGGGGCTCGCTTCGATATGAAGGACGGCACAGTAGCCCTGACCCGGGAAGGAGCCCACAGCCGGCCCCGGATTCTGCACGCCGCAGATGCCACCGGAGAAGCTATCCGCGTTGCTCTGGTCCGGCAGTGCGAACAGAATGGAGCCATAGAAATCCGGGAAGAACATTTCCTCATAGATATTGTCGGCCGGGATCAGGGACCCGAGTGTTATGGCGCTCTGGTGTATGATGCCAGCCAGCGGCGCAAAGTACTGTTTACTGCCCGGGCTGTCATTCTGGCCACGGGAGGAGCCGGTCAGTTATACAAGTATACCACCAACCCCCCGGTAGCTACTGCCGATGGTATGGCAGCCGCTTTCCGGGCCGGCTGCCCTTTGACGGATATGGAATTCATCCAGTTTCATCCCACCGTCTTGTTTACCCCTGAGACCCAGCGCTTTTTAATATCGGAAGCGGTGCGCGGGGAAGGAGGCCGCTTGTACAATGTCAGGGGAGAAGCCTTTATGGCCAATTATCATCCCTTGAAAGAACTGGCCCCCCGGGATGTGGTTTCCCGGGCTATAGTCAGCGAGACCAGGCGCACCGGCAGCGAGTATGTGTGGTTGGATATGACCCAGATTCCTCGGGTAAAAGATCGTTTCCCCACCATTTATCAAAACTGCCTGCAGCGGGGCATTGATCTGACCAGGGAATGGGTGCCGGTGTTTCCGGCCGCCCACTATACCATGGGAGGCATTGCCACCAACACCTATGGAGAAACCGCCCTTCCGGGGCTGTATGCCTGCGGGGAAGCGGCCTGCACCGGAGTCCATGGTGCTAACCGTCTGGCCAGCAACTCCCTTTTGGAGGGAATTGTCTTTGGGCAGCGAATAGTCAGTAAGGCTGAGGAAATCATGTACCGGCGACGGGTGGACCCAATGGATATTTACCGCCATTTTGACAAGAGCCAGGTGCTGAAAACCCAGTCCGGCAGGATTTCCCCTGAGCAAGCCCGCTTGAAACTGCAGGAAACAATGTGGGAGAATGTGGGTATCCTAAGGGATGAACCCCATTTGAAAGAGGCCGCCCGGATAGTGGACGAGCTGTACAACCAGCTGGGACCCGGCGATGATGAGCTGGCTTATTATGAAGTGGTAAACATGCTGACGGTGGCCCGGATAATCATACAGGCTGCCCTATGGCGTACCGAGAGCCGGGGAGGTCATTACCGCACTGATTATCCCCAGCGGGACGATTTACGCTGGATACGCCATATATCTTTCGTCAACTGTTAATGCAAGAGTAGTAGGTTCTTTCTGAATTGCAAACTCTCTGCCAAACGTTTAATTTGTCATCACGAGGGCGAAGCGCGTGGTGAGAGCCACCTCATGTGTCATCACGAGGAGCGAAGCGACGTGGTGATCTCTTATTCACAGCCTGCGAGCCTCTTTTGAGATCTCCGCTGCGCTCGCAATTGTCACCAGTAGAACAGGCCACGATAAACGAAAACTTAGGCCTGTCATCGCTATGAAAGGAATTCTTAATTGTCATTGCTGTGAAAACGGCTTCCTTTTGTGTCATCGCGAGGCACGAAGTGCCGTGGCGATCTCGTTCACATACCTGCAGGCACCGTTAGAGATTGCTTCGCTCCGCTCGCAATGACACAAATGGTAACTTTTCATTCATCGTGGCCTGTTATTCAGGTGATAATTGCTGTGAAAATAGAGTTCGCGATGATGAAAAGACTTCTAATGTGTCATCGCGAGGAGCGAAGTGCCGTGGCGATCTCATCCAACAGGCCTGCTGTCCACGTTGAGATTGCTTCGCTGCGCTCGCAATGACACAAATGGTAACTTTTCATTCATCGTGGCCTGTTATTCAGGTGATAATTGCTGTGAAAATAGATCTCGCGATGATGAAAAGACTTCTAATGTGTCATCGCGAGGAGCGAAGCGACGTGGCGATCTCATCCAACAGGCCTGCTGTCCACGTTGAGATTGCTTCACTGCGCTCGCAATGACACAAATGGTAACTTTTCATTTATCGTGGCCTGTTATTCAGGTGATAATTGCTGTGAAAATAGATCTCGCGATGACACAGCGCAGCCATTTTCACATCAATGACACAAAAGGTGGCTATTCATTCATCGTGGCTTGTGCCGGAAGTGACAATTGCGAGTATAGCAAAGCAATCTTCAACAACCCTGGAGGATAACGATGAACTGGCATGTACAGGAATTAATCAGAAAAGCCCTGGAGGAAGACATCGGCCATCAGGATATTACCACCGAGAACCTGATTGATGAAAATCAGCGCTCCCGGGGACTTTTTCTGGCCAAGTCAGCGGGAGTTGTGGCGGGAATAGCCGTAGCCGAACAGGTATTCCGCACTTTGGATAATGACATAGAGTTTACTGTCATAATCAATGATGGAGAAGAAGCAACCCCCGGGGATGTTATTGCCATGGTGGAAGGCCGCACCAGAACCCTTTTGATGGGGGAGAGAACCGCCCTTAATTTTCTGCAGCGGCTCAGCGGGATAGCTACCCGCACCCGGCGGATGGTGGAAATGATTCGCTACGAAAAAGCGGAGATCGTGGATACCCGCAAGACCACCCCGGGTTTGCGCTGGCTGGAAAAATACGCCGTCCGGGTAGGCGGAGCCCGCAATCACCGCTTTGGCCTGTATGATGGTGCTATGATTAAAGACAACCATATCAAAGCGGCGGGAGGAATACAGAAGGCCGTCTCCACCTTACGGGCCCGGCTTCCTCATACCATTAGAATTGAAGTGGAAGTGGAGAACCTGGAGCAGCTCCAGGAAGCGCTGGAAGCCCGGGCGGATATTATTTTACTGGATAACATGGATGTTGATACCCTGCGCCAGGCGGTGGAGATCACTGCCGGAAGGGCTCTTTTGGAAGCCTCCGGGGGCATTACCGAGGAGACCTTAGTGGACGTAGCCCGTACCGGCGTGGACTTTATCTCCATAGGTGCTCTCACCCATTCAGCCGGCAGCCTGGATATCAGCTTCAACCTGGAATAAGAAGGAGCTCCGAAGGTGCTTTTCAATTCCTACGAATACATTCTGCTATTTCTCCCCACAGTTGTATTAATTTATTACGCATTAAACCGCTATGGATACACCACCGGATCCAAAGTCTGGCTGGTACTGGCTTCCTGGTTTTTTTACAGCTATTGGAATCCGATTTATCTGCCCTTATTGCTGGGTTCTATTTTGGTAAACTATTTTATTGGTACTTTGCTGCGCACCGGTCAGTGGGAGGATAAGATCCGCCGTTGGATCCTTGTTGCTGGACTGGCCTTTAACATTGGCCTGCTGGGGTATTTTAAATACGCCGATTTTTTTATCAGCAACCTGAATGCTGTTTTGGGCAGTCAATTCAACCTGCTCCATTTGCTGTTGCCCCTGGGCATAAGCTTTTTTACTTTCCAGCAGATTGCTTACCTGGTGGACACCTACCGGGGTGAGGCCAGAGAGTATAGTTTTGTAAACTACGCGTTGTTTATCTCCTTCTTTCCTCAGCTGGTAGCCGGGCCCATAGTGCACCACAAGGAAATGATGTGGCAGTTCGAAGACCCGGACCGAAAACGCTGGATACCGGACAATGTCGCCCGGGGATTGTTCCTCTTTGTGCTGGGTCTGGCCAAAAAGGTGCTGATTGCTGATACTTTCGGGGTTTGGGCCACCTATGGATTCGACACGGCCACTTCCCTGACCCTGATAGAAGGCTGGATTACTTCCTTATCTTACAGCCTGCAGCTGTATTTTGATTTCAGCGCTTACTCGGATATGGCCATCGGTGCTGCCCTGCTGTTTAACATTAATCTGCCCATCAACTTCTTTTCACCCTATAAATCCACCTCCATCCAGGAGTTCTGGCGACGCTGGCATATGACTCTGAGCAGGTTCCTGCGGGACTATATTTACATTCCCCTGGGGGGTAACCGCATATCCGATTTTAATACTTACCGCAACCTTATGATTACCTTTTTAATCGGCGGACTGTGGCACGGAGCCGGCTGGACCTTTGTCTTCTGGGGGTTCCTCCATGGCCTGGCCCTGGTCATAAACAGGGCCTGGCGCAAACTTGGGATCAGCTTGCCTAATTGGCTGAGCTGGCTGATTACTTTTAATTTTGTCAATGCTGCCTGGGTATTTTTCCGGGCGGAAACCTGGGCAGATGCCATCAAAGTCCTGCGGGCCATGGCCGGATTAAGCGGGGTTGCCCTGCCTGTTTCCCTGGCCCAATACCTAGGTGACCTGAGCAGCCGGGGAGTGACTTTTGCCGCCCAGATGATGAACGGCAATCTGTTACCGGCGGCCCTGGCAGTTGTGGTGTTTATGGTAGTGGTATTAACTGTACGGAATTCCATTGAACTGAAAGACAGCTTCCGGCCCGGCTGGGCCAGCGCTGCAGTAGTCATTACCCTGGCGGTGGCTTCCATCCTCAGCCTCACCCGGGTGTCGGAATTCCTATACTTTAATTTCTAACGGGGAGCTCAGATTGCTACCAGGCAAGAGTATTAGCCGGGCGAGGAGTCCCGGAGCGAGCCGGCTAATACTCCTGCATCGAGCTGACATTCCTGAAAAGACTTGGTTAGCGTGACATTAAGGTTGCCACGCCCCAGACCGGGCTCGCAATTGTCACCTGTTGCGCAGACCACGGTGAATGAAAAGTCCTCTTATGTGTCATTGCGAGCCCCTGAAAGGGGCGCGGCAATCTCATTCGTCTATCTGTCTCCCCGATTGAGATCGCCACGCGCTACGCGCTCGCGATGACACAATTGGGAGTAATTTTCACAGCAGTGACACGAAGTTGGGCAATAAACGAGGTGTGTATGATGACCTATACCCGCTGGTTACGGGTGACATTGGGCATAATTCTGATTGTATTGCTGGGTGCAGCCGGGTTCAACGCCTGGATCGATCCCCTGTGGACCTTTGATCATGCCCACCGCTACAACTCCATCCAGGCCGGCTTTAATGAAAGGCAGCAGAAGACCAACCATCTTACTTTCACCAAACAACAGTATAATTCCCTGGTATTGGGCAGCAGCCGGGTAACCTATATTAACCAGCAGGAATTCGGGGCAGGTCCGGCCTATAATTATGCTGTCAACAATATGCTCCCATATGAATATCCTGATTATATTGATTATGCGGTAAAGTGCAACGGAAAAGAGTTTGAGGTCATCTACATCGGGCTGGACTTCTTTGCTACCAATGGCAATCTGACCTTGCCCAACCGCTTTGAAGACCCGGCTTATTACATCCAGACCGCCCGGAAATTCGGCTATCGCTACTGGAGCCTGTTGTCCTTTGATACCCTTAAGTATTCCTGGCAGAACCTGCAGTCTTCCCGGGCAGGTTTACCGGTGAATTTTGCCTATAACCGCTCCAATGTCAAAACCCTGCAGCCTACTACCCCGGAGGAAAAGGAACAGCGCATCGCCGCCAATCTGGAGTGGTACTCCCGGGAAGCCTATGGCGGTGATTATGAATATGCCAGCATAAAAAATATCCTCCAGACTCTAAAGGAACGCTATCCCAACACCCGTTTTGTACTGTTTACGACCCCTATTGCCGAACCTCTCTACCAGGAAATAGTCAAAGCCGGGCGGCTGCCCGACTACCAGCGCTGGATAAGAGAATGTGTGGAAGTCTTTGGCCAGGTCTATGATTTTACTACCCCCAATTCAGTTACCCGCAACTGGGATTGCTTTTATGATGCCAGCCATGTTTATCCTCATGTAGGTACCTGGATTGCCCACCGGGTGTCCGGTATAGAGGACCCAACCATTCCCGAGGATTTCGGCAGATTGATTACCGCTGCTGATTTACCTTAATAAACCCAGGTTGGCGAACAGTTAACCATATATTATAATATTGGTTAACTAACCACAAGGAGTCAACCTTATGACCATTTCCACCCGTGAAATTGCTTTAGCTGCTCTATTTACCGCTCTGATGTGTGCCCTGACTATTGTGGTGCGAGTAGCCCAGCCGGTGGTAATCATACCTTTCAGCCTGCAGCCTTTGATAATGCTCCTGGCTGCTGCCCTGCTGTCGCCCCGGGCAGTGTTCTTAAGCATGCTGGCTTATCTGCTGTTGGGTTTGATAGGGCTGCCGGTGTTCTCCGTGCCTCCCTATGGGGGACCTGCCTATGTACTGGTACCCAGTTTCGGCTTCCTGCTGGCCTTTCCCCTGGCAGGCTGGGTACAGTCTCACCTGATCAGAAGCTTTTCCCCGGTTAACCTGACCCTGGCCGGCCTGGCAGCTATCATGATCTATTACTTGATCGGCCTGCCCTATATGTATCTGATCCTGAATTTTTACCTGGGAAATACCGTTAATATCCTGCAGGTCTTAAAAATAGGTTTCATACCGTTTATAATATTCGATGTAATCAAACTGGCGGTGGCCGTCTGGCTGAGCCTGGAAGTGAGCAGGAGATTAAACCTGAAAAGAGAAGTTTAGTGGACAGGTGCAATGCCGGTGGTATGAGGAGGGACCACAAATGATACTGGTTTTCGACGTAGGCAATACCAATATAGTAGTCGGGGTTATTGAAGGGGACAAGCTGCTCAACCATTGGCGATTGCGAACTGACAATATGCGCACCAGTGATGAGTACGGCATCTACCTCAAGTCCTTGTTTGAATATCATAACCTGGACATGGCCAGTATAAAGGCAGTAGTTATTTCTTCGGTGGTACCCAGTCTTAATATAGAACTGGAAACCATGAGTGAGCGCTACTTCCACTGCAAGCCCCTGGTAGTGGGGCCCGGCATCAAAACCGGCCTGGCCATTAAATACGACAATCCCCGGGAGGTTGGAGCCGACCGGGTGGTGAATGCGGTAGCAGCTTATCACAAATATGGCGGTCCCTTGATTATCGTGGACTTCGGCACGGCTACCACTTTCTGCGTGGTGAACGCCAAGGGAGAATACCTGGGGGGAGCTATCGCCCCCGGCATCCGCATATCCACCGATGCCCTGGTAGCCAGAGCTGCAAAATTGCCGCGCGTGGAACTGGTAAAACCCAAGAGCGTTATTGGCCGTAACACGGTGGCCAGTATGCAGTCCGGCATTATCTATGGTTTCGTAGGCCAGGTAGAGGGCATTATTAATCGCATGAAGCGGGAGATTGAAGGGGATCCTTTGGTGATCGCTACCGGCGGGCTAGCTAATATTATAGCCCAGGAAACCGACAGCATTCAGCTGGTAGATGAGTTCCTTACCCTGGACGGGCTGCGCATCATCTATGAGTTAAATCGGGGGTAATATGATTAAAATAGGCAATGTTGTAATTCCCAACCGGGTCTTTTCCGCCCCCATGGCGGGAGTCACGGATAAAGCATTTCGCCAGATCATCCGGTCCTGCGGGGCCGGATTAATTTATACGGAAATGATCAGCGACATGGGGCTGGTCTATGGGCAGCAGCGCACCCATAAAATGCTGGACCTGCAGGGGGAAGAACCGCCCCTGGCAGTGCAGATTTTTGGCAGTGAGCCGGAGCCTATGGCTCAGGCAGCCCAGCTGGCAGCCAGCCAGGGAGCTGATATTGTGGATATAAACATGGGCTGCCCAACTCCCAAAATTGTGAAAAACGGTGAGGGAGCGGCTCTGATGCTGGATATTCCCCGGGCCCGGCGGATAATCCGAGCGGTGGTTAACGCTGTTCCAGTGCCGGTAACGGTGAAAATGCGCCTGGGCTGGAGCCGTGACCAGATCAATTACCTGGAATTAGCCGAGGCTGCTCAGGAGGAGGGGGCCGCGGCCGTGGCTCTCCATGCCCGCACCCGGGATCAGTTCTACTCCGGACAGGCTGATTGGAGTCATATTGCTTGCTTGAAAAAGCATCTGGAAATACCGGTTATCGGCAACGGAGATATCTGGACCGCCGAGGATGCCCTGGGCATGGCGGAGAAAACCGGATGTGACGCAGTAATGATCGGCAGAGGCATCATGGGCAATCCTTTCCTCATCCGGGAAGCCGTTGCTCTGTTAGAAAGAGGGGAGCGAATTTCCCCGCCAACTTTGGAGGAAAAACTAGCCCTGGCCGCTCGCCACCTGGATCTGGCCTGTCAATACAAAGGAGAGAATGTGGCCGTCAGGGAAATGCGCAAGCACTTCTCCTGGTACCTGAAAGGTATGCGGGGGGCTGCCCAACTGCGCCAGCAGATCAACCAGGCCACCACCCGCCAGCAACTGCTGGACATTTTCCATAGCGCCCAACCCAGAAAATAAACATCACCATGTTATTGCTTTCAAAATGGCTGTCTAATGTCAGAAAATAGCTCCACATTGTATCATTGCGAGCGCGTAGCGCGTGGCAATCTCTATGGCAACTAACGGTGTGAGTTAACAGATCGCCACGGCACTACGTGCCTCGCGATGACACGAAAGGAAGCTATTTTCACAGCAAAGACGCAGCGCGTGGCGAACTCGTCCAATATACAGGCAGTATTTGCCATATCCCTTCTTTCTTGCCAGCTCATACCCAGGGTGGTAAAATAATCTCATAGTTGTGTACAATTTTGTGCTCAGCGAGGGTAAAATGGATTTCTATCGTATTCAGGACAAAATCATCAGCTGGCAGAAAATCGAAAAGACCCTGCGCAAAGCCTTGACCATGAGAGCGCGGGGATTTTCTCAACAGGAGGTGGCCGACCGGCTGCAGATAGACCGGACCTTCATTTCCCGGCTGGAAGGTATCGGTGAGCTGCGGAAAGGGCAATCTATAGCTTTTGTAGGCTTTCCCATAGCTAACAAGGATGAGATTAAGGAATTGCTGGAAAATGAAGGCTGCGATTTCATATTGATTATGAATGAACAGGAACGGCTTGATTTTATCAACCAGCGCAACGGCAAGCAGATGCTGGATGATCTGATGGATCTGACCGCCCAAGTGCGCTCCTATGACACCATCATCTGTGTAGGATCCGATCAAAGGATAAAACTATTTGAAAGATTACTGGACGGGCAAGTCATATCAATTGAAATAGGATCTTCACCCATTACCGAGGACAAATGGGTTGATCCCCAGGAAATCCGCAAAATACTGCGTTCTATTAAATCTGCCCGGGGATAAGGGCATATTAAGCTAAGGAGGGTTTCGCTTGAAACACATCGTCAGCGTTAGTCTGGGTTCCTCGAAACGAGATCATGCTTTTGAAATCGACTTTTTTGGCGAACATTTCCTGATTGAACGGATCGGGACCGATGGTGATTGGGATAAGGCTATCGAGCTGATTCGCAAATTTGACGGTAAGGTGGATGCCTTCGGGATGGGCGGCATCGACCTGTATATATACATTGCCGGCAAACGGTATATTATCAAAGATGCCAAACGGTTGGTGGCAGAGGCCAAAAAGACTCCCATGGTGGACGGCAGCGGCCTGAAAAATACCCTGGAGCGCAAGTGCATCATGGATGTGCAGCAGGAAGGGATATTGGACCTGCGGGGCAAGAAAGTACTTATGGTCTGTGCCGTGGACCGGTTTGGCATGGCGGAAGCCTTTGCCGAAGTGGGTGCTCAGCTGACCCTGGGTGATCTTATTTATACCGTGGGGGTGCCGATACCGATGCATTCCCTGAAAACCCTGGCGGTAGTGGGCAGAATTTTCGCGCCTTTTGTGGTCAGAATGCCCTTTGATAAACTGTATCCCACTGGCTCCAATCAGGAAGTCATAATTCCCAAGCACTCCAAATATTATTATGATGCGGAAGTTCTAGCCGGTGATTTCCTGTATATTCGCCGTTATCTGCCCGAAAAACTGAACGGTCAGGTAATTATAACCAATACTACTACTCCCGATGACATGAAAATGCTGAAAGCTCGTGGCATCAGCAAGGTTATCACCACTACACCGGATATGGGCGGACGTTCCTTTGGCACCAATGTAATCGAAGCGGTAATGGTGACCCTGATCGGACGTCCCATTGACCAGATTGCTCCGGAAGATTATTATGCCATGCTTAAGGAACTGGATTTCAAACCGGGGGTAACCGACCTGGAGAAACTGGATGCTTGACCTGGATTTTGCCTATTTAAGTCTACAAACCAGTGATCGCAAAGGGCTGGCCGGCAGGAAATATTTCCTGGACAGGCTGGCCCCTCTGTTTTATGGCCCGCGCATCGCCAGATTAATTGAGGTGCCCCAGCTGGCGGCCGGCTGTAATATCCACCTGCCTCTGGGAGCCGGCAATATTGCCAGTCTGCCTGAGGAGAGACGGCAGCGTTTTGTGGAAAAAACCGGGCAACTGCTGGAGGAACTGCAATTAACCCGTTTAAGTGCGGAAAGATCTTTGCGGCAGGCCTGGCCCAATCTGGATGAATATTTCCATCTGGTATGGGGGGATGATTTCATAAAAGCCCTGGGCTACACCCTGGTGCAGGAGGTCATGTCCCGGCGGGGCGCGGACAAAATAATTCTGGTAGGGGATATAAAAACATACAGTGACCTGCTGGAAGCCCTCACCGTCTTTGAGGTGCCTATTTCCGTACAGTCTTTGAAGCCCGTTGATTACGAGGTAATGACCTACCGGCTCCTTTATGACAAAGGCTGTGCAGTGAGCAACAGTTATTTAAACCCCCAGGGGTGGGAACAGGGCGACCTGATTCTGGTATTTGACGGGGAGGCTGAAAGTCTGATTGCCGCTGCACCAGGCCAGTTTTTATTCCGTCTCACCAACAACAGCCGCGGGCTGGCTCCTGACCTGGAAGAACACCTGGAACAGAACGGCGTCAGCGGCCGCTTGGGAACCATAGCTCCCATACTGGAAACTTGCATAGCAGCTAAAGCAGGATTTGCTACAGACCATGCCGAACAGAATAGGGCGAAAGCCAGGGCATCCTTTCAGGACCTTCAGGCCGCGGGCGAAGAACTGGGGGTATGGGACATCTTCCTTGACAAGGTCATATAAGGTATTTATAATACCTTAAAGAATTGAGGGGGCATCCAAGGTTTGGGATAAGGATTTCTGCAAAGCGAGCCTAGTCTCGCTTTTGAAGTTATTACAATGATAGGAGCGATTACATGGCCGAAGAGAAAGAGGTTTTACTGACCAAAGAGGGGCTTGACAAGCTAGAGGCTGAACTTGAGTATCTAAAATCAGTGCGGCGCGAAGAAGTAGCCGAACGCATCAAGCAAGCCATAGCTTTCGGCGACATAAGCGAGAATTCCGAATATGAAGATGCCAAAAACGAGCAGGCTTTTATCGAAGGACGCATCATTACCTTGGAAAAGACCCTGAAGAACGCGCGGCTGATGGAAGATGAAGAAATCCGGACCGACGTAGTCTCTCTAGGCTCTAAAGTAACGCTCAAAGAAATGAAATCGGGACGCGAGATCCATGTCACCTTGGTATCATCGGTAGAGTCGAAACTCAAGGATGGCAAAATTTCCAATGAATCGCCGGTAGGCAAAGCGGTAATGGGCAAAAAAGTCAATTCCATCGTAACCGTAGACGCCCCCGCCGGACCCATTAAATACAAGATAATCAAAGTGGAAAGATAGATGGAATGAAAAAGCATGCAAGAGGGGACGGTTCTTCCTTGCACGTCCCCGAAAAGATTCGTCATAAACCAAGTGCATTCAGACGTGCAAGGAAGAACCGTCCCCTCTTGCATGGCGATGACAGGCTTGAGTTTTTATTATCAGTCGAAACCCCAATGAGGCACCATGGCCTCAATATTTTTATGAGGAAGTGTAACCAATGAGCGATCACCCCACACCGGCAACCGAATCCAACTTAAATGAGCTGAAGAAGGTACGCCTGGAAAAACTGCAGGAACTCCGGGAAGCGGGTATTGATCCCTTTGGCGGTCGTTTCGACCGTAACGCCAACGCCCGGAACATTGTGGAAGCCTTTGAAACCTGGGAAGGGCAAACCGCCCGCATAGCGGGGCGCATAATGTCCAAACGCCGGCATGGCAAGGCAGGTTTTGCCGATTTGCGGGACATGAGCGGCAGCATCCAGCTTTATTTCCGGAAAGAGGACGTGGGTGACGAAGCGTATGAACTGTTCAAGAAGCTGGATATAGGCGACATCTTAGGGGTAGAAGGGGAAGTATTCCGCACCCAGAAAGGCGAGATCAGCATCCACGTCAGAAAGTTTGAATACCTGTCCAAGTCCCTCCATCCCCTGCCGGAAAAGTGGCACGGGCTCAAGGATGTGGAACTTCGCTACCGCCAGCGCTATGTGGATTTGATTGTCAATCCGGAAGTACGGGATGTGTTTATCAAGCGCAGCCGCATCATAAAGGAAATGCGCAGTTACCTGGACAACCTGGGTTTCCTGGAAGTGGAAACCCCCATGATGCACCCCATTCCCGGCGGTGCCAACGCCCGTCCTTTCATTACCCATCATAACACCCTGGATATGGACCTGTACCTGCGTATAGCTCCCGAGCTGTACCTGAAAAGGTTGCTGGTAGGCGGGCTGGAAAAAGTCTATGAGATTAACCGCAGTTTTCGCAATGAAGGTATCTCCACCAAGCACAACCCCGAATTTACCATGCTGGAGATCTACCAGGCCTATGCCGATTACGAAGTAATGATGGAGCTTACTGAGAACCTGATAGTCCACACCGTCCAGCAGGTAACCGGTTCCCTGCAGGTGGAATTTGACGGGCAGATCATCGATTTCACTCCGCCCTGGCGGCGGATCCCCATGCTGGAAGCCATAAAAGAACATAGCGGCATCGATTTTGCCAGCCTGAAAACCGATGCGGAAGCCCGCCAGGCGGCAATAGGTTTGGGTATGAAGGTAGAAGAGAACGCCACCCGCGGGGAAATCATTAATGAAGTCTTTGAGACCTTTGTGGAGGACAAGCTGATTCAGCCCACTTTTATATACGGGCATCCGGTGGAAATATCTCCCCTGGCCAAGCGCAACCGGGAGAACCCTGCTTTTACCGATCGCTTTGAGGTCTACATAATGCAGCGGGAAATTGCCAATGCCTTTTCCGAACTGAATGATCCCATAGATCAGAAGGAACGCTTTATGAAGCAGATGGAGAAACGGGCTCACGGGGATGCGGAAGCCCATATGATGGACGAGGATTATATCAATGCCCTGGAGTACGGAATGCCTCCCGCCGGGGGACTGGGAATCGGCATCGACCGTTTGGTCATGCTCATTACCGGCTCCACCTCCATCCGGGACGTAATACTTTTCCCGACCTTACGTCCCCGCACCGACTAAAATCCGTAAAGCAATCCAAAGGGGTCCGTATGCAAGAGGGGACGGTTCTTTCTGTCACGTTATCTGAGATTGCATTTTCAGATAAGACTTTCTCAGGCGTGACAGAAAGAACCGTCCCTTCTTGCATACTCTGATGTTACCAGTTACTTGACTGGAAAGGGCATGCTTAGCAATAATGTTAAAGATAGTAAGGCTTATCTCATGGGGAGGAGAAGACGTGCCGAGAAAGGGACGCCAAAAAGCCTTGCATTCTACTTATCATGTCATACAAAGAGGTAATGATCGGCAAGTAATCTTTAGATCTGACCAAGACAGAATCTATTATTTGGATTTGCTAAGTAAGATTAAACAAAAATATAAATTTCTACTTTACGCTTATTGTTTGATGAGCAATCATGTCCATCTTGCCATCTATGATAACGGTACGGATATTTCACAAATTATGAGAAGCCTAAATGTTAGCTATACTACTTACTATAATAAAAAGTACCAGCGGAGTGGGCACCTTTTTCAAGATAGGTTTAAAAGTGAGCTCGTTATGAGTGACGAATACATTTTGGAATTAAGCCGTTATATTCACAACAACCCTGTTAAAGCTGGCTTGGTTAAATACCCGGAAGGATACAAATGGAGCAGTTTCAGACAATATATGAGCCAAAAGAAAAGCAATAACAATTTGGTTGATACCGAATTTATCCTGAGTTTGTTTTCTAATAATCCGGATGAAGCAAGGATTGAATATAACAAGTTTGTAAAACGCACCGACAGTACTGAAATCAGCTTCCTAGAAATTGATGATATAGACAGCAAAGATCCTGACAGCGCTCCTTACATTTTCACAGTGGCCCAGGGAAGGGAGTTTTTGTTGAAGAAAGCACAAGAAAACCAAATGAGTTTACATAAGTTCATTCAAAACCGCCCAAAGCGAGATGAAGCTATTCGTGAATTGCGCAAATACTCAACTTTAAGCTTAAGAGAAATTGCTGAAGCCTGTGGATCAATCAGCGAGTCTACAGTTAGCCGCATACTCAGGGGATAGCCCAAGAGGAAATGCAAGAGGGGACGAAATGCAAGAGGGGACGGTTCTTTCTGTCACGTTAGTCAAGGCTGAATTCCACTAATATTTTTCCATAGACGTGACAGAAAGAACCGTCCCCTCTTGCATTCTAATTATTCAGATTCTTCTGCAGCTAAGTGCTTTTTCAAACCCCGGGCAAAAGCCTCCAGGACCTGTTGATTCTCATCTATACGGTAGATGCGGGCGGGATTCATTTGCGCATCCCAGTCAGTGCCGCTCCACCAGACGGCCACCTTGATGCGGGGATACTTTTCCATTGCTGCAAACATATTGTCGATCCAGCCGGCTTTATCGCCTCCTACCGAGTTGGAGCCGAATTCAGTAATCATGAAGGGATGTTCGAAAACACTGCTGTACAGCCGGTACAGGGGATCATAGATGTGGGCAAATTCCCGCCACTTTTCACCCTGATAATAGGTGCCGGTGTTATAGCCGGTCAGGCCTACCACATCCACATACTCATCCCCCGGATAATACAGGAAAGCATGATTCCACTTAAAATCGGGGAAGGAAACGTCATTGGGGTTCCAGACCCAGATCACATTGTCGGCACCTGCCTGGGAAAATATTTCATGAACATAGCGCCACAGGGCGATGAATAAATCCGGGTCTTTGGAAGTATGGTAAGCCGAATAAGTGCACCAGTCCCCGTTCATTTCATTGTTCAGGCGGAACAGCACCGGATGCCCGAATTCCTTGATCTGGCGGGCATAGTCCTGCAGAAATGCGTCATAGGTGCCAGCTAGGATCTCATAAGGCAGCCTTTGATTCTCGGCAGCACTCAGGGAATGAGAAGAAGTCTGGAGAGTCAGTTCCACTACCCGGCCTTCTCGATAGGCCTGCTGCAGCACCGGCAGGGGAGCCTCACTGTTCAGGTGCTGGTAATGGAGCAGCACCGGGAATTCATAATTCAGACGTTTTTCCAGCTGCTTCAAGTAGGTGAAACTGGCGGGAGCGTATGGCTCAAATATCCCCCAGGTAAGGCCAGCTGAGTCTCCGAAGTATTGCTCAAACCACTCCCGGGTTTCCTCATTCCACACCCGTTCTGTGGGTCTGAACTTGGCCCACAAGCCGGGGCTTCCCGAACGGGGAATGGTCTGAAAACTTTCCAGTACCTGCATGTAATCATCAACAGGACGTGTAGACTCCCATACCAGGGTATAAACTTCTTTCGGATTGATAATAATTTCCGCACTCACATAATAATTGTGGTCATTTTTTACCCGGGCCAGTTTGTCCCGCTCCCAGCGCAGCAGATGCACCTGATAGCCGTTTACCGTCAGGTAGCGGTTTTCCAGCACCTGGTGATCGGTTTTGTTGTTTAGGAAGCGATTGCTGTAATTAATGTAAGCCTGGACGGAAGGGGTATTCCCTGAGCCGAATATGTCATGATAAATCTCCAGGCGGGTGTTTGCATCGCTGATAAGGGTGCGTATGGAGGAAAGGGAAACATCTACCTCCATATGCTGGGGATATATCAGGCTGAACCCCTGGGTATGATCTTTATAGAGGTTATATCCGTTTCCCAGAGGGCGGATTTCCTTGCGGTCAGCCAACGGGTGGGTGGAGAACTGGTCCACTACCATTCCATTCTCTATAAAAGTGGTGGTAACAGCACCTAATGGTTCTGAAGATAACAGGCTCCAGCACACTAGGGTTGCTGCAAAGAATACGGCTATTTTTCTGAGCATAACTTTCCTCCGCTGACTTCGATAAAAGGTCTCTGCCCAATTTAAGATACCGTTGGATAACTGTCAAGGCAGATGGTGCGGCAGGAAGGCGGTTCTTTCTGTAATAACTGCAAGGAAATGGCGTTCTTAAAGACATTCATTTGAGTATGACTAAAAGCAAGCCCTATCTTGCGCCTGTACCTTGATAATCGGAAATGTTTGCTATATTATACGAGAAGCACTCAGGCGGAATTTAACTGCAGGCCGGAAGGCAAAACTATTAGGAGCGAACCTCTAGTAAGGAGTTAAAACATGCGCATTGCCCTGTCGGGTTATTACGGATTTGACAATGCCGGGGATGAAGCCCTTTTATCTGCTATTACCATGTCATTGAAAAAGCTTCATCCGGGTCTGGAGTTCCTGGTCCTGTCCGGGAACCCGGAGAAAACCGCGCGCCTTCATGGCGTGCAGGCGGTTTACTATATGAACCCCTGGCAGGTATTCAGGGGATTGCTCAGTTCTGACCTGCTTATCAGCGGTGGCGGCAGCATTTTTCAGGATGTGACCAGCGGCCGCTCCCTGGTTTACTATATCAGTGTGGTGGCCCTGGCCAAGCTCCTGGGCAAGCCGGTTATTTTCTATGCCCAGGGGGTGGGCCCCATTAACCGGCCTTTAAGCAAGCTGCTCATGCGCCTGGTAGCCAACCGGGTGGAATTGATCACCCTGCGGGACCAGGATTCCCTGGAACTGCTGCGGGAAATAGGGGTAACCCAGCCGGAAATCCGGGTTACTTCCGACCCGGTGTTTGCCCTCACCCCTCTGGAGGAAGACTTTGAGGCGGTAGATACTACACTGGCCCAGTTAATCAACCCCCGGCAACCGGTAATAGGGGTATCGGTACGCCAGTGGCCGGCCTTAGAAGGATACCAGCCCGAACTGGCCCGCTGCCTGGATGACCTGGCTGACCAGGGCTGCCAGGTACTGTTCATTCCCATGGCTTATCCCGATGATGTAGAGGAATCCCGGCGGGTGGCCAGCCTGATGGAGAAACCGGCTACGGTGCTGGACCAGGACTTGAACAGCCGCCAGCACCTGGCTTTAATTTCCCGTATGGATTTCATCATTGGCATGCGCCTGCATTCCCTGGTGTTTGCCGCCAGCATGGGCGTTCCCTTTGCGGGCATATCCTACGATCCCAAGGTAGATGCCTTTTTAAAACAGTTTTCCCTTAAGCCGTTGCCCCTGCAGCATGAAGAAATGAAAGAACAAGTGGACCAACTGATCAATGATACCCAGCTGCGGGAACGTGTTGCTGAGGAATCTCTGGGACTTCGGGATAGGGCAGAAGAGAACGCCCGCCTGGCTCTGAGCCTGCTGGATTCTAAAGAGCAGGTACATGAGGCTGTCCCGGAAAGAAAACCGGAAGACGAAGTGCAGTTGCCGGCAGCTGAGCCGGAACTCACTCCCGCCCTGCAGATGGAGGAGAGCCGTACCGGCCGTACTTTTATTGGAGTATCGGCGGTGATTTTCCTGGCCAAGCTGCTGGGCTTTGCCCGGGATATCTTTTTTGCTTCCGTCTTTGGCACAACCATATTGACGGACCTTTTCCAGGTAATATTCAGCTTTCCCAGCTTGCTGTTTTCCAGTATCGGCACCGCTTTGTCTTCGGTGAATATACCTACTTTGACCGGTTTCCTGAAAAACCGCACCCGGGAAGAGCGCAACCAGTACTTTTCCCGGCTCATGGCCCAGCTTACTTTGTGGAGCACCATAATAACCATAGTAGGAATAATTTTTGCACCGGCCATTACCCGCGTCATTGCCCCTGGTATCAGCGATTCGGTTCAGCATATTGCAATACTGCTGACCCGGATCATGATGCCCACCTTGGTGTTCGTCAACCTTACTTATGTGACCGCAGGAATCTTGCAGGTGCATGGCTATTTCCTGCGCTCAGCCGCCATAAGTATTCCCTTCAACCTGCTTATCATCCTGGCCCTTTGGCTGCGCGGGGATGATATTATCCTGTTCAGCTATGTTACCACCACCGGCTGGCTGTTGCAGTTTCTGATTCAGGTGCCGGTGCTGCGCCGGGAGCAGTACCCGTTTCCCCGTGCCCTGGGAAGGGGCCAGCGGGAAGTGGTGGCTACTTTACAGAAACTGGTGCCCGTTCTGCTGGGGAATTCCCTGCTGCAGCTGTGCCTGATCATTGACCGTTCCTTCGCTACCCATTTGGACGAGGGCAGCACTGCCGCACTCTCCTTCGGGGGCAATTTGTTTGTAACCATTACCAGCGTATTTATCGTAGCCATGACCACCGTGGTCTTTCCCCGCCTGTCCCGCTTTGCTCTGGAGCGGGATTTTGCCGGGGTACGCCGGCTGCTGGCCACGGTTTTCAAAATACTGTTGTTAATATTGGTGCCTTACCTGGTTCTGGTGGTAACCTATAACCAGGAAATCATAGCCCTGGTCTATGAACGGGGGGCTTTTACCAGCCACTCCACCGCCATGACCGCCCAGGCCTTTTTGTTCTACAGCTTCGCGGTGGTGGGCTATGTAGGCCAGGAGGTCTTTAACCGGGTATTTTACGCCCTCAAGCAATTCCAGGTTCCCATGCGGGTCAGCCTGGTTTGCCTGGCTATCAACGTGGCCGGGAACCTGCTGCTGGGTTCCTGGGGATTGATCGGTCTCAGTGCTTCCACCGCCCTGGCCATGCTGGTATACGCCATAATCATGGCTGCTCTGGCCCATCGCCAGCTGGGGGGGCTGTCCCTGGGAGAGGTTCTGCCTTATGGAGCCCGTCTGCTGGTTCCGGTCCTGGGTATGCTGGGAGTCATATGGGGATTCGGTTATATGCTGCCGGGCAGGGGGCTTATTATGGGATTCCTGGTGCCGGCTGCATTAAGCGGCATTGTTTATCTGGTATTAGCCTATATATTTAGGCTTCTGGATGTTTTTCGCGTGAGGGAGGAGTCATAAATGAAGCGAAGCGTGACAATTACCTGGATACTGCTGCTGGCAGTCCTGGCGGGCTGCTGGGGAGGCTTTTGGCTGCGCTACAGCAATGAAGCAGACAATAAAGCGGTAGTTACCACCATAGATTTCCGGGAATTTCGCAGTGTGGCCAATTTTGCCAGCCGGGACCTGGATGGGGTTTTGGCCGACCTGCAGACTGCCGGGGTGCGGAATGTAGCCGTAAAGGAAACCACCGTACGGGATCTCAGTGAACGGGGCGACATAGGCCTTTATTCCCTGGCCGAGTTTATGGCTGAGATGAAGTCCTACCCCAACGATCTCTGGCCGCAAATTGAAGAACACCTGAGGGGATTGACCCTCAACCCCTCCAACCGGGTGCTGGTCTCCAGTGACCCGGAGGTAACCGCATTTTTGCAGGAACGGCTGTCCCGGCGCTTTACTCCCGATGAACTTATCCATTTTTCTGTGGCCGATCGCGACTATTTTATCCTGCGGACCACTCTCATAGCCCAGACCCGCACTGCCGCCAACAAAATGGAGAATCTGCCGCCTATTTTCGATGCTCGTTTGGGCTTTGAAGAACCGGTTCTGGATGCCCTCACTGAAAAAGGTTTCAATATCGTACTTATGCCCGGGCAAAACCGGGGTTCCAATACCGAATACCTGGAAGAATACCGTCATATCGTTGAGAAATACGGTGTGGAAATAATGATCATCGATGGCAACTATGTGCCGGGTTACCCGGATCACCTGGATGCCCTGCGGGAACTGGTGGAGGATGAAGACCTCACCCTGGGCATTTTTGAGACCTCTGTCCAGCTGGGCTATATGGAGCAGAAAGGCCTGGATGAGATCATGGAAGCCACCGGCTATCCCATCAACCGGGTTTACTCCACCCGCAATGACGAATTCCTGGACGATGTAAATGAACGCTATTACCGCTGGGTAAGAGCGGTGGTGGACCGGGGCATTCGCATTATGTATGTGGTGCCTTTCAATGACCAGAAGCTGAGCTTTTCGGAGAACCTGGACGAAACCACCCAAAAACTCAGCGATTTCCATAACACCATAAGCAACAAAGGCTTTGTACTAGCAGATAAGACGGCTCCCCTGTCCAGCGAGATGCCGGGGACCTTTCACTGGATCATGATCGCCCTCAGCCTGTGGCTGGGCTCCTTCCTGTACTTGCTTTACCTGCTGAAACTGTCGGGAAGGTGGAAATATATCATTGCCGTCGGTGGTGCAGTTTTAGCAATACTTGTCGGTTTGGTAGCGGGTGCCGCCCTGGAGAAGCTCTATGCCCTGGGCGCGGCCATTCTCTATCCTACCCTGGCCAGCCTGGTATGGATCATCTACCTGCGGGATCACCGGGAAAAACATGGCTTCTTACGCCAGGTAGTTACCTCCCTGGCCATACTGCTGGGGATAAACCTGTTGGGAGGCTATACTATCGTCAGCAGTCTGGCTGATATACGCTACATTATGAATGTGGAACTGTTCCGGGGAGTAAAACTGGCCTTCCTGCTGCCCCTGCTGATGTTCGGAATCAATTACCTGGCGGTTTTCAGCGGGGAAGAAGGGGTGGTCAAATACACCGCCGGCTGGCTGCGCCGCAGTCCCAGCTACCTGGCCCTGGGTCTGATATTCGTACTCCTGGTGGCTGTATATTATTATGTGGGCCGCAGCGGTCATACCGGCGGAGTGGCCGTATCCGAACTGGAACTGAGACTGCGGGAAGTGCTGGAAACCATTTTTATGGCCCGGCCTCGCTTCAAGGAAATACTAATCGGTTATCCGGCTATTCTCTCTCTGGTTTATCTATATCGCCGCTATCCCTTTAAGGAATTGGTTCTGATATTAGGGCTGGGAGCCATGATGGGCACCATCTCCATCGTCAACAGCTTCTCCCATGTCTTTACCGCTATAACCATCTCTGCCAGCCGCACCCTGGCAGGACTCTGGGTGGGAATAGTCATCGGCCTGGGAGTGCTGCTGGGCATCTGGATACTGGAGAAGATCTGGGAGAAATGGATCCAGCCGGAATTATAGAAGAACAATAAAATCTGCATGGAAAAACTTGACAGTATCTCTATCTTCGTCTAAACTAAAATCAAATTTTATTTTAGCCGAAAAGATAGCCATGTATATTAAGAGAGCTTTGGAAAAAACCATACTGGAAATGCAGGACAGCTTTCCCGTAATATTGGTTACAGGGCCTCGTCAGGTGGGCAAAACCACCATGCTGCGAAAACTGGCCGGTGACCAAAGAAACTATGTGACCCTGGATGATCCAATGATTCGCGATTTGGCGGTCCGGGATCCGGAATTGTTTCTGCAGAGATTTACACCGCCCGTTATTATTGATGAAATCCAATATGCTCCCCAGCTATTGCCTTATATTAAAATGTATGTGGACAAAAGCTCGCAAAAAGGAGCTTTTTGGCTTACCGGTTCCCAGACCTTTCATCTAATGAAAAATGCCAGTGAATCTTTGGCGGGTAGGGTGGGCATAGTTCAGCTTTTGGGACTTTCCAACAGCGAGATTCAAAAAACTGCCTCTGCCCCCTTTACCACTGATCCGGACCAGCTGATAAACAGACTTAAGTTCAGGTCGCCCCAAAGCCTGCAGGAAATTTTCAAGAGAATTCACACCGGCAGTATGCCGGCATTGTACAGCCAGGACAATATTAATATCGAGATCTTTCATTCTTCCTATGTCCAGACCTATCTGCAAAGAGATATCAGAGATCTTACTCAGGTAGGTGATGAGTTAACTTTTTTGCGCTTTTTATCGTCAGTGGCGGCACGCACCGGTCAACTGATCAATTATGCGGATTTGGCGAAAGATACCGGAATAAGTTCGCCCACTGCCAAGCAATGGTTATCTATTTTGGTGTCTTCAGGAATGGTAGCGCTTATCCAGCCATACTACAACAACGTACTGAAAAGAATGGTCAAAACCCCCAAAATGTATTTCCTTGATACAGGCCTGTGTGCTTATTTAACCAGATGGACAACTCCGGAAGCTTTAGAAGCTGGCGCAATGTCCGGAGCCTTTTTCGAAACCTGGGTGGTTGGGGAAATCATAAAAAGTTACTTAAACCAAGGGAAAAGACCGCCCCTTTACTTTTACCGTGACAAGGATCAAAAGGAAATTGACTTGATTATTCACGAGAATGATGTTTTGTATCCCATTGAAATCAAGAAAACCAGCAATCCTTCCCGGGAAGCGGTAAAGCATTTTCAGGTGCTGGAAAAAACCGGGCTTAAAGTAGGAACAGGCAGTGTCATATGCTTAAGCTCCCAACTGCTTCCAATAAACAGCAATAATTGGGCAGTCCCTGCATGGCTTATATAGGGATGCATTCTAAAGATTGCCAAGCCTGTCCTCTAGGTTACGCCGAGTTTCCCCCTAAATCTTGGCATATAGACAAGCCCGCCTTGGCGGTGTTAGAATTAGCGTAGTTCATGGGCTAAGGAGGGTTTGTTTTCCATGGCCTTGTATATTATGGTGGTGTTGTCGGCTTTTGTCATAGCCTTTCTTTTAACGCCCCTGGCAATAAAAGCAGCTTTTAAGCTAGGTGCTATAGATAAACCGGACCAGCGTAAAGTTCATCACCAGGCCATGCCTCGCCTGGGCGGCCTGGCTATTTTTGTGGCATTTCTAATTGCTGCCTTGCTGGGATCCTGGGGCAATCCAGCCTTTTATGGAATCCTGGCGGGAGGGGTAATCATTTTTCTGGTGGGTATGCTGGATGATATTTACCAACTGTCCCCCTGGGTGAAGCTGGCAGGTCAATGCCTGGCCGCTGCAGTGGCCATGTATTTTGGGGTAATCGTGCACTTTGTCACCAATCCCTTTGACGGTCTTTGGGCCCTTGGTTATTTGAGCCTGCCTTTGACTTTCCTGTGGATAGTCGGTGTTACTAATGCCATAAATCTAATCGACGGCCTGGATGGTCTGGCCGGCGGGGTATCAGCTATTGCTGCTGCTACCATGGGGATAGTAGCGCTCCTGCATGGCCAGACGGCGGTAGCCATGACAGCTTTTATCCTGGTAGCTGCCATTGCGGGTTTTTTACCCTACAATTTCCATCCTGCCCGTACCTTCATGGGGGACGGAGGATCGAATTTCCTTGGATTTGTACTGGCCTGCCTGGCGGTTATGGGTACGGCCAAAAGCGCGGCTGTGATTTCCCTGTTTGTGCCGATAGTGATTCTGGGTATACCCATATTTGATACCTTTTTTGCTATTATCCGCCGGATGCTCAAAAGGGCACCTATTTTTATGCCGGACAAGGACCATCTCCATCATCGCCTGATGGCCCTGGGACTGAGCCACCGCCGCAGCGTGCTGATTATATATGGAATAAGTGCTTTCTTCGGCGGCACAGCAGTGGTCCTGTCCTTGATAACCAGCCCCAAAGCCAGCTTGATCCTGGCGCTGCTGTTGCTGCTGGTGGTGATTGGAGCCGATCGTATCGGCATGTTTACCGGCAAAACGCCCCAGCTGGGCGCCCAGGTGGCTAAGCCACCCCACCATGTAGAAATGTAAATGTGCATGTAAGGATTAATTAGTTACGTCGTATTAATGGTGTGGTAATGAGTTTCTGTGCAAGAGGGGACGGTTCTTTCTTGCACATCATGAAAACAGTTTTTATTAAATCTTATTTGGGAAATGTGCAAGAAAGAACCGTCCCCTCTTGCACAAAGCGGCGTGGCGATCTTATATTAATTATTTTTAGTAATCGATTTCATAGGTGATTATAATGAATAAACGCAAAAGGTATTTAATCATGATGATATGTGCCGGTCTTATTTTCGGTATCTGCTTCGGTATAGGTTCCGGATTGACCAGTTTAATTGTTAATCATATGGCTGAGGCTGACGAACAGCCCCAGGAAGTGGAAGAAGAAATCCTGGAGCGGCAGGATGGGGAACGCACCAATATCCTGGTGCTGGGGGTGGATGCCCGGCCGGGGGAAACAACATCCCGCTCCGACACTATGATCTTGGTTTCCGTTGATCCCAAACTGAACAAAGCAGCAGTGGTTTCCATACCCAGGGATACCAAAGTAACCATCAAGGGGGCTACGGAAAAAATCTGTGCCGCTAATGTATTGGGCGGTCCAGAGCTGGCTGTTTCCACGGTGGAAGACTTGATGGGCATAAAGATCGACTACTGGGTGGAAATGGATTTCAATGGGTTCAAAAAGATAGTGGATACCCTGGGCGGAGTTACCATAACTGTGCCCCAGCGTATGTACAAGCCATCCGAGGGTATTGACCTGCAGCCGGGAACCAAAAAGTTAAATGGCAGTGAAGCCTTGGCCTTTGTACGCTTCCGGGACTATAACATGGGGGATATAGACCGCACCAGTATGCAGCAGGAGTTCATCAAAGCCCTGGCCAAGGAAGTGCTGCAGCCCAAAACCATTACCAAGCTGCCCAAATTGATTAAAGACCTGAATCAATATGTGGAAACCAATATGAAAGTAACCGACATGCTGCGCATAGCCAGCTGGGCTCCTGGATTCAGCACCGAATCCATAATAGCCCAAACCCTGCCCGGTTCATTTTATGATGAGGTGGATGAAAACGGCTATCTCCTGAATAGTTACTGGCAGGTGGATAAAAAGCAGATAGCCAGCCTCCTGGAAACCATGTTCGAAGGCAAGACCGTAGCGGTGGTGCAAAATACTATTAAGAATGTAGTACCATCGGCTAATGGGTCCAGCACTAAGGACGAAGATATCAGCAGCCAAGATGGATATATTTCCGGGGATGATGAAGCAGGCAACAGAGACAAGAAAACAGATAGGATGGACATTAAAGATGACCCGGTCAGCCCTGAACAAAACCTGCCCCAGCCTGGTTCTGGTGAGCAATCTTCAGAGGATGAGCCGGAGAGTCCTCCTGCGTCTCCTTCGACACAAGACTTCACCGGCCCCGAGGGGTATGTTTACTAAAAGATTTCTGTGGCCTAGTGCAAGAGGGGTCAGTTTTGCCTGTCATGTATTAAGATGAATGATTTACGCGAAACAGTAGGGCGGACATGACAGACAGAACCGTCCCCTCTTGCATGGAAACCATGTTCGAAGGCAAGACCTTAGCGGTGGTGCAGAACACTATTAAAAATGTAGTACCCTCGACCAATGAATCTAATAATGACCAGAAAAATACCAGCAGTGAGGGTTATTTGCCCCAGGAAGAAGGCAAGCCTTCTCACAACGTTGATAAAAGAACAGATCAGTCTAATAAACCAGGGAAAAAGGAACCTTCTGAGCCAGACCGGCAGGAGCCAGTTGAGGATGATACGGACAATCCTCCCGCCTCTCCTGCTTACTCAGATCTTACCGGCCCTGAGGGCTACATCTAACAATCTATCTTCAAGTATTCATAGCGGGGACTCCGGTTCCCGCTTTTGTCATCTTAGATGGAGATTACGATGAATGACAGTATCCTCATAGATGAATCTTAGTAGGGGCCGATGCCCACATCGGCCCGGAGATCTGTATGGATCGACAACCCCGTCGACCCGGCATGTATGGAACCAAGCCCACACCGGCCCGTTAGAAGATGAACATTCTATCGAAAAATCGTAGGGGCCGACGACCCTGTCGGCCCGTATGTCAGGCCTGCTGTAGGAAACGACGACTTATGGTATCCAGTAGGTTAAACATGCGCACCTGTTCCGTCGTCACGATATAGCAACGGTTTGCTGTGCGACTCAGGGGGTACCGGGCTAAACAAACATCCTGTTTGATAGCCCTCTCGGGACATCCTGTCCCTCGTCCCCCTTCCTTCGCCCATCTGCACCGGCTATACCGGACTCCTCCACCAAGGTGCTCATGGCAACCTACTGAAACAAAGCAAACATGGTTTATGACCAGATTGCGCTGAGCGGTAGCCGATGCCCACACGACCCGATGGATTGAGCGAACGGATTGTAGGGGCCGACGACTCTGTCGGCCCGTATTTATCGAACAATATCTGCATTGCCCAATTGTAGGGGCCGATGCCCACATCGGCCCGGTTCATGATAAAGACCAAATCACTGCGAACCGGAACATAATCAGGGGGACGATTCTCATGGCTGCATATTTGAACCGGAAGAACCGCCTCTCTGGTTTTTCCCTGGTTCTTAGAGACACAGTTCTACCTTGTAATTCTCCAGCCACCGGTTCACCTGCAGCAGGTAAGCCATGTACTGGGTATCCCCCATTAGCTGCCCAAACCAGGGTTTATCCATCAGGAGCCGGTTGGATCGCAGCATCTCCAGGAGCTTTTCGGGCTGAACCAAATTCAAAAGAGGTGAATCCGGATTGTTCAGGACCTGCTCCAGTTGAGCCTTGATTATTTCCCGGTAAATGGGATGGTGAGTTTTTGGGTAAGGACTCTTCTGGCGCATTAAAACCTCGTCAGGTAAGAGACCCTTGGCAGCATAGCGCAGGATTCCTTTGGGCAGACCCCCGTAATTTTTCAAAGACCAGGGGATATTCCACACATACTCCACCAGACGGTGGTCACTGTAGGGCACCCGTACCTCCAGACCGCAAGCCATGCTCATGCGGTCCTTGCGATCCAAAAGGGTGGGCATAAAACGGGTGATGTTCAGGTAGAAAACTTCCCGTATCTGGGCATCCGCTGGATTCTCCCCCGGCAGCCGCGGCACTTCCGCCCGGGCTTGATGATAGCGGTCCAGAGCATACTCCCGGGGCCTAATCAGATTTCCAATCTCCGGGGATAGAAACTCACTGCGCTGTTCCACCATTCTGACCCAGGGAAAGCCCTTTTCCGAAGCCGCAGCCGGATTATGAAACCAGGGATAGCCCCCGAAGACTTCATCTGCGCATTCTCCCGACAGGGCTACCGTCACCTTTTTCTTTATTTCCCGGCAGAACAGCAACAGTGAAGCGTCAATATCAGTCATCCCTGGTATGTCTGCCGCTTGCATAGCATGGGGCAAAGCATCTGGAAGATCATGATTATCCAGAACTATAGAGTGGTGATCGGTACCCAGGTATTTGGAAACCGTTTGGATCCAGGGCCCGTCAGGGTTGGTCTCAAACTGGTTGGCCACAAAGTAACGGCTGGAGTCCCGGTAATCTACGGAAAAGGTGGAAAGAGGTGACCCTTTGACCGCCCGGGCAGCCAGGGCAGTTAAGATGCTGGAGTCCAATCCTCCCGACAAAAGAGTGCCAATGGGAACATCTGACTGCAGTTGCCGGACAGCGATGTCCTCCAGCAGTTCCCGTAGCTTTTCAGCGGTAGTATCAGCATCATCAAGGTGGGGCTGGCTCTGCAGGCGCCAGTAGGGCCAGGTGCGGATACCATTCCTGTCAAAGAGCAGGCAGTGCCCGGGCAGGACTTCCCGGATGCCCTTGAAAATCCCGTAGCCAGGAGTGCGGGCCGGCCCCAGAACCAGGACCTCTGCCAGGCCTTCCCCGTCCACTTGAGCTGGCACTTCCGGATGGGCCAATATAGATTTTATTTCTGAGGCAAACAGCAGGGAATCCGGTCCTGCCCGGTAAAAAAGAGGCTTAACCCCCAGCCGGTCCCGGACCAGCAGCAGGTGCTGGCGCAATTCATCCCATATGGCAAAGGCAAATATGCCGTTCAAGTAGTGAACACAGTCAATCCCCCACTCCAGGTAAGCATGCAGCAACACTTCAGTATCCGAGTTGGCAGTAACAAAATCATGCCCCAAAGCTTTAAGCTTGCTGCGCAGTTCCCGGTAATTATAGATTTCACCATTGTAGACGATCACATAGGTTTGGTCATGGTGTACCTTAATCATAGGCTGGATGCCTCCCAGCGGGTCCAGAACTATCAGCCGCCGGTGCCCCAATAAGGTGTGTTCAGCTGCCCAGATACCTTGGTCGTCCGGTCCCCGGGGAGTCAAGGCCTCAGTCATCCGCTCTATTACCGCCATATCCCGTTCATTACGCAAATCCCGCTGCCAATCCACCCAGCCAGCAATACCACACATTACCAATCTACCTCCCTTATCGACAAAAAAAGCCCGGGAAAATCCCGGGCCCCATTGCCCCTTAACATGTATATGAACCTATTAGGCCAAAGGTGCTATCCAATTTGTCCATTTCTAGAATATGCTAGATATGCTAGCTATTGGTTAGATCTAATACCGTCCAAGCTTTTCAAAAAAATATTCCCCGCAGTGCAAGGATTGATATCGTAACCGTGTATTAAGCTTAAAAAGACAGCTTCCCGTATTTACCAAGTTTTTTTGCAGGACTAAGGCCAGGAAATGTCGAACAAATAGTGACAACTATTATGCTGATACTCGCTGTTTCTCACTGTGTAATTGCGAGCGCATAGCGCGTGGCAATCTCATTTCTGAGACCGTTTTCAGGCATCGCAGCTGCAACACGGTGAACATTGCCCGTAAGGACTCTATGTATCCTAATGGGTATAATTAGAATTGCATCCTTAAAGGGATTGCGGTGCTTCGACAAAACAATCTTATAATAATCGAAGAATGTCTAGAAAATCCGCGTGAATCAGCGTCAACTGATATGAACAAGAATAAAAGAAAGGCAGGTTTACCATGAACCTCAACCACTCTTTACATAAGCAAAGCTCTTTTCACCATATGAATCCTCTGCTTACCGTTTTATTGATACTATCCCTGACTTGGCTGGCCATATTGTGCTGGACTAATTCTGCCTGGGCAGACACGGGTGTTATCAAAGGCAGTGTGGTCAATATTCGGTCCGGTCCCGGCACCAACTACCAAATTGTCGGCACCGTTTATCAAGGAACCCAGGTTACCGTCTCCCAGCAGCAAGGAGACTGGTACAAAATAACCATAGGAAATACTACCGGTTGGGTAAACGGTTCCTATATCACCGTGCAGGCTGCCGCCAAAGTTACTGTTACCGGCACCACGGTAAACTTACGTTCCGGACCGGGTACCAACTATGATATAGTGGGACAAGTAGCTAAAGGTGACACCTTAACTTATTTGGGCAGCGAGGGGTCCTGGTACAAAGTTCAAACCCCCCAGGGGAAGGTAGGCTATATTTCTGCGTCTTATGCGGAAAAGACAGGTGAAAAGACCACTGCTCCCAGTGGTACTGCTTCAACCCCATCGACACCGTCAGCATCAACGGGTAAACAAGTTAAAGTTAAGTCCGGTCCCATCAACGTGCGCAGCGGACCGGGAACCAATTACGATAAAGTAGGTATGATCCCTGATCAGGGAGTCTTTTTCGTAGTAGCAACTCAGGGGGACTGGTACCAGATACGTCTTACTGACGGTACCAATGCCTGGGTAGCTGCCTGGCTGGTGGAAGAGGTAAAAAGTAGCGGTACTACGTCAACAAATCCAACTACATCAACCCCCGTCGCAGGGACCACCACGCCAGTGGTATTCCTGGATGGCCAGCGCTTGAGTTTCGAGGTAGATCCTATTATAGAAAATGGCCGTACCCTGGTACCTTTGCGGGCTATATTCGAAGCTATGGGAGCTGCTGTGCAATGGGATGCCGCTACCAATACCGTGACTGCGGTTCGGAACGGCACAAAAGTGATTTTACCTATTGGTTCCACTCAACCAACAGTTGACGGCCAAGTATGGCCTCTGGACGTTCCTGCCAAGATTATTAAGGATCGTACCTTAGCCCCCCTGCGCTTTGTCGGGGAAGCTTTCGGCGGCAAAGTAGAATGGGACCAGACTACCTACACTGTAACCATGACCTCTCCAGCCAGCAAAGAGACTCCCTCACTGGTTATAGTAGAAGATCCGGTAAACTTGCGCTCTGGCCCTGATTCTTCCTATGATAGAGTTGCCCTGTTGGAACCAGGTGAAAAACTGACCGTTATCAGCGAACGGGATGGCTGGTATGAGGTAAGCCGCGGCGGCACAAGAGGTTGGGTAGCCAGCTGGGTAGTGGATGTGGCCTGGGAAGCCAATGAACCTATTCCTGATCCCAACCTGCCTCCTGAAGAGGAAACACCGAAAACACCTTCCACCAAACCGGACAAGCCCGGAGAAGATGTGATCTGGCTGTCCTGTGAAAAGGATGAGACAGGTTACACCATAGGTATCGAATCAGGAAGCACAATAGATGCCAAGATAAAAGAAGGTTCCAGCCAGGTAGTATATACCATCAAGGACCGGAAAGTAGAAGGCAAGTACTTGTTTGAAGAAACCCTGGGTAATTCTAAACTTACCATTAAGGGAACCCAGGATGGGGATGATGCAGTAGTCACTATTACCTTCCCCTCCGGAACCGAATACAGGACCGCCAGCGAACAGGGCGGCAAGAAAGAAGTATTAATCATCCCCAATTATATACTAAAGGTTGACCGCAAAGCCTTTAGCAGCAATGGAGAAAGGCTGATCATAACCACAGCTCTGCCGCCTAAGTATTCAGCCCAGTTGAAAGGCGATCGGCTGGAAGTAACACTGGAAGGGGTAGTTCTAGGCAAGGCAGAAGATAAATATACCTTCAAGGACAGCGATCTAATCGACTCAGTGAGCTTTTCCGTCAAGGATGGCTCTACCTTGATTACGGTAAACACCAATAATCTGGGCAAATACTCCTTAGGTCTGGGAGGCAGCTTGGGCAATGAGTTCAATATTATGATGGTAAATAAATCGGCAATCAAGTCCCGCCAGGATAACCTGGTGGTAATTGATCCCGGCCATGGCGGCAACGATACCGGTGCCCGCGGCACCAAGGTGGACGAGAAAGAACTCAATTTGAAGGTTGCCCTGATGGTAGGAGAAATTCTTAAAAAGCACGGTGTGGATGTGGAATATACCCGGGATGATGATTCTACCGTAGGTTTGGAAACCCGGGCTGAAATAGCCAATGCCCTAAATGCCGGCTTGTTTGTCTCCATTCACCATAATTCTACAACCACCCCAGACAAAGGCGGCACCGAGACTTATTACTATGCACCACCCGAACGGCCTGAACTGTTCATGCAAAAGGACGAACGCCAGAAACTGGCTAACGAAATCCATAAAAGGCTGATCAGCAACCTGCGTCGTACTGATAGAGGAGTAAAACAGGCAAATTATTCGGTTTTGAGAAATACCCAGATGCCTTCTGTGCTGTGTGAAATCTGCTTCATCAGCAACCCAACGGAACAGGACTTGGCTATGCAGAAATCTTTCCAGGAAAAAGCCGCCCAGGCCATAGCCGACGGCATACTGGCTTACATGGGTAAGTAAATTTTCGTCTGTCATTGCCCTAATAACTTACAGGCAGGATTCAAACCTGCCTGTCTGCATATCAAACGATATATGCCGACAATTTGATGCAGGATTTTAGGCGAAACTGCCGAAAAACATACCTTATGTAAACTAAGGATTAGTTTTTGAAAATGTCTGACACTGTTAAGTCGTTGCGAGCCCTGCTAGGGAATGGTATTCTCAAGGGAAAATCTAGGAATGACAAGGGTGGTAAAAGAAACGCATATGGAAGAAAGAAACATTATGCAAAATTATTATGATGACGAAATAGATTTAAGAGAAATATTCGCTGTCCTCTGGAAATGGAAGTGGACGATTATAGGTGTCACATTGATATTTATGATTGGGGCTTTCGTAATCAGCAAGTTTTTTATGGAACCAGTCTATGAAGCGCGTGCCATTGTGGCCCCGGCTACCTTGAACTCAGTAAAGGCTTCTTCGTTGACTTATGTCGTTGATGCTAAGAACAGCTTGCAATGGCAGATGAGTGAGGACATGAATGAAATACTGCAACTGCCCCAGGTAAGTGTTGAAAGTTTCAACGCTCTAATAACCTCCAATCATGTAATAATAAGGAGCCGCCAAATATTAAATCTGGATCAAAGTGTTACCAAGATTCGTGAGCGTATAGAAGTAAAACATGATAAAGAGACCAATACTACGGAGATAGTGATTTCTGGTACAAACCCCGAGGAGAACAGTAAGCTGGCCAACACCCTGGTAGATCAGACTATATCTTATGTTAAAGAGTTGAACCAGCAAAGCATGACCGCTATGATTATAAACCTAGAAAATCAGCTTACTAGGGCTGAAGCGGACCTAGATACAATAATGAACAAGCCGGAAGACAGTTTCTCCAGCAGTATCAGGCGA
>ENA-OWOZ01000700-OWOZ01000700.1-bioreactor-metagenome-genome-assembly--contig:-NODE-700-length-38731-cov-9.211776_pt1 | contig 38731 bp, 34 predicted proteins | sample MGYA00238140_ERZ651804 | MGnify/ENA primary metagenome ERZ651804 (study PRJEB26910, sample SAMN07631232) | bioreactor metagenome | isolation source: Switchgrass digestor | place: USA: Dartmouth...
AGTTAAGCTCTCCAGTGCCGATGGTACTTGGACCGAAGGGTCCTGGGAGAGTAGGTCGTCGCCGGGTTTTTTATTTTAGAATACGAAAAGACACCAAAGACCACTAAAATACACTAAAAGGTATTATGTTGCCTGTAGCAGGGCAGAAAGCAAATATATGGGTTAGGTAAGCAATGTTATGAAGAAAGCTACAGTAACTAAAGAAAAAGCATATGTGCAAGTGCACATATGCTTTTTCTAGTTCCATATAGTGTCTAAGTAGCTCCCTTTAGTGTATTTCAGTGTTTTGAAAACAAAGTATCCCGCCCTATTAATAGGTGGAAACCTCAGTGTTAATCCGTGTTCATCAAAATGACCCAAAAGGAATACCCAGACAGCACGTGGCAAGACGGAAAAGAAATACTTCTTAGTCACTCATTGGTATCTTGTATCATCACCATCCATATAGTAAAATAATTGGAGGGGTTTTGTATGAAAAACATAATTGGACTTATAATACTGATTTTAGGTGGTTTGTCTGCAATAAGTCCAGAGGCTGCCTGGAACTTGGAGATAGGCTGGAAAGTAAGAGATGCTAAGCCTAGCGATGCGTACTTACTGTATATCAGAATAACTGGTATAATAGCATGCGTTATTGGTTTGATCCTCATATTTTCATGGTGAAAATAATGAAGTGCGGGTGGTATTTTTGAAGAACTTGTTTGAAAAAGGGTTAAGCTTCAGAAGCTTTATGTTTAATGTAGATGATGTGAATAAAAAGAAGTTTATGAAATATTATATTCCAATGGAAATAGCTGATGAAGTGAAAAATAAGATAACTGCATTGGAAGAAGAAATAAATATTTTAGGTGTAGTTGAATCATGGTGTCCTGACTGTCACATCAATCTCTCTGTTTTGGAGAAAATGATAAGCTTCAATGACAAAATAACTCTTAGACTTGTCACACGAGATAATGTTAATGATGAATTAGATGACTATAAAGAAGATGGCAAGATAAAGGTTCCTACCTTCATCATAATGGATAAAGATTTTAATATAAGAGGAGCTTTTATAGAGAAAATTGATAAGGTAAAAAATGCTGATATAGAAACTTTAGAAGGCTCTAAGATCAACATGCAATATAAAGCAGGTAAATTTATAAATGAGACTGCCGAAGATTTATTGAAAATTATAATTGGCGCTTAAAAGCGCTAATTTTTTAATGAATAATTTGCGATGGTAAGATATATAAAGAAAATATTTCTAAATGAAAAGAAAATAATCTAGAATGATAAAATTAGTACAATAGTCATTTTGTAGCATAATATATCATATGATACAATATCTTGTGTGTTTTATTGCGCGATACACTATAGGTTGTTAAGGAGGCGGGAAATAAAATGATATCGGAAAACGGTCTTAAGGTGTTGGAAAGAAGATATTTGGCGAAAAACGAAGAAGGAAAATTGATAGAAACACCTGAAGGACTATTCAAGAGGGTTTCTTCATTTATAGCCAGTGCAGACAAGATTTATGAACCAGATAAAGATATCAGTGAACTAGAAAAAAAGTTTTATGATATCATGTATAATCTGGACTTTTTACCAAACTCACCTACTTTGATGAATGCAGGTAGAGAATTGGGCCAGTTATCGGCTTGTTTTGTCCTTCCAGTGGAAGATTCCATGGAAGGTATATTTGATGCTATCAAACATGCTGCAATAATACATAAAAGTGGTGGTGGAACAGGTTTTAGTTTTAGCCGGTTAAGAAGTAAAGGTTCTTCTGTTAATTCTACAGGTGGTGTAGCTTCAGGTCCCATAAGCTTTATGAAAGTTTTTAATTCTGCTACAGAAGCCGTTAAGCAAGGTGGAGTGCGCAGAGGAGCAAACATGGGCATATTGAGGGTAGACCATCCTGATATATTAGAATTTATTCAGTGCAAGAAAAACGACAAAGAAATTACTAACTTTAACATAAGTGTGGGAATAACAGAAAAGTTCATGGAAGCTGTTGAAAAAGATGAGGAGTACGAATTGATAGAACCTCATACAAAGAAAGTCAAAGGAAAGCTAAAGGCCAGGGAAGTATTTGATTTGATAGTGGATATGGCATGGAATAACGGGGAACCTGGAATTATATTTTTAGATAGAATGAATAGAGACAATGTAGTACCTGAATTGGGAGAAATTGAGAGTACAAATCCCTGTGGGGAGCAACCTCTACTTCCATTTGAATCATGTAATCTTGGTTCCATAAATCTTGTTAATTGTATAAAAGACAATGGTATCAAAAAAGAAATAGATTTTGATAAATTGGGAGATTTAGTAGATACAGCAGTTCACTTTTTAGATAATGTTATAGACGTAAACAAATATCCTCTTGAGAAAATAGATGAAATGACAAAGAAAACAAGAAAAATAGGTTTGGGTGTAATGGGATTTGCGGATATGCTTATAAATCTTGGAATCCCATATGATTCGGAAGATGCCATAGAAACAGCAGAGTCAGTCATGAGTTTCATAAATGAAAGATCAAAACAAGCGTCAGCAAAGCTGGCTGAATTGAGAGGTGCTTTTCCTGCCTTCGAAAAGAGCATATATGCCAATAAAAGTATGAAATTGAGAAATGCTACAACTACTACTATAGCACCAACAGGCACCATATCCATAATTGCTGGGGTATCAAGCGGTATTGAGCCATTGTTTGCTGTATCCTTTATCAGAAATGTTATGGATAATGATGAATTGCCTGAGGTAAATCCACTTTTCGAAAAGGTTGCTAAGGAAAGAGGGTTCTATAGTGTAGAGCTTATGAGAAAGATAGCAAAGATGGGTTCAGTAAGGCATATAGAAGAAATACCTGAGGATGTGAGAAGAGTATTTGCTACTGCCCATGATATAGATCCTATTTGGCATATAAGAATGCAGGCCATGTTCCAAAAATACACAGATAATGCAGTTTCAAAAACTGTGAACTTTAGAAAAGAGGCTACCAGGGAAGATGTAAGAGAAGTCTACATGCTTGCCTACAAGTTAGGTTGCAAAGGCGTTACCATATATAGAGATGGAAGTCGTGAATCACAGGTATTAAATATCGGTGCGGTTAATAAGGATGGAGAAAAACAGCAAGAGCAGAAAATAGATCAAAAGACTCTGAAGGCAAGAGTTAGGCCTGATGTTACCTTTGGCATAACGGAGAAGGTAAAAATAGGTTGTGGAAATCTATATATTACTGTTAACTCAGACGAAAAAGGGATTTGCGAAGTATTTGCAAATCTGGGCAGAGCGGGAGGATGTCCGTCCCAATCAGAAGCAACAAGCAGACTAATATCTATTGCCTTAAGAGCAGGGGTGGATATCAAAGAGATAATAGAGCAACTAAGAGGTATAAGATGCCACTCTACTTTGAGGCAAAAAGGACTTAAAGTGCTGTCCTGTCCTGATGCAATAGGAAGAACCCTTGAAAAAGTGTTGAATATGCAAGTGGAAGTGAAGGATGTGGAGACAATAGATGAGTTGACAACTGCAGTGGAAGAAAGCAGTTCAGATTGCGGAGGAAATTGCTCATTATGCTCAATTCAATGCAGTCGAAGTACAGTAGATTTTGGTGAAACTTCTGCAACTATTGATGACAGACAAGAATTTGGGAATATTAAATACTGCCCTGAATGTGGTTCAAAAGTTCAACATGAAGGAGGATGCATGATTTGTAGAAATTGCGGGTTCTCCAAATGCGGCTAGGATATTATAATAATGTTATATTGACAAGCATGGTTCTAATATCTAGAACTATGCTTGTTCTATTATTTTATGTATCTCATTTCTATTACATATAAAATTTTAAAAAAAGAAGATTAAAGCAATAAAACGGAGAATTATTATTAATTAATAAGATATATTAATTAAAATGCCCTATTTTAGCTTTTAGACCATTAGCATATATAAGGTAATTATTGTATAATCATAATGTAGTCAATTCTAGTAGAAATACTAATTAAATATAGGAGGTTATTGAAATGAAAAAATTTGTTTGTAAAATTTGTGGTTATGTTCATGAAGGAAATGAGGCTCCAGATTTTTGCCCTCAGTGCAAGGCTTCAAAGGATAAATTTGTAGAGCAGTCAGCAGACAACCTTCAATGGGCAGATGAACATAGAATAGGTGTAGCAAAAGATATAGACCCTGAGATCATAGAAGGATTAAGAGCAAATTTCATGGGAGAATGCACAGAAGTAGGGATGTACTTAGCAATGAGCCGTCAGGCAGATAGAGAAGGTTTCCCAGAAATAGCTGAAGCATATAAGAGAATAGCTTTTGAAGAGGCTGAGCATGCTGCTAAATTTGCAGAATTGCTAGGGGAAGTAGTAGTTGCAGATACTAAGAAGAATCTTGAGATGAGAGTTGAAGCAGAGTACGGTGCTTGCAGCGGCAAGAAGGAATTAGCAACTAAGGCAAAACAGCTGAATTTAGATGCAATTCATGATACAGTACATGAGATGTGCAAGGATGAAGCAAGACACGGTAAAGCATTTAAGGGCTTGTTGGAGAGATACTTTGGTAAGTAATCATATCAGTAAAATAGCGCCCCTGACAGTTGGTAAACCAACTGTCAGGGGTGTTTTCATGTTCAAAAGATTTTAAATTTATATTCGGGTTTTCAAGGCTGACATACAGAGACAAAATGAGAAATTTGAAAATCTCAAGGGGAATTTTCATTGACAACCGTTACATGTGGCTTGTTACAATAGATCGAAAGCTAACATCTAATGATAGATGTATTTTTTATATTCAATTTTGGTAAATTTTGTGTTAAGGTGAAGATAATGAAATACGTTATGTAGTTTATGGCGACATGATGATTTATATATCAATAGTAATTTATAACGCTAATGAAAAGCTGTTTTAAGGGGGACTAATACATGAGTAAAAATATAAATGTTCAAGGTTATCTTAATACGGTAAATGCACCGTGGGGAAAATTGTTTTATAAGTTAGTATGGCATAACATAGACTGTAAAGGTAAAAAAATACTTGATTTTGGAAGTGGATTTGGAATTACTGCTGATTATTTTGCAAAAAGTAATGATGTAACTGCCATTGAACCAAATGAGGAGTTGCTTAAACATAAATTTTGTAAAAATAAGTATAGGCAAATTGTTGGTGGAATAGAGAAACTTAGAGAAGTGCAAAATCAATCCTACGATATGATTATATGCCATAATGTGTTGGAATATTTAGATAACAGAAGAGAATTGCTTTGTGAGTTTAGCCGTGTATTAAAACCTGATGGGTTTGTATCTATTGTTAAACACAATAAAGCTGGCAAAATAATGCATAAAGCTGTGTTTGAATATAAAATTAATGAGGCATTAGAATTGATTAATAATGGAAACGCCATATCAGAAAATTTTGGAATAATAAACGAATATGATAATTGGGAGTTAGAAAAATATTGTGAAGGTTATTTTGAAATTGATAAAATATATGGTGTACGAATGTTTTTTGCTTTGCAAAGAAACGAACTAAAAATGGAATCTGATTGGATTACAAACATGTATAATCTTGAATGTGCAGCAGAGGAAATACCTGAGTTCAGAAATATTGCATATTTTCATCATGTTATTCTTAAGCATAAGCGATAATTAAGAAAATGTACTTAGAGGAGATACGCTTTCCTGTTTCTTTTTCATATTATGGATGTTGAAAGCTCCAATTAAAAGGGCTTTTATTATGTGGTGTTCCTACTCACACTGATTTATTGGGTTATGGTGTAGGAGGACAGGTTATAATTATCTCAAGAAATTGAAGGTGCGACAGGAGCAGCAAAAACATAATATGGCATTAAAGAGTCAGAAAATCCATAAAACTCAAAGCAGATCAGAGGGAAATTAAGGGGTCACCTCTCAGGTATACAGTAATATCACTATATGATAATGAAGGCCATTGGCTAAGCAAGGCACGGTATAACCATTTAAATGACTTCTTCAAAGATATTTCGGAAAGTAATCGCCGGCGAGAAAATGCCCTTAACGGTTGGCAATAAGACTGTTAAGGGTATTTTCATGTTCATAAGATTTTTAGAATGGCATAAGGTGTAACTATGCAAATTTAAAAACTTCAATAGAATATGTGCAATTTCAGGCATAAAAAATAGAATTTCAATGTAAGTTTTCCATGAGAGTTGATGCAAGTAGCTTATAATAGCAGATTGAAAGTGCTGCTATCAAAAAAGCAAAAGTGTTGCTGATATTTAGCATTGGTAAATTTTATGTTATAATTAATAGAGAATTCGAATTGTGTCAAGTGGTTATTATATTATAGATATGGGATGGGGATTATTATGAAAAATGAAATAGAAAAAAATTGGGATGATATGGCTAAAGCGTACGAAGACTTTACAGAGAAAGAGGATTCATATAGTTATGCAATAGAATGGCCCTGCATTCAGAAAATTTTACCAAAATTAAATGATAAAAGGATTTTGGATTTAGGTTGTGGGACAGGACGTTTTTCTTTTCTTTTTGAAAAAGAAAATCCACTTTCTGTTTTGGGTGTAGATATTTCTGAACATATGCTGAGTATTGCAAAAGAAAAAGCAAAGAGCAGAGGTTCAAAAGTTGAATTTATTCAAGGCGATATAAGCAATTGGCATACATATATCGACGGAAAATTCGATTTTATATTTTCATCTACAACATTTCACTATATTAAAGATATTAAAGATTTATTTTGCAATATGTATAGTGCTTTAGAAGATAAAGGTGTTTGTATTGTTTCATTAATGCATCCTATTTATACAGCACAATATCCGGTTGATAAAAATGGAGAATTTCCATCTGATGATGAATGGGTCGTGAGATATTTAGATAAAAGTAAAAGAGCCTATGTTCAACCATGGATAGAATACAATGATAACATTGAAAATTATTTGAGTATGAGTTATCATCACACAGTGGGCGATTATTTTAATGCCATTATCAATGCCGGGTTTAGGATTGAAAAAGTAGAAGAACCTTCTCCGCCAGAAAGCTGGAAGCAAAGTTGCTATATCCGTTACAATGCATTTATTGAAACTCCAAGTTACATGATTATAAAATTATCAAAGTAATGTGTTATATGATAAATAAAATTCATGAGCATAGGGTTTAGAAAATCCTGTGAAATTGAAATATAACTATATGATAATGGATTGACACGAGAAGAAAATGTTGAGTTAAAGCAACTTATAAATGGAAGATTTGATAAAAGCATAAGCTTATTAAATGGATATAAAAGTATGGGATTATAATACAGAAAATTGCTCAGAGATGGTCAAAGTATATATTAATAAATATAACTTTGCATTACATGATTCCACAAGGATTAAAAAGTTTATTTGCATTAGAATTGCATTTTTATACTCAGATAATAGAGATAGATTGAAAAAATGCAATTATGAATATTATTTCTTGTATTTTTGCGTATATTAATTGTTAATTTATACATGGCCTTTCATAACTCAAATTGACATTACAGTAAATAAATAATATACTTAAATATGGACATGTGAAAATAAATATAAATGTTAGGGGGTTTCACAATGGCAAAAACAATGAAGACTATGGATGGTAATACAGCTGCTGCGTACGTCGCCTATGCCTTTACTGATGTAGCTGCAATTTTCCCAATTACGCCTTCTTCACCAATGGCAGAGAATATTGATGAATGGGCAGCTCATGGACAGAAGAATATTTTTGGACAAGAAGTAAAGGTAGTCGAAATGCAATCAGAAGCGGGAGCTGCAGGTGCTGTGCATGGTTCCTTGGCAGCCGGGGCATTAACTAGCACATTTACTGCTTCACAAGGGCTGCTATTAATGATACCTAATATGTATAAAATTGCAGGAGAACTTCTTCCTGGAGTATTTCATGTAACTGCTCGTGCAGTTGCAGGTCATGCATTATCCATTTTTGGAGATCATTCAGATGTTATGGCTACAAGACAAACGGGCTTTGCTCTCTTAGCTTCAGGTTCTGTACAAGAAGTTATGGACTTGGCTGGTGTTGCACATTTAGCAGCAATAAAAGGCAGAGTGCCATTCTTGCATTTCTTTGATGGATTTAGGACCTCCCACGAAGTTCAAAAGATAGAAGTCATAGATTATGGAGATTTTGCAAAACTAGTTGATTATGATGCTGTAAAAGCTTTCAGAGATAGTGCATTGAGTCCGGAACATCCAGTGACTAGGGGAACTGCACAGAATCCGGATATATTCTTCCAAGCTAAAGAAGCATCAAACAAGTTCTATGAGCAAATTCCTGATATAGTTGCAGACTATATGGATAAGATAAGCAAACTTACAGGAAGAGAATATAAGCCATTTGTTTATTATGGACATCCAGAGGCAGAGAATATAATCGTAGCAATGGGTTCCGTTACAGAAACCATTGACGAAACCATAGATTATTTAATGAGCAAGGGAGAAAAGGTCGGTGTAATTAAAGTACATCTTTACAGACCATTCTCATCAAAATATTTCTTTAATGTTATGCCAAAGACTGTTAAAAGAATTGCTGTTCTCGATAGAACAAAAGAACCAGGTGCATTAGGAGAACCATTATATCAAGATGTTAGAACTCTGTTCTATGATGTTGAAAATGCTCCTCTGATTGTAGGAGGGAGATACGGATTAGGTTCTAAGGACACAACTCCTGGACAGATATTGGCAGTATACGAAAATTTAAAGAGCGATAAACCAAAGAACGGCTTTACAATCGGTATTGTGGATGACGTTACATATACATCATTAGAAGTGAAAGAAGAGGTTAATACAGCTCCAGAAGGAACTATCAGATGCAAATTCTGGGGATTAGGCTCTGACGGTACTGTTGGCGCAAATAAGAATGCTATAAAGATAATTGGAGACAATACTGACCTATATGCTCAGGGTTATTTCTCCTATGACTCCAAAAAGTCCGGGGGAGTAACAATATCTCACTTGAGATTCGGTAAGAAGCCTATTAAGTCCACATATTTGATAAATGAAGCTGATTTTGTGGCTTGCCATAATCAGGCATATGTATATCAGTATGATATTCTTAAAGGACTTAAAAAGGGTGGAACCTTTGTATTGAATTGTGCTTGGAGCAAGGAAGAGCTTGATGAGAAACTTCCTGCTTCTGTGAAGAGATATATTGCTGAAAATGATATCAATTTCTATATAATAGATGCAACAAAGATAGCTCAGGAAATAGGCCTTGGAAACAGAATAAATATGATAATGCAGTCTGCATTCTTTAAATTGGCAAATGTTATTCCTATAGAAGATGCAGTTAAGTATTTGAAAGAGGCTATAGATCACAGTTATGGCAAGAAAGGCCAGAAGGTTCTTGAAATGAACTATCAAGCTGTTGATAAAGGAATCAATGCCCTTGTTAAAGTAGAAGTTCCAGCTACATGGAAAGATGCTGTAGACGAGGCAGCTGCAGATGTCGAAGTTCCTGAGTTTATTAAGAAAGTTGTTGAACCAATGAACAAACAGGAAGGAGATTCACTACCTGTTAGCGCCTTTGTAGGCAGAGAAGACGGGCATTTCCCAATGGGTACATCTGCTTATGAAAAGAGAGGAATTGCAGTATTTGTTCCTGAATGGCAGATAGATAAATGCATACAGTGCAACCAGTGCTCTTATGTATGCCCACATGCTGCTATAAGACCTATACTGCTTACTGAAGAGGAAAAGAAGAATGCTCCTGCAGGCTTCGAGACCAAGAATGCTGCAGGCAAAGAGCTAAGCGGATTGCACTACAGAATACAGGTAAGCACATTAGACTGCACAGGCTGTGGAAACTGTGCGGATATCTGTCCTGCTAAAGAAAAAGCTCTTGTTATGAAACCTCTTGAAACTCAGACTGAAGTTCAGATACCAAACTGGGATTATGCTATGAAGGTTCCAGTAAAAGATAATTTGATGCCTTTGACAACAGTTAAAGGAAGTCAGTTTGCACAGCCATTGCTTGAATTCTCTGGCGCATGCGCAGGCTGTGGTGAAACCCCATATGTAAAGCTAATTACTCAGCTATTTGGAGATAGAATGATGATTGCCAATGCAACAGGATGTTCTTCCATTTGGGGAGCTTCTGCACCATCAACTCCATATTGCACAAATAAAGAGGGTAAGGGTCCAGCATGGGCTAACTCATTGTTTGAAGATAACGCTGAATATGGATACGGTATGGCAGTAGCAACAAGACAGATCAGAAGCAGATTGGCTGATCTTATGAGGGAAGCTTTGACATTGGACATTCCTGAAAAATACAAAGAAGCTTTCAAGGTTTGGTTGGATGGGATGAACGATGCAGCAGAAAGCAAGAGAGGCTATGCAATGATTGTTCCGTTGCTCAATGGAGATGGAATAACATCTGACAGAGCCAAAGAAATAATAGCAGAAATAGCAGAACATAAAGACTATCTAATAAAGAGATCTGTATGGATAATAGGTGGAGATGGATGGGCTTATGATATAGGCTATGGCGGATTAGACCATGTATTGGCTTCAGGCGAAAATGTAAATATATTAGTATTGGATACAGAAGTTTACTCAAATACAGGAGGACAGTCATCCAAGTCTACACCAATAGGTGCTGTTGCTAAATTTGCTGCTTCCGGTAAGAGAGTTAAGAAGAAAGATCTTGGTTTGATTGCAACTACTTATGGCTATGTATATGTAGCTCAGGTTGCTATGGGTGCTGACAAGAATCAGCTTCTCAAAGCTTTGATCGAAGCAGAAAAATATGATGGACCATCCTTGATCATTGCTTATGCACCTTGCATAAACCATGGCTTGAAAGAAGGTATGGGACGTACACAGGCTAATGCTCAGCAGGCTGTTGAAGCTGGTTACTGGCACTTATACAGATATAATCCAGAACTGAAAGCTCAAGGCAAGAATCCATTCATACTGGATTCTAAAGAACCTAAGGCAAGCTTCAGAGAATTCTTAAATGGACAGGTTAGATATACTTCACTTACCACCACATTCCCAGAAGTTGCAGAAGAATTATTTGCAAAAGCTGAGGAAGTGGCAAAAGAAAAATATGAAACTTACAAGAAGATGGCTGAAGCATAATAAGTATATAAGAAGACAAGAGCAGGAAACTGCTCTTGTCTTCTTTTGTATATAAAAGTACAAATTTCCTCAATATATACTTTCTGTAAGGGAAACTTCATATTAGTAAAATTCATTCATAAAAGCCTTGGCATCTTGTGGACTCCAATTTCTTTTTGTCAGAGGTTCTCCATCTTTCAAGTGATGAAATTGATCAATGAAAGTAGGTTTTTTTGATCTATATAAGATGCCTATAGGTATGCCTTCATCCCATTCCAATGCCTTCTTAAAGGCTTCTTCTTTACTATATGGGTCATAATTTTCATCAATGTAATAAACCCTATCCTTATACCACTTGAAAGTATTTACTTTGTTAAAGGTTACGCAGGGCTGTAGTATATCTAGGAGGGAATAGCCCTTGTTTTCTATGGCTGCCTTCATCATAGCTTTCATATGAGTTTTATCCCCAGAGAAGGTTCTTGCCACAAATGAACAATCTTGACTTATGGCAAAGGCCAATGGATTAAAAGGATAAGATTTTACTCCGTCAAACTGCAGAGTAGTAACTTGGTTTAATGCAGTTGTAGGTGAGCCTTGGCCTTTTGTGAGACCGTATATTTGGTTGTTATGAACAAAATGAGTTATATCTATATTTCTTCTTATGTTGTGTATGAGATGGTTACCACCCTCTCCATAAGAATCTCCATCACCTGAATTTACGAAAACAGTTAGATCTTTGTTGGCAATTTTAATCCCCAAAGCAACAGGAAGTGCTCTGCCATGGAGTCCATTAAAACCGTTGGAGTTTATATAATGAGGAAGCTTTGCTGCCTGTCCAATGCCGGATACAGCTACTGTTTCATGAGGTTTTAGGCCCAATTCTTGTAGAGTTTCTTTTAATGCTTCGATTATACCGAAGTTACCGCAACCGGGACACCATGATGTTTTACAATCAAAGTGAAAAGGATTGTTATTCATCAATAGTCACCTTCCTTCACTGCTTTGTATATAAAGTGGGAATCCATTTGTCTTCCGTCATATTTCAACACACTACCGTGACATTTTATTCCTGTTTGCTGTGCTATTAAAGATGCCAATTGGCCAGTGTAATTTTGTTCTACATTTATGAATTTTTTTGCTTTATTGCAGTATTCCAACAGTTTCTTTTCAGGTAACGGCCAAATATCTCCGAATACAAGAGCTCCTACTTCAATGCCATCTTCTCTAAGAAGTCGGACAGCTTCATAGAGAGGACCATAGGTAGAACCCCAACCTATTAATAGCAGTTCAGGGGTTTCAGAACCAAAATAATCCGGTTCTAAAAGCTCTTCCTTGAGCAGTTCCATTTTCTTCATTCTCTTTTTTACCATGGTGTTTCTGATATCAATATCTTCGGATATATGTCCGTATTCATCATGTTCATGGCTGTCTGCCAGAACAAATGAATTCTCATATTGGGAAGGGTATATTCTGGGTGACACGCCTGTATCATTAAATTCATATCTTTTTAAGAGACCTTCATTTTCCGGTTTATCAGATAAGTATCTTTCAATGGTCACCTTATCAAAGTCATAAGGTTTTGTAGTAACTTTGCAATCTGATAGATATTCGTCGCTGAGAAGTATAACAGGAATTTGGTATTTTTCTGCCAGATTAAAGGCTCTTGTAGTCTGATAAAAAGCGTCCTCTGTGTTTCTCAAAGCGATAACCATTCTTGGAAATTCTCCTTGGGCAGCCGATATCACAAATAGAAGATCGCTTTGCTCTGTTCGTGTAGATAGGCCGGTAGCTGGCCCTGGTCTTTGCACGTTTGCAACTACCAATGGAGTTTCAGTGACTCCTGCAAGACCTAGAGCTTCTACCATAAGAGAAAAGCCTCCGCCAGATGTTCCTGTCATGGCTCTTATTCCTGCATATGAAGCACCAATGGCAGAATTGATGGCAGCAATTTCATCTTCTGCTTGATCTACAAAAATCCCTGCCCTTTCTGCATAGCGAGTCATAAATTTCATAATTGTGGTAGAAGGAGTCATTGGATAGGCAGAATAATATGCACAGCCAGCGGCTATAGCTCCTAGAGCACAAGCTTCATTGCCATTAATTAATATATTTCTTTCTGAGGAAGGCTGAGGCATTGTAAAGATTTGAGAAGCAGCCTCATATCCTTCTTTAAGGGCTTTTATGTTTTCTTCTCTGAGTTTGTTAGCGAATCTTACATTTAGATGTTCTATGGCTCTTTCATAGCTAAGACCGAAAATTTTGTATACTGCTCCTAATGCAACAGTGTTAGCCATCCTTGGACTACCTAAGGATTTAGCAATATTCATCATTGGGACTTTTATAGTTTTGAAATCTTCGATTTCTATTGATGAATCACATAATATAATCCCCTTTTTGTTTAACCTGCCTTGATGAAGCTTTATGGTCATTTCATCTAATGCAATTATTAAGTCCAGATAGGGCCAATGAGAATATATAGGAGAGTCTCCCAAGCGTATCTGGGTGAAGTTGTGACCGCCTTTAACTCTTGACATATAATCCTTGCTAGAATAAACATAATAACCCATGTTATTAAGGGTTTTCTCAAATATATCACTTATGGTCTCAATACCTTGACCGGCTTCACCACCAATTAGAATATTGTACTCCAAATCAATACCTCCTTTGTTAAGATATGATAATAGATAATAATTGAAAAACAGGTTGTACCGAATCTAAGGATTTCGATACAACCCATTTATTACTGAATATAAATACACACTCCTACCAAACCTGGCCCTGTATGAACTCCAAGGGCAGGTCCAATCTGGCCAAATAATATATCTTTTACATTAGGCAGTTTTGACAGGGTTTCTTTGATCTTTAATGCTTCTTTTTCTGCATTACCATGCATGACTGCCAGTCTTACTATATTTTCCTCTGAAAATTCCTTTACAATTTCCACTAACTTATCCAATGACTTTTTCCTACCTCTTACTTTGGCGTGACTATAGTATTTACCCTCTTCATTTACTGATATAATGGGTTTGATATCCATTATATCTCCAATGGTGGCGGCTACTGTATTTATTCTACCGCCTTTCTTCAGATACTCCAATACGGGGATGCAATAGAATAATTTTATTTTTTCTCTTATAGACAGAATTTTTTCCTTTATTTCATCGATTTTTAGGCCTTCAGCAATCATTTTTGCAGCTTCATTGACCATGAAACCAAGGCCTATAGATAAGCTTTTGGAATCTATTGTTACAATGTTTAAATCAGGGAAATCTTTGCTTATCATTTTAATCATATCATAAGTTCCGCTTAGTCCGCTGGAAATATTGATGGACAATATGTTCCTTATTCCTTGTTCCCGTAGAGATTGAAACAGATTTGTACAATCTGATGGAGAAGCCATGGAAGTTTTAGGTATTTCGTGGGGCATTCTGTCATAAACCTCTTGGGGCGTAATATCTACTCCATCTCTATATTCCTTGTCTCCATATATAACCCTTAGGGGAAGGGTAAAGATAGAGTGCTCCTTTAGTATTTCTGCTGGTAAATCACAGCTGCTGTCTGTTATCAATGCGATTTTGTTTTTAGTATTGTCCATCCATATTCCTCACTTTACAATATTTTAACCCACCAGATTTTATTCTGGATTTATTAAGCAATTCTTAATGAAAAGATGCGAAAGTCCTTTCTTTACATTAGAATTGATGATGTTTCTACTAAACTTTGCTTTTTTTGAGTCTAGATTCAATAGAGCTTAAACGAAAGGCTTCCCTGTTTATTATATTTTTAAATGGAAGCCTTTTTTAATTACTCTTATTATATTATTTATTTTGCCAAAAATAAACACAAATTATTTAATCTCATCCATAATTTTTTTTATCATTGCAGGAGCTATCTTGCATTTATCTTCTGACACAGCGCATACAGCAAATCTTAAACCTTTTTTCAATGGAACTAGGAATAGGTTTTGTTCAATTAATTTGTCGCTGATTTCTTTTGCATTATCACAAGGTATGCTTATGAAGAACCCATCTCTGTATGGAAGGATTTCCAGATCTACTTCATTAGCAGCTTTTACAAAAGCTTCTGCTCTTTTTTGAAGCATTGATTTATATATTGCTTTCTCTTCTTCATAGGCCTTCAATTTTGCAGGGTCTTTGGAGATTCTTGACATAACCTCCATAGCTGCTCTGTTGCAGTTTGACCAGTTGGCTCTGCTTGAATGAGAGCAGGAATAATAGAATTCATCAGCAATGTCTTTATTTGAAGATATGCATATGGCCGCTCCTAATCTCATGCCATACATGGTATAGCCCTTTGATAAGCTATATCCCACAACAACCAGTATATTTTCAGGAAGATTGGAGAAGAGCTTGAAGAATTTTCTTCTTTCGTTTTCTTTACCTGCAAAGTCTATATAGGCCACATCTATGAATAGAATTATCTTGTTATTCTGATCTTTTGCATTTTCCTTCATTATGTTGATAACTTCAACCCATTCTTCATCAGATAAACTATATCCTGTTGGATTTTGGGCGGGGCTGTTTATTATGGCAACCAATCTTTTTTGCTTGTTTAACAGTGTTTCAAAGTTTTCTTTAAAGGATTCTATATTGAACTCATTTTTTTCATTAAACAGCTTGTAAAAAGCGACTTTTCTACCAAACTCCTCAGATATGGTAACGTATGGTTTCCAGTACCAGTCAGATACTAATATAGTATCTCCAGGGTTAGTGTAGTTATAAATAGTATGTCTTACTGATCCAGTTCCTCCAGGAGTAGCGACAGCTTTTATGTAGGCATCAGGCCTAAATTCTTTAAAGCAGGCTTCTTGTACGGCTTCTAAAAAATCCGGTTGTCCAGCTACTTGAGCATAAGCTGCAAAACATGCATTGGGCATTGATTTCAGTTCATCGTATACTGTCTTCATGCAAATTAGGTCACCATTATCATCTGCCAATGCACCTAACGTGGAATCGATTACATTTTCCTTGCCATATTTTTTGATTGCTTCTTGTGCCTTTGCAGCAAGACCGAAAATAGCATCATCTTCTTTAGGCCATATTGCGTGGTCAGCTGCCATACTGCTTATCATAAAATCACCTCATATATTAATAATAATTCTACCTTCATTCTAACCTGATAATAAACCGGCGTCAATGATGGTTGTTTTTCATTTTGCCCTTTACATTTACATTGGATACGGATAAAATTAAAATACGGGTTTAATTTTATTTATTATTCTGTAAATTTAATATATTTATGGGGTAATAATATACATATAGGGTAATATTTGGTCAAGTATGTAAGTCATATATAAAATAACCTATTAAGGGGGAATTCATTATGAAAGATTACAAAACCGAAAACCTAAGAAATGTTTGTCTTTTAGGACATGCCAGCGCCGGTAAGACTACTATCGGTGAAGCTATGCTTTTTAACACAGGAGTATTGGACAGATTTGGGAAAGTTGATGATGGAACTACTACCTTAGATTACGATCCTGAGGAAGTTAGAAGAAAGATCTCCATAAGTGCAGCAGTAGCTCCATGTGATTGGAAAGATATCAGAATTAATGTAATTGACACCCCTGGGTACTTTGACTTTGTTGGCGAAGTAATATCAAGCCTTGATGTTTGTGATGCAGCAATTATCCCTGTAGACAGTGTATCCGGAGTAGAAGTAGGAGCAGAAAAGGCATGGGATATGGTTACTCAAAAAGGTATACCCGCCCTATTTTTTATAAATAAGATGGATAGAGAAAATGCAAACTTCTCAAAGGTGTTTGAGCAGCTAAGAGAAGTTTTTGGCAATAAATTAGTTCCTTTGGCAATTCCTATCGGAGCAGAGGCAAGTTTTAAAGGTGTTATAGATCTTATTGATATGAAAGCCAGAACTACTGAAGGAAATAAAGTGGTAGAAAATGATATACCTTCAGGTTATGAAGATATGATAGAAGAATTCAGAAGCATGATTATTGAAGCTGCTGCTCAGGCCGATGAAGAACTGATGGAAAAATACTTCAACGGTGATGAATTGACTAAGGAGGAAATAATAAAAGGCTTGAGAATAGGCGTTGTTTGCGGTGATGTAGTTCCTGTTCTTTGTGGTTCTGCTGTAAAGAATATAGGAGTTATATCTCTAATGAATACTATAGCAAACTATTTCCCAGCACCTTCTGATGTTGGAGAGTATAAATGCAAGAATGCAAAATCTACAGCTGAAGAGAATCGCAAATATGATGTAAATCTTCCTTTCAGCGCTAAGGTATTTAAAACTGTTGCTGACCCCTTTGTAGGAAAGATTTCCCTGTTTAAGGTTATGTCAGGCTACATAACTTCAGATACTGAAGTTCTAAATTCCAATAAGGAGAAAAAAGAAAAATTAAGCGGTTTGTTTTTATTAAGAGGTAAAAAGCAAATTCCTATGACAAAACTTGTTGCAGGAGACATAGGAGCTATAGCAAAACTTCAGTTTACAACTACCGGAGATACATTATGCGATCCCCAGAATCCCGTAACTTTTGACCCAGTTGAATTCCCTGTACCAAACCTTACTATGGCTATAGAACCTAAATCAAAAGGTGATGAAGATAAGATAGGAAACGGACTACAAAGACTTATAGAAGAAGATCCAACATTGAGAGTTGAGAAGAATGTTGAAACCAGACAGACTTTGATTTCCGGTTTGGGAGAACAGCATCTTGAAATTGTTACTAAGAAACTTCAAAATAAATTTGGTGTTGATGTTGTACTAAAGGATCCAAAAGTACCATACAGAGAAACCATAAGAAAATCTGCAAAGGCAGAAGGAAAGCACAAGAAGCAATCCGGTGGACATGGACAGTATGGTCATGTATGGATTGAGTTTGAACCAATATTAGATGGCAGTGCGGAATTTGAATTTGTTGATAAGATAGTAGGAGGCGTAGTTCCAAAACAGTATATTCCTGCTGTTGAAAAAGGACTGAGAGAATGCATGGAAGAGGGAGTATTGGCAGGTTATCCTGTAGTTAATGTAAGATGCATATTATATGATGGATCATATCATCCTGTAGACTCCGCAGAAATGCCTTTCAAGATCGCGGCATCACTGGCATATAAGAAAGGTATGGCCAATGCAAATCCGGTTCTATTGGAACCCATCTATACTGTAGAAGTCTTAGTTCCAGACCAATACATGGGTGATATCATAGGCGACTTGAATAAAAAGCGTGGAAGAGTCCTTGGCATGGAACCTGAAGGAAAGCTTCAGAAGGTTACAGCGGAAGTACCATTGGCAGAGATGTTCAAATATGCAATTGATTTGAGATCCATGACTCAGGCAAGAGGAAGCTTCAGCATGAAGTTTGCAAGATATGAGGAAGTTCCTGCCCAAATAGCTCAAAAGGTAATTGAAGCAGCTAATTTGGAAAGGGAGAAAGAACAGTAATATAAGGGCTTTGAATATTGGAATACAGCAGATCCTTGATTTGCTGTATTTTTATTTAATCCGTATGAGAGTATGGTTTTACCTTAATATGAACTTCATTGTTAGTAAAATACTTTCAATGAAAGCAATTCTTATGAGAATATTTGTTTTTTACTTTCATAAACTAGTAGTAAGAAGGGTTTCCTGCGAAAATATTTAAACAATCAAGGAACCCTCCCTATACATTATAAAGACCATCATGTCACAGGAGGTTGTTTAATGATTCAAAGAAGAATGACTCTTGATCATCCAATAGGATTACACGATGTGAGAAAAGTTGTTGAAAGAATAAAGAACATCGGTGAGGGAGAAGAGTTAGTAATACAGATGAGCAGTCAAGATTCTTTTAGAGCAGAAGGTATTTTTTCCGTGTTAGATAAAAAAGATTATCAATGGACAGCCAAAGGAGGACATGATGGAAATGATTACTATATTGTGGCGAGAAAGAGATAACCGTGATTGAAAATAGAAAGGTATAAAGGTTGCATGTTTATCATGTAACCTTTTTTTAATCAATTTTATGCACAAAAATACTTGCATCCAAAATTATGTAGTTATATAATAAAATTAAAGTCAAAGAAAGTCAAAGTCAGAAAGAGTGATGATATGGCAAGGATAAGTGATATAATAGAAGAGTTTATCAATGATTTGATTAAAGAAGCAGAAGGAACCATTGAGATAGGAAGGAATGAGCTTGCTGGCTATTTCAACTGTGCTCCTTCTCAGATAAATTATGTATTGACAACCAGATTTACTGTAGACAGAGGATATTATATCGAATCAAGAAGAGGAGGTGGCGGTTGCATAAGGATATCTAAAATTGGTATCGACAAGCAACAGTACCTTAACAATCTCCTCAATAAGCAAATAGGACCCGATTTGAATAAAGAAAAAGCCTATAGTTTTATTGATGCAATGTGCAAAGAAGGGGTTATAACCGAAAAAGAGGGCAAAATAATAAAAGCCGCCGTTGATGACAACAATCTCTCAGCGGTACCTAAATCCTTGAGAGATGAAGTGAGAGCTACTTTATTGAAAGCCATGTTTGTTTCAGCATTATTATAAATTCTATACTGGAGGAGATTTTATGTTATGTAATGAGTGCGGCAAAAGGCCGGCTACTGTTCATATAACCAAGATTGAAAATGGCAAAAAGACCAATATGCATCTTTGTGAACAATGTGCTTTAGCTAAAGGAGCATTATCTATAAATACAGGTTTTTCTATAAATGATTTATTGACAGGCATATTGAATAGTGGAACCCCATTGCCATTTAAAGTAGATTTTATGGATGATCCTGTTTGTCCTGTATGTGGTATGAAGTACAGCCACTTCAGGGAAACGGGAAGATTTGGTTGCGGCAGCTGTTACAACAGCTTTGGTGAACGACTGACACCATTGTTTAGAAGGATTCACGGAAACATAAGCCATACAGGGAAAATTCCCAATAGAGCAGGAACAAAGTTTAAAGCCATGAGAGAGATGGAATATCTTAAGGCTGAGTTGGCAGTTGCAATAAAAAATGAAGAGTATGAAAAGGCTGCAGAGATAAGGGATAAAATAAGAGCCCTCGAAAAAAGCAATGGGAGGGATGAATGATGGGTGGTTGGATTACTCAGCAAGGCCCTCAGAATGAAATAGTATTGAGCAGCAGGGTTAGATTGGCTAGAAATATAGTGAATACACCATTTCCTGCTTATTTAAGCATGGAAGAAGCAAAAGGATTGATAAATCAAGTGGAAGCTGCTGCCAAGAAAAATCATGAGAGAGGATATAAGCTGTTGGTTATGGATGAGCTTCCTAATATAGAAAGGCAGGTGCTATTGGAAAAGCATCTGATTAGTCCGGACCTTATAAAAAGTGCCAAAGGTGCTGCTCTCATATCCCAAGATGAATTGTTAAGCATTATGATAAATGAAGAGGATCATATTAGAATTCAATGCATACTTCCAGGTTTGCAAATGAAAAGTGCTTGGGATATGGCCAATAGTGAAGATGATGTGTTGGAACAAACCCTTGATTATTCTTATGATGAAAAGCTGGGATATTTAACTTGCTGTCCTACAAATGTAGGTACAGGTATGCGGGCATCTGCTATGGTACACCTGCCTGCATTGAACATGATTGGGAATATAGGAAAGATTTTGCAGACAGTAACTCAAATAGGATTGACCATAAGAGGCATATATGGGGAAGGCACAGAATTTCAGGGAAATTTGTTCCAAATATCAAATCAGATAACATTAGGGCTATCAGAGGAGGAAATAGTCCAAAATATCAGTGCTGTAACATCTCAAATAGTAGAAAAGGAGAAGGAAGCCAGAAGCCTTTTATTGAACAATAACAGAATTCAGCTAGAAGATAGGGTTTGGAGAGCCTGGGGCATTTTGAAAAATGCAAGGGTCATTACATCTCAGGAGGCCATGAAGCTTCTGTCAGATGTAAGGCTTGGTATGGATTTGAATATAATAGAGAACCTAAGTGTATCTATTATAAATGAAATAATGATAGAGATACAACCTGCAAACATACAGAAATATGCGGGAGAAGAATTAAGTCCGGAAGCCAGGGATATAATAAGGGCAGAAATAATAAGGAAAAAGCTATAGTGTTTTCCATGAAAAGGGAGTGATATTATGGGTATGTTTGATAAATTTACTGAAAGAGCTCAAAAGGTCTTGTTGTATGCTCAGGAAGAAGCTCTAAGGTTGAAGCATAATTATATCGGTACCGAGCATATATTATTAGGCCTTGTTAAAGAAGGACAGGGAATTGCTGCCCAGATCATAAAGAACAAAGGCATGGATTTGGAAAGCATGAGAAATGTGGTAATATCAATGGTTGGTATGGGAAGTGAATCTGTCGGCCAAATATTAGGCTATACCCCTAGAACCAAATATATAATTGAAAGCAGTGCAGAAGAAGCAAGGAGCCTTGGACACAATTATGTTGGTACAGAGCATATACTTCTTGCGTTGATGAGAGAGGGAGAAGGTATTGCAGCTCAGATACTCAAGAGCATGGGATTGACTTTGGAAGATATAGAGAAAGAATTGAGCAAGCAATTAAAAAGTGAAAATGGCCCTTCTGCCAAGGGAGGAAAGTTTAATGCAAAAAAAACCAATACCCCAAATCTCAACCAGTTCGGAAGAGACTTGACGGAGATGGCAAGGGAAGGAAAGCTTGATCCTATTATAGGCAGAGAGAAAGAAACTGAAAGAGTTATTCAGATATTAAGCAGAAGAACCAAAAACAATCCTGTTCTCATCGGTGATCCTGGAGTAGGTAAGACAGCCATAGCTGAAGGCCTTGCCCAGAAAATTGCAGAAGGTGCTGTACCGGAAATATTGAAGGATAAAAGAGTTGTGACTTTGGATTTGTCTGCAATGTTAGCAGGGTCAAAATACAGAGGGGAATTTGAAGAAAGATTAAAAAATGTAATGAACGAAATAAGAGAATCTAAGAATGTAATATTGTTTATAGATGAAATGCATACCATAATTGGAGCCGGTGGAGCAGAAGGAGCAATAGATGCGTCTAATATATTAAAGCCGGCTTTAGCCAGAGGAGAAATACAGGCAATAGGTGCTACCACATTGGATGAGTATAGGAAGCATGTCGAAAAGGATGCAGCATTGGAAAGAAGATTTCAGCCTGTAATGGTAGGAGAGCCCACAAAAGAAGAAGCCATAAAGATTTTGGAAGGATTAAGAGATAAATATGAAGCTCATCATAAAGTGAAAATTACAGATGAATCCATAAAAGCAGCAGTAGAACTTTCTGATAGATATATAACAGATAGATTCCTGCCTGATAAGGCTATAGATCTCATAGATGAAGCGGCTTCAAGAGTTAGGATAAAAACTTTTACAGCACCACCTGATGTAAAGAAACTGGAAGAGGAGCTTGCTTCTTTGGAAAAAGAAAAAGCTGAAGCTATAAGTACTCAAAACTTTGAAAAGGCAGCAGAGATAAGGGACAAAGAGCAACAGTTGAAAAAGGAGTTAGAGTCTGTTAAAAAGCAATGGAACGAAAAAGCCAATGAAAATGAACTGATAATTGGAGAAGAGGAAATTGCATATATTGTATCCTTATGGACCGGAATACCTGTAACTAAACTGGCTGAAGAAGAATCTCAAAGACTCCTGAATCTCGAAAAGATTCTCCATGAAAGAGTAATAGGACAAGGGGAAGCTGTTACAGCTGTTGCTAAGGCAATAAAAAGAGCCAGAGTAGGGTTAAAAGATCCTAAGAGACCAGTGGGTTCATTCATTTTCCTCGGACCTACAGGAGTAGGAAAGACAGAGTTATGCAGAGCATTGGCAGAAGCGTTGTTTGGTGATGAAAATTCCGTTATAAGGATAGATATGTCTGAATATATGGAGAAGCATACCGTTTCAAGGCTTATAGGATCTCCTCCAGGATATGTGGGATACGAAGAGGGCGGACAGCTCACGGAAAAGGTAAGGAGAAAACCCTATTCGGTAGTATTGTTGGATGAAATAGAAAAAGCACATCCTGATGTATTCAATATACTTCTGCAAATACTTGAGGATGGAAGACTTACAGATGGCAAAGGCAGAACTGTGGATTTCAAGAATACTGTGGTGATAATGACATCAAATGTGGGAGCGAGCACCATTAAAAGACAAAAGGTCATGGGATTTACTTCTGCCGCAAATGAAAAGGAAGAAGCCTATGAAAGAATGAAGGAAAATGTGATGGAAGAACTGAAAAGAACCTTCAGGCCAGAATTTCTTAACAGAATAGATGATGTAATAGTATTCCATCAATTAGAAGAAGAGCACTTAAAGAGCATAGTGGAATTAATGTTAAAATCCTTAATCAATAGAATAAAGGAAATGGATATAGATATAGATGTGACTGATGAAGCCAAAGCTCTATTGGTGAAGAAGGGTTTTGATCCGGTTTATGGAGCAAGACCTTTAAGACGTGCTATACAGAAGATGGTGGAAGACAAACTTTCGGAAGAGATGCTTGCCGGCAATGTTAAATCAGGAAGCAAAGTGATTATAGATACAGACGGAGAAAATCTGGTATTTAAACAAGGGGAAATTCATTAAGAAAAGCCCGTGTCCCTTAGGCTCAGATTGCTTTCATAAGTCCGAATCCGGGGCACGGGTTACTATAATCTGTTTCCTGAATGTGCAGATAAATAGGACAGGCAGCTTTAGGATGAAGGGAGGAATTAAATGCCGAAGTTAAAAACTAAATATGTATGTACAGAATGCGGATGCGAATCTCCAAAATGGATGGGTAAATGTCCTGAATGTAATCAGTGGAACACATTTATTGAAGAAGTGGACACCAAAACAGTTGCGGCATCCTCTGCTTCATTGATAAATGCTGCAAAACCACAAAAAATGAAGGATATATCCATGGAAGAAGAAATGAGGCTTAGCACCGGATTAGGTGAGTTGGACAGAGTATTAGGTGGAGGTATTGTAAAGGGATCTCTGGTACTTGTAGGTGGAGACCCGGGGATAGGAAAATCAACTCTTTTGCTCCAATTATCCAACAATGTAGCCAAAAATGGTTTGAAGGTACTGTATGTATCAGGAGAAGAATCTTCAAAACAGATAAAGATAAGAGCCCAAAGAATGAACTTGGATTCTGAAAGTATATATCTGCTTTCGGAAAATAACATGGAATATATACAGCAGAATATACAAGATATAAATCCAGATGTGCTTATCATGGATTCAATACAGACGGTTTATAATCCCAGCATATTATCAGCTCCAGGCAGTGTGAGCCAAGTAAGGGATGCTACAGGTAACTTAATGAGGATTGCTAAAGGTGATGGAATTACAGTGTTCATTGTAGGACATGTTACAAAAGCCGGAGCTATTGCAGGACCAAGAGTCTTGGAACATATGGTGGATACGGTTCTGTACTTTGAAGGGGATTCCCATATGTCCTACAGAATTTTGAGAGCTGTAAAAAACAGGTTTGGTTCAACTAATGAACTAGGCATATTTGAAATGGCTGATACAGGATTGACAGAAGTTATAAATCCTTCTCAAATGCTGCTATCGGGACGAATGAAAGGAGTTTCGGGATCTGCCATAATAGCTTCCATAGAAGGTACTAGACCAATGCTGGTAGAGGTGCAAGCTCTTTTAAGTTATACAAACTTTGGAGTGCCGAGAAGAGCAGCTACAGGGGCAGATTACAACAGAGTAGTTCTTCTTATGGCTGTCCTTGAAAAGAGAGTAGGGCTTCAATTGCAAAACTATGACTCCTATGTAAATGTAGTAGGAGGTATAAGACTTAATGATCCATCTTCAGACTTAGGCATTATTGCAGCAATAGCTTCAAGCTACAAAGACAAAGAAATTGATGATAGTGCAGTTATAATAGGAGAGGTAGGTTTGGCAGGGGAAGTAAGAGCAGTGAACTTTATTGAGAAGAGAATAAATGAAGCCTATAAGTTAGGTTTTACAAAATGCATTATTCCTTATAACAATTTTAAGAATTTGAAAGGCAGCGCAAATATAAAGGTTTATGGAGTTAAAAGTGTTGAGGAAGCTCTTGATATAATAATATAAACCCTGCCAAAAAGCAGGGTTTATATTAAAACATATTGTATATACCCAAAGTGTTCAATTGCTCATATTCCTTTTCCAACACGGTATTAAGGCTTATGCCTAAAGCGTTGCATAATGATGTGATATAGAATAGATTGTTGCCTATTTCCTTTTCGATTATATCTCTACAGTTTTCACAAAGCTCGCCTTCTATATGTGTGCTCATGTAATTCTTTAGATCTTCTATATCTGCATCTAAAGGAATTGATTGTTTCTTTCCGTTTACCTTAATGCATCCGCAGTTTGTAACAGATTTTGCTACAGCTCTGTTGACTCGTGCCTGAGATTCTCCAAGTTTTGTCATAATGTCCAGAATACTCTTATGTCTTATTAAAAGCTTGGATACGTTTTGCTGAAAGTCTTCGCATATAAATTCCTTCAATGTATATCACTCCTAAGCTCATGTATACATAAACTGTACTATAAGATAATTATAGAGTTATGTAATTTAGTTGTCAATGTAAAAAAACTATTGACAAGCCTTAATATATGTGATAACGTTCAACATTTAACGACTGGAAACTACATAATATGGTCAAATATTTATACATTGGAGGGATTTTATGTTTCATGTGGGTGATAAAGTTGTTTATCCCATGCATGGTGCTGGAATAATAGAATCTATTGAAGATCGGGAAGTTTTTGGGGAGATATCAAAATATTATATAATAAAGATGATTCTGGGGCAGATAAAAGCTATGGTGCCCGTTGACATAGCTGATTCAATAGGGATAAGAAGAATAGCTGATAAAAAAGAATATGATGAAGTCATTAGAATTCTCACAGGAAGTTGCAAAGCCATGGATAAAAAATGGAACATAAGATTTAGAGAAAACGAGGCGAAGTTGAAAAAAGGTGACATAAAGGATATAGCAGAAATTGTAAATTATCTTAATTATATGAACTCAAGAGGCAAGCTATCTACAGGTGAGAAAAAGATGCTGGATCAATCAAAGCAAATGCTGGTAAGCGAGATGGCTCTGATTCAAAATATACAGTATGAAGAAATGGAAAAGAATGTAAACAAAATATTAAATATCTATGAATTTTGAGGCACCGGGGTTTTTAAAAAATCTGAAGTCTGTTATAATTATCATAAATTTCTTTTGGTTTAAAAATTCCTAGTTTGGATATACTTTAAAGGAGGTGAGAAAAATTGATAAGAAAAATATTAGTTTGGATTTTAACTTTGCTGGGAGTTGTCCTCGGGTCCGAGGCCACCTATCTTTTACTGAAATTTCTTAATGTAACCCATCTTTTTGGTTATGAAATAACTGATTTAAGAAAAATACTTGCTATTGTAGTATCTGGAATTATTGGCGGAATTATATTTTATTTATTATCTCCTTGGATTATAAAACAAGGCACCCAATCTACACGCAAGGTAGAGAAAACACTGCAGAAAATACCTACTAATGAAATTATTATAGGTTCTATAGGATTAATTATCGGACTTATAATTGCAAACTTGATAAGCGGTCCTTTAAAACTTTTACAGATAGCTTGGCTTACAAGCATAATATCCATATTGCTGTATATTCTATTAGGCTATCTGGGTATTAGTATTGCTATCAAGAAGAAAGAAGACCTGGTAAATATTTTCTCATTTTTAAAGAAGATAAATATTAAAGATAAAGGAAGCAAAACTGAACACAAAGTACAACCGAAAGTTTTAGATACAAGTGTTATAATAGATGGCAGAATAGCAGATATAGTAAAAACCGGATTCGTAGAAGGTCCTTTGATAATACCAACCTTTGTGCTGGAAGAACTTAGACATATTGCGGATTCTTCCGATGGTCTCAAGAGAAACAGAGGAAGAAGAGGGCTTGACATATTGAACAAGATTCAGAATGATATGGATATACCAGTTGAAATAATAGAGAAAGATTTCGATGATGTAAGCGAAGTGGACACTAAGCTGTTGAAAGTGGCGCAAATGCTTGGCGGGAAAGTTGTAACCAATGACTATAATCTCAATAAAGTTGCAGAATTCCAAAGAGTTCCTGTGTTGAATATCAACGAACTGGCTAATGCAGTAAAACCTGTTGTACTGCCAGGAGAAGAAATGATAGTGATGGTCATAAAGGATGGAAAAGAGACTGGTCAAGGAGTTGCTTATCTGGACGATGGAACTATGATTGTAGTAGATGGAGGAAGAAAATTCATTGGAGAAACTATTACAGTTGTTGTTACAAGCGTTCTGCAAACTGCGGCAGGTAGAATGATATTTGCAAAGCCTAAAACTGCAGCCGATAAGGTTTCCTAAGATTGGAGATAGGACTTATGAATACGGCGGTTATTGTTGCTGGTGGAAAAGGAACAAGAATGAATATGGGTATTAACAAACTGTACTTAGACATCAAGGGTAAGGCTATACTTGCCCGAACCCTTGATGTTTTTTTTGCATCCCATTCAATTGACGAAGTTATATTGGTCATCGGTCAAGGTGATGAGGAGAACTTCAAAGAAAAAGTTCTGAATGACATAAATATTTGCAAACCATTTAAATTAGTTACAGGGGGAAAGGAACGGCAGGATTCTGTCTATAATGGCATATCCAATATGAGCAAGGATTCAGATATTGTGGTTATACACGATGGCGCAAGGCCTTTTATAACAAAAAATCTTGTTGAAGAATCCATAAATCAGGCAAAGATTTATGGAGCAGTTACCCTGGGTGTGCCGGCGAAGGATACAATAAAGATAGTAGGAGAAGATAGGTTCATTATAAACACCCCTGATAGATCATCATTATGGCTAACCCAAACCCCCCAAACATTTGCAACCCATATTATTGTACAAGCCTATGAGTTTTGCCGCAGCAACGGTATAATGGCCACAGATGACGCTATGCTGGTGGAGAAAACAGGATATAGGGTAAAAATGATAGAGGGAAGCTATGACAATATAAAAATAACAACACCGGATGATATGATACTTGCTGAACTATTATTGGAATCAGGGAGGATTAAGGATGTTTAGAATCGGCAATGGATATGATGTACATAAATTGGTTTTGGGACGAAAGCTTATTTTAGGCGGGGTTGAGATACCCTATGAAAAAGGGTTGTTGGGACATTCTGATGCAGATGTACTGATACATGCCATAATGGACGCTCTTCTGGGAGCTTGCGGCAAAAGAGATATAGGTTTTATGTTTCCTGATACAGATGATGCTTATAAGGATATATCAAGCCTAATCTTGCTGGAGAGGGTTTATGAAGAAATAAAAAAGCTGGGATATGGAATATCAAATATTGATAGTATTATTGTGGCACAAGAACCAAAGTTGTCTCCTTATATAGATGGTATGAGAAGCAATATAGCCTTTGTATTAGGTATGGAACTTGATAGAATCAATATAAAAGCCACAACAACTGAAGGACTTGGATTTGTGGGAATGGGAGAAGGGATGGCTTCTTATGCCGTAGCTTGCTTATATGCATTTGAGGATAGGTGAAGTAGATGAAAAAGAGAAGAATAGTTTTCGGTGGAAATAAAGCAACTCTTATGTCTATAATTCTTATCCTGGGTATGAGTTTTTTTGCTAAACTATACATGCCGGCAAAAAATATAGATAAACCGGGTTATACAATTACTTATTTGGGACATGAGTATACTTATGCAGAAACTGTAAAGTCCTCTCCATATAAATTTGTAAAGCCTAAGAATGGAAGCGAAGAGGGTTTTACTGTGTTGCTTATGCGCAAGGATAAAAGAGATCAAATTCCTGAAGAAATTTATGTTTATGTTGGAAGCAGGCATTATCTGAAATATATTTTAACTATTGACACAAAATAGCTTTTTTCTCATAATATTATATAAGATAAAAGACACATAAGTTAATAAATGATGTTATGACCGGGAAGAGTAAATATATTAATACCATCAGAGATAAGCCTCCGTCGGCTGAAAGGGGCTTTTGGGAATAATATATTGAAGTGCGCCCGTTAGCACCTGTGGTGAAATAAGTAGCCATTGGCGGCAATGCCGTTAAAAGTTTGAGTGATAAAAAGAGTGGAACCGCGTCATATGTCGCCTCTTGCAGAGGCGGCATTATTTTTTCTAAGAGAAAAATAATATGTTAATTATTAACGATACTAAGATATAACGGAGGGATGATCATGAAATTATATAATACAATGACCAGAAGAAAAGAGGAATTTGTTCCCTTAGTGCCAGGAGAGGTTAAGATGTATTCCTGCGGACCCACTGTGTACAATTACTTTCACATAGGTAATGCCAGACCATTTATAATATTTGATATTTTGAGAAACTATCTGGAGTATAAAGGATATAAAGTAACCTTTGTGCAAAATTTTACCGATGTGGATGACAAGATTATTAAAAGGGCCAAGGAAGAAGGTATTACTGAAAAAGAAGTTGCGGATAAATATATTGAGGAGTATTTTAAGGATGCGGAAGGCCTTGGTATAAGAAGAGCTGATTATCATCCAAGGGTAACAGAGCTTATATCGGATATAATTAATGTCGTGAAGAAAATTCAGGATAACGGCTTTGCTTATGAAGTTGACGGAGATGTTTACTTTGATACAACTAAGTACAGAGAATATGGAAAGTTATCTAAGCAAAACCTGGAGGAGTTGGAAGCAGGCGCCAGGGTAGAAGTGGGAGAACATAAAAAGCATCCTATGGATTTTGCCCTCTGGAAGAAACAGAAGCCAGGAGAGCCGGCATGGGAAAGTCCATGGGGCATGGGAAGACCTGGTTGGCATATAGAATGCTCAGCCATGTCAATGAAATACTTGGGAGAGACCATAGACATACATTCAGGAGGACAAGATCTCATATTCCCCCATCATGAAAATGAAATTGCTCAAAGCGAAGCAGCTACAGGAAAGCCCTTTGCCAGGTACTGGATGCACAATGGATTTATCAACATCAATAATGAAAAGATGTCCAAATCCTTAGGCAATTTCTTTACAGTGAGGGATATAAGCAAAATGTACGATCTTGAGGTTGTAAGGTTGTTTATGATATCGTCCCACTACAGAAGTCCAATAAATTTCAGCAAGGATTTATTGGACAGCACAAAGAACAGTTTGGAAAGATTATATATTGCCAAGAATAATCTGTTGCATCTATTGGAAAATGCAAAGGACAGGGATGAGACAGAAGAGGAGAAAGCATTAAGAGAAAAATTGATGACCCATAAAGACAAGTTTATTGAAGCTATGGACGATGATTTAAACACTGCGGATGCAGTTTCTGCTATCTTTGATCTGGTAAGAGATATAAACTCCAATATAAATGAAAACTCTCCCAAGACTTTAATCCAGTTTGCCTATGATCTATATATGGAATTGGCAGGTGTTCTTAGAATTGTTACTAAAAAAGAAGAAAGCCTCGATGATGAAATAGAGAAGCTTATTGAAGAAAGACAGAAGGCCAGAAAAGAGAAGAATTGGGCTTTGGCTGATAAGATAAGAGATGATTTAAAGAGCAGAGGAATAATTCTTGAGGATACACCTCAAGGAGTAAAATGGAGAAGAGCATAATTTTATGGATAAAGGAAATCAGTCTATGGAATATGACTCAATAAGAAAAGAATACAACCAATATGTAAGAAAGATGCAAGATGACATAATGAGTGATGTAAAGACATCGGATATACAGATGTATAACCCTTCCGTGTTGGCATATATTGGAGATTCCGTATACGAGCTTTTTGTAAGAACACTTTTGGTATCAAAGGGAAACGTGCAGGTTTCAAAGCTTCATAAAAGAGCGATACTTTTTGTTAAGGCCAAGGCACAGGCGGAGATGGCTGATAAACTGGGAAGTTATCTTACTGACGAAGAGAAAGATATAGTAAGAAGAGGAAGAAATGCCAAAACCACTTCCATGCCCAAAAACGCAGAGTTGTCTGATTACAAACATGCTACAGGTTTTGAAGCTTTATTAGGTTACCTGTATTTAAATAACAGAGTGGATAGGCTTATGGAAATACTGAATCTCATAATTGAGATAAGTGGAAAAAATGACTAGGGAATGAAGTGCTGCATTCCCTAGTCATTTAAGCATAAGAATACTTCAGAACAGTTTTTACAGTCATCTGGTTTTACTGCTATACATCTCCTTGGCACAACTTCAATGGGTCGCATCATATCATGATCTTCATGCTCCAATATGTGGCAATGATATACATATCTGCCGGTGTATGGGCCAAAGCGCATAGCAATACGAGTAACAAAACCAGGTGGTGCTATAACAGTATCCTTCCAACCCCTTTCATTGGCAGGAGGTAATTCTGATTCGCCGGTAAACAGTAATTGCCCAGTAAGATTGTATACATCTACGTCAAAGGGTGTACGATCTAATATCTGGAATTGTATTTGATGCACATGAAGGGGATGGTATGCCAGACCTTGATTTATTAGTCTCCAGATTTCAAGATCTCCTACTACGGGATTCTCTGTAATTCCATGCATATATTCGTGGTTGCTAAGCAAAAATAGCAACCTATTGAATTTATCCGTTGTTACATCAAAACTTATATCTCTGATTCTTGTTGCATCGCACTCATTGTATCTCTTAATGGTGCTTAAAAACTGTGGAACTGTGCTGGTGTCATCACCTCTTCGTTCTATGACTCTAAACTGCATGACCAAGCCGGTGGTTTGGGGATCAGGTGGGGCTCCAAAATCAAATGGCGTTCTGGCACTATTAGTCATGACAATATTTGTACCTACCGGTTGATTTGAAAAATCAATAACGACATCAATACGTTCTGCTGGAGATATGACTATTTCATCCAATCTGACCGGGCGCTGCAGCAGACCTCCGTCGGATCCTATCTGTATAAACTGTTGTCCTGAATCCAGCCTTAGACGATAGAATCTCTGATTTGAGCCGTTTAAAATGCGGAAACGATATTTTCTCTGTTCCACTTCCAGATAGGGCCAAGCTTTTCCATTAACAACAATAGTATCACCTGTAAAGCCGGGGATAATAGACGGGTTGGGAAAATCCGCTGGAGGATCAGGAACATTAACGGTAGATGGATAGAACAATGAACCATCCTCGTTGAATGTTTTGTCCTGTATAAGCAAAGGTATTTCGTATTTGCCTGAAGGTAGGTTCAGAGCCCGCTCTTCCTCGTTTCGTATGATATACATTCCAGCCAGTCCTGCATAGACATTCAAACGTGTAATTCCCAGAGCATGATCATGATACCATAGTGTGGCAGGACGCTGAGTGTTCGGGTACTTATAAACCTTGTGAGTAAAGCGGGGTCCACACATTTCAAAATTTCTTGTGTACCAAGCTTCAGGATGTCCATCACTATCAGGCTCAACCTCGGCTCCATGCAAATGCACAACGGTTCTTACCTGGGGCATATCGCTGCCTGCTCCATGGATGCTATTGTCTATGGGTAGGAAATGTTCGTCGGGCAAATTATTTATCCATTTCACATGAACACATTCACCCTGTTCAGCTTCTATGGTCGGCCCAGGAAGTTGGTTTTCATATCCCCATACTTTTGTTGGAGGTAGTTCACTGTGGAACTGGTGAAAGAATTCTTCCATTTTAACTTCATAGTATGTGATGCCCCTAGCGCGTTCTTTTGGTTTAAGAATTCTAGGTATAGGAAGTGCATCAACAAAAGGTCTGACAGCCATAATATACCACTCCTATAAATATTATTAAGTATTTCTTGGTTTATAATTATGTAATCAGAGATAAAATGTTACATGTGAAGGAAATACAGAACTCCCGACTATTTTCATGTAGACAAACAAGGTCAATAACTCTAAAATGTAATATATAGATGAAGAATGGTATGAAATGGGGATGGATGTAAATGAAAGTTGAATTGATACGCTATACTCCTGAGCCTGAGAAGCTTGTAGCTGCGGCAGCGAAGTTATGTTATTCAAAGGTAGGTATAGATGGAATACTTGAAGGGCTAGATGAATCCAAAACAGAGAAATTTTTGAACATGTTAATGGATTTAGGTCACGAAAGTCCTATAGAACATGTTTCTTTTACATTTGGGGTTGAAGGGATTAGCAGAGTTCTATCTCACCAGTTGGTGAGGCATAGGATTGGATGCTCGTATTCTCAACAATCTCAAAGGTATGTAAAGCTGGATCAATTTGAATACATAATACCACCGCAAATAGAGGAAAATGATGAGGCACGTCAGCTTTTTATAGATGCTATGAAAAGAGATCAGGAAGTATATGATAAGCTGGTAGAGATATTATATAAAGAGAATTATAAAAAATATATAGAAGAAGGCAAAACAGAAAAGCAAGCAGCACAAATGGCTGAAAAGGTTTCAATAGAAGACGCAAGATATGTATTTCCAAATGCCTGTGAAACAAAAATTGTATTTACCATGTCTGCAAGAGCATTATTGAATTTTTTCAGAATGAGATGCTGCGAAAGAGCTCAATGGGAAATAAGAGAAATGGCGACGGAGATGCTGAAAAAAGTAAGAGAAGTTGCCCCAATACTATTCAAAAATGCAGGACCAGGATGTTTTAATGGTCCATGTCCGGAAGGAAACATGAGTTGCGGAAAGCTGCCGCAAATCCGTGAAAAATTCAAAACGCTCTGATTTCATATGAACTGATATAGCATGTCCCATATGAAAGGAATACAGATTATCAATAATGAAAATAATAAAAACAGAAATTAAGAAAAAAGGATGATGCAAATGGCATTTGTCGGAGATAAAAGAAATAAAAAAGACAGACAAAATAGACAAGATAAAAATACCGTAACCGGATATAAGAAGGATCGTAAAAAGGCAATAGAAAAGAACTATAAACAAGCAAGAGGAATGTTTGAAGAAACGGATGAAAGAGATGATTATTATATAAATCTCATAGAAGGAAGAAATCCTGTATTGGAAGCATTGAAATCAGGGAGAGAAATAGACAAACTCTTCGTCCAAAGTGGGCAACTGGAAGGATCAATTAAGCAGATTATTGCCATAGCAAGGGACAAGAATATACTCATCAAGGAAGTTGATAAGGCTAAGCTGGATAAAATGTCCAAAACCAAGAGCCACCAAGGAGTTATTGCGTCTGCGGCCCTATATAAATATTATGAAGTAGATGATATATTGGATATAGCCAAGGAAAAAGGGGAAGATCCTTTTATAGTCATATTGGATGAAATAACAGATCCTCAGAACCTGGGTTCAATTTTGAGGAGTTGTGATGCAGCAGGAGTTCATGGGGTCATAATACCAAAAAGGAGAGCTGCAAGCCTGACGCCTATAATAGGTAAAATATCTGCAGGAGCTGTAGAGTATGTGCCTGTTGCAAAGGTTACAAATATTAATCAGACAATGAGCTATCTCAAGGAAAAGGGTTTATGGATTGCAGGAGCAGATGCTTCGGGTGAGACGTATTATGAAAAGGATTTGACAGGACCATTGGCATTGGTGGTAGGAAGCGAAGGCAAAGGGCTTGGAAGGATAGTTAAAGAAAACTGTGACTTTATCGTAGGTATACCAATGTCAGGGAATATATCTTCTCTTAATGCAGCAGTTTCCTGTGCGGTTTTGATATTCGAAGCTAAGAAGCAAAGATTGAAGCAAAAAACTATAGGAAGTCTCCAAGAAGGAAGCATTCACTGATTCATACTACAACTTTACGATTATAAAGAGAATATTCTTTCTTATGCATGGGGGATATAAGGAATGAAGTCCCCCTTCTATATAAAAAGGTGTTGGAGATTTTAAGTAACCTTAATTATCCTCTACATGGCTGTATTGTTATCCTTGAAAAACGATGATTAAATATGTATAATAAGATAGATGGTTGGAGCTAATAAAAGCTTGGAGGCGATATAGTGGAAGCGAATGCAAAAAAAGACGATGTACTTAGCTTTGATAGCATGATGGACGAGGAATTAGTCTTAAAGGCTAGAGAAGGAAACAAGGAAGCTTTGGAATATATAATAAACAAGTACAAGAACTTTGTCAGGGCAAAAGCCAGATCATACTTTCTCATCGGTGCGGATAGAGAAGATATAGTTCAGGAAGGAATGATTGGATTATATAAATCCATAAGAGATTTTAAGAATGATAAACTTTCATCTTTCAGAGCCTTCGCAGAGCTTTGCATAACAAGACAAATCATTACTGCTATCAAGACCGCCACTAGACAGAAACATATTCCACTAAATTCGTATATTTCCCTTAATAAACCGATTTATGATGAAGAATCAGACAGAACTCTGCTAGATATACTGACAGCTACAAAAATTACTGATCCGGAAGAGCTGATTATCAGCAGAGAAGAACTTTGTTCAATAGAGTCAAAGATTGGTGAGATTCTTAGCGATTTAGAATTAGAAGTGCTTATGTCCTACCTTCAAGGCAAATCCTATCAGGAGATTGCCGTTGATTTGGACAGGCATGTTAAATCTATAGATAATGCGCTTCAAAGGGTAAAAAGAAAATTGGAAAAGTTTCTCGAGACGAATAATGCTTAGTTATATTGACAAATGAATTATAGCATATTATAATAACTAATTAGTTACTCTGGTTTTGATATGGGGAAATTCCCGAGTGGCCAAAGGGGGCAGACTGTAAATCTGTTGTCTCAGACTTCGGTGGTTCGAATCCACCTTTCCCCACCAAACTCTGCGGGCATAGTTCAATGGTAGAATTCCAGCTTCCCAAGCTGGCCGCGCGGGTTCGATTCCCGTTGCCCGCTCCAGAGATACGCCCATGTAGCTCAGTAGGTAGAGCACCGCCTTGGTAAGGCGGAGGTTCGCCGGTTCAAGCCCGGTCGTGGGCTCCATTTTATGATACACCAGGCAGAGTTTATTAACCAGAACGTATATTAATAAAACTTTATATTTTAATTGTTACATATAAAGGAGGAAAATAAAAAAATGGCAAAGGCAAAATTTGAAAGAACCAAACCCCATGTAAACATAGGAACCATAGGACACGTTGACCATGGTAAGACAACATTGACAGCAGCAATAACCACAGTATTATCAAAATTTGGTGGAGCTACAGCAACAAAATATGATGAGATAGACAAGGCGCCGGAAGAAAAAGAAAGAGGAATAACAATAAACACATCACACGTTGAGTATGAGACAGAAACAAGACACTATGCACACGTTGACTGCCCAGGTCACGCTGACTATGTTAAGAACATGATAACAGGAGCAGCTCAGATGGACGGAGCAATACTTGTTTGCTCAGCAGCAGACGGCCCAATGCCACAGACAAGAGAGCACATACTATTATCCAGACAGGTTGGCGTACCTTACATCGTAGTATTCTTAAACAAAGTAGACATGGTAGACGATGCAGAGCTTATCGAGCTAGTTGAAATGGAAGTAAGAGAACTGTTGAATGAATATGAATTCCCTGGAGATGACACACCAATCGTTGCAGGTTCAGCACTAAAAGCATTGGAATGCGGATGCGGAAACGAAGACTGTGAATGGTGCGGAAAAATCCGTCAGCTTATGGCAGAAGTAGACGCTTACATTCCAACACCAGAAAGAGCAACAGACAAACCATTCTTGATGCCTGTAGAAGACGTATTCTCAATCACAGGAAGAGGAACAGTTGCAACAGGAAGAGTAGAAAGAGGAACAGTAAAAGTACAAGACAACGTAGAGATAGTAGGATTAAACGACACACCAAGAACAACAGTAGTAACTGGCGTAGAAATGTTCAGAAAGCTTCTTGATCAAGCAGAAGCAGGAGACAACATAGGAGTACTATTAAGAGGTATACAGAGAACAGAAATCGAAAGAGGCCAGGTATTAGCAAAACCCGGCACAATAAAGCCTCATACACACTTTACAGCCCAGGTATACGTATTGACAAAAGAAGAAGGTGGAAGACACACACCATTCTTTAAAGGATACAGACCACAGTTCTACTTCAGAACAACAGACGTTACAGGCGTAATCGAACTTCCAGAAGGAGTAGAAATGTGCATGCCTGGAGACCACGTAACAATGACAATCAAGCTAATAACTCCAATAGCTATAGAAGAAGGATTAAGATTCGCTATAAGAGAAGGCGGAAGAACAGTAGGAGCAGGTGCTGTTGCATCTATAATAGAATAATTAAATCGGGGACATTCCGCAGCAAGGGATACCCTGGTAACAGCAGTTTGTCCCCTATATTAGTTTTCACTATTTAATTTGGTTGATACATTTAAGCTTATAATAAAATAAAAGACCAGGTTTACCTGGTCTTTTCTAAAGTATTAAAATTCGCTTGTCTGGCAATACTCATTATATATTAGAAGTTATTAACTTAACCATAAAACAATAAATATAATGTTAGTTAAGTACAAAATATTGACATGTGAATTAAATTATGATAGATTTTTAAGGTAGCCCAATTGTGCTATATTATTATGTCGTGCATAAATTAATGCCTTAGTGTTAGGAGGTGCCGTTAATGAGAGTTAAGATAACCTTGGCATGCAGTGAATGCAAGCAGAGAAACTATAATAATATGAAAAACAAAAAAAATGATCCTGACAGATTGGAAATGAGCAAATATTGCAGATTCTGCAGAAAGCATACTGTTCATAAGGAAACAAAATAGGCTGTAAAGGAAGTGTGATAAAATGACAGATACAGCTAAGAAGTTTAGCATCAAAAGATACTTTAAAGAGACAAGGGCTGAAATGAAAAAGGTCAGCTGGCCTGCTAGAAAAGAAGTATTACAGCATACACAAGTAGTTTTAATTTCTATAATTATCATAGGATTGGCATTATGGCTTGTTGATTTGGCTTTTGCAAAAGGATTAGATTTATTTCTAACCAGATAACAAAGTCATTTAATGGAAAGTAAACGCCAAGGATTTTATACTTTCCTACGAATTATAGTAGAAGGAGGAAAGACCTTCGCATAAAACGCGAAGTCTGTTTACTGATGGAAGATAGAGGCAAGTGGTACGTGGTTCATACCTATTCCGGATACGAGAATAAGGTTAAAGCCAATATTGAAAAAATAGTTGAAAATAGAAATATGCAGGATGTTATCTTTGAAGTAAGGGTGCCAGTTGAAGAGCAGATAGAGATAAAAAACGGCAAAAAGAAAGTCACCCAGAAAAAGATCTTCCCAGGATATGTTATTGTCAAAATGATAATGACAGATGAATCATGGTATGTTGTTAGAAACACAAGGGGTGTGACTGGTTTTGTCGGACCTGGATCTAAACCCGTGCCTCTCACTGATACAGAAGTAAAGAATCTGGGTGTTGAAAAAGTTCCTGTTAAACTTGATGCCAAGGTTGGTGACAGCGTTAAGGTTATTTCCGGGCCTTTTGAAAACTTTGTAGGAGTCATACTAGAGATAAATAATGAAAAGCAAAAGGTAAAAGTATTGGTTTCAATGTTTGGAAGGGAAACACCTGTTGAATTGCAATTCTTCCAGATTGAGACTCTGAAATAGCTTACTTAAATTCTATATATAGAATTATCCGTGAGAGGAGGTGCAACAATGGCCAAGAAAGTGACTGCGCTAATAAAACTTCAGGTTCCTGCAGGAAAAGCTACACCAGCACCACCAATAGGTCCTGCTTTAGGTCAGCATGGTGTTAATATTAT